>Ga0181530_10002496_pt1 | contig 21716 bp, 19 predicted proteins | sample PEATcosm2014_Bin_42_FD_119769 | JGI IMG/M metagenome (GOLD analysis project Ga0181530, IMG submission 119769) | Peatland microbial communities from MTU Mesocosm Facility, Houghton, MI, USA - PEATcosm2014_Bin10_60_metaG | ecosystem: Environmental > Terrestrial > Soil > Wetlands > Peat | place... | reverse complement strand
GGCCCAGGCGGCTCAGGCGGCCCAAGCGGCTCAGGCGGCCCAAGCGGCTCAGGCGGCCCAAGCGGCTCAGGCGGCTCAGGCGGCACGAACAGCCCAAGCAGCACAGCAAGCAGTGGCGGCGAGGACGACAAGACTCACGAAGAGGACCCCGGCTGCAAAGCGCCTTGTGGCAGCGGTTCCGCCAACATCTGATCCCGGCGGCGTTTGGCTGGAGCTGCGGCTTTGCGAATCCGGTGACAACTACGCCGAGGACACAGGAAACGGTTATTACGGCGCTTACCAGTTCGCGCTGGAGACCTGGTGGGGACTCGGCTACTCCGGCCTTCCGAGCGACGCGCCACCGGCTGTGCAGGACCAGGCCGCCGAGAGGCTCCAAGCCGAGGCAGGTTGGGGGCAATGGCCGGCCTGCAGTGCGGACCTCGGTCTTTAGAATTTTCAGGCGCTCTTCGCCATCGGGTCATCGTCAGGTGAGTGACGGCAGATCTCTGCAATGACTTCTAAAGTTCTGGCGGCGTTGCGCCTGTGTCCTGTTGCACCATCGCTGACACATTCCCAGAGAGGCCGAGCCGCGCGCAATTGATGCCCGGCCCTCCCGCGCTCCGGCGCCGGCAATTGCGCGGTCCTAAGCTCGGACCCGGAGGTCGGAAGCATGCGGTTCAGCATCTGGATCGGAACAGAGCAATCCTCGGGCGAGCTTCTGGGTACGGCGGAGCACGCGGGACGCACCGGCTGGGACGGGATCTGGGTCTCCGACCACTTCATGCCGAACGGCGGGCGCAGCTCCATGCCCCGCCTCGAGGCCTGGACGACAATCGCCGCCGTCGCGGCCCGCGTCGATCGAGTGCGTGTAGGTGTACTGGTGACGGGCAACACCTACCGGCACCCGGCTGTGCTCGCGAAAATGGCGGCGACCGTCGACCACCTCTGCGGAGGTCGCCTCGTGCTCGGCCTGGGCGCTGCATGGCAGGTGAACGAGCACGAGGCCTACGGCATCGAACTTCCCGCCGCCGGGGAACGACTGGCACGCCTGGACGAAGCCTGCCAGGTCATCCGCCTCCTGCACAGCGAGGACCGCAGCAACTTCGAGGGGCGCTATTACCGTCTCGTCGACGCCCCCTGCGAGCCGAAACCCGTCCAGCGACCGCTCCCGCTTCTCATCGGGGGCGGCGGCGAGAAGGTGACCATGCGCATCGCCGCCCGTTACGCGGACGAATGGAATTACTGGGGGCTGCCAGACCTCATGGCGCACAAGGCCGAGGTCCTCGAACGCCATTGCCTCGAGATCGGGCGCGATCCAGCCTCGATCAAGCGCTCAGCCCAGGCGGTCGTGCTCATGAGCGACGACGCCGCTCAGCTCGAGGCTTGGCGCGCCGCAGATTCAGGGCTTCCCCGTATCATCGGCACGGCGTCGCAGGTTGCAGAGGTCATGGCCCGCTACGGCGAGGTCGGCCTTGACGAATTCATCGTCCCGGACCATTCGCTCGGCCGGGATGTCGCCGAGAAGCGGGAGAACATGGACCGGTTCGTCGCTGAGGTGGCCGTTCGCATGCAGGACCGATCTGGCTCCTAGGTGCCGGGGATCTCCCGTCCGGCGGGCCATCTCGTCGCCGCCCCCGACAAGTTCCGCGGCACCGCTGACGCGGCGCAGGCCGCGGCCGCGGCTGCGCACGGGGCGCGCCGCGCCGGTTGGACGGCCTCGGAGGTACCTCTCGCGGACGGGGGCGACGGGCTGTTGTCGGCCTTTTCTGGGGAGCTTCGCCACGACGAGGTGACCGGACCACTCGGCTCGCCCGTGACGGCGGAATGGAAGCTCGTCCCCGGTACGGCCCGACATGTGGGCACGACCGCGGTGATCGAGATGGCGCAGGCTTCGGGGCTTGTGGTCGCGGGCCGGGGGCCCGGAAACGACCCGATGAAGGCGTCCACGGTTGGAACCGGCCAGCTGATCCTGCGGGCCATTTCGCTCGGTGCGGCGCGGGTCATCGTCGGCTGTGGCGGCTCGGCGACGACCGACGGCGGGGCCGGGGCGCTGCAGGTGATCGGCTCGCCCCAAGCCCTCCGAGGTGTCGAGCTCGTTGCCGCGTGCGACGTGACGACCCCCTTTTTGGAGGCGGCGAGGATCTTCGCCCCCCAAAAGGGCGCCACCCCCGGACAAGTCGCAGCTCTCTCCGCCCGACTCGAGCGGCTCGCCGGCAGCTACCGGGCAGATTTCGGCTTGGACGTCACGACGCTGCCCGGAGCAGGCGCAGCCGGCGGCCTCGCCGGGGGGCTCGCCGCCCTCGGGGCCCGGATCGTCTCGGGTTTCGAGCTCGTTGCCGACTTCGTCGGCCTGGACGGTCACCTTGCCGAGGCGGACCTCGTCATGACCGGGGAGGGCTACCTCGATCGACAGTCCTTCGCGGGCAAGGTCGTCGGGGGCGTGACAGCTCATGTCGCCGGGCGGGTCCCGATCCTGTGCATCGTCGGCGGCGCCGCCAAAGGCGCCGTCGCGCCCGCAGAGCCCGGCAGAGCCGGCTTCGAGCTCGTCAGCCTCGTCAAGCGGTTCGGACCAGAAAGGGCGCGATCAGAGGTCCTCGACCTGTTGGATGAGGTCGTCGCCCAACACATATCCGCCTTGTGATCCCGGCCGGCTCCCCGGGTGCTCTCAGCGGACCCCGACGCCGAGCCGAACCACGTCGCAAAAGAAACCCGGATACGTCTTGGCAACACAGCCCGGGTCGGAGAGCTCGACGCCCGGCACGACGGCCCCGATGGCAGCAAAGGCCATAGCGATGCGATGGTCTTTGTGGGTATCGATCCTGCCGCCGTGCAAGGGCGCGCCCCCGTGCACGATCAGGCCGTCCGGTGTTTCCGCGACATCGGCGCCGAGGCGCCTCAGCTCGTTCGCGACCGCTGTGATCCGATCGCTCTCGTGGCCACGCGCGATCTCGACGCCGGAGATGACGGTGTCTCCTCTTGCCAGGGCTGCAAGCGCGGCCACGGTGGGAACCTGATCCGGCATCGCCCCGAGGTCGACCTCGATGCCCGTGAGCTCGCCGCGGCGCTCGATCCTGGTGCCACCGGGACCGCGCGAGACGCTGGCGCCCATGGTGGCGAGAACTTCCACGAGGCCCCCGTCAGGCTGCGCTGTCTCGAAGGCGTTGCCAACCGTGATCGACCCGCCCGTGGCGACTGCGAGGGCGTACAGGTGGGCCGCGGCGCTCGCGTCGTGCTCGACGGACTCGGTCCTCGGAACGTATCCGCTCCCCGCGCTCACCCGGTACTGTGCGGGCGCCTCCTCGAGGACCGACGCCCCCCAACGAATCATCGCCCTGGTCGTGAGGCGCACATAGCCGGGGTCGCGGAGGTCCGCCACCTCGACGATGAGGTCATCGTTGGCATAGGGCCCGACAAGGAGGAGCGCCGTGGCGAACTGCGAGCTGGCCGAGGCATCAACCCGGAGCCGGCCACCGGCCAAGCCGTGGCTCGAGATCTCGAGCGGCGGTCTGCCCCCGGCGCTTCGGACCTCCGCGCCCGCCGCGCGGAGCGCCTCCAGGAGCGCAGCGATGGGACGACGGCGGAGGGGCTCCTGGCCATCGAGCACCACCGTTCCTTTCGCAAGCAGTGCGACCGCGGCGAGAAAGCGGAGCGTCGTCCCCGAAAGCCGCGCGTTCACCTCCGTCCCCCCGGCCACCGGCTTGCCCGCGGTCCCGGTCACCTCCGTGTCGCCGCCGACCTCCACGATGCGGGCACCCAGCGCCCGGAGCCCGGCTGTCATCGCCGTGGTGTCGTCGCTCTCGAGCACGCGCCTCAAGACGGATTTGCCCTCTGCCAGGGCGGAGATCACGAGCAGGCGATTGGTCAAGCTCTTCGACGACGGCGCCTCGAGCGTGCCCTCGACCGGACCGGCCGGGATCAGCTCGAGGACTTCCCGGGAAAGCCAGTCGGGTTGCTCGGAGCCGGCCACCGGCAAAGCCTAGGTCGCCCCAAGGTCCGAACGGCCGGCGCACGGGTCGGCCCGGTTACCGCCGGGAACGCCGGGGTGCGACGATGGCGCCGTGAGTTTCCGGCTCTGCTTCGTCTGCTCGGGCAACATCTGCCGCTCGCCCATGGCCGAGGTCGTCCTCCGCCATGAGGCCTCGGCGGCCGGGCTCGCCGGGGCCTTGACGCTCGACAGTGCCGGCACCGCGGCCGACGTCGGCTTCAACATCGACCGCCGCGCCCGCAGGGCGCTCGAGCGACGCGGCTACGGGCCTGTCCATCACCGTGGGCGCCAGTTCCAACCTGCCTGGCTCAACGAGCGCGACCTCGTCGTCGCGATGGAGAAGAGCCATGTGAGGTGGCTCGAGAACCGTGTCCCGGAAACGGGGTGTCAGGCCACGGTACGGCTCCTTTTGAGCTACCCCACGGGCCGGGCCGATGAGGCCGGCCCGCTCGAGATCCCCGACCCCTGGTACGGCGACGAGGCGGACTTCGAGTCGTGCCTCGATCTCGTACAGGCCGGGTGCGAGGCACTGCTCGGCGAATTGGCGGCCGAGCTCGGGCGGGCGTGACCGTCAGGTCGCGGGGCTCACCGAGCTCATGTTGAACTCGGCGACGCGCAACGCCGGCATCGCGGCCCTGTTCAGCCACTCGTTCCATTCCCGCGAGAGCGCCCGTTCCGTGCGCCCCGCCTCGATCGTCTTCGACAGCAGGTCGACCGGGCTCTCGTTGAAGCGGAAGTTGTTGGCAGAGCCGACGATCTCGCCGTGCTCCACCAGGTAGACGCCGTCTCGCGTGAGGCCCGTCAGAAGCAGCGTCTCCGGGTCCACGTCGCGGATGTACCAAAGGCACGTGAGCAAGAGCCCCCGCTCGGTGCGCCCGATGAGCTCGTCGAGGGAGCTCGTCGCCCCGGGCACCTCGAGGATGAGGTTGTTCGCGGGCACAGCCGCCTCGACGCCGGATCGCGCCGCGCCGGCCCGGTGGTACTGCAGGCGGGCGAGACGGCCGTCTGAGATCCAATCGGTGCGCTTGAGCGGCAGGCCGTTGTCGAAGACGGACACATCCTGGCCGGAAGCCCCCGTGACGAGGAACGGCGTGCACTCGAGGCCCGCGGCGAACGGATCGCTGCGCAGGAAGAACGGCTGCGACGAGAGCGACTCCCCCACCCTCGTGCCCCCGCCGGGCGCCGAGAAGACGCTGCGACCCTCTTCTGCTTCTCTGCCCGAGGTCGCGTCCCCGAGGGGCACGACGAGGTCGGCGACCGCGTCGGGCGGGAGCACGACCTCGTAGCGACCGGCCGCCAGGTCGAGCTTGCGTTCGCCCCAGCAAAGACGGCGGTCGAGCCGCGCTTGCAGCTCCTCGACTTGCACCGCGGCCATGTCCCCGGCCCCGGTTGCCGCCCAGGCCGACCGCGCTCCGCCGTCTGCCCGCGCGACCACCTCGAGCTTGCCGGTCGGCTCCACGTACCGCAGCCGCAGGCCCGTCGAGGAGCCGAGATAGACGGTCGAGACCTGGTGCTCGGCGTAGCCCGCCAACCTTGTCCCGGCGGCATTGGCCCTCCGGAAGGCGTCGGCGAGGCCCGCGAGCACGGTCCCGAGCCCCACCAGGCTCGTCATGACCGGTGGGTCCGCGAAGTCGCCCGCCGCGGGGTGCTCTCGGGTGACGAGCGGCGCGGCGTCCTCGGCGGCCTGGGCCGTCGCCGCGTTCGCCTCCGCCCGGCGGACAAGATCGGCCACGTCGGTGGCGCCACTGCTGCTCGCCGTGCCGACCGCTGTTCCGCCTTCGGTGTCCCGAAAGGCGATCACGCTTACGCTCCGGTCGCGGCGCGTCCCGTTGGTCGTGACAGTGTTGTTGGCGAAACGGACCTCAGCCTGGCTGAGCTCCTCCACGATCACCACGCAGCCGTCCGAGCGGGAGGCCTCGAGGGCCTGGTCGACGACGCGGTCCGCCGCGGTGAGACGGCCCGTCCCCGCGCTCACCGCCCCGACTCCGCACGAGTGTTCAGCACGTTGATCCCCCGGAACAGGGCTGACGGGCAGCCGTGGCTCACCGGCGCCACCTGGCCGGGCTGGCCCTTCCCGCAGTTGAAGGCGCCTCCGAGGCGGTAGGTGGACTCACCGCCGGCGGCCTGCAACGCCCCCCAGAACTCGGTCGTGCGGGACTGATAGGCCAGATCCTTCACCTGGCCGGCCAGCTTGCCCCTCTCGATCCGGAAGAAACGTTGACCTGTGAACTGGAAGTTGTAGCGCTGCATGTCGATCGACCAGCTCTTGTCCCCGACGACGTAAAAGCCGTCCTGCACAGACGAGATGAGCTCCTCGGTCGTAGGGCCGCCGGCCGGGGCAGGGCGCAGGGAGACGTTCGCCATGCGCTGGATGGGGGTATGGCCCGGCGAGTCGGCGAAAGCGCAGCCGTTGGACCGGCCGAGGCCCACCAGCCGCGCTATGCGGCGGTCGAGCTGGTAGCCCACGAGCACGCCGTCGCGGATCAGGTCGAAGCTCTGGGCCTCGACACCCTCGTCGTCGTAGGCGACGGTCGCCAGGCCATGTTCGACGGTGCGGTCGCCGGTCACGTTCATGACCTCCGAACCGTAAACGAGGGTGCCGAGCTTGTCGAAGGTGGCGAACGACGTCCCCGCGTAGGCCGCCTCGTAGCCCATCGCCCGGTCAAGCTCGGTGGCATGCCCGATCGACTCGTGGATCGTCAGCCAAAGGTTCGTGGGATCGATGACGAGGTCGTAAGCGCCGGGCGTGACAGAGGGGGCACGGACCTTCTCGGCGAGGTGATCGGGCATCCGGGCGAGCTCACCGTCCCAGTCCCAGCCCCGGCCGAGGAGGTACTCCCAGCCCCGTCCCACGGGCGGGGCGACGCTGCGCATGGTCTCGAAGCCTCCCGCCTCGGTATCGACCGCGGTCGCCTCCACCTCCGGGTGCACGCGGACGCGGCGCTGAGTCGTGACCGTGCCGGAGAGGTCGGCATAGTGCTTGTCCTCGACTACGGCGAGCACCGAGGCCGTGACGTGATCCACACCCGCCGAACGCAGCAACCGCCCGCTCCAGTCCTCGAGCAGGGCCACCTTCTCCGCCATGGGAACCCCGGACGGGTCCAAGTCGTAGGCGGCGCTCCACACCGACTCGCCGTGGCACGGCTCATCGGCGAGCTCGACCCTCTCAGCGACTGCGGGAGCGGTGGCCCGCGCGGTCGCGACCGCCTGGTCGGCGAGCACCGCCGCCGCGTTCACGTCGATCTCGACGGTCGCCGCGAACCCGAACGAGCCGTCGTGGACGACCCGGAGGCCGAGACCGAGCTCGAGGTTGTCGGCGGAGGTCTCGAGCCGGCCGTCGCGCAGGCGCACGACCTGAGAGCGGATCCTCTCGATGCGGGCCTCGGCGTGCTCGCATCCGAGCGCGCGGGCCCTTTCGAGGACGGCACTGCGGATTGGCTCCAACGGAAGGGCCAGGAATTCAGCGTCGAGCTCCACGGTCGCCATAGGTGATGTGCCTCCTCGCGTTTCGGGCCAAGTGTACGGCGAAGGACCCACCGGTATCGGCTGTTGGAAAGGGCCGGGAGCGGCCCGCTCTCAATCGGGGCGGTACCTCTGGTCGTAGAAGATCTTGCCGTCGGGCGAACGGTGCGGGGGCCGTTTGGGCGGCATCAACTCGAGCGGGAGATGGCGCCGTTCGCCCGACCACGGCGCGCGGGGCGCGACGACATAGTCGGCCAAACGGTACGCCAGGGACTCGTAATTCACGCGCCAGCCCCGGAAGTGTCGCCACGCCTCGTCGCTGGCGCGCTCGGTCGGGAACCCGGTCTCTTTCACGAGGTTCACGGCGTAGACGAAGTCCTCGTAGGTGAGCTGGAGCGCGCCGTTTGGCGCCGGGTCGGCTTCGAAGTCCCAGTGCAGGGTCTGGGCAATGCGGCGAAGCGCCGTGAAGCCCATCCGCAGGCACATCCGCGCCTCGGAAGGCGCGTTGGTCGGGTTCAGCGACAGCTGCATCGCGGCCGCGTCCAGCACTGCGAGCAGCGAGATGATCCACGAGAAGCCGGGCTCGGGAGAGCGGAACCACAACAGCACGGGATAGGAGATGTGGCTCTCCGCGAGATCGGCGGCCCACAGCTCCCAGTCGCCGTAGAGCCTGGGCAGCGCGTCGGTGATCCGGACGAGCTGGTGGCGCATGAGGACCTCCGGGCCCCAAGCCGGCACCCCGGCCCGGCTCTCCATCAAGGTCACGAGCGACTCGCGACGGTTGAAAGCCTGGTAGATGGCCGGCAGGTAGCCGATCTGGAGTGCCACCGCGATCGCCCCGGTGGCGCCCGCGAGCACGACGAGCGCGTCGTTGCCGGTCACGCTTGCGTGCACGAGGCCGACGGAGAACAGTGACGCGCCCGCCTCTTTGATGCCGGCGGGCAACGACTTGGTCCAGGGCCACTGCATGAGGCCGTAGCCGAGGATGTACAACGCGAGGAAAGCCGTGAGCTGGGCGATCAGCGCCACCGGGCCGACTGCGGCCAGAAGGCCGTCCTTGTGGGCGAAGCTGCGGACCGGGCGGGCCACGAGCAGGAAGCCACGCCGCACCACCCGGCCGACCAGCGTCGGCAGGAGCTGGAGCCTCGAGCCCCCGCGGGGCAACACGAACGTGGTGACCAGGCTCATCGTGGCGAACACCGCGACGAGCACGCCGATCGCAAAGCCGACCCAGACCATGAGGGTTGTTTCCTACACGATCAAGGCGCCGCGCGCCAGGGTCACGGGGTCCCGGGCCGGCGCCGTCACGGCGACCGAGGTCGGGGCGCCGACGGTCGTTCCGTGCCTACGAGTCCTCTGCGCGGCTGGAATTCGGGCCCTGGGCCCTGACCTCTTCCACGCGCGAGAAGGCCGCGCGCAGCTCTTCGATCCACGCCGCTTCGTTCCTCCCGACCAGCTCGACGCACCAGGCGAGCGCCTCGCTGCGGCTGCGCGCGATCCCGGCGTCGATGAGGGTGTCGAGGACCTGTCGCTGTGACATGCGCAACCGGGTCATCACCGGCACGTTGGCCGTCGTGAACAGGCGGGTGGTGCCCCCTGCGGTGGCGCCCCAGGAGACGACACGTCCGAAGCGGCCCTGTGCCTCCTCTGCGATGCGGACCCGGTGGTCCCTCGTGTCCTCACGGAACCGCTCGATCCGCGCCTCCTCGGCCGTCGCGGCCTCGCCGGCGGTGGCGCCTTCGGCCAGTTCGACGGCATCGAGGGCGCCGACGACGAGGATCTCATCGTTGTCGACGGTCACCTCGGGAGCCCCCACGAAGAAGTCGCCGGGGAGCCGGCCCGTGAACCAGGCCCTGATCTCAGCCCGTTGCTCGGACGAAGTGCGCTCCTCGGACGCCGAGCCCCACCGGCCCCGCGCCCAACGAGGCCCGGGACCACGCCTTCCCCCGCGCTGGCGAGGGTCATGTTGATGTTCATGAAATGTCATAGGCGCAGATTACCTGATTACTTGTGAGAATGCAATCAGCATCACCACGAGGGCGAGGCGCGTGCCGTCCAGCGACCCTCCTCCCTGGTCAAGGTGACCGCCAGCCCGAAGCACTGCTCCAACGAGCGCTCCGTGAGCACGTCCTCTATCAGGCCCATCGCCACCACTTCCCCCTCCCGCAGCAGGAGTACGTGGGACGTCGTGGCCGGCAGCTCCTCCAAGAGGTGGCTCACGTGCACGGTGGTCGGGGCGTCGGAGGAACGTGCCAGTGCCGTCAACGCGAGGACGAGGGCCTCGCGCCCGGGCAGGTCCACTCCGGCACAAGGCTCGTCCAACAGCAACAGAGGATGTTCGACGAACAACGATCGGGCAAGCAGGATGCGCTGGCGCTCACCCTGTGAACAGGAGCCGAACGGGCGCTCTGCGAGACCTTCGCACCCGAGCGCCTTTAAGATCCGGCGCCCGCGCACAAGATCGGCCTCGTCGCGCGACGCCCACCACGGCGCGAGCACGCCGCGGCCGCCTGTCAGCACGATTCCCAGCGCGGTCGCTCCCGGAGGGAGCCGGTCGGCGACCGCGTGACTCACGACGCCGATGCGCGAGCGGAGCTGGCGCAGGTCGCTCGCACCGAGCCGGGCGCCGAGCACGATCGCCGTACCCGAGGACGGATGGCGTTCCGCACCGAGCAGGCGCAGCAGCGTGGTCTTTCCGGCACCGTTCGCGCCCAGCACGGCCCAGTGCTCGCCCGTGCGGATCGCGAGCGACACCGGTCCGAGGAGGCGCCGGCCGTCAGGGGTTGTGACGGTCGCGCGGTCGAGCAGCGCCGCGAAGGCGGTCGTCGGCTCGGCGTCAGCCTCCGGTATCCGGTCGCTCGCCTCCATTCGCCGGAAGTCTCGCGCAGCGCGGAGCCAACAAGGTCGAACAGAGGCTGGCGAGACGGTCCGGACCTAGTGGCGAGAGCGCTTGTCGCAGGGGACGACCACCACCGCGCAAGGTGCGTGATGCATGAGATGCTCGGAGACCGACCCGAGGAGCATGCCCGCGAAGGCGCCGTGTCCGTGGCTCCCCACGACAAGCAGGTCGGCATCCCTGGCGGCGGCCAGCAGGACGGGAGCCGCGTGGCCCTCTTTGACGACCTGCTCCACCGTGACGTCGGGTTCGGCACCGAGCGTTTCGGTGACCGCTTCGTCAAGCGTCTGTCTTGCCAGCACTTCCGGGTCGTAGCCGATCGGGAAGGTCGGGACCCATCCTGTGCCAGTCGAGACCTCCCAGGTGGTGACGACCCGGAGTTTCGCTCCCGTCAGACGCGCCTGCTGGGCGGCCCAGGCGAGGGCCTTGAGCGACGGTTCGGAACCGTCGACGCCGACGACGATGAAATGCTCGGTCTTCTCCCCCGACTCATGCACTGTTCTCATGCTAGCTGCTCGATGCCCCTGAGCTGCGCACTAGGCTCGGGAACATCAAGAGGCTCAAGACGGTTGAGTGTTTACGACTCAACACTGAGAGGAAGATCGACTAGTGTCAAAAACGCAGCAGCTCCCGGTTCTGCCGCTCGCCGATGTGGTGGTCCTGCCGCACATGGTCGTGCCTGTCACCCTCGACGATGCCGAGAGGCAAGCGGCGATAGACGCCGCCAATGCCAGGGGTGAGAACCAGGTTCTCGTCGTGCCGCGCCTCGACGGCAAGTACGCGCCCGTCGGCGTTGTCGCGACGATCGAGCAGCTCGGCAAGCTGCCCGGAGGCGAGCCGGCCGCGGTGCTGCGGGCTGTCTCTCGGGCGCGCGTCGGCTCCGGAGTCACCGGGCCGGGGTCGGCGCTGTGGGTCGAGGCCGACATCATCGAGCAGGTCACCGGTGGCGAGATGAGCGAACTGGCGCGTGAGTACAAGAACGTCGTGGTCTCGATCCTTCAGCAACGGGGTGCCTGGCAGGTCATCGACTCGGTGCAACGCATCACCGAGCCCGACGAGCTGGCCGACATGGCCGGCTACGCCCCTTATCTGTCCCTTGAGCAGAAGCTCTGGCTGCTCGAGACCGTGGAGGTCGAGCAGCGCCTGGCCAAGCTGGTCGAATGGGGCCGCGCGCACCTCGCCGAGCTGGACGTCGCCGAGCGCATCCGCAGCGACGTGCACGAGGGCATGGAGAAGAGTCAGCGCGAGTTCCTGCTGCGCCAGCAGCTTGCCGCGATCCGAAAGGAGCTCGGCGAAGGCGAGCCTGACGGCGCCGACGACTACCGCACCCGCGTGGAGGCCGCCAAGCTTCCCGAAAAGGTGCTGGAGGCGGCTCTGCGCGAGGTCGGCCGGCTCGAGCGCGCCAGTGACCAGAGCCCCGAGGCGGGGTGGATCCGCACCTGGCTGGACACGGTGCTCGAGCTGCCGTGGAACGTGCGCACCGATGATAACAACGACGTCAGGGCCGCCCGCGAGGTGCTGGACGCCGACCACGAGGGCCTCGAGGACGTGAAGGACAGGATGGTCGAGTACCTCGCCGTTCGCAGCCGCCGCCAGGCTCGTGGCCTCGCGGTCGTAGGCGGGCGCGGGTCCGGAGCCGTGCTCGCCCTCGTCGGGCCTCCGGGGGTCGGCAAGACGTCGCTCGGCGAGTCCGTCGCGAGGGCCTTGGGGCGCAAGTTCGTCCGGGTGTCGCTCGGTGGGGTGCGTGACGAGGCCGAGATCCGCGGTCACCGCCGCACCTATGTGGGTGCTCTTCCAGGGCGCATCGTGCGGGCGATCCGCGAGGCTGGTTCGATGAACCCGGTCGTGCTGTTGGACGAGATCGACAAGCTCGGCAGCGACTACCGCGGCGACCCCACCTCGGCGTTGCTGGAAGTGCTCGACCCGGCCCAGAACCACACCTTCCGGGACCATTACCTCGAGATCGAGCTCGACCTGTCGGACGTGCTGTTCCTGGCCACCGCCAACGTCGCCGAGACGATCCCGGCACCGCTGCTCGACCGCATGGAGCTCGTCCGACTCGACGGCTACACGGAGGACGAGAAGATCGCCATCGCTCGCAACCACCTCGTGCCACGCCAGATCGACCTCGCAGGGCTCGCTCGCGACGAGGTGGTCATCGACGAGGAGGCCCTGCGGACGATCGCCACCGAGTACACCCACGAGGCCGGCGTCCGCCAGCTCGAGCGGGCGATCGCGAAGGTCCTCCGCAAAGTCACGACGCGTCTCGCCGGCAGGTCGGAGGCCGCCCCGGTCGAGGTCGGGACGAAGGACCTGACGGGATTCCTAGGTCGGCCGCGCTTCACGCCGGAGTCGGCCGAACGTACCGCCGTCCCAGGTGTGGCAACGGGTTTGGCTGTCACCGGCGCCGGCGGCGACGTGCTGTTCGTCGAGGCGACCGTCATGGAGGGCGAGCCCCGTCTCGTGCTCACCGGACAACTCGGCGATGTCATGAAGGAGTCTGCTCAGATCGCCCTGTCGTATCTACGCTCGCACTCCGAGGCGCTCGGCATCGACACCGGGCGCCTCGCCAGCGGCGCCGTCCACCTGCACGTCCCGGCGGGCGCAGTGCCCAAGGACGGGCCCTCCGCGGGCGTCACGATGGTCGCTGCGCTGGCATCTCTCGCTTGCGGACGACCGGTGCGCTCCGAGGTGGGCATGACCGGGGAGGTCACTTTGAACGGTCGGGTGCTCCCGATCGGCGGCGTGAAGCAGAAGCTGCTGGCAGCTCACCGTGCCGGTCTGACTGAGATCTTCCTCCCGGCCCGCAACGGCCCTGACCTCGACGACGTTCCCGCGAACGTCCTCGAAGGCCTTAATGTGCATCTCGTGACCGATGTCGCCGAGCTGGTCGCCTCGGTTCTCGAACCCGCGAGCGGATCGGCCGGGGCGAAAAGGGGAGCGGCCGCGGCGTGAGGGCGTGGGTCCTCGATCACCCGGCGCCGGCCGCCGAGCATTCGCTGCGCCTCGTCGAGCGCCCGGTCCCGGAGCCAGGGCCGCATGAGATCCTCGTGGAGGTGCACGTCTGCGGGGTCTGCCGAACGGACCTTCACCTCGTGGAGGGCGACCTCGCCCCGCGCCGCCCCGGTGTCGTCCCAGGCCACGAGGTGGTCGGGCACGTGGTCGCACAGGGCAGGGACGCCAGGCGCTTCGCCGAGGGTGAGCGCGTGGGGATCGCCTGGCTGCGCGCCACGTGCGGCGTGTGCCGGTTCTGCCGGCGCGGCGACGAGAACCTCTGCACCGCGCCAGGGTTCACAGGTTGGGACGCCGACGGCGGCTACGGCGAGTTCGCGGTCGTCGACGAGCGGTACGCCTACAAGGTCCCCGACGTGTTCTCCGACTCCCAGGCAGCCCCGCTGCTCTGTGCCGGCATCATCGGCTACCGCGCTCTCCGGCGCTCTGCGCTGAGACCGGGGGGCCGACTCGGCCTCTACGGATTCGGGGGTTCCGCCCACCTGACGGCCCAGGTAGCCCTCCACGAGGGCGCCACGGTGCACGTCATGACGAGGGCCGCAGACGCCCGGGAGCTTGCCCTCTCGCTCGGGTGCGCGTCGGCACAGGGGGCCGACGATCCCCCCCCGGAGCCGCTCGACGCAGCGATCCTGTTCGCCCCGGTCGGGACGCTCGTGCTCCCCGCGATGGCGGCGTTGGACCGTGGCGGCCGGCTGGCGATCGCCGGCATCCACCTCTCGGACATCCCGACGCTCAACTACGACAACCACCTTTTCCAAGAGCGCGAGCTCGTCAGCGTGACGGCGAACTCGAGGCGCGACGGCGAGGAGTTCCTCGCCCTCGCCGCCGAGATGCCGATCCGGCCCACGACGACGGAATACCCGTTCGAGAAGGCCGCCCTTGCGGTGGAGGACCTGGCCCGGGACGCCGTCAACGGCGCCGCGGTGATCCGTGTTGCGGGAGATCGCTGAGTCCGGCCGGTGGTGGAAGCTCGGAGCAACCGGTTCGGCAGCGGGCGGCGACGATGCTAGGGGCCCCGGCGAGGTCGATTGCCGTTGTCAGGCGCCTAACACCCGACCACGCGCCGGCGCAGCTCGACGTAGACCTCGGTGCCAACGATCGCCTCCAGTTCCGCGCCGAGCGAGTCGATCACGGGACGGTCGGCCACGTAGGCCAACGAACCCTCGGTGCAGCACCAGGCCATCTCTTCTCCATCTGGGCCCCAGTCACGCCGCGTCCAACGCCGCACGGTCGCCACCTCGCTCTCATTAGCCGCTGGCTCCCAGTCCACTCTGATCGGCAGCTGCCAGCACACCGAGGGCTTCCAATCCATCGGTGGCTCGCCGGCGCCAATCGCCCCTAGGTGTAGCGCGCACCCCGCACCACCGGCAAACCCCGGACGGTTGAGGAAGATACAGGCGCCGTCGATAACGCGGGTGTGATTGCGGGCGCCGTCACTGAACACACCATGCTCGCGCGCCTCGTCGTGGCGCTCGAAGCGAGCCGGATCGAGCGTCGCCGCCAGCGCAGCAGTCAGCCGGGCTTCATCCACATCGCATAGCTCGGCGCCGACCGAGCAGCAACCGAGGCCAAGGTGCTCCGCCGGTTCGGGGCCGATGCCCAAACAGCCTCGACCCCAGAGACAGGTCCACCTCGACTCCAAGAAGTCCCTGTCAAAGCGCCAGAGCGTGTCGCCGTCCTGGATCTCTTCGATGTCCGCGCCCATGGGACGACACTAGGCAATCCGGCCACGCGTCGGGTCGTCGCCTCCGGGCAAGTACCGCCGCAGCCAGCTGCCTGCGTGTCGTCAGCCCTGATGTGCTTGGGAGGCTGGACACGCCCTCGGTTCGCGGCCGCGGCCGCCGTCACGGGCCCGCGCGCAGGTCCAACTTGCGCTAGTCGGTCAGCGCGCCGTAATGACGGCCCTTCCACGCCACGCCCTTTCGGTAGTGACGCCAGGCCGAGGTCACCGTCATGGCCCCGTACAGACAGGCCGCCACCGGCAGACCGGCGGCGCGCCAAGAACCCAGGCGGTGGTAGCGGATCATGGGAAGGTAGGTCACGTCCATGGCCAGCAGGGCAAGGATCCCGACCAGTGTGATCGCCAGCGAGCCGGCCACGAGACCGCCGACCACGACGGCTATCGGCCCCAGGAATGTGACGGCGAGGCCCGCAACGGTCCCGAGCAAGAAGACGAACGAGAAGCCGAGCTGGGTATAGGCACTGCGGGCCACCATGTCCCACAGATCGCCGAGCCCCGGGTACGGGCGAACACTGCGCACCTCGTCGGCTAGACCGATCCAGATGGCCGAGCCGGTCCTCTTCAATGCCTTCGCCAGGGCCACGTCGTCGATGACCGCGCCGCGAATCGCCGGGATCCCGCCGGCGCGTACCAGCGCCCGGCGGCGAACCAGCACACAGCCGCCCGCGGCCGCAGCGGTCTTGCGGCCAGGCCGGTTGACCCAACGAAACGGGTAGAGCTGCGCAAAGAAATAGACGAACGCAGGGATGAGGAGCCGTTCCCAGCCGGTGCGCACCCGCAGGCGGGCCATGAGGGAGACCTGGTCCAGCCGGGCGGCCTCGGCCCAGGCAACCAAGTGGCGCACGGACGAGGGAGGGTGGACGATGTCGGCATCGGTCAGAAGGAGCAAGTCGGCCGCAGGAGAACCAGGAGGGGGCGCCTCGGCCAAACCGGTCGATGACACGGCACTGACGCCCTGGGCAAGCGCCCAGAGCTTCCCGGACCAGCCCGGAGGAGGTTCCTCACCCTCCACCACCACCGGGACCAGCCGCGCACCGGATTGGGCACCCAACCGCCGGGCCACCGCAGCCGTCTCGTCCGTGGAGCGGTCGTCGACCAAGACGACCTGCAGAGGTCCCGGATAGTCCTGCGCGAGCAGGGCCGGCAAGGTGTCGCCCAGCACGAGGTCCTCGTTGCGAGCCGGGACGACCACCCCCACCGAGGGCCACGACGGCGGGTCGGCGACGATAGGCAGCCGAATCCCCGTGCGCCAGAACCCGCCCCGGAACAAGAGCAGATAGGCCCAGATGATCAGCGGGAGCGCCGCCAGCCATACCACCAGACGAAGTGTACGAATCACTCCGTGCCGAGGAACGCTCATCGCGTCCGCCCTGACCGGGCGAACACCACCGTCACCATTCCAGCGCCGCTCGTCATTCCGCTCCCCGCGACGCCGCGCCAGGCACGGTACGCCGTTCGGGCGCTTGCGAAAAAAGTTCTCTGGCGGCGGTCCGTCGCCGTCGTGCGAACGGGGCGTGGACGCGCCGGATCGCCCGAGATCAGCCCTCGGCCAAGTCCAAGCCGACCGGGCACGAGACCCCGGTCCCGCCGAGCCCGCAGTAGCCGTTCGGGTTCGCCTCGAGGTACTGCTGGTGGTAGCCCTCGGCATAGTAGAAGGGCCCCGCGGGCTTGATCTCGGTCGTGATCCGTCCGTAGCCGGCCGCTTCGAGCGCCCGCTGGTAGTCGTCGCGCGACCGTTCGGCCGTGACTTGCTGGGCGGCAGTCGTCGTGTAGATCGCGGACCGGTACTGGGTCCCGGTGTCGTTGCCCTGACGCATGCCCTGGGTCGGGTCGTGGTTCTCCCAGAAGATCGACAGCAGCTTGTCGTAGGAGGTCTTCTGAGTGTCGAACACGACGAGAACCGCTTCGGCGTGGCCGGTACGCCCCGAGCAGACCTCTCCGTAGGTCGGGTTGGGAGTGAATCCCCCGCTGTAGCCGGCTGCGGTCGAGTACACCCCGTCCGCATTCCAGAACTTCCGTTCGGCACCCCAGAAACAGCCCAGGGCGAATATGGCGCGCGCAAAGCCGTCCGACATCGGGGGGCGAAGGGGCGTCCCGAGTACGAGGTGGCGCTCGGGCACGACCATCTCGGCCTCCCGGCCCACCAGGGCCTGCTCGGGGGCCACCATCTCCGACTTGTTCTTGAACCACGTCATCGTTTCTTCTCCTCGAGCTCGAGTGAGCACGAGTTGACGCAGTACCGCTTGCCGGTCGGCAGAGGGCCATCGTCGAAAACGTGCCCCAGATGCGATCCGCAGGCTCGGCAGAGCACTTCGGTCCTTTCCATCCCGATGGACCGGTCGCGGTGCAGCTCGACCGCGCCAGCCACGACAGGTTCGGTGAAGCTCGGCCAACCCGTGCCCGAGTCGAACTTGGCCTCGGAGGAGAACAACTCGGCACCGCAGGCCGCGCAGTGATACGTGCCGTCGCTGTGGCAGTCGAAGTACCTACCGGTGAAGGCGCGCTCGGTGCCGGCCTTGCGCAGCACGCCGTACTGCTCTTTGGTCAAGCGGCTGCGCCACTCGTCCTCTGACAGCGAAACCGCTCGGGGGGCGTCGTTCTCAGCTGGGGATGCCTTAAGGGCGCGTGATCGGAACATGCTGTTCAGTCTCGCCTGGACCATCGCCGTTACGTGGTCAGGCTTTGAGGCACCGGTGCTGGCCGAGGCCGCGCGGCAACGAGGGCTCACCGGAGACCGCCGCCCCCGCACGCAGGGCCGCCAGTCGCAAGGTCACGTCGCCCGCCGGCACCGACAAGGCGGCCGTCGACGCTCGGGACCGGGAGTATCCCTGCGACCGAACTGGCGAGGAAGGCTTCGTCCGCTGTGAAGAGCTCGCCCGGGACCAGGCGGTCCTCGCGGACGACGACGCCCAGCATGGGCGCGCCCGAGGAGATGACCCCCTCGCGCGTGGTGCTGACGAGGATGCCGCCGCCGCGCGAGGGCCTCACGAGGGCGGCTCCCGCGACGAGGAGGACGCGCACCGAGGTCGCCTCGGCGAGGCGAGCGTCGGTGGTGAGCAACAGGGCGTCGTCGGCACCGCGCGGCGGGCTTCGAGCTGGGCGTGGACGAACCCGGCCCGGCTGGTCGTTCACCGTTGCGAGCGGGCGCAACGGGTCCCGGTGCCCACCTGAGATGACCAGGCGGAGGACTCTTTCGAGTGGATCCGGCGGAAGTGGCTCAACCCGCCCCGCCTCCAGGTTCGGCCTCACCTGTTCCGGGGGGCGCAGGCCACGTCCGTCGACCGGTCCGCGGCTCGCTGTGACCCGGACCGCGACCTGGATGCCGGGTCGTCCAACAAGTTGGCCGGCACACCTCCGCTACGGCGCGGTCCAGGCATCGCTCGAGACCGTCGGGGAGCGGGATCTCCAGCACGGCGGCGGAAGCCTGCAGCCGGCTCGCGTGAAGTGCGAGCTCGAGGGCCCGTCCCCCGACCACCCGGACCGTCTCGAAGATCCCGTCCCCGACCTGAAAGCCGCGGTCGGTGACGGTGAGCAGGGCCTTGCCCGCCGGCTCCAACCTCCCATCGACCCAGACGGTCCGGACTTGGCCGCGCGGCCGCGTCTCTACTCTCCTCGCCCGCCGAAGTGTTCCAGCCGTGGGTCGCGCACTTGGGCCCGGGCCGAGTCGGAGGCGGCGTCGGTGAGCAGAGCCTGCGCGGCGGCCTCGGCTTCGAGCCGGGCCCGGTAGTGGGTGATCTCACGATCGATGACGGCTTGGTCCCAGCCGAGCACCGGAGCCATCAGCCTCGCCACGCCCTCGGCGGCCGAGTGGCCCCGGTCGGGCACCTCGAAGGCGATGTGCGTGCGACGCGTGAGCACGTCGTCGACGTGCAGCGCGCCCTCGTAGGCCGCCCCGTGGCGTATCTCTGCCGACACGTACCCCTCGGCCCCCACGAGCGGGGCAGCCAAACGAGGGTCGGCCGCGATCAGGTCGAGCACTTCGGTTGCCAGCGTGCCGTAGCGCGCCACCAGGTGGTGCAGCTGACCGGGTGCCAGGTGGCCGGCGCCGGGATGGCTGCCCAGGCGGAGCTCGGCCCCGGTCAGGCCGACGGCGCCAAGGAGCGGCATGTCAGCCGTGCGGCTGGGGTCGACCGCGAAACGAAGGTCGCGCACCGCCAGGTCCACCGCGTCACGCGCCATTAGCCGGTAGGTCGTGTACTTGCCACCGGCGACGCTCACGAACCCGGGCGCGCTGCGGCGCACGGCATGGTTGCGGGAAAGCTTCGCCGTCTCCGCGGCCGTGCCGCCGAGCAGAGGGCGCAGGCCCACGAACACGGCGATGACGTCGTCGAAGCCGAGCGGCGCGCGGAGCGACTCGTTGACATGGTCGAGGAGGTACTCGATGTCGGCGTGCGTCGCCGCAGGATGGTCGAGGTCGTAGTGCCAGTCGGTGTCGGTCGTGCCGATGATCCACCGGTCCCCCCAGGGCAGGACGAAGAGCACACTCTTTTCGGTGCGCAGGATGAGGGCGCACCGCGAGTCGATGCGGTCCCTCGCCACGACCAGGTGCACTCCCTTGGAGGGCCGCACGATCATGGGATCGGCGACACCGGCGAGTCGCTCCATCTCGGTTGTCCACACTCCGGTGGCATTGATCACCGTGCCGGCACGCACCTCGAGCTCACCTCCGGACTCGAGGTCCTGCGCGTGGACACCGACGACCCGGTCCCCCTCGTGCAAGAAGCCGACGACGCCGAGCCCCGAGACGCAGACGGCGCCGTACGCAGCCGCCGTTCGCGCCAGCACGAGCGAGAAGCGGGCGTCGTCGACCTGGGCGTCGAAGTAGCGGATGCCACCGGTCAAAGAGTCGGAGCGAAGCGCCGGCACCGCCCGCAGGCACGAGCGGCGGGTCAGGTGACGGTGACGCGCCATGGCGGGGTGCAGCCCGGCGAGGGCGTCGTAGAGAAGCAGACCCGACCCCATGTAGACGCGCTCCCAGGCCCTGTGCTTGAGCGGGAACAAGAAGGGTGTCGGATGGACGAGGTGGGGGGCGATCTTCTCGACCAGGAGGCGCCTTTCCTGCAGCGCCTCGCGCACAAGCTCGACGTCGAAGCTCTCGAGGTAGCGCAAGCCGCCGTGAATCAGCTTGCTGGAGCGGCTCGAGGTCCCGGCGGCGAAATCCCGCTTTTCCACGAGCGCCACCGACAGGCCGCGGCTGGCCGCATCCAAAGCGGCGCCGCAGCCGGTCACGCCACCGCCTATCACGAGCACGTCGAAGGTCTCGGCCGCCAGGCGTTCCCGGGCGCGGGCACGATTGGCAGGCCCGAAACGTGCTTCAGTTTCAAACGCCATCAGACGATCAGCCTCCAAGCGAGACGGTTCACGGGCGTCAAAGGTGCGCGGGCCCCTCGGGCACAAGCTCGCCCAGCGAGTCAATCACGAAGTCGGGTTGCACGGGCGCGCCGTCGACGCTGCCGGCAGAAGTCGCCCCTGTCAGCACCAGCACGCCGGTCATGCCCAAAGAGCGCGCCAGGGCGATGTCGGTGAGCAGGCGGTCGCCGACCACAGCGACATCGTTGGCAGCCATCCCCAGCCGGCCGAGCAGCGCACGCGCCATGTGGACGCTCGGCTTGCCGACGATGGCTTCGGCCCTCGATCCCGAACACGCCTCGACCGCCGCCAGCATGGCTGCGCAATCGGGGATCCCGCCCTCCGGCGTCGGGCAATAGGGGTCTGGGTTGGTGGCAACGATCACCGCGCCGCCGTAGCGCACGGCCTGGAAGGCCGCGTTCAGTTTCTCGTAGTCGAACGTGCGATCGAACGAGACGACCACGACCTCGGCCCGGAGAGGCTGTGTGGTGACCGTGAACCCCGCGTTCAAGATCTCGTCGATCGTGGACTGCTCCGCCACGGCGAGCACCGTCGCGCGAGGGTGCTCCCGTTCGAGGTAGTCAACGAGCGCGTCCACCGAGGTCACGACGTCGCGGCGCTCGGTCGCAAGGCCGAGGCGCGTCAGCTTCCGGGCGTAATCGGCGGCCGTTTCCAGGGGCTTGTTGGTCACGTAGACGACTCGTGACCCCCGGCGGCGAAGCTCCAGGATCGTCTCGGCGGCATGGGGAAGCAGCGAGTCACCGAGGTACACCGTGCCGTCGAGGTCGAAGACGTACCCCGCGTACACCTTCGTCGGTCGGTTCGCAAGTCTCATGACGGCGCGATCAGAGCCGATTCCTCGGGCAGGCGGTCCGTAGAGCCGACAATAACCTGAGACCTCGCGACGCCTCAAAAGAGCCCGTCGGGCACAAGACGCCTGACGAGCGCACCTGTGATGCTCAGGCCTTGGGCGCTTCGACCATCCGGCAAGGGATGTCGGCGTTCTCGTCGATGTGGTGGCTCGCGCAGATACGGTGATAGCCGTCCGCGACCTGCAGGGGAGCGGAGCGGCTCATGTCCCCCCGCACGAGGAGCACAGGAGAGAGCTTGTCTCCGTCTTTGACCTTCTTGAGGTCCGAGCTGACATGGGGGTTGTCCACGGGCAACACCGCCAGGCCGCTCGCCCGCAGGAGGTCCTTGGCCTTCCAGTGGCCTAGGGGCGCCGCGCGCAGCTCGGCCACCACTGCTTCGACCAACGGCCCGGGCGCGAGCAGGGAAAGGTAGCTCACAGC
>Ga0181530_10002493_pt1 | contig 21723 bp, 19 predicted proteins | sample PEATcosm2014_Bin_42_FD_119769 | JGI IMG/M metagenome (GOLD analysis project Ga0181530, IMG submission 119769) | Peatland microbial communities from MTU Mesocosm Facility, Houghton, MI, USA - PEATcosm2014_Bin10_60_metaG | ecosystem: Environmental > Terrestrial > Soil > Wetlands > Peat | place... | reverse complement strand
GGTCTGCACGCGGCCTTCGCCTTCCATGACGCGTGGCATCTGGAAAGATCCGCAGCGCTACCTCGATACCTATTGGTCGCGGTTCCCCGGCATGTGGTATCACGGCGATTGGGCCAGCGTGGATGAAGACGGCCACTGGTTCCTGCACGGCCGCGCCGATGAATCCATGAACGTGGCCGGCCGCAAAGTGGGTCCCGCGGAAGTGGAAGCAGCCATGATGCTGCACCCCGGGGTGGCCGAAGCCGCCGTCATCGGCGTGCCCGACGAACTGAAGGGCGAAGCCATTGTGGGCTATGCCGTGGCCAGGCGCGGCGTAGTGGTGGATGGCGCGGCTGTCTGCCGCACCGTGGTGGAATCGCTCGGTCCTATTTTCCGGCTGCGCGAAGTGATCGTGGTGGCCGAGCTGCCGAAGACACAGAGCGGGAAAATTGTGCGCCGCCTCATCCGTTCGAAGTACATCGGCGAGCCGCTGGGCGACCTTTCCGCCGTGGCGAACCCCTGGGCACTGGAATAACATCGCAGGCGGCACCGCCTGCGCCACCAAAACAGATCCTGCGCTCTCAGTGGTGGGGCAGGCGGCGCCGCCTGCCGAGATCTACGGCTCCAGAAACATCTCGCCGCAAACCGCGTCCCAGTTGGCTTCCGGATACGCCGCCGCGATATCTTTTACCGGCACACCGCCGTCCGCCAGCGTGGCTGCCGCGCCTGCTTCGGCGGAGAGCGCGATTTGCAGCCGCTCCATTTCGCGCATCAGCCACGGCCACACTTCGGCGCCGCGCAGCAGGTGGCGGAAGTCCATCTCGCCATGGCCCGCGGGCTTGACCCGCAGATACCAGCCGCCGCCCGGCGTTCCCGTCTCCACCACTTCACCGTCCACCGGCGAAAGCACGCGCACGCTGGCGTCGCGCTTGCGCACCCGGAACGCCGTGCCGTTCACCGAAACCCGTGTGCCCGGCGGCGGCAATTCCACCGCGTCCGGAACGCCCAGCAGCCGCTCGCCCAGATCGTCCAGTCCCACCGTCACCGTGCCATCCGGCTCCACGCGGGCCCAGGTGTGGCCGCGATGGTAGAAGCGGTCCAGCGGAAACGTCATGCCCAGAATCTCTTCTTCCGCCGCTTGCGCCTCCGGAACCGGGCGCAGCGCGATCAGCTTCGCGTGCGTCTCGCAGTGCCGGCAATCGAAAGCGTTGGCGCACTCCCGGCTTTGGAATTCGCCCGTCAACACGTGGCGGCACACGCGGTCCTGCGGCGGCAGATCGTGGAAGTCCGAATGCCAGCCGATATCCTCCGCGCGGTGCTCCACGAGCGCCCGCCGCGAACGCCGCGCCGCCACAATCAGGGTGGTCGCCACAGCCGCGAGCACCGTGTAGAAAGCCCCCAGGAAGATAATGTGTCCCGCGTTCCAATGAAATCCATAAATCCAAGGCAACATGATTAGTACCTCCGCGCCATTTCGAGCGGCTCTTCCACTTCTTCTGTTTTCACTTCCGTTTGCAACATCCGCTCGTCCGGGAAAAGCCGGAAATAGCGGAACGAGAAACTGTACACCAGCACGCCATAGGCCACAACCGCCAGGAACGTGCCGGTCTCCTGCCAGCTTGGCGTGTACCAGAGGAATTTATCGAACGAAAGCGTCGGCAGCGCCAGCGTTTGTACCGTCATGACGAACCGGTTCAGCGCCACTCCCAGGCACGCCATGGCCGCCGCCGAGACCAACCAGCCGCGGCGCCGCCGCAGCGCCGGCATCAGCAGAATCAAGGCCGGCGCCAACCCGAAGATGACGATTTCCGAGAAGAGAATCCACGTGCCGAAGGGATTCCAACTGTAGTATTGCCACGCCGGGAAACCGACCCCCGGCGAAGTCCGGTTGATCCAGATCAACGTGTCCACGCTCTTGGCCAGCACATAAACCGCCAGCATCAGACCGGAGATCCGTCCCAGCAGCTCGAGCACTTCCGGCCGCACCAGCCGCTTCCTGGTGATCTTTTCCACCATCCAGGTGGTCAGCAGGATGAAGCTCGGGCCCACCGCCGCCGCTGAAATAATGAACAAGAAGAACGTGGAGGGCCACAACGCCAGGCCTTCGCGAAAGGCGAACGGCCGCCCCCGCAGTACGCCGTACAGGCCGCCGAGCGACCCCTGGTGGAAGAACGAAAGGAACGTCCCCACGCCCGCCAGCACATAAACCAGCTTGTGCAGCTCAAATTCGAACACCAGGAATGACGGCACCTGGCGCAGCTTGCGGTTCTTGAGCACAATCGGCAGATATTCGATGGCCAGCACCGCCAGGTAGCAACTGATGCAGAACGTCACTTCCGTCAGCATGGAATGCACGTTCGGGTACCAGAACGTGAACCACGCGCGCAGCGGCTGGCCCACATCCACCATCAGGACGCACACCGCGCCGCTATAGCAGACCAGGCCGATGACCACGGCGCTGTTGATGACGGCCTTCAGCTCGTGGAGCTTCAGAATGTACACCAGGAACCCGGTGAAGAATGCGCCCGCTCCCAGCGCGATGACCGTCAGGTCGAGAAAGATCCACAGCCCGAAGGCGAAGCGATTGTCCATGTTGGTCTGGTTCAGGCCCTTGACCAGGCACAAACCGGCCGAGTAAAGCCCGAATCCGAGCATCGCCACCCACGGCGCCATCCACAAAAAGAACCGGTTGGGGGAGCACCGCCGCACACCGCGTGTTATGAAATCCTTATCCACGGGCGATCTCCTTTCCGCTCTGCTCCGGCCGGGGCGCCTGCGCCATCTCCCGCACCCACTGGCGCTTCGACCGGTAATAAACCTTGGTCTCGGTGCCCAGCTTTTCGAGCAGCCGGAAGCTCTCCGCCTGCTTGGCCGCCCGCGCCGGCTCGCTCGCCGGGTGGTTCAGATCGCCGAAGCGGATGGCGCCCGCCGGGCAGGCCTCCACGCAGGCCGGCGTGTACTCCACCGGCTCTCCAGCCGGCTTCCCCGCGGCCGCCGCAAGCTGTTTGGCCGCGTGCCATCGCCCGTGGCAGAAATTGCACTTCTCGACGACGCCCCGCATGCGCGGCGTCACATCGGGATTCAGCGTCTTCTCCATGCCTTTCGGCCAGGCCGGATCCCACCAGTTGAAGTAACGCGCGTGATACGGGCAGGCCGCCATGCAATACCGGCAACCCAGGCACCGTTCCGCCATCTGTCCCACCACGCCCGTGGCCGGGTCCAGATCCACCGCCTGTTGCGGGCACACGTGGACGCACGGCGTATCGTGGTCGCACTGCTGGCACATCACCGGCACAAAGGCCGTGCGACGGTTGGGATACTCTTCCCCGTTATCCACCTTGTAGACGCGCAGCCAGGTCAAGCCTTTGCGGTCGTTGGCGCCCTGGTGCGCGGGCGGGACGTTGTTCTCCACGGCGCAGGCCACCATGCAGGCCCCGCACCCGTTGCAGCTGTCGACGTCGATGGTCATCCCGTACCTGGCCGGATGAATCGGTTTGATTTCGGAGATCATGCCCGCACCACCTTTGCCCCCACGCCGGCGCCGCACACGTCCAGCACCGCCGGCCGCGATGCCACCAGCACCGCGCCGAGCGGAACGCCCGCATCCACTCTCACTTCCACATCGATTCGGCCCGCCAGCGTCTCAAGCACCGCCCGTGCGCCATCCTCGACTCCCGCCGCGCGGGCTTCGAGGGGATGAATCGCCACCTGTTCCGGCCCGAGCTTGAGGTTCGATTCCTGGTAAATTTTGGAAAGCAGCGGCGAGGAGGGCGCTTCCGTGAGGACCACCACCAGCGGCAGGTCGTCCGTCAAGTCCGCCGCCTGGCGCGTTGTTCCCGCGGCCACCTTGACGGCTGCCGGCCGCCTGGCCGGTTCCACTTCATCCATCCAGCACGCGCCGGCCTGAAGCGCCTTCCAGAAGTCGTCGATCTTCACGTCTTTGGCCGCCACCGATTTTCCGCCGGCATAGGTGAACAGCGTGCCGCGGCCGGCTCGGTGGATGGCGTCGGCGCGTTCCCGCAGCGTGTCGCCCACTTGCAGGCCGGCCGCCCGGGCGATCCACTCTTCCGGTTTCACTACGCCTTCCGGCGCCTGGACCAGCGGGACGGACATGCGGAACGTAGCCGCTACAGAATCCACCGCCGGCGGGATGTCGTCCGTCACTTCCGGGTAAACCCCGGCCGGCACCAGGTATTGCGCGTGCCGCCCGTAGCCTTCGCGCGTCCAGCCCAGCGTCACCACCACGGGATTGTCCCGCACCAGCTTGGGCTCAACGGCGCTCCACGGCAGGTAGGCTCCCGGCGCCGATTCATCGATGAGCAGCACGCGAATCGACCCGTCTTCCACCGACGCCAGATCCACCGCCGGCGCCGCTTTTTTCCACGCGTCCGGCACCGGCGCCTCGCGACGCGCCACGATGGTGCGCCCCAGCGCGCCCAGCGCGTCATTCAACTGCGCCGCGCTCTTCGACCGCGCGCCGCCCAGCACCAACGCCGGCCCGTTCTCCCGCAACTCGCCGGCGAGCAGCAAAAACTGTTGCTCGGCAATTCCCGTGGCTTCCGCTGCCGCTACCGGCGTTTGCCCGGCCAGCGCCTGCAGGATGCCCTGCCCCAGCGCTTCTTCCGAGCCCGCTTTGATCCGCAGCCACTGGTCGGCCATGGCCGCCGTGCGCGATTCCACGGCATCCGCCTGGATCAGATGAAAGCCGGCGCGCGCCGCCATCACGTTGCCGGGCGTGCCCCAATCTTCGAGCAGCGGCACACCCAGGCTCAGCACCGTGCGGGCCTTCGAGAGGTCGATGGCGGCATTTGGCAGCGCGCCGCCGGCCGCCACGTACACACCGTTCTTCACCGCCGCCATGGCTCGCCGGGAGGTCCACGACGTCGTCCGTCCCGGCCGCAAGTCGAGCACGGCCATGTGTTCGTTCCCGGCCAGGCGGTCCATGGCGGCCGTCACCGCCGCCATGGCTTCCCGCGCCGATCCCCGCGTGACCCGCGCCGGATGATATGGCAGATGATGTCCCGCCAGGCCATACGCGCAGAGCGCCCCATGGCTCAGCGGGTGTCCCGCCACTCCCGCCAGCGACACCGGCTGTTCGGCCACGCACCTGGCCCGCACCGCGCAGCCCGCCGCGCATAACGCGCAGTTGGTGTACCTGGCGGTGATGGCGCCACGCGCCGGCCGCGGAATCCCCGGCCAGTTTTCCGACCACAACGCCGAATCGGTGACCAGCCTCCACGGAGCCGGAGTCATCAGGATGCCCACGGCCGAGCCGCCTGCGAACAACAGTATGTCTCTGCGAGTGGTTTTCATTTGTGGCAATCCAGGCAACTTTGTTCCATCCGCTTGGCGCGGTGGCAATCCACGCAGTCCGCCATTTTCATTCCGTGATTGGTGCCGCTTACCTTCCAGATATCCGCCGAATAACCGCTGATCCGGTCCTCCCGGTACACGCGGAGTGAATCGCTCGCGCCGGTCGGGCCGTGGCAGCTCTCGCACGTCATTCCCGCCCGCTTCACGTGCACGCTGTGCGAAAAGAAAACGTTTTCCGGCTGCCGCGCGTAGTCCGCCCACTGCGGCTCGCGGTTGGGCGTCACGTATTGATCGATAAAGCTTTTCTCCGCCGCGGTGGTTCCCATGGGCGCCGCGTGGCAGCCCGAGCACTTGTCGAGCGTGGGAATGCCCGCGAACGTTCCGTCTTCGCGGAACGCGTGGCAATCCTCGCATTTCGCGCCGGCCTTATCCGCGTGGACCTTATGGCTGAAGTCCACCGGCTGCGGCCGGCGCAGGTTGATGGCGTAGGGAAAGCCGACCCAGCCCAAGCCCAGGGCCATCAGCGTCCCAGCCAGAAACGGGATTTTTCCGCGTATCGTCACGGCTTTATTTCCTGGAAAAGAATTCGTAAAACAGCCCCAGCATCTGGTCTCGTTCCAGACGCCCCGCGAGGCCGGCGGCAAACATTCCACCGTCCGCCACGCAGCCGGTCTGCTGCTGCAAATACTCGTTGATCCTCTTTTGCTCCCGCTCCATCCACTGCCGCGCTTCCCCGCCGTCCATCAGCTCGCACCCGGTTCCGGCCTGCGGCTGCCCTTCGAACAACCAGCCTCGCGTATACGGCTCGGCCGTCAACCGGTCCGGGTTGGCGCGCAAGTACAAATTGCAACCCGTCAGCAGGAAGGGGTTCGGAAAGACGACTTCCAGATCCATCCCCGCCGCCGTCAGCACCGCCGCCGCCCGGTGCACGCCCTTCTGCCAGACGTAGCTGATGCGCTCCACGGCGCCCAGAACACGGCTCAGAAAACCGTCGATGCCCACGTGGCAAACTCCGTCCTCGCTCTCGTCCAGCCACATGTGGTTGCCGGAGTACCGAAGCCCGGCGGGAAACTCGATGCCGTCCACTTCTTCCGCCTCGAGGCCGGGATGCGCCATCGCCCGGTACAACTCGCAATACCGGTAGCTGTCGTTCCCGCACCGCGAGAGCAGCGACTCGCTGTAGGGCACCAGCTTGGCCACCGATGCCGCCCCGCAATACTGCATCAGCGATTCCCGCAAGTACGGGCACGGCCCGCAGGCTGTTTCCTCAAGCGCTTCCGGCTGCCGCCGCCAGACGGCGCACGAGCGGTGTTCCGCCGAAGAACACTTGTCTTCGGTCCGACCGGTTTGCGCCAAGGGAATCAGCTTGCGGACCGTGGCCGTCCCGCAATACTTGACCTCAATCTCTTTCAAGAAAGGGCACGTCATGGAAGCTACCGCTTGTCTTTCTTCCCTAGCTCCTCGCCGCCATCGGCCATCGTGACGCCGAGCGTGGGGATGTGAAAGGCGTGCCCGTCGTAGGAAGTAACCAGATTGGCCACTTCGCCGTCGAGCCTGGACAGCGCCGTCTTCTTTTTCCATCTGGCGGCCAGTTCCTGCGCAACGCCGATGCCTACGGCGACGCAGCAAATCAGAGTAACCAGCCCCAGTGCAATGTTGGTGATTGTCAACCAGTATGTCGATGGATCGTTCATAGGGGGACTTCTTCCTTCAGCCACCTTTGTGCACGAAGGATGCCACGCACAAAAGAAGGGAGTTGCTCCGCATCGGGCGTTGTTTGTGCCGGGAATTCAGACAGAAAAATCTGAAATCCGGACAGGGCGGCCGGTTCGACGCCATTCCGTTCCGCAAAGCCACCCAGGTGCCCGGCTGCACGTTGCGGCCAGCCCCTCACTGTCACATAATAAGCGGATACAACCTTTCATCAGCGTGTTTCCGAGGTAGCCGGCAATGGTATGTCCCGGGTGTAATGCCGACAATCCCGACAAGGTGCGATTCTGCCATCAGTGTGGGCGTTCCTTCCAGGCGGCCGATGACGCACAAACGGTCATGCTCGACGGCTTTGCCGGCAGCCCCGGCGAACCGCCGGGCGCATCGCGATCCGGCACCTGGGCTCTTCCCGCGGCGCCGGGCGCTCGTCCCGTCATGCCCACCAACCTGGAGCCCGGCACGGCTTTCGGCAGCCGCTATCGCATCGAGGGCCTGCTGGGTGAAGGCGGCATGGGTGCGGTCTACAAGGCCTACGACACCGAACTCGGCCGCACCGTCGCGCTGAAACTGGTGCGGCCGGAACTGGCCGCCAGCCCCGAGACCATGCAGCGTTTCAAGCAGGAGTTGCTGCTCGCCAGCAAAATATCGCACAAAAACATCCTGCGCATTCACGATCTCGGCGATGCCGGCGGCGTCAAGTTCATCACCATGGCCCTGGTGGAAGGCACGGATCTTGCCGGCCTCATGGAAAAAGGCGGCCGCCTGCCCTTCGACCGCGCCCTCAAGTTCACCCGCCAGTTGTGCTCGGCCCTGGAAGCCGCCCACAACGAGGGCGTGGTCCACCGCGATCTCAAGCCGCAGAACATCCTGATCGATCAGTCCGACAACATTTACGTCTCCGATTTCGGCCTCGCCAAATCGCTGGAATCGGAAGCCACCATGATGACGCGCACGGGCCAGATCCTCGGTACCCCGCGCTACATGTCTCCGGAACAGGTGGAAGCCCGCGAAGTGGATCATCGCGCCGACATCTATTCCATGGGCCTGATCGTCTATGAGATGTTCACCGCGGATATTCCCTTCCGCGGCGAATCGGCGATGCAGCTCATGTACCAGCGCGTGACCGCGGCGCCACGGGATCCCCGGACGATTTTCCCGGAGATACCCGATTACCTCGCCAACATCATTCTGAAGTGCCTGGAGCGGGATCCCGCCAAGCGTTACCAGACCGCTCGCGAGGTGCTCGACGATCTGGACGCGCAAAACATCCCTGCCCTCAGCCCCTCCGCCACTACCACTGTCACGACGACCACCACCACTACCACTTCCACGCCCAAAGCCGGCCCCAAACCCGGTTCCGCCACCATCAGCATCGAAATCCCCAGACCTACCGGGCGCTGGGGCCTGGCGATCGGCGCTCTGGCGCTGGCGGTGGCGCTGTTCTTCGGGATCCCCGCGACGCGCCACCTGATCCTGGGCGGGCCCAAGGGCGCCGCGGTCTCCAGCCAGCCCACCCATTACATTGCCGTCCTGCCCGTCAACTACCAGGGAGATGAGGCGCTCAGCTATATCGGGGACGGCGTCGTCGACACTCTCTCGGCGAAGCTGGCCGGGCTGAAAAACATGTACGTGGCAACCGGCAAGATTGTCGATACCGCCGCCAGACAGAAGGACGACGCCCAGATCGCCAAGATGCTGGGCGTCACTCTTCTGGTCCGCACCACCGTGCAGGTTTCCGGCGACCAGGTTTCGGTCATCGTCTCCATGGACAAGGCCGGTAAGGACGGCGGCAATCTTCTCAAACGCCAGAAAGACGGCTCGCGCCAGAATCTCATCACCCTCGAAAACGAAGCTTTCAATGTGCTGGTCGGCGGCCTGCAGATCCAGGAGACCAAGGAGGAGCTGGCGCGCACCGGCGCCCGGCCTACCGATAGCAGCGACGCCTACGACGCCTATCTGCGCGGCCGCAATCTGCTGCGTGTCAAGCGCGATCCAGAGAGCCTGAAGAGCGCCCTCGCCTTGTTCGACGCCGCCATCCAGCACGACCCCCGGTTCGCCCTGGCGCTCACCGGCCGCGCGGATGCCTGCATGATGATGTACGACGCGACCAAAGACTCGTCCTGGACCGATAAAGCCCTGACGGCTGCGCTGGCCGCGGATGGCATCAACGAAAGCCTCCCGGAGGTGCACAATTCCCTGGGAAGCATCTACACTGCTACCGGAAAAGGTCCCGAAGCCATCGCCGAACTGAAGCGCGCTCTCGACCTGGTCCCAACTTCGGACGATTGCATGCGCCGCCTCGGTGTCGCCTATGCCGCGGCCGGCGACCGGCAGAAGGCCATCGACGAATACCTGCAGGCCATCCAGACCAATCCCTATCTTTGGCTCAACTTCAACTTTCTGGGGCTCGCGTACTACGGCGGCGGGCAGTATGATAAAGCCCTGACCGCGTTTCAGCAGGTCACCAAGCTGGAGCCCGACATCGCCACCGGCTACGCCAATATGGGCACCGCCTATCTGGCCCAGGACAAGTGGAGCGACTGCATCAGCGAATATGAGAGGGCCATTTCCATCGACCCCCAAAGGCCGCTCTATTACTCCAACCGCGGCGTGGCCTACTTCCGCCTCGGCCGCTATCCCGAGTCCATCAGGGATTTCGAAAAGGCCGTCGAGATGAGCCCCAACGACGCCCACATCCGCAACAACCTCGCCGATGCCTACCGCGCGTCCAACCAAACCGCCAAGGCCACGGGGGCTTACGACGAGGCCATCAAACTGGCCGCCAAGAGCCTCCAGGTGAACCCCCAGGATTCCGATGCCCTCGGCACCCAGGCGATCGCCTACGCCAAGCTCGGCAACCAAGCCACCGCTTTGGAAAAGATCCGACACGCCCGCCAGATCAAGAGCGATGACACTGACCTTATGGTCAGCGAGGCCACCATCTATGCCCTCGCCGGGAACACCGCCGGAGCCGTTTCGGCCCTCCGCCAGGCCCTGCAGCACAACTACTCGCTCGAAGAGATCAATAACGATCCTGAGCTGGCGAACCTCCGCAAGACCCCGGAATTCGCGCAATTATTACAAGAATTCACCAAAAAAGCCCCTAAATAAACCTTTAGTCCTGGTACCGGGGATTTCCGTTATAGCCTTTTGAAAGTAAATTTTGGGTTGACTCGGCCCGCCCGCTGCTGCAAATATAAATTGAAAGGCGCAGGGTGTCTTCGAGGGGCGGGGGTGGAATGTTAAGCAAACGCTTCATGGCGACATGCGGGATGCTGGCGTGGTTGATCGCGCCGGCGTGGGCGAGCACGATCCCGGACCCCTCCGCGCAAATCGACGCCGGCAGTCAAAGCAACCCGTTCTCCGGCCTCGGTTCTTTCAACCCCACCGGAGACAACGGCTCCGGCATCATCGCGCTCTACAACGATACCGGCGGTCTGCTTACCTCCATCAGCATGCACACGGACATCGACCCCGGCCTCACCTACACCACCGTCAACGCCACCACCATTGCACTCGATAACATCGATTTCAGTTGCAACGATGCCAACTCGGGCAACCCCTTTTTCCTGAATTGCGGCGTTACGTATAGCTATGTCCCCGGCAACACCTTTGGCGTGCTCACCATCTCGTTTTTCGGCGTGAACCCCTACGTGCCCCCGACAAGCGCCAGTGGCCTCGACCTGAGGGGTGCGCATGAAGGCATCCCAACCCTGCTTCCAGGGTGCGCCTCGACTCCGGATGGCCCCGGCTGTACCGATGTCGGCCACTTCGCCTTCAATTTTCTCAGCCTTCAGACCAACGGTTGGACCGACCCGAGTACCGAATCCGCCGTGTTTCTGAACGACACGTTTCCGACTTTTGCTCCTCCCTCCTACACCGACACCGCGAGTCCGGAGCCCGGCACATCCACGCTGCTCGCGGCCGGCCTGCTTTCGCTCGCCTGGCTGACCCGCCGGAATTATTTTTCCCGCAGCAGCCGGTCGTAAACTTCCCGCTTGGATAGCCCGCGTTTGCGGGCCACCTGTTTAATGGCGTCCATGCGCGCCGCACCCGCTTCGACCAGCGCCGCCACCGCCTGCTCCACGGGCGTATCGTCCGGGGCGGGTCCCGCCGCCCGGCCAATCAGCAGCGTGATCTCGCCCTTCACGCTGTTCCGCGCCGCCAGTTGCGCCCGCACTTCTTCCGCCGTGCCCCGCAGAAACTCTTCGTGGATCTTGGTCAGCTCGCGCGCCACCACCACCGGCCGCGGCCCCAGCGTCCGCTCCACGGCTTCCAAGGCTTCCAGGATGCGATGCGGAGCTTCATAGAAGATCAGCGTGGCGTGCTCCTCCGCCCGCGCTTCCAGCGCCTTGGCCCGCTGCCCCGGTTTGGAGGGCAGGAAGCCGCCGAAATAGAACGAATCGGTGGGAAGTCCGGAAGCCGCCAGCGCCGCCAGCGCCGCCGATGCGCCCGGCACCGGCTCAACCGGCACCGCCAGCTCGATGGCCGCCCGCACCAGCCGGTAGCCCGGGTCGGAGACCAGCGGCATCCCGGCGTCGCTGACCAGCGCCACCGTGGCGCCCGCCGCCATCCGCGAAGCCAGTTCCACCGCGCGCTCCGCCTCGTTATGTTCGTGGTAGCTCACGGTGGCCTTGGAGATTTCGTAGTGGTCCAGCAGTTTACGCGTCTGCCGCGTGTCCTCGCACGCAATCACGTCGGCCTCCCGCAACACCCGCACCGCGCGGTACGTGATGTCCTCCAGGTTTCCGATGGGCGTCGCCACCAGATAGAGCTTGCCGGCCATGCTATGAGTGTGGCACACGTACAGCTCCCCGCCGCGGTTGAGGCTGACCCGTGTTGCCACAAGAAATGCGTCTGTCCACGTCGCTCCCCTTTTCGTGTTGCCGAGTCCGACTAAATGTGATCTCTTGTTATTTGTGAGAAGCGCAACGAAGGTTAACGACCAGCTTGCAACGTCAGTGAGAATGCTCATGGCCGGCCTGGCGGCAGTTTCACTGCTGTCAGCTCAGGCGGACCAACCGCTTCCGCGAGCCGATAAGAACTCGCAGACGGCCCATGAACAACTCCTCGCCAAAGCCAAACAAGGCCGCATCGATCTCTACTTTGAAGGCGACTCCATCACACGGCGATGGGGGGCGACCGACTACCCGCAACTTCTCGAAAACTGGAATAAGAACTTCTTCGGCTGGAACGCGGCGGACTTTGGGTGGGGCGCGGACCGGATCGAGAACATCCTCTGGCGTCTTGGGAACGGCGAACTCGATGGCGTCAACCCGAAGGTGATTGTGTTGCTGGCCGGCACGAACAACGTTGGCAACACGGCGCCTCCAGGCGGTATCGACACGGCCGTCGAGAATGTGACAAAAGGTCTTCGAGCGGTGGTGCGTGTCATGCAATCGAAGGCTCCGAACGCGGTGATTATCCTGATGGGAATCTTTCCCCGCAACGACAATATGGATGTTATGCCGGAAATAGACCGCATCAATGCGAACCTGGCGAATCTGGCTGACGGCGGCAGGATCCGGTATCTAAACATCAACGACCAACTCGCGGACCGCAACGGAGGGCTTCACGAAGGCATGATGAACGCCAATGACCAACTCCATCCGACGGTGAATGGATATCAGGTTTGGGCGGACGCACTGAAGCCGGTCTTGACCGAACTGCTGGGACCGCCGGCAAAGGAAGACCACGCGCCCGCGCCAACTGGAGATCCCTCCGCGCGGCGATAGTTGGGGGCACGCCAGCACACATTTCGCATCCTTCGGCTGACTTATGAAGTGGCCCTGGATGTCGCCTCACTGAGTGTCCTGCGGGATCCCGCCGACCGGGCAATTGCCGCCACGGCCCGTGTCCACCGGCTCCGACTGGTGACTTCGGACCGGCGCATCCTTGAGTCCAAGCTTGTCCCAGTGATCGAATAACCGGCAAGCCTTCCATCCGCCCGCTATCCTCGAACAGCGCGCTTCCGTCTGGTCCCCGCCCTCGACCGTCCAGTGCGGCTCATTCGCGTAAGTACCTTACCAGGCAGCCTGACGAAATTCTCGGGGTGCAACAGGCTGGCCACCGAGATGTCCTCGTCGATCGCCTCCCAATGAATTCCGATGCCGCCGCCAATTAATTCCCAGTCGGACCGTTGCGGCGGTGACGCGTCGGCGAGCCGCGGGAACCACACGAGAGGCACTGAAACAACTCGCCCATCGGTCAGCGTAACGGATAGCGCATCCGTCGAGCACGACACCTCGACCGCCAGTGTTTCAGTTTTCTCCGTCAAAGTAGTCATACCGGTTCTCCAAGAAGAACTGCGCGTTCTCAACAACCATTTTCCTAATGTCGGTCATCTCATTTGCTCGAAAGCCCCTCACGTCGGCGACCAACACGGGATCAAGCCAGAAGAATCGGTATCCCCTAACCCTGAGAACAGTGGGCACTTCCCAAGTCTACCCCGCCGGTTGGGCCAGCGATTCAGGGGCGGCCATCTTCTTGCTCTCTTCACCCAGCCTCCAGCTCCCCATAGTTCACCAGCTCGATCCCGTTGCGCTCCAGCGCGGCACGCGTCTCCGGCGCCAGCAGCGCTTCCAGCTCCTCTTCGCGGCTCTCTTTCAACCGCGTGCGCGCCTGCCGCAGCGCCGCCCGGCAGCGGCCCGGATGGCACATCAGCTCGGTGGTGCCTTCGGGCAACAGTCCGAGCAGTTCCACCAGCTCCGCCGTGCGCAACCGGCCGGTGATCCGGAATCCCGCGAAATGGTCGGTGGTCCGGCAGCCGTGCTTCTCCAGCACCCGCTGAAACCGGCCCCGCAGCAGTCCCATGGCGCGGCTCGCCAGGCGCGTCCCGAGCGGCGCCGCGCCCGCCGCGTTCCTCGGAAAATCGAAGGGCCGCCGCACCCAGCGGATGCCGAACTCCCGGCTGAGGCGCGCCACCGCGTCCAGCACCGGGGGCGCCAGGTGCGTGTGCTTATGCGTGTCCAGGTGCGTCGCGCGGATGCCCGCCGCGGCGATGCGCCGCACCTGCGCGGCCAGTTCGTCGTAGACGCGGATCTCGCGGCGCGCCACCGCCGCCAGCAGGCGCCCCACCGTCGGCGGAAGGGCTTTCCTGCTGACCAGCGAATGGCCTCCCACCAGCACCAGGTGGCACCCGATATCGAGCGACGGCGTTTCGCGCGCCAGCCGCACCGCGTCGTCGAAGGCCGCCCCGTTGGCCATCAGCGTGGAGGCCGTCAGGATGCCGCCGCGATGCGCTTCCACGATCCCCTGGTTGACATCCGGGGTGAACCCGAAGTCATCGGCGTTGACCACCAGTTGTTTTCGGGAGCTCAAAATATATGCAGTTGGATGGTCAGGAACTTCTTGGGATTGGCGCGCATGTCCTTCACCAGCGCGTGCATTTCGCCGGTGGCCGCGTTCAGCGAATCAAAAAGCTGCGGATTGGTCAGCAACTGTCCCACCGTCCCCTGCCCGGCGGCGATCTTGTCCACGATTCCCGTGAGTTTCTCTTCCAGGGCGGTTGCCCGCTGGTAGAGTTGCTCGTCCTTCATCAGTTTTCCCGCGGTCCCCTTGCCGGCGTTGACGTCGTCCACCAGCTTGTGGACTTCCGCCAGCGTTTCGCGCGCTTCGTCGAAGAGCGCCGGGTCTTTCAGCGCTTTCCCAAGCGTGCCCTGGCCCTTCTGCAAATCGGCCAGAATGGCGTCGATGCGCTGCAGAGGCTTGCGCGCTTCCTGGTAGAGAGAGTCGTCGTAGATCAGCCTGGTGAGCGTGCCGTTGCCCGTGCGGATATCCGTGAGCAGCTTCTTGCCCTCGGACGAGATGCCGTTGATGGTGTTGTACAGCTCTTCGTCCTTCAAGAGTTTTCCCAGGTTGCCCCTGCCCGCCTCCACCCCCGCCAGCAGGTTGTCCACCCGGGTCACGCTGTCTTGAAACGTGCTCAATAACTTGGCCATCTGTTTCAGCAATTCGGGAATGTCCTGCGACACCAGCGGTTTCAGCTCCGCGCCGTCCACTACGTGTTGCGGGCTGGCGCCTTTGGTGATGTTCAGGAACTTGTCGCCCAGCAGATTGGAGGCCGCCACACCCACCACCGAATCCACCGGGATCTGCGGCAGGTAGTCCTTCTGCACCTCCATATCGAATTCCACGGTCCGCGCCGGATCGCGCGAGTTGGTCAACTGCAGCTTGTCCAGATACCCCACGGAGATGCCGTTCAACCGCACCGCGGTTCCGTCGGCCAGCCCCGCGGCGTCATCCATGTAGGTGCGCAGCAGGGCGTTGCGCTGGAAAACCCCGCCCTTGGAGCTGGTCAGCAGGAACACCAGCACGAACAGAACCGCAAACGCGCACAGCGCCACCACCCCCACCTTCAACTGCGACCACCGCACTTTGCTCTGCTCCGGCATGGTCTTATACCCGTGGCTTCACGAACTTCATAATATAAGGATCGGTGGACAACTCCAGGCGGTCCTGATCACCTTCGAAAACCAAACGGCCTTCCTTCAGCACCATGAAAGTGGTCCGCGCGCCTCGCCCGTCCCGGTTTCGCGCCGGCTCCAAACTCCCTTGTTTCGAATTGTAGCGAAAATTCGCAATCAGGTTGCCGTCCTGATACCGATTGGTCACCAGCAGCGTGGTGGTCTGGCTGAGGTCGCGCTCCTTGATCAGCAGCGCGATGATCAGGTGCGCCGTGATCGGGTCGAGACCCGCCGTCGGCGAATCGTACAATACCAGCGGCGGCTCGGTCACGACCGCGCGCGCGATTGCCGCGCGCCGCCGCATGCCGCCGGAAAGCTCGCTGGGAAACTTCTCCAGCGTGCCGCCCAGTTCCACGAACTCCAGCGCCTGCGCAACCCGCGGAAGAACTTCCGCGGGCGGGCAATGGATGGACTTCTGGTTCACCAGCGGATACGCCACGTTCTCCTCGATGTTGAGCGAATCGAACAGGGCGCTCTCCTGAAACAGCATCCCGATGCGGCTGCGGATTTCAAACAGATCCTGCTCCCGCATGGTCGTCAGGTCCCGCCCGAATGCGAAGACTTTCCCCGAATCCGGCCGCACCAGGCCCAGCGCGGTCTTCAGCAATACCGTCTTGCCGCTGCCCGCCGCTCCCAGAATCACCCGCGATTCGCCTTCCACGGCTTCGAAACTGAGGTCCGCCAGCGCATCCACGCCGTCGAATGTGACGTGGACGTGCTCGAACCGCAGAATGGAATTGGATTCTTGGGGCATCAGGATGCCTGGCTTACGAAGATTTTGGTGATCAGCAGATCCAGGACGAAGGTCAGCACGGTGGCCGCCACCACCGCCTGCGTGGTCGAGCGGCCCACCCCCTGCGTGCCCCCGGTGGTCCGCAGGCCGTAGTAACAGCCAATCAACGCAATCACCACCGCGAACACAAAAGGTTTGAGCAGCCCCTGGCAGATGTCGCTCCAGTCCAGCGCCTGCCATACCGATGTCCAATACTGCTTCGAGGGTATTCCCAGATTGAAGTGGGAAATCACCCATCCGCCGAACATCCCCACAAAATCGGCGAGGATCACCAACAGCGGCAGCATCACCGCCGTGGCGATCAGGCGGGGCGTCACCAGCTTCTGCACCGGATCGGTGCCCAGCGCGCGCATGGCGTCGATCTGTTCGGTCACCTTCATCGACCCCAGTTCGCTGGCAATCCCCGACGCGTTGCGCCCGGCCACCATCAGGGCCGTCAACACCGGTCCCAGCTCGCGCACCAGCGTGATCGAAACCAGTTGTCCGGTCTTGCCCATCTGCCCGTACTGCTCGAGCGCGTGGTACATCTGCAAGGCCATCACCGCACCGCTGAAGAATCCCGTGATGGCCACAATCTGCAGGCTGCCCACCCCGATGGTGTCCATTTGCAGGGCGATGTCGTCGCCGTAGTGCGGGCGCCGGACAATGTTCCGAAAGGCTCGTCCGGCGAGCAAGAAGAAGTCCTGAACCGCGGAAACCGGCTCTTTCAGAAGGTCCAGCAAGTAGGTTGGTCCCCGAACTCCGATGCTACCATACTAAGAAGAAAGCCAGCCATGAAAGGTCTCACCGATATTCCCGGCATCCGCGTGGGACACGTCTCGGATTACGAAGCCATAACAGGCTGCACCGCCATTCTGTGCGAGGCCGGCGCGGTCGGCGGCGTGGATATCCGCGGCTCCGCCAGCGGTACGGAAGAAACTCCTGCTCTCGATCCCGGCCACGTCACTCCGCAGGTCCACGCCATCCTGCTGGCCGGCGGCAGCGCCTTCGGACTGGAAGCCGCCTCGGGAGTCCGCCGCTACCTGGAACACCGCGGCATCGGCTTCGACACCGGCGCCGCCAAAGTACCCATCGTCCCCGCGGCCATCCTTTACGATCTCGGCATCGCCAAGGCCGGCGTGCGTCCCACCATGGCCATGGGCGAAGCCGCCGCGGCAGCCGCCACCACCGAAGCCGTTCCAGAAGGCTGCGTGGGGGCGGGCACCGGAGCCACTGTCGGCAAAATCCTGGGGATGAAGCAGGCCATGAAATCCGGGGCCGGTTCCTTCACCGTCACCCTGCCCGCGGGCGTGCTGGTTGCGAGCCTGGTGGTGGTCAACGCCTTCGGAGACGTGCGCGATCCCGCCACCGGGAAAATCGTTGCCGGCGCGCGCTCCAGTCCCACCAGCCACGATTTCATCGATACCCAGGAACACATGAAGCGCGGCGCCACCGGTGGTTTTGGCGGCCGCAACACCACGCTGGCCGTGGTCGCAACCAACGCCCGGCTCAGCAAAGTGCAGGCCCGCAAGCTGGCCGAACAGGCCGCGCTAGGCGTAGCGCGCTCCATTTACCCCGTCAACACCTCGTTCGATGGCGACATCGTCTTCGCGCTTTCGCTGGGCGACCGCGATGCCGACCTGAACACGCTGGGGGTGGCCGCGGCCGAAGCGGTGGCTGCCGCGATTCTGCGGGCGGTCCAGTTCGCGAAGACGCTGGGCGGGGTTCCGGGGTTGGGGTGAGCGGCTGCCCGCGGCTGCTGCAAAGCCTGACCCGGCGCGAAAGATTTCCGCCGGTTAGCGCGCAAGCGAAGGAGTATCATGGATCTCAACCGGCGGGGGCACCAACTTGCGGGAGTTTCGAAGCACTCGCTCAACCGGCCCCATTTGTGCTTCAGCCCGATTCCGCCGATCTGCTATCTTGAATGTGGCCTCTCGGTATGCCTTTTCACATTCAGCCGCTCCGGGAATTTCTGGTGCGTCCGGCGTTGCCCGAATCGCTTTCCCGCATGGAGGAGCTGGCCCATAACCTTCTTTGGAGCTGGTCGCCGCTGGTCCGCTCCGTGTTTCGCCGGCTCGATCCGGTTCTCTGGAAAGAGTGCGGATACAACCCGGTTCTCATGCTCGGCCGGGTCTCGCAAAGCGCCCTGGAAAAGGCCGGCGCCGATCAACGCTATCTGGCCGTCTATCACAGCGCCTGCGAGGTCTTCGACGCCCGCACCCGCAGCAAATCCGCTCCCCCGCCCGACGGCAAGCTGATCGCTTATTTCTCCGCCGAATACGGCCTCACCGAATGTCTCCCGGTGTATTCCGGCGGCCTCGGCATCCTCTCCGGCGACCACCTGAAATCCTCCAGCGATCAGGACTATCCGCTGATCGGCCTCGGCCTGCTTTATCAGAAAGGTTATTTCCGCCAGCTCCTCAATCCCGATGGCTGGCAGCAGGAACGCTACCCGATCAACGATTTCTATACCCTGCCGGTCACTCCCGTCAAGGATCCGGCCGGCGCGGACCTCAAAGTGAAAGTGAAGCTGCCCACCGGCGAGATCTCCATCCTGGTCTGGCAACTCCACGTGGGCCGCATCCAGCTCTACCTGCTGGATACCAACATTCCGGAGAACCTGCTGCCGCAGGACCGCGACATCACCGATTCCCTTTACGGCGGCGATAACGATACGCGCATCCGCCAGGAAATCGTCCTGGGCATCGGCGGCATGCGGGCCCTGGATGCCATGGGCCTCAAGCCCACCGTTTTTCACATGAACGAAGGCCACTCGGCTTTTCTGGCGCTCGAGCAGATCCGTCTCTACATGCGCGATGAGAAGCTGGCCTTTGACGAAGCGCTGGAGGCCGCGCGCGCCAGCAACGTCTTCACCACCCATACGCCCGTGCCCGCCGGCATCGACCTGTTCGACGCCGGCGTCATGTACCACTACTTCGCCGAGTACTGCCGGGAAGCGGCGGTCGATTTCCAGCAGTTGATGGCCATCGGCCGCCGCAATCCCGCCAACCGCGACGAGCCCTTTTCCATGGCCGTGCTGGCCCTCAATACCTCGGCCTACCGCAACGCCGTCAGCCGCCTCCACCGCGCGGTTTCGCAGGCAATGTTCCAGGACCTCTGGCCGCAACTCGCCCAGTGGGAAATCCCCATCACTTCCATCACCAACGGCGTGCACCTTCCCAGTTGGCTCAACGCCGAACTGGCGGTGCTCTACGACCAATACCTGGAGCCCGACTGGCGCGACCGTTTCAACGACCCCTCGCTCTGGGAGCACGTCAAAGAGATTCCCGACGAAGAGCTGCTGGAAGCCCACCGCCGCCGCAAACGCCGCCTCGTCAACTTCGTTCGCGAACGCCAGCACTCCGCCGCTCTGCGCCGCCAGGCCTCCGCCGGCGAAATCCGCCGCAGCGGCGAAGTCCTCGACCCCAACGCTTTCACCATCGGCTTCGCGCGCCGTTTCGCCACCTATAAACGCGCCACCCTGCTCTTCCACGACGTGGAGCGTCTCAAGCGCATTTTATTGAACAAGGATATGCCCGTGCAGATCGTCATCGCGGGCAAGGCCCATCCCAAGGACCAGCCCGCCAAAGGCTACATCCGCGACGTGGTTCAGCTTTCGCGCGACCCCGACCTGTGGAAGCACGTGGTCTTCGTCGAAGACTACGACATGAAAGTGGGCCGCGAAATGGTGCAGAGCGTCGATCTCTGGCTCAACAATCCCCGCCGTGGCGAAGAGGCCTGCGGCACCAGCGGCATGAAGGCCGCTCTCAACGGCGTGCTCAACCTCAGCATCCTGGACGGCTGGTTCGACGAAGCCTACGAGATTTCCGGCGGCTGGGCCATCGGCGAGCGCGAGCCCTATTCGCCCGATCAGGACGTCCTTCACGCCACCGCCATTTACTACCTGCTGGAAAACGAAATCGTGCCGATGTTCTATGAACGCCGCGAAACTACGCCGCGCGAATGGATGCGCCGCGTGAAGCAGTCGCTGATTCATGTCACACCGGCCTTCGATTGCCGGCGCATGGTGCGCGAGTACATGTCGGAACTATACGATCCCGCCCACCAGCAGCATATCCATCTGCGCGAAGGCCACTACCAGCGCGTGCGCGCCAGAGCCCGCTGGGGTGCGCGCATCCGCGAGGTCTGGGAGCGCGTCCGTTTCGTCGAATCGGGCAACGAGTTCCCGGCCGTCGGTCTGACCAGCGGCTCGGTGCTGCCGGTGCGCGCGGCCATCGATCTCGCCGGCCTCAACCCCGACGACGTGCGCGTCGAAATGCTGCTGGGCCGCGTGGATTCGAGCGGCTTCCTGGAAGATGCCGAGGTGGTGGTTCTGCCTCCCGTCGAGCAGCGCGACGGCGTCGCGCTCTTCGGCCGGGATATCGTCCCGGAGCGCACTGGCCGGCTGGGTTACGCTTTGCGCGTCAGCCCCAACCATTTTGACGATCCTTTGACCCGCCCCTCCGGCGGCCTACTGAAATGGAGTTCCCCCCAGCCGGCATGAAAAAATCCCAAAAGGCCGCAAGATGGTGCGTGCAAACGGACTCGATCCGTGGTACATATGAGTTTGACGCTTAGGCGGGTTCCAAGCCACGTTGGCGCCAAGCGCCGTGGGAATCCCGCGGTTCCCCTCTGGGTTATTCCACGCGAACGGCCGGTGTTCTGAAAATCCGCCCGGCTGGCGTGGAAGCCATATACGAGTTGGATTTATCCCGGGCACCGGGAGTTTGTAATCGGGTTTTCACTTAGTTCTTCTGCCTGCTATTTACGGAGCAACCTTCCCCATGGACAGCGATCGCAAGTATAGACAAAACGGGTATATGGACTCGGACCGCGAGGCCCGGGGTCCCCGGCCCGATGGTCCCAGGCCCCAAGGCCCCCGCCCCCCCATCGATATTACCGGCCCCCGCCTGCCGCGCCTGGTGCAACACGTGGCCGCCTCCCGTTGCTACAACTGCGCCACGGCCCTTCCCCCCGATGTGAGCTTTTCCGGCGCCTGCCCCAAGTGCAACGCCGACCTGCATTGCTGCAAGCAGTGCTCCCACTTCGAACCCTCTACGCGCTTCCAGTGCCTGAAGCCCATCCCCGTCCGCATCGCCCTCAAGGACAAGGCCAACGATTGCGCCATGTTCTCCGCGCGCGTCACCGTCGCCCGCGAAGGCACTGCCAACGCGCCGCCGGCTCCCAGCATCAACAATTCAGGCCCGCCGGCTCCGCGCAATGCCGACGACGCCCGCAACGCCTTCGACAAACTTTTCAAGAAACCCTAGTCTTCCGATACCGAAGTCCCTTTACCGCTCCCTCACGGTCGTGCGACAAGTCGCGGCTCTGCTTCGCGGTCGTCCGCGCTGGCAAACGGTCAAGACATTTCAGAAACATGAGACTAGTGTCATGACCGCTTGAAAAATAACTTATAAAACGTGTTTTATGTAGAATGTTTTGGCCGTATGCTAGAGACATGCGAGCCTACAATCGACTGAAATT
>Ga0181530_10002491_pt1 | contig 21728 bp, 23 predicted proteins | sample PEATcosm2014_Bin_42_FD_119769 | JGI IMG/M metagenome (GOLD analysis project Ga0181530, IMG submission 119769) | Peatland microbial communities from MTU Mesocosm Facility, Houghton, MI, USA - PEATcosm2014_Bin10_60_metaG | ecosystem: Environmental > Terrestrial > Soil > Wetlands > Peat | place... | reverse complement strand
GGTCACCCGGCTTGGCAGTCACGGGTACTTCTGGGACGGGCAGATCACGTTTGCCGCCAGTGCCCTCAAGGCCGGCGCGAACACGCTCGTTATCAAGAGCTCCGGCGGCGCCCTGGAATGGGATTACCTGCGTCTGGAAGCTGGATGACGGCACGCAGGTAGTTGAGAAAGACGCTGGGCAATCGCGCCGGACTGACCAGCGCAGCTGTGAGCGAGGACCTTCAGCACATTTGTGTACGCAGTTGCGCGTGCGCCGGCACAAACCGGCGAGATGTCATGGAGGAAGAAGTGAAGCGGTCCAACGAAAGTCGCCACCTCCTGAAGCGGTCCAGCGAAAGTCGCCACCTCCTATTCCGCTGTCACCCCGTGATGTCCGGAAACTCGTAGCGGGAATTGTCGAAGGATTGCGCGAGGATGCGCCCGTTTCGACTGGCGCGATCTCATCGGGAAACTCGGCCAACATTGGGTCTTCTAGCCAGGTTTTCCGTCCGTCATCGCACCGTGATGGCGTCCACCGTCTGGGCACGCAGCCCGTTCGCCCGCTCGTCAGTTATGGGAACTGCCGCCATGCCGAATCTTGAGGATAGGTCCATAGCATCACGTACCGTCTGGCATTCACTATCACGACCCGATCAGGCCAATTGTCATCGGACCTGTGCCCGGCGGTCTGCATGCTGACTACCGGGGGCCCGCGTAATCAATGGACTTATCAACGGACAGCCATGGTAGCCGGCACGGGATTGGCCGAATGGGATCTCAAGCTGGCCCTGGACGGGAGTCATCTGCCGGTAGACTCGTCCATGCGCACCGCCGTGTACGGCGTGTTTGCGGCCGGCGACTTTGTGGCGTATCCAGGCAAGATCAAGATGATCGCCACGGCCGTGGCCGAGGGCTCCACCGCCGCCGCTTCGGTTGAACGCTACCTGCGGCTTCAGGCCTGAGGGCCGTCAAGGCCAGTAGTCTTCATTTCCCGTCAGGCAAGCACTCCTGGTTCGTCTTGGCGAGTAACGCGACGGCCTTGCTGTCGTCGACACGCACGGGCTCAGTGTCCGAACTCCGGCGCGACCGCGAACTCGGACTCGGCCATGGCGGCAGCTTCTCCGGATCAATTTCCTCGACCGAATGAGGCGACGTCATCGCGCGAATAGCACTTTCGCGTCGGACGACCTGGGAAAGTCGGCGCTGGGTCGACTGCCGGAGGCGTAAGCATGCGCGGTCTTGTCGCCGATCCAGCGGGAACATCCGCACGGCATCAATGAACGTCAAAAGCACAAGCTGGTCGAGGTCCTCCGAATCGAGCACGCGCCCGCGAATCCGGCCACGCAGGCGCACGAGCATTGGGTAGTAGGTGGCCTTCTTCTAATCCGGAAACCCCACCAGTTGCTGCAGATCCTCGTCCCACAGCTTGAGGCGTAGGCATGCGAGGCTCTTGCGGATGGTGCGGATCACGGTCGGCCAACTCGGTACCTGGCCGGAAGCCCACTTTGCGCCAGTCGCGCGAGGCATGGTCGGCGAGCCCTGCCGGAAGGCCGACCTGAATGATCGCTTTGCGAAGTAGCCCGTCGATCCGCTCCGCCACCCGCCTGTGCCGCCTTTTCGGAAACGGTAACGGGTCAGCGCTCTGCTTCGAACTCGATCGGACTCAGCGTGGCCGGGAAACCTGACACCTCAACGCTATTGGCCAACTCCAGCTCGAAATTGCGGCGGCAGTCCGCGGCACCGGCTGGCATGTAGGCCAGGCGAACCTGCTTCGTCTCGCCGGGAAGGACGTCGATGACCTTGGAGCGCCTGGGCGCTACCGCCTGCGCCGCTGGGATGTCGGCGTCCGCGAGGCGAAACTGACCCTCTGACACCTCGGCGATCTGGTCCGAGCTATTATTGATCGCCAGCTTCACTTCGAGGCCGAGTTCGTCATCGATTGTGGTCTCGGTCATGGGATCGGCAGTTCGGTTCACGTAGCAGCGGACGCCCGTGATGACTACCTCCACGCCTTGATTGGAAAACGACTCCCCGGACGTCTTGTACGGCGCGCTATACGCGCAGCCCGCTGCCACAAGCAGCACTGCAGCGCCAAACATCAATGCGTCCTTGCTTTTCATGATCAGTTACCTCCCCGCTGTCAATTAAGATGCGTGCTGCTCGCTATCGGAGCACCAAACACCGCGTCAGATGCGTGCTGCTCGCTATCGGAGCACCAATGGCCGTGCAACGCTGCACGGTCCACAAGCTGCGCAACCTCGAACGCAAGGCGCCCACCCATGCGCTCGAAGAGATCAAGGGCGACTACAACCGGATCGTGTACGCCGACACGCTGGCGCAGGCGCGCACGGCCCGCGATGCATTCATTCGCAAGTCGAAGAAGAACTGCCCCGGTGTGGTCGCCAGCCTGCAAGAAGATCGGCGGCATCATCGGCGGCATCGCCAGACATCGGCGAGTCGTTGCGCCCTTTCAGCGCGGCTTGGCGTAGTCGCGCAGCCCCTGGAAGTCCACGACCACCACGGGTTCGTTCCCGACCACCCATGCGTCGTGTCCTGCCGGCAACAGCGACACGTCCCCGGCCTTGCATTCAAACTCGGTGCCGTCGTCCATCCGGACCCGGATGGTGCCCGACAAATGGTACTGGAAATGCGGCGCCTCGCAGCTTGCGGTCTTGACGATCGGCTTCACGCTGGTAGACCACCTCCACCCAGGCAGGAACGTGGCCCGCCCAACCGTGGCCCCACCAAGAGTCACCAACTCGATCTTGCCTCCGGGGAACTCCCGGATCTCCTCTGCCTTGCCGAGGCTCTTGCGCTCGGACTTTTCACCACCCTTGCCCATCGTAGACCTCCTCTCCCGCAAACCTCTGTCCCGGGCGTTGGCCCAGACACATGCTGAAGTCTGCCATTCTTTGGATGCCGGCTTTCGCAATAGGTGCCGCCTCCAGCGTGTCCGTCCGCCAGCAAGGTCCCCCCGAGTGAGACTCGAAACAACGACCCGGAGTTTAACAGGGTCGCTCGGCGCGTCATCTTCTTGCCCCTTTGCGGCCGCCCTGCGCGGAGGCCCAAGGCCATCAGCCAGCGAGCAAGAGACGCGGGGACTGCGGTGTCTCCAATTCGGGGCCGCTATCGAGGAACTGCGCAACACCGGCCGACTGGCCAAGGCGTAGACGGGGGGAACGGCACCTGAGGTTTGGCACATTGACACTACGATCCTGAAGCTGCTCGACGGCACAAAGGCGTATCTGCGCCCGGCCAAGGGCGCATGTGCGGCACCATGGGCGCCGGCCCGGGCCAAGATTGGAGCACGACTCGAGCTGGTGGCCACGCCGTTCCGAGGCGCGCGGCACTTGGCGCAGATGGAGATCCGACGGGGCGACTGACTGGTGTCCCAGCGACACAGTCTTCACACAGATGGGATGACGTCTGCCTGACGTCTCAAAAGGAGCGTCGAATGGCGCGCTTCACGCCGGCTGGCCCGGCCGCATGTCATTCGGGTTTCGTCAGGTTTTCTAGCTCACCCGCTTGGCGATGAGGTCGCCGACCTTGCGCGTGCCCATGCCGGCGCAAAACGGATGCGACACGACATCTCTTCGGCTACAATCTGGCGCGCCTCTTTCTCAAGGAGAGTCGAACTCGATGCACAGTTTTTCTGCCCATGGTCTGGGTGCCCGTGATCACGTTGCAGCCATTCTGCTTGCCCTGGCTGCGTCCGGTTTCGTGGCGGCCCTGACTTGCGCTTCATCGCCAGCACGAGCCGACGATGAGGCGACAGAACAGGCACGCAAGCATTACCAGAAGGGCAAGCAGTTTTTTGAACTTGGCCAGTGGGACGATGCCATCGCGGAGTACCGAGAAGCCTACAAGCTGCGTAGCGATTCAGCCTTCCTCTTCAACCTGGCGCAGGCCTACCGCCGCAAGGGCGATCTTCAACCCGCCCTGGACCTGTACAAGAACTACCTTATCGAGAATCCGACCAGCCCCATGCGCAGCGACATCGAGAAGCGCATCAAGACGCTCGAAAAGGAGATGAAGCGTCGGCCGCCGGCGACCCCGGTCGCGAGACCAAACGAGTCGCCCCTGGGGCCTCCTGCGGTCGCTGCGCCCGCCCTGAGTCCAGCGCCATCCCCCAGGCCAGCACCAGAGGCCGCACCACCCCAAGCAACGCCGGGGGTGACTCCGCCTGCGACGGCGTCATCCAGCCCTGTCGGAAATCTCGCCCAGCCCGCCCGTGCCGAGGAAGCGACTTCCTCGGGGCGTGGTCTGCGCGTGGCAGGCATCGTCTGTGGGGCGGCCGGGTTGGCCTCCATCGCTACGGCGGTCTACTTCTACAGCAGAGCCTCCTCGCTCTCGGACAGAATTTCCACTTCCAACGCGCCATCGTCTTCCGACTACCAAGCCGGCAACAATGCCGAGACCATGCAGTGGGTGTTCTACGGCATAGGCGCCGGAGCCCTGGCGACCGGGGCGATACTCTATTATCTGGGCTGGCCGCATTCTGGCCCGGTAGCGACCGCGGTTGCGCCAATGTTCGGACCCGGTCTTGCGGGGCTTTCAGCCCAGGGAACATTCTGATGCGCGGCCAGTTTGCGATAATCGGTCTCCTCGCCGTTGCGCTGGCTGCCGGCTGCGGCTTCAACCCGCACCCCCAGAACGGAAAGCTACCCTGCAATTCAGGCTGTCCATCGGGTTACGTCTGCCGGACATCTGACAATCGCTGCTGGCTCGCCAATACACGGTTTGACAGCGGGCTTGGTGATGAAGATGGCCCGACGGCTGAAGCAGAGGGTGGAGTTTCAACCGATGGCATGGATGCCAAAGATGTCGGCGACGCCGAGGATGCTGACAGCGGGGAGACCGGGACAAGCGCCGACACGGGCGGTTCAAGCCTTGACGCCCCAGTTGGCACCGGCGGGGCTGGTGGCAATGGTGATGCTGATTTGGATGGCGCCGGCGGGTCGGGCGGCCATCCCATCGGCGGCGCCGGATCCGGCGGATTGGGTGCGACCGGTGGAACCAGCAACGCGGGTGGAACTGCGAACCTCGGTGGAACGGTGGCGCAGGGAGGAGCCAGCGGAACGGCAGACGCCGGCTTGCCCGACGCCCCGCTGGATGCGCCCGTTCGCGACGGGCCCCCGCAAGCGCCCCCGGACGCGCTTGGCAGCTGCAGTGCGGACCAAGACTGTCCCGCGCAAAGCCCACTGTGCTTGGCCAACAAATGCGCGAAGTGCGCCAGCGACAGCGACTGTGTCGGGCGCGCAGGCACCCCCGCCTGCGCCACGACCAGCGGCCTGTGCGTCGCCTGCACCGCGAACGGTTCCTGCACGGCCGATCCGGCGAAAGCCTTCTGCGTGAGCAACGCCTGCGTCGGCTGCAACGCCGCTGGCGCCGGCGCTTGCAGCACGCGAACCGACGGCAAGACCACCTGTGCGACAAACGGAACGGTGGCCGGTCAATGTGCGGTGTGCGCACCGGGCGGCCTCCAGTGCAGCGCAACCGGCACTCCCCAGCTCTGCTCGGCAAGCGGTGTCTGGCAAGACCAGCCCACCTCGTGCGCAACCAACTACGCCTGCTTGCCCGCGACGGGAACGTGCGCCTGCGCCAAGACAGCCTGCACTCCCACGTCTTGCGTCGACACCATGGGGACCGACGCAAACAACTGCGGATCCTGCGGGCACAGTTGTGGCACCGGGGGAACCTGCAGCGCAGGACAATGCCAGCCCGTGGTGGTTGTCGGCAACGCGGGCACCTATTCAAAGGTCATCGGCGTCGACAATTTGAACGTGTACTACTATGTACTAGATGCTAGCCATTCTTCAGCCACCGCCTTCCAGGTCGACAAGACAGCCGTGAACAGCCCGGGCACCCTGGTGGATAGCGGATCTGGAGCGGGATCCTACATCGGAGTCATCGGCAACCAGTTGATTGCTGGCGCCACGGGTTTTTACTACATCTGCCAGTACAGTTCTGCCTCCCCTGGCCAGTGCGCTAGTACGGATGTGCAAGTGGTCAACACTGGCCCCGGCACCGGAATCGTCATTCCCTTTAAGAGCACTTCACAGCAGAGCATCGCTACCCTGAATGTCTACATTTCGGGCGAAGCGCTGATCATTTGGGACTCGACGAGCAATACCACCCTGCAGCCCTCTTTCGACGATATCCCGACCGCCTCCTCGTACAGTTACAATTCGCCCTTCGCGCTCGGCGACACGGTCTATTGGATCCGATCCCTCTACGATTCGTCCGGCACTCTCACGGAATCAATCTTGTATTCAGCGAGTCTCGAAAAACCCAACCTAGCTGCCTTGTCGGACAGCATGCCTGTCGACACGTACCGAGTTGTCGACGTAAACTCGATATCCGTCCTTCTGACCGGCCCCAATGGACTTTACCGCGTGGCCCTGCCAGGAAATGCGGCCGAGGTTCCCCCCCTACTGATCAGTCTTGGGAGTTCGCAGGCCGCAGGAGCAACTGAAGACGCGAACGGGGTCTACTGGCTTGAGAGCGTTGGAACCTTGTTCAGCTGCGTTCCATCCAACTGCGCGGCAACGAAGACGGCTCTCGCCACCGGCCAGACGCCAACCGGAGACCTATACCAAGACACGTCGTCGCTCTATTGGTCCAACGGCGGCCAAATCATGCGGCTCACAAAGTAGCAGCGCAGCTACGAGCCAAGACATCCTGGAGTAATGGCGTCGCAAATGCAACAAGTGTGAAATCGTAGAGGAAATTGCTCCTTGGCTGACTTTCCCCGCGAGCCCAGCGCGATCAATCTTGACGCATGCCAACCTCGCCCTGCCGTCAGGCGTATGACCACCGAATTCGGGACATCGTCTGCGAAGAACGGAGCTGCGCGCGAAGACCTTCCCGAAATCTGTGTACGCAACTGCCGTGGTGGCTACAGAATGCCGTGGTGGCTACAGAACGCATCCGCGCGAGATGACAGCTGAAATCCGGGACAACGGGCAGCTCGACCGGTCACACTTTCTCGCGGTTGGAGAGGGAAGTGACGTCACTATTCCTCCCTCAGATCGCAGATTGGATCGACACGCGCCGCCCAATGGATCTGGCATGGCCTGAGCGTTGTGAGCCCAGGCAGTGTGGCGGGTGTGGCGGGTGTGGCGGCCCACTGACGGGCTGCGAGCTGGGAGAACAAGCCCCAGCTGGGCTGGGTAACCTGCTGGCAGATGCCGACGTGCGCGAAACCATCGACACGGTCGTCATCCAGGGGACTCATGGTCGCATTCCGTAGTTGTTGTGCCGTCCACTCCTGCGTGGGATTCCGGCTGGCGGCAACGTGGACCACTCGCCTCGATGCGAGGTGGACGATTAAGAATGCGTACACTTGGCGGAAGAAGATGGTCGAATCCAATCTGCGATTTGAGAGAGGAGGAGTGACGTCATTTCCCTCTTCAACCACGAAAAAGTGTGACCAGTCGAGCTGCCCGTTGTCCCGGATTTCAGCTATCACCTCGCGCGGATGCGATCTGTAGCCACGATGGCCGCTGACCTCGCGAATCACCGTCATCTGCTGCCATTCCTGCGAGTAACGACAGAATCCCAAGCGCTACACAGGCCGCACAGAGTTTTTTCGGCTCACAGGTCCGAGACTTGCTGGGGCTCGGCGCCCGCTACTATCGTCTCGGTGACGACTGATTGGACTCACGGCTGCAGTCGGCCGCCAGCTCCGATCAGATAGCCCAGCAACGCGCCGTAGAGCGTGGAGATGTACGGGTTCGATGTGATCAGGCATACGCCTGAGCTGCAACCAACAAACCGATAGTAGCCAAAACCGAGAGCACCGCCGACCACAACCGAGGCCAAGGTGAAGAGAGTCATCTTCGTCTCCTGCGCAAGGGCGAGCCGCATCGGATCACCCGCAGCATCGCCCGCCGTTGCTGGCGGTCGCCGTCTTGGCCCGGTCGTCCACCTTGGCGCGAACCTCCGCCATGTCGAGCGCCCTGATCTCGTCGATGAGCTTCTGCAGCGCGTGCCCGGGCAGCGCACCGGCCTGTTCAAAGATGAGAATCCCGTCGCGGAACGCCATCAGGGTTGGGATGGCCTGGATGCCGAAGGTGGTGGCCAGCGCCGGCTGGTCCTCGGTGTTCAGCTTGCCGAACACAACGTCGGGGTTAGCCTCCGAAGTCTTTTCGAACACCGGACTGAACGCGCGACAGGGTCCGCACCAGGGCGCCCAGAAATCCACCAGCACGATGCCGGTCTTCACGGTCTGGTCGAAGTTGCTTTGATCAAGTGCCTTGGTTGCCATGTTCATCTCCCTCTTGCCTGGTGAGAGCCACTCTTGGTGAAAAGGATTCAGCGCGCAGGCATACCCGCAAGTCCGCCACCATTGGTCACGTCCGCAAAGCCGTTCTTTTCCAAGATCGCTTTTGCCTGTCCGCTGCGGCTGCCCGAGCGGCAGTAGATGACGACCGGGCGCTTGCGATCGCCAAATTCGGCCAGACGCTTCCCCACCTCGGAAAGCGGAATGTTGGTCGCGCCCGGGTAGGCCCCGGATGCGAATTCCCCGGGCGTGCGCACGTCAACGACCAGCGCCCCGGCCTTGATCTTGTCGTGGACAGTCTTGGAATTCGCGCCGCCACCGACGACGCTGCGCCAAACGAACGCGAGAATTACAAGAACGGCGATTGCTAGCATCAACGTAGACGTGGACATCAAGGTTCCTCCTGGGTTTTCTCCTTTGAGCCAGATTTTCAGGGAAGGATTCGCGGGTTGGCGAACCCAAATGGTATTGTCTGGCTCTCACAGGGCGTGAAAAAGCGAGTCATCATCGTTGGAGGCGTTGCCGGCGGCGCCTCGGCAGCCGCTCGATTGCGCCGTCTGGACGAGAACGCCGAGATTGTCATCTTCGAACGCGGCGCGTTCGTATCATTCGCCAATTGCGGTTTGCCTTACCGAGTTGGCGACGTCATCACCGACGAGCGAAAGCTGCTGGTGGCCACCCCCGAATTGCTGCGTGATCGTTTTCGCATCGAGGTCCACACCGAACACGAGGTCACCGCCATCGATCATGCCACGCATGCGGTCACCGTGCGAACCCTTTCGGACGGTTCCGCGCGGCAGGAGACCTACGACGCCTTGCTGCTGTCCCCGGGCGCGGCACCCATCCGACCACCGATCCCAGGCATCGACTTGCCGGGCGTCTTCACGGTGCGGAGCATCCCGGACGTACGAAAGATCCGCGCCTGGATAGACAAACATGCTGCCAAGGGCGCCGTCATCGTGGGGGGCGGTTTTATCGGACTGGAGGTGGCGGAGAATCTGCGGCATCGCGGCCTGGATGTGACGGTCATCGAGAAGCTGGACCAGCTCATGCCTCCTCTCGACCCGGAGATGGCAGTGCCGGTGCGCCTGCATTGCGAGGCCCACGGCGTGACTGTGCGCCTGGGAGACGGACTGACCTCGGTCACGGCGGCATCCGATGGCAGGCTGGCTGTGCGCACGGAACGCAACCTGGAAATCGCGACCGAGCTGGTCATTCTTTCCATCGGCGTGCGGCCGGAAACCGAGCTAGCCAAGGCGGCGGGTCTGGCCATCGGTCCACGCGGAGGCATCGTCGTCGACTCGCACATGCGCACGAGTGATCCAGCCATCTGGGCAGTGGGAGATGCCGTGGAGATCTCCGACGTCGTGACCGCAAGCGCCGCACTGATTCCGCTCGCAGGCCCAGCTAACCGTCAGGCCCGCATCGCCGCCGCGTCCATCGCCGGACGTTCAACCGAGTTTCGTGGCGTGCAGGGAACCGCAGTGTGCGGTGTCCTGGGATTGACCATCGCGTCCACCGGCGCATCGGAGAAGTCCCTGCGGAGGGCCGGCCTGCGCGACTTTCGGGCCGTGTACCTACATCCCGGTCACCACGTCGGCTACTACCCGGGAGCAAAGCCGATCCATCTCAAGCTGCTCTTTCGCCCATCAGACGGTCGCGTTCTGGGCGCGCAGGCAGTGGGTGAGGCCGGCGTCGAGCGACGAATCGACACCATTGCCATGGCGATCCAGATGCGCGCCACAGTCGACGATCTCGCCGAGGCCGAGCTTTGCTATGCCCCGCAGTACGGTGCAGCCAAGGATCCGGTGAACCTGGCCGGCATGATCGCGCAGAACGCCCGCAACCAAGATTCGCCTCTGGCGGGCTGGTCCGAAATCGATGGCCCGGACGTGTTGATTCTCGACGTGCGCGAGAGTTCCGAATGGCACGCCGGCCACTTCGAACGCGCGGTTCACATTCCCCTCGGCCAGCTGCGCGACCGACTGGGCGAGCTGCCCAAGGACTGCCCTATCCTCGTCCATTGCGCGGTCGGGCTACGTGCTCACATTGCAGTGCGCATCTTGCGCCAGCGTGGCTTCGACGCCCGCAATCTGAGCGGCGGGTGGACCACCTGGCGCCAGGTGGCCGCCGCTGCGGAGTCGGCCCGGGCCAACCTGCCCGAACCGCGTGCCGTACCGCCTGAGCCCGCAGGATAGAACGACCGGCGCGCTGATGGATTTCGACTAGCGTTGCTCGTCCAGCGCCGCCTGGACGGCTTTGCGCAACAACTCCTGCACGTGCCGGGGAACCAGTGGGCTGGGCACGGACTTGCACAAGGCCAGCGTGCGCTTGAGCGAGTCGCACAATCCCTTGCAGTGCGGGCAACCATCCACGTGTCGCTCCATCTGGGCGCACAGATCCGGGCTGATCTCGTCTTCCAACTTCTTGGACAGCATCGTGAGCACATCGGGACAGTTCGGCTGGGCCGGTACGCCGCCATCGCCTCCCACCACGGCCAACAACTGGGTGCGCAGCGACTGCCGCGCACGATGCAGGCGGCTCTTCACTGCCGCCACGCTAAGCCCGGTGACCTGCGCCACCTCCGGGGCGGTCAGACCTTCGAGATCGCGCAGGATCACCACCTCGCGTGCTTCGGGTTCCAGCCGCTTCAAGGCAGCGGTCACAGCGTCGCGCGTCTCGCGGCCGAGCAGCGTCTGTTCCGGGCTGGATACCGGCGCAGCAGCCTGCTCGTGAGCGGCCGCACCGAGCGGCTCGTGGTGCTCGGGCGCTCCCTTGGTGCGCCGGCGCTTCTTGATGCAGAAGCTGCGAGCCACGGTGTAGAGCCACGTCGAAAGCGAAGCCTCGCCCCGGAAATCGCGCACCGATCGCACCATGGACAGCAGGGTGTCCTGCGCCACCTCCTGGGCGTCGTCCGGATCGCCACACATCTTCATGCCGAACGCGAACACCTGCCGCTGATGGCGCTCGAGAAGATCGCCGAGCGCAGCGCGATCCCCTTTGCGCGCGGCCAAGAAAAGCGCGTCTTCGGTTGGGGCGACGTCGCCTTCGTTTGCCATGTCACCAGTCTAGCCCAGCTCCGCGCCAAGAGATCATCGGTGTGCGTACCCGAGCTGTTCGGGTATCCGGCCCTATCCGCCCCACTCATGGGCACGTCGCGATTTCCCGGCAGTGCCGGTTATACGTGGCGCCTTCGCTGTGCGGGAGCGCCTCGGCGACCCGCGCGTGGTTCTGTGCTTTCGCTGTGCGGTCTTTCCTGGCATGCCGTCCTCCATGCCCCCGGAGAGAGCGTCGGCCGCTTCTTCCCAGTTGCCTGTTCGCCCACGACATTGGCCTTGGCTTAGAAATGTGAGTCTCGGCCTTCTCGAGTCTCCCGCCATCCGCTTCCAGCGGGAAGATTTTTCCTCATGATCGTTCTCAAGGGGATCTAGACTGTCATTACCGGCGAGGGATCGGCCTGTTTGAGCGGGGCCTCCTGCGGCCGACGCGCGAACAAGAGGAACATGACCGGAACCAAGAAGAGCGAGAGAAGAGTGGACGACGAAAGACCGCCCACCACTGCCAGCGCAAGCGGTCGATTCGACTCAGTGCCTGCCTCGAAGCCAAGCGCGGTGGGCACCAGCCCGACGATTGTCGCGAGGCTGGTCATGGCGATGGGGACAAGGCGCGACCGTGCCGCCGCAATTACCGCCTCGACCTTGTCCTCACCCTGGCAGTAACGCCGGTTGGCAGCATCGACCAACAGGATTCCATTCGACACCGCGATACCGACGACCATCAGCATACCCATGAGGGCCGTTATCGAAAACCCTTGGCCCCCTGCCAGCAGGGCCAGCACAATACCGACGAAAGACACTGGGATAGTGAACAGCATGACGAACGGAAGGCGCAGAGACTTAAATTGCGATGCCATGATCATGAATACCAGCATTACTGCCAGGCCCACAGCCACGCCAAGTCCGGAGAACGTCGTTCGCATCAGATCAATCTGGCCCACGAAAGAGAAGGGAATGCCGCGCGTGCGCGGGTCCGTGCGCAGACGCTTCTCCAACTCATGGGCGGCACTGCCGATATCGCGACGCTCGGTCTGCATGAGCACGTGGGCGACCCGCGCTAGGTGGTTGCGCTCAATAGCGATCGGACCCAGGGATCGGCGAACCTTTCCGTAGGCATCCAAGGTGATGGCTCTCCCATCATCGGTCAGTCGGGCTGGAATGCGGGCCAGGGCGCTCGCATCGTCCACCTTGGCGGGATCATAGAATGTGACGACGTAGTAGGACTGACCGTTGGCTGCGTCTACCCAGATGCTCGGTGTGTTGATGTTGCCCAGGGTTGCATCCAGTGTGGCCTGGGCCGCGGCTCGTGCCGTGACCTGCACGATACCCGCCAGAGTGCGATTCGTCTCGACGCGGATCTCTGGGTAGTCCATTTCAAGGAATGGGTAGATGTCGCGAATGCCCGGCACGGTACTCGCAACCCGCGCGACCAAGCGCGCCTGCGCGTCGAGGGTGGATAGGTCCTCGCCTTGCAACTCGACCACGATAGGGGCCAGATACCCGTTGGAAAACACGCTGGCGACCAATCCCCCGGGCCACTGAAGGAATTCGGTGCCTGGGTAAGCTCGCTTCAGAACCGCGCGAATCCGGTCCGCGATCTGCCGCTGGTCCAATCGTCGATGCTCCGGGTCAGCGAGCGCCACCCGGATGAAGCCCATGTGCGGACCTGCATTGGGGCTGGTTATGGCGCTGCGTATGTTCTGCGGCGACCCGATGTTGGTCAGTACCAGTTGCACGCCATCCTTCTTCATCTCGCTGGCAAGCAGGGATCCCATCTCATTGATTTTGCGCCTGGCGTCTGTCAGTGAGGTCCCGGGCGCCATGCGCACGTAGACCATATCCATCGACTCGTCGATCTCTGGGAAGAAGGTGCTCGGCAGACGGGCCGCGACGAAGAGGCTCGCCCCCACGAGGAGCGCGGCGGCGGCGACAAGCATCACGCGATGGTCAAGAACGCTGCGAAGGGCCTGCGCGTAACGCTCGGCCAGACCGTCAATCAACCTGGCGACAGCTTGGGCCAAACGCCCTGGCTGGTGGGGACGCAGAATGTAACGGCTGGCGAGAGGAGTCACCATCATGCTGACGAAATACGCCGCGATCATGCTGACCGCGACGGTAATAGCCAACGGAACGAAAAGGCGCTTGGCCAGGCCGGCCAAGAGTACCACCGGCAGAAGGACCGAGATGGTACACAAGGTGGATGCGAGCACAGGCAGGGCCACGGCATTGCTGCCTGCAAGCGCGGCCGCAGCGGGATCGAGCCCTTGGCGCTGGTGACGATGAATGGACTCGATCACGACGACGGCCTGATCGACCAGCGGTCCCATCGCCAGGGTCAAGCCCCCGAGAGTAAAAGCGTTGAGGGTGTTGCCCGTGACATAGAGCACGATGAGAGTCACCGCAAAGGCCAGTGGAATAGAAAAGGCGACAATCAAGGTGCCCCGCGTGCTTTGCAGGAAGAAGAGAACAACCAGCGCGATGAGCAGCAGCGCCTGGATGACCTCGATCTTCAAACCCCTGTAGCTTGTGCGCACGAACGTGGATTGGTCGAAGATGGGTGTCACCTCGATCCCAGGGGGCAAGTTCGTCAGTCCCGCAATGGTCTTCTTCACTGCGGCGACCATGTCGAGGACGTTTCCTCCCGGGATACGCAAGACATTGAGGTAGACGGCGTCGTGCCCATTGACCGCCACAGTCTGCGTCTCGGGCGAGCCGCCGTCCTCGACGCGCGCGACGTCACGAATCAGGACTGGAGAATTCTTCCGCAGCTTCACCACGGCGTCGCCTATGTCGGCTACCCGTGTGGCGACGGCGTTCGTGTAGACGTTGGCGTCGAATTTGTGCGAGATGAGCTCTCCCGAAGGAAGAAGCGCGTTGGACTCTGCCACCGCGGCCGACACGTCGGAAGTCGTGAGTCCGCGAGCCTGGGCGCGCGTGGGATCGACGACCACATTGATCTGTCGCTGCCGTCCGCCATCGATGGCGGCGCTAGCAACCCCGGGAATTCCCTCGAGGATGGGCTCGATGTTGTTGAAGGCGTAGTCGTAAAGTTGCGGCCCGGACAGCCCCCCGCCGGACACGGCGACCTGGATCACCGGAGCGTTCGCGGGGTCGTATTGCAGAACGAAGGGAGGCAGAACGCCCAGCGATTTGGGAACGGCCGACATCGCAAAGGCGACCTGTTGCTGCGCGAGCGTCTGGGCCGAGTTGAGATCAGTGCCCCATTTCAACCAGACGTAGACGATACTGAGGTTGTTGCGCGACACGCTTTGCACATGATCCACACCCGGCGTAGCACTGACGTACTTCTCGATGCGCCACGTGATGGTCTTCTCGACATCCTTGGGTCCAAGGCCCGGCGCCAGTGTGCCGACGAGCAACACGGGCGGCGTCAACTCGGGGAATGTGTCGACGCTCAGCCGAGGCGCGACCACGGCGGCAAACACCACCAATGCGATCCCGACCATCAGCACCGCGATGGGGTTTCGGAAGGATAGTGCAGTCACAGGTGGACTCCCTTCGGCGCCAACGCGCGAGAAGGTGTGGCTGCAACTATCTTCTCGTGAACGGCGCGAACAGGATCACCGTCCTCCAACAGGGCACGGCCTTCGGTGACGATCTCGGTACCGGCAGGGAGCGTACTGTCGACAAAAAGCGTCTCACCCTGTTCGCCCTTGACCTGGAAGTTCACCTTGTGCGCGATCCCTCCTTGCACGGTGAACAACGTCGCCTGGGGTCCCCGGACCGAAGCTGCAACCAGAGGCACCAGGGTGGCGGGGGTTGGCTCTCCAGCATCGACGGTCAAGTCCGCCGTGGTTCCCACGGGAAGCTGCCGGTTGGGATCGGGCACATCAATTTCGAAATGAACCGTGCGTGTGGACGAATCAGCCGCTGGCGAGCGGCGCGCGATGGTTCCCGTCAACTCGCGGTCGTTGGCCAGGGCTCGAATGCGAACCGGCGTGCCAGGACCGACGTAGTCGAAATCAATCTCGGGAACCTCCACGGTCACGCGGACCGTATCGCGGTCCACAAGGGTTGCCACTGGGTCGCCTGGGTGGACGAACGCGCCCGGGTCAGTACTGCGCGTGGCGATTTCTCCCGGAAAGGGCGCACGCAGAATGCAGTCGCTCACCTCCAGCGTGGCACGCTGGAGTTTGGCCTGGGTCGATTCTAGATCCGCTTGCTTGGCGATGCTCTCCGCCTCTTTCTGTTCGATCTCGTTCGGCGAGGCAAAGCCCCCATGTTGAAGCTCGGCGATACGGGAGGCTTCGTGGGCCAGTGCCTTCTGCTGCGTCTGCAAGGCCCGGGCCTGCAGGGACACGGCTCGGTTCGACGCAGAGGCGTGGCGACAATCGAGGGTGGCCACCACCTGACCCCTTTGGACAACATCCCCCGGGCGCACCAAAACGGTGTCGACAAAGGCGGAGATGAACTGAGGACCCAGCTTTGCCTGCACCCATGGCTCAAGGGTTCCAACATACTTGTGGACAGGGCGATATTGGCCAGCCTTGGCCGTAATGACAGTTACGTCCTTGGGCTGACTTGCCAGGGCAACCCTATTCACCTGCGAGCGGGCTCGTATTACCATGAATGCGCCAACTACGATTACGGTCAGCGCGATGGCCCCAATTATGATGGGGACCTGTCTGGACTTCGCCCAGCCGGTGGCGGGTGGCGTTTCAGCGGCGACTTCGGTGCTGGGTTCCGGACTTGTCATCGTTCCTCCGCGATCAGCCGCGCCACAATCGCGCGCGCCCTTGCCGCCTGAAACTCTCCGACGGCCACCTGAATCTCGGCGTCGGTGCGTAGCGCCTCACCATCGGCCAGTTCGACTGACGTACCCAAACCGGCCCTGAATCGGGCCTCGGCCTGGGCGTAGTTCGCACGAGCCGCCTCCGCCGCCTTGTTCAGGCTGACCAGGGCTGCCCGCGCCACATCGAGCGAAACGTAGGCATTCCGAATTGCCGCAACCTCTGCCTGCACAGTCACGGCAAGATCCGCGCGCGCCACACCCTCGCGCGTCGCCGATGCGTCCCGCTGTGCAGCCAGCACCGGGTCGTACAAAGGCCAACGTAGAATCAGACCAATATCCCAGTTGGGAATTTGCGGGAGCCACCCGTCCAGGGTCAGGCTCTGGCCATTCGTGCCATGAGCGCCGCCCGCACGACCCGAGAATGTTCCGATCAGAAGCAACTCTGGCCGCGTGAGCGCGCCTATGGCTTGCGTCGTGGCAGCCTGCAGATCTACCCCGGCCTGTGCTACACGGATGGCTGGATCGCGCCGAAGAACATCGCGCATGACTTCGGGCAGCGGTAACGGCTCGCTCTGCGGAGATCCTTCCTCGGCATCAAGCACTGGGTCGGGAACGCCGACCGCTGCAGCAAAGACGACCTGCGCTTCCTCCAAAGAGCCCGCCGCGCGAACCCGCGCCACGTCGAATCGGGTCAGATCAGCCTCGGCCCGTGTCAATTCGATAGGTGCGCGCAGACCGCTTTGCACGCCAGCTTGCGCCATGTCCCGGTGGATCTTTGAGCGGTTGAAGGCATCCTCGGAGGCTCGAAGAATGGCCCTAGCTCCGAGCACGGCGAAGCAGGCGTCCTTGACCAACAGGTCGATGCGCAGTCGTTCCGAAAAGGCGGTCAGCCTTTCGACCGTAATGGCGGCGTCCGCGACACCAACCTGTGCGCCGATGCGGCCAAAGTCGAAGATCTCCTGGCTTGCCCCCACGGCTGCAAGGCTGGACGGCGATGGCGACCAAGCGCTGGTATTGACGGACGTTGCGCCGATGCGCGGCAGTGCCACTTCGGACGTCGACAGATACGAAGCCGTCGAGTTGTTGGCCGTCCCCTCGAATGTCTCGACCACCCCCCCAATATTGGGCAACCACTGCGCACGCGGAACTCGTAGATCCGCCTCGGCCACCCTCACCCGCGCCAGGGCGCTCTGTAGCGATGGATGGTGTAGCCGCGCGTAGGCGATGGCCTCGTGTAGCGACATCGTCCTGGGTTTGCCCGCGGTCGGCAACACGGGTCGCGAGGCAACCTCATGAACGCCACCCTCTTCTCCCGTCGCATCTGTGCGTGCGAGAAAGGGAAAAGCAACAATGCACATCGTGAGTACAACCGCTTTCATCCTTTGACAAGGGCCGGACTCTCCGCACCAGGCTCAGGATCGCCGGTCGAAGGCCGACACCGCCTCTTGCAGCTGTTTTCCAAGTTTCTCGATTTCCCTTCGCTGCGTCGGAAACAAGAAGTCCATCGGCTGACAGCTTCCCTGCACCTCGGTAGCCGTAACGAGGGCGTCGAGGGGAGCACAGCGCTGGACATCGGTTTTGAGAGCCATATTCAGAATCCCATGAGCATCGACGACCGAGACGCGATGCCGCAGGAAAATGTCCGTGTAGAAGTTCAACGGGCGGTTGTCATCGGTCTCCCGAAATCGGTAGCCGCTATCAAACCAGGCCGTCGTGACGGTACCCCTCTGATGGTCGATGATCTCCGGGTTGAGCCCGTGCTTCTTGAGAGTCATTGCGACCGCATCAATCGCCTGACTCCGGGGTGCAATCGCAGTGAAGGCGTACGCTTGGGGGCGGTGGCCGCAGCCCGCAAGTGCAGCCACAAATGAAGCCGTCAAGACTGCGCGTAAGACCATGGAGATCACTCCTCCGGTTGGGATGACAACCGCCTCTGACCGAATCAGCGCGACGCCACGATACTGATTGGACTAAACGCGATCGGCGAGGCGCCCAGTTCCACGCTGTCGGCCAAGACCAGTTGGAATCCGTGATGGCAACTGAGAACGTCACTGGTCCTGAAGCTGAGAGGAATATCCTTTGTCTCCCCCGGAGAAACGGCGACGATCTCCGATTTCTCTGGAGTCAGAGCCTCCGCCGCTGGCGCCGCAGGATCGGCCAAACGCATGCGTGCCTCGGAGATTTGAGCAGCCTGTCCGGAGTTGTTCTTGACCTCCACCTTCAGATCGAGTCCGAGAATGTCTGGGGCAACCCCCTGCAGGAACGGGTCGGCGCTTCGGTTCACGTAGCAACTCACACCGGCGATCCCGACCTCCACACCCTGACTGGACAACGATGGGCCTGATGTTTGGTAGGGCGCACTGTAGCCGCAACCTGTCGCTAGAGAAACGATTGCAGCCGCAAGACTCAATCTACTCTGGTTTTTCATGGTCACTCTCCTCCTGCCGCCACACGGGAGCAAGCGCTGTGCCGAAGGAACAGCCAGAGGTTTCGCCTTGCGTTCCACAGCCATCGCGTTTCTCCTCGCGTAAATATTCCCGATGTCCCAGAAATATTTCCCGATCTTCGCCGCGGCGCTCGGTGACGTAGCGGAGAGCCCGGGCATATGAGGCCAGCCCTCGACGCGGCGGTCGGCGATTCCGTAGACCTGGCACGAGGAATGCTCCTCCCTGGAGATGAATCCTAGGTAAAAGGTGGCTGTCATGCGAACAGGGGTCTTCACATTTGCCCTCGCTGCATTCTCCGCGTGCGCGACGGTTCCCTCGGGTAGCGCAGGGGTTCTGCTGCGACCTGGCGGGGTTGCCCCCGAGCCCCAGGGCGAGGGCGTGCAGTTCATCGGGCCGCTTGCGCGGATCGACGTCTATGATTTGCGCGCGCACGAACGGACCGAAGACCTGGCTGCCCTCTCTGCTGACGGTGGCATGATCGAGGCTGGTGCCTCTGTTCTGACATACCATCCGGTCCCGGAAGAGCTGGTGGCCCTCGCTCGCGAGGTGGGACCCAACTACTACGAAGTGCTCATCAAGCCAGTAGTTCGCTCTGCGTTGCGGCGAGTGATCGCAGGCTTTCGAGCCGTCGAGTTGGATACACCCGGAATCACCGGGGCTGAGAGAGAGGTCACGGCCATCACCGCGCAGCTCTTGCGCCCCTATCACATCGTGTTCGACGGCGTCAGCCTCCGCACGATCGAAATTTCGCGCTCGTCCGCGGCCTATCAAGCGATTGTCGGCACTGCGGCTGAAGAGCAAAGGGCGCTCGAGGCTCGGCTCCTGCCCGAGCTGGCCCGACAAGATGCCGAAAGGCGCCGCGCCGAAGCCCGAGGGATTGCGAGTTCTGACGTCCTTATCGCGCCAACGATTACACCCGAGCTGCTGATGGACGTCGCAAACCGTGCGTGGTCCAGGCTGCTCACCGCACCTTCGACACATGTCGAGGTGCGACCGAGCGAACAACCCTATTTGCTGGAGGTGGAACCATGAATGCGTATCGAGTGGGTTCGATTGCTAGTATTCTGCTCTTGCTGGGCGCGGCAGGGGGCTGTGCGACTGTGGGTCCCGGCCGTGCGGGCGTCCTGTGGTCGGCGTCCAGCGGTACCCAATCCACAACCTACGGAGAGGGCTTACATTCCGTCGCGCCTTGGAACGACATGTACGTCTACGACCTCCGTTCGATGAGCCACGATGAGTTGCTTGATGTGATTGCGGTGAATGGCCTCGGAATCAAGCTTGACACCTCGGTCCGCTATCATCTCAGTCCGAACGAGGTGGTTGCTCTGCAGAAGGAGATCGGCCCTGACTACTATCGGACGATCATTGAGCCCGTGTTGCGGTCAGAGGCGCGGCGTGTCCTTGGGCGCTACACGCCAGAGGAGATCTACTCGACCAAGCGCGACCTGATCGAGCGTGAGATCCGTGAGGGCCTGCGCTCCAAGATCGAGGGGAAGCACATCACGCTCGAGGCGGTGCTCATTCGGAACGTCGAGCTTCCGGAGACAATCCGCCGGGCCATCGACCAGAAGCTGGCTGCCGAGCAAGACGTGCTGAGGATGAAGTACGTGATCGAGGTGGCCCAGGCGGTGGCGGAACAGCGGCGGATAGAAGCTCAAGGCATCGCTGACTACAACCACACTGTCGCTGCGAGCCTGTCGTCGCCGATGCTGGAGTACGAACGGATCCAGGAACTCAACCGGCTGGCGGCATCCACAAACACAAAGACGGTCGTGATCGGGCCGGGCGGGGGCGGCACGCCGGTACTTCTGTCGACGCCCGCTGCGAGTTCGTCACGCTAGGTTGGGCCAGGAACCGTGCCCCAAAGGCCGGGCTTGGTCACGTGACTTTCGGCGCCTGTGGAGCCCAGGCTGATGGGGCTCGGCTCCGACCGTCCCAACTGACTCAGGCATTTCGTCGGCGAGAGCACTTTCATGGTAGGTCGTGCCCTCCACAGATTTTTGAGCCCACTGGCCGGAGCGCTGCTCTCTGTGAACTGCGGCACCTCGTTAGAGCGATGCGAGACAGGATGTGGGGACTCAATGCATCAATGGTCTGGCCCAAGGATTCCACACTGACGCTTCGACATGTGCGCAGATCGCGCAATCGATACGCTGGTTATCCGACGCGACAGCGTACGGCTCTACGCGATCAGTATCCGATTCACCGGGTTGCCGCAAACTTGATCGGGCTGAGCGCGATCGGTGATCCGGCCAGGTCGACACTATCGGCAAGCTCTAGCTCGAAGCCGTGGCGGCAACCGACGACGCCACTTGGCTCGAACTTCAGGGGAACCTGCTTCGTTTCGCCTGGAGGAACCGAGATGACTCCGGAGTGCTCAGGGGTTGCCGGCCCCACTGCCGGCAAATCAGCCTCGGCGAGCCGAATCCGACCCTCCGCGATCTCGGCATCCTGGCTCGAATTGTTCTTGACCTGTAGCCTGAGATCGACGTCGACCTGATCCTGGTCAATGACATCGGGGAAGGGATCTTGCTCGCGGTTCACATAGCAGCGAACGCCCGCGATGCCAACCTCCACGCCTTGGCCTGATAGAGAAGGACCTGACATCTTGTAGGGCGCGCCAAACCCGCAACCCGCGGGAAGAAGCACGCCAGCAGTCAGCAACATCCACACAGTTTGATTGTTCATGGCCAGTTGCCTCCCACCCGGAGAGACAAGCAAACACCGTACCGAGGACGCCGGAGCTGGATCAGCACGGCACCGGAGCTGTCAGCCGACTTGTCAGCGCAGCGCCGGAATGTCTATTGAGCTGACTGCAATCGGCGCAGTGCCGATCTGGACGGTGTCGGCCAGCACCAGTTGGAAACCATGGTGGCAATCGAGGGCACCACTGGTCGTGAAACTCACAGGAAACTCTTTCGTCTCTCCGGGAAAGACCGAGAAAACCCCGGCGCCGTCGGGGGTCAGCGCTTGCACTCCAGGCGCCGAGGAGTCCACCAGTCGGATTCGCATTACAGAGAACCTAGCGATCTGTTCTGAGTCATTCTTGAGTTGCAGCTTCAAATCGAAGACGCCTTGTATCTGGGTGAACCGGCCCGGAATTTCCGGAGGCTAAAATCCTTGAGAGGATGGAGCCATGGAAAAGAAGCGCAGGTATCCAGCAGAAGTTCGAGAGCGGGCCGTGCGGCTGGTGTTCGAGCAGCAGGTAT
>Ga0181530_10002489_pt1 | contig 21737 bp, 24 predicted proteins | sample PEATcosm2014_Bin_42_FD_119769 | JGI IMG/M metagenome (GOLD analysis project Ga0181530, IMG submission 119769) | Peatland microbial communities from MTU Mesocosm Facility, Houghton, MI, USA - PEATcosm2014_Bin10_60_metaG | ecosystem: Environmental > Terrestrial > Soil > Wetlands > Peat | place... | reverse complement strand
CGAAGCCGTTGTAGTTGAAGGTGAGGTTCAGGATGTTGTTGTCGGTGGAACCGCCGACGTATGGGCGGTCGGAGGCCGGGGTGAGCAGGACGATCGCCACCCACCAGCCCCCGGCGCCTACCATCGCGGCACCGCCGGCCAGCAGCTGCCATATCCGCTTCCCGATCTTCGGCGGACCTGCCCACAGGTAGCCGAGCGCCAAACCCGGCAGGACCGTGAACGCGGCAAGCTGTTTAGCCAGGAAGCCCAGCCCGACGAAGGCTCCGGCCAGCACGAGCCACCGGGTGCGGCCCGACTCGATGGCCCTGGTGGTCGCGTAGGCGGCCAGCGTGATGAGCAGTACCAGCAGCGCGTCGGGGTTGTCGAAACGGAACATGAGCGCGGCGACCGGGGTGAGGGCCATGATGGCCCCGGCGATGAGCCCGGCCAGCGGCCCGAACCAGCGGCGCACAGTGGTGTAGAGCACGCCGACGGTGGCCACCCCCTCCAGGGCCTGCGGTACCAGCAGGCTCCAGGAATTCAGCCCGAATACGCGCCCGGACAGCTCCATGGGCCACAGGAACCCGGCGGGCTTGTCCACGGTGATGAAGTTCGAGGAGTCCAGCGAGCCGAACAGGAACGCCTTCCAGCTCTTGGTGCCCGCCTGGACGGCGGCGGCGTAGAACTCGTTGCCCCAGCCGTTGCGGCTCAGGCCGGCCAGGTAGAGCAGGCCGGTGCCGACGAGCAGTCCGAGGAGCGCCGGGCGGGCCCACACCGGGTCGCCGGGCCGGGCCCGCAGCAGCCGCTCCCCGCGACCGGAGCGGGAGCGGCCGACGGGCTGGGCCGCGCCGGGCTGCGCGGACGTGGCGGTCATTGCGAGCTCCTCTCCCGGGGACGCGGCTGGCCGCGGAAAACCCAGCCGCGGTAAAGCCCGAACCGGACGATGGTGGCGATCAGGTTGGCGAGGACGAGCGCCGCGACTTCGGTGACCCGGCTGGCGTGCTGGACGACCGCGTGCAGGACGTCGAGGGCGCCGGACGTCAGCGCGAGGGTAATGCCGAACGCGATGAGGCCGAGTAGCTGGTGGCGGGCCGCATGCGCGCGGCCGCGGATGCCGAAAGTGAACCGCCGGTTGGCCGCGGTGTTGGCCACGGCAGTGATCAGCAGGCTGACGGCGTTCGCGGGCTGCGCTGCCAGCACGTCGCGCAGCAGGAGGTACAGCAGGATGTAGGCGGCCGTACTGGCCACGCCGATTACCGCGAACCGCAGTATCTGGCCGATCAGCAGGGCCCGGCCGGCCGGCCCGGCCGCCGTCGCGCCCGGCGGCGAGGAACCGCGCAGCACCGGGACGGCGAGCGTGCCCCGGGCCAGCGCGGTGCCCAGCCGGACGACGCCGCGCAAGTCGGCCAGGGCGGTGCGCAGCACACGCACCCGGGAGTCTGGGTCGTCGACCCAGTCCACCGGGACCTCGTGGATACGCAGCCCGGCCCGCTCGGCCAGCACGAGCAGCTCGGTATCGAAGAACCACCCGATGTCGAAGGTCAGCGGGAGCAGGGCCCGCGCCTGGTCCGCCCGGATCGCCTTGAAGCCGCACTGGGCATCCGAGAACCGGGTGCCCAGCGTCGCGTGCAGTAGCAGGTTGTAGCAGCGCGAGATGATCTCCCGGCGGGGACCGCGGACGACCTGGGCGCCGCGGGCCAGCCGGGTGCCGATCGCCACGTCGCTGTGCCCCGACACCAGCGGAGCGAGCAGCGGCAGCAGCGCGTTCAGGTCCGTCGACAGGTCGACATCCATGTAGGCGTAGATGTCGGCGTCGCTGGCCAGCCAGACCGAGCGCAGTGCCCCGCCCCGCCCGGGCTGCTCGATCCGCACCGCGCGCACAGAACTGAACTCGGCCTCTAGCGCGCTGGCCACCGCCCATGTGCCGTCGTTACTGCCGTTGTCGGCGATCGTTATCCGCGCCGTGAACGGAAACCGGTCACGCAGGTAGGCATGCAGGCGCCGCACGCTCGGGCCGAGGTCACGCTCCTCATTGCGGACCGGGATGACTATCTCCACCACTGCGCCCCGGGGTGGCTGAGACGGGCGTTCATCGGACGTCCCGGGGGCGCGGAGCAGGGAATCAGACGCCATGCTCACCGTACCCACTGGCCTGTGGCCTGTGCATGAGTGTTCCTCCTGTACTGGTCGGCAAAGCCGCGTGCCGCAGCGCGCCCGGGAAGCCATTTCACCGGGCGGCTCGTCAAATCAGCGTCAACGTCTCGCCGCCTGCCCGGCGCGACCACAGCTGAGCAAACCTGCAGCAGTGCTTGACGTGGTTCTAACCGGCCGCGGTGACACTGGCAGCGGCGGGTCATGTGCACAGGCGGGAGGTGCCGGTGCGGGTTCTGGTGGTGGAAGATGCGCGGCAGCTGGCAGGCGCGATCACGGACGGGTTGCGGGGTCAGGCCATGGCCGTGGACGTGGTCTTCGACGGGCAGGCGGCGCTGGAGAGCCTGGCCGTCAACGATTACGACGTGGTCGTCCTGGACCGGGACCTGCCGCTCGTCCACGGGGACGAGGTGTGCCGGTCACTAGCCGCTAGCGGTGCCACGGTCCGGATCCTCATGCTGACGGCCGCCGGGGACCTGTCCGAGCGGGTGACCGGGCTGAACCTCGGCGCCGACGACTACATGAGCAAGCCGTTCGCCTTCGCCGAGCTGGTCGCGCGGGTCCGGGCCCTGGGACGGCGGGCGCGCCCGGCCGACCCGCCGGTCCTCGAACGCGCGGGAATCCGGCTCGATCCCGTCCGGCATGAGGCGTCACGGCACGGACGGCCGCTGGCACTGCGGCACAAGGAGTTCCTTGTCCTGGAAGAACTCCTGCGCGGCGGAGGCGCCATGGTGTCCGCCGAGCAGCTCCTCGAAAAGGCGTGGGACGAGAATATCGACCCGTTCACGCACGTCGTCCGCGTCACGATCATGACCCTGCGCCGCAAGCTCGGCGAACCCTCACCGATCGAGACGGTCCCCGGAGCGGGGTACCGGATCGCATGAGGTACCTCACCGCATCCCGGCGACAGCCCCGGCTGAACTTCCTGCGACAGCCACGGCTGAGCATGCGGAGCCGCCTGACCCTGCTTTACGGCGGGTTGTTCCTGATCGCCGGGGGCATTCTCATCGCCATCTTGTACGTCATCTTCTCGAGCAACTTCCCCGGCGGGCCCCTCGCCGAGGGGATCTTCACGCCGGCCGGGAGGCGACTCCCCCCGCCGGTGCCCCCGCTCACCCAGGCCGAGATGCAGGCTCTCGTCCAGAAGCTGAATCAGCATCGCAATGAAATCATCAGCTCGCTGCTATGGGAATCCCTGCTGGCAATGGCCGTGGTAGCGATAGCAGCCGTGAGCTTCGGCTGGCTAATGGCCGGCCGGGCGCTGCACGCGATACGGCACATCACCGACACAGCCCGGCGGGTCGCCGGGAGTAACCTGCACGAGCGCATCTCCCTGGTCGGTCCCCAGGATGAGCTGAAGGAACTCGCCGACACATTCGACGCGATGCTGGAGCGGCTGGACGCCTCCTTCGACGGGCAGCGGCATTTCACCGCCAACGCCTCGCATGAGCTGCGCACACCGTTGGCAACCAACAGGACCCTGCTGGAGGTTGCCGTGGCACAGCACCGCGTTCCCCCGGAACTCCGCCAGGTCATCGACAGCGTGCTCGCGGCCAGCGCCCGCAGCGAACTGATCCTCGACGGACTGCTCACCCTGGCCCGCTGCGAGAATCAGGCCATCGAGCGGTTGCCCGTCGACCTGTCCGACGTCGCCGCCGGCGCCGTGGAAGAGACGGCCGCGGAAGCCGCTGCCGCAGGAGTCACCATCGACGCGGCACCCTACCCGGCACCCACAACCGGCGACCCCATCCTCCTGGAACGCCTCGCGCTCAACCTTGTCCGCAACGGCATCCAGCACAACCACCCCGGCGGCCGGGTCACGGTGACCACCCGGACGGCTGCCACACCCGGCATGGTCGAGCTCGAGGTAAGCAACTCCGGGCCACCCGTCCCGCCTGAGCAGGTCAGCACATTGTTCGAGCCCTTCCGGCGGCTCGGCGGCAACCGGACCAGCCACCCGCACGGCGCCGGGCTCGGCCTGTCCATCGTCCGGTCCATCACCCAAGCCCATGGGGGGCAGCTAACCGCAGCCGCCCGCGACGGGGGCGGCCTAATCGTCCAGATCCGACTTGCGGCCACGTCAGCGGAGGTGAGCCGCTGACACTGTCAGGAGGCCGCTCCCCGGCGATCTCCGTGTGCGGAGGGTGCACCTTCACCTACGTCATAACATGGGTCACGGTCGTCTCGCCGTGCCTGGGTCCGGGCGGGGCGTTTGCGGCCTTGATGATCATGTCCGCGGTGGGCTGGGCCGCCTTGGCGGGCGGTCTCTGGCCGAGAGTTCAGGTACGTGTCGGCAGTCAGCACGACACCGGAGTGGCCCAGTGTTCCGCGACGCGCTGGTTGGGCACGTCGGCGTCGCGCTGGGCGGGCATGACTGGTGATGGGAAAGGCCCCACCGTAGCGAAGGCTGGCTCGCTAGAGCGATCACCAAGGACAGTCGGCGACCTGGATGACCACGGCGGCGAGCGATGCCCTGCCCGCTGTGCTCATGGCGCCTGGTGTAGTAACGCGTGTAGTAGAGACGCCGTGGACAGGCGGCGCGACCAGGGACGCGGTGAGACACTGCGGCCCATCGAGCAGGGCACACGCTGGACTACATGGACGCGGCGAGCCTGCGTGGACGGGGACCGGTTGACTCATAACCCAGAGGTCGCAGGTTCAAATCCTGCCCCCGCTACCAAATCAGCAGGTCAGAGGCCTCTTCCGATTTCGGGAGAGGCCTTCTTGCTGTGCCTTGTGCACGGGAGATCGTGCACGAGCCTTTTGGCATCCGCCTAGGATGGATGTCACCGAGACATCCCGCCATGATCTGAGACTGTGTGGGACTCGTGGGACGATTCTGCTGGCGTTGCTGGGTGCCTGGCCCAGAGGCTGCAGGCGGATTCGGACTCCACGTCGGCCGACCCTTGTGGCGAGCGCCGACGCCCGGTTCTGGCTTGCGCGCGAGGCACACCGCGTCCTCATCGCGGTAGAACCGGACGTTGGCCAATGCCACTCGTCACGGCCCAGCAAAGGTTCTTGTCGCTGCTTCGGAACACGGCGGTGTGCCCTGCGGCCGCCGTAGCGATGAGTTCCGGACCTTGCGGCAGTCGTGCAGTTGCAGGCCGCGCCGCGTCCGTCGGCCCGGTACCAGCCCGGCATTAGATGAATGAACCCTGCGGGTCCCCCTTGGGGGATGGGAATGGTGGTGCGCGCGTGGCCAGCCGACGTCGGTTGCACTTGGCTTCGTGAGACGGCGCATCAGCCGATCGGGCATCTACGAAGCAGCGGACCCGGACACAAGGAAGGCGCGATTCTTATGGCGGGACGGCTCGACGGCAAGGTCGCGCTGATCACGGGCGCGGCCAGGGGGCAGGGCCGTAGCCACGCGGTGCGCCTGGCTCAGGACGGCGCCGACGTGATCGCGGTGGATATATGCCGGCAGATCGATTCGGTCGCCTACCCGCTGGCGACGCCGGCAGACCTCGCCCGGACCGTATCGGAGGTCGAGGATCTGGGCCGATGCATTGTTGCCGCCGAGGCCGACGTCCGCGACGTTGCCGCCATGCGGGCCGCTGTGGCCAGCGGTGTAGCGCGCCTCGGTTCGGTGGATATCGTGGTCGCCAACGCAGGCATCGGGATGATGTCCCCCGGCGCCAGCGAGGAGCAGGCGTTCCGCGACCAGATCGAGGTCAACTTGTTCGGCGTCTGGAACACCGTCCAGGCCGCTGCCCCGGTCATGATCGAAAAGGGCCGGGGCGGCGCGATCGTCCTTACCGGGTCCACGCTCGGGCTGGTCGGCCGTGGGGGCAACGGCCGCGGCGGATCGGACGGCTATTGCGCCAGCAAGCACGCCATCGTGGGCCTGGGTCGTACCTGGGCGCACTGGCTGGCCCCGTACAACATCCGGGTCAACTCCGTGCACCCGGCCGGGGCGAACACGCCGATGGTGATCAACGAGGCGGTGGCGGAGCTGTTCGCCAGTGCTCCCGCCTCCAGCGGAGCCGACGTGGGCAACCTCTTGGATGTCCAGCTCATCGAAGCCGTCGACGTCAGCAACGCGATCGCCTGGCTGGTCTCCGACGAGGCCCGCTACGTCACCGCCATAGCGCTCCCGGTCGACGCCGGCTTCACCGCCAAATAGTCAGGACCTACCCGCGATACACATCAACGGGCACCATGCTGCCGCCCGCTCATCAGGGGAGCACGCGCAGCATATCGGGCGCGCCGATATCCTGCGCGAGCAGATCGATGGGGCCACGGGCGACTAACGCAACGACCAGGGCCCGAAGCAAGCGGCCTCTCACAGGGGTGATGAGCACCTTCCTGGCCGAGGCCCCGCGTATCTGCGTGTCGTATCCGGCCTGCACGCTCTCCAGCCAGTCCCGGCGATCAGTCGTTCTCCGGTGCCGGGACGTACCCGCCGTCCGCCAGCGCCTTCGGCAGGGCGCGGGTCCTACCGCAATCCGGCTGCTGTTCTTCTTCCGCAGCCACACGGCGGTGCTGGTAGGCATCAGTGTCATCCTTCCACTGTCTCGTAGGCCCTGTCGTCGATCACGTACTCGCCGCCGCAGGCCAGCGCCAGCGAGGGGGCGAAGAGCGCCGCTAGCGTGAAGGCGCCTGGCCGGCGGCCGGGACACCATGAGCGGAGCCAGCCTGCATGAAATATTTGTGATCATCTGCTGCCGTCGGCTTCCGCAGTTCTCCTGGCGTTTGGGCTGGTTATCTAGGTCTGGCGGGGATTGGTTGGGCGGCACGGCCGGCGGCCGGCGCCGCCCAGTCTCCCGGGATGGCCGTGGCGCTCAGTCGTCGAGTCCGTGCGGCGGGCCGGTCAGCGTGACCCCGTGGTGCTCCGCGGCCGCGCGGAGCGCTTCGGGCGAGGGCTGCCAGCCTTCGGGCACGGGCTGGCTGAGGTCCCAGCCCGCCTCCCGGAAGACACCCTCCTGGGAGCCTGCGGGGGTGGACAGGACCAGCGCCCGGGAGGCGATGTCGCTGCGGACGGCGTGCGGGATGTGGCGGGGCAGGAAGGCGATCCCGCCAGGCTGCAGCTGGTGGCGCTGGTCGCCGACCCAGACCGTCATGGCCCCGTCCAGCAGCAGGAACGCCTCGTCGTCGCGGCTGTGGACGTGGACCGGGGATGCGTGGCCGCGGCGGGCGTGCGTTTCGATGACGGTGAGCTGACCGCCGGTGATGGCGGCGTCGAGGATGATGGCAAATTCGCCGCCGCCGGTGTAGGCGAGCCGCTGATGCTCGCCGGCCTGGCGGATGTAGGGCGGCAGAGAGGTGCCTGGCACTGACATGGTGAACCTCCGTTATCGACGTTCGCTGGGCGGTGGGCGGTCGTGGGTGGGTGGCTACAGCGGCTCGGCCGTGGCGCTCAGGTCGATGTTCAGGTGCCGGGCTGCCATCCCCGTCGCCGCGGTCAGCCCGAAGGCGTACCGGTCGATGCGGGTGGACGCGCGGGCCCGGAATCCCGCGCCGGCCGTCTCGACCGGCTCGATCACCAGCGTCACCGGCTGGCTTACCCCGCGCACCTCCAACTCGCCCGCCAGCGTCCAGCGGCCGTCGGCGTGGCTGAGGGTTCCGGCCCGGAAGGGTATTCCTCGGGGTGCAGGAATCGGGGCGAGCGGATGTCGCGGGCGCAGTTGCCGGTGCTGAAGGATGCTCCGCTCCTGGTCGCCGTCACGGACGCGTGCGGGGCCGCCGGGTCGACGGTGATCTCGCCGCCGGCGGCCATGGTTCCCGACACCGCTCCCAGCCCGAACAGGTGCCGGGTGCGGAAGGTGACCGACGACCGGGCGGGATCAAGGCGGTACCGGCCTGCCGGCGGGACGCCGTTGCGCTGGGTTGGAGCGCTGGAGTGAGTCATGACTACCTCCTTGTTGAGTTGCCGGATTGGCGGGCCAGTAGGCCGCGGCAGCGGGATGCCTCCGCCGCCGCGGCGGCAGGTCAGGCCGCCTGACGGTGGCGTACTGCGGTCTGGGTCAGCTCTTCGGTGACCGCGCGGAGATGGGCGCGAAGCTGCGGGTCGGCGAGCTGGCCTTCCGGGGTGAACTGGGAAAAAGGCGCGGGGGACGGCGAGCGTGGCGTCGATGACGCGGGCACCGGCGACGGCCAGCACCCTGCGCAGGTCCGCGGCGGCCGACGCGGCGCCGCGGGCGCTCGGGCTGGCGCTGATCACAGCGGCCGGCTTGCCCTGCAGCGCCGCAGCACGGTGCGGGCGGGACGCCCAGTCCACGGCGTTCTTGAGCTGGCCCGGGATGGACCCATTGTACTCGGGGGTGGCGATCAGCAGCCCGTCGGCGGCGGCGATCAGCCGACGGAGCTGGGCGACCGCAAGCGGGGCAGGGTCGGCCTCCCAGTCCTCATTGAACGGTTCCCGGTCCAGCGGGTCAAAGACCGAGAACTCCGTGTCGGCGGCCAGCACCTGGGCGGCCGCCCGCAGCAGCATCTGGTTGACCGAGCCGCGGCGAAGGCTGCCAGCGATCCCGGCGATCTTGGTGGACATATCGGCCTCCTCGGTTGCCCGGCGGCCGGGTGCCCGGCTGCCGGTTCCGAGGGTCGCGGTAAGCGCCGCCGCCCCGCGTCGGGCTGCGGCTTTATTTCCCGGGCTCTGTCACCGGCCATGGCTAAGACTTTTCCTAGCCGCCCCGACAGGCGACGCGGCCGCCGCCCGGATCTCAGCCGGTGCCGGTGAGGCCGGCCTGGTGGGCGATGGCCGCTGCCTCCACCCGGGTGTGCACGCCCAGCTTGGCCAGAATGCTGGAGACGTGGACGCTGGCGGTCTTGGCGGAGATGAACAGCTCGGCCGCGATGTCCCGGTTGTTGCGCCCGGCGGCGACCAGGCGCAGCACCTCAAGCTCGCGGCCGGTGAGGCCGAGGCTGGCCGAAGTCCTCGCGCCGGCCTCGGCCCGGGCGAGGTCGAGGCGGGCCCGCCGGGCCAGTGAGAAGATCTGCTCGTGCAGCGGCCCGGCGGCGAGGGCGGCAGCCAGCCCGGCGGCCTGGCGAAGCCGCCCGGCGACCAGGCCGCGGTCCTCGCCGCCGGCCAGTGCCGCCTCGGCGGCGTTCACTAGGGCCCGCGCCTGCCGGTAGGGCTCACCGAGCCGTTCCCACGCCGCGGCGACGTCATCCCAGGCGCGTGCGCCCGGCTGGCGGGGAGCGAGCCCGGCCTGCTGCTGGGCCGTGGCCTGCGCGGCGGCCGCCCGGTAGGCCGCGGCATGGGCGCGCCCAGCCGGTGAGGCGGGCGGCACGGATGCTGCATGTCCGGCCGACATCTGGAGTACCTCGCGCGCCAGCGCGATGAGTTCATCCGGGGACCCGGGCGCCGAGGCCACGCAGGCTACCCGCGCCGTGGTGGCCAGCAGCGGCCACAGGAAGCGTTTCAGACGGGCGGCGCGGGCTCCCTCGGTCTCCAGCACGCGCTGCGCGGCGGCCAGCGCGGCCGCGGTATCGCCCTGGGCGGCCAGCAGGGCGACCTCCAGCTCGGTCAGCCTCAGCGCCTCGAAGGTCCCGAACGAGCCGCCGCCGGCGGGTGCGTCCTGGCGGGCCTCGCCGAGCGCGGCGGCTGCGGCGGCGAAGTCGCCGCGGGCCAGCGCGATGGACCCGGCCAGGCGGAGCAGTTGCAGCCGCGGGCCCGCCGGGGGCAGCAGGTTGAGCGCGTGCTCGGTGACTTCCAGCGCCTCGTCCCAGCGGCCAAGCGAGGTGAGTGCCTCGGCCAGGTTGACGGCGAGACCTGCACCCCGGCCCTGCTCCGCACTGGGCAGCCCAACGACGCCTTCGGCGCCGCCGCCGTCGTACGCCTCGCCGATTGCCAACAGCGAACATCATCCGCGCCTGCAACCGGTAAGGAACTTACGAGGGGCGCTTGACGTATTTCATGGCCTGCTCAATTTCGCTGAGGATGTCTGGCCGGGCTTGGATTCCAGCGCAGCTGGCGGGCTCGGCGGGGTGCCGGGGAGCCGGCGGGGCAGGACGAGGAAGGCAAACACGGCTCCGAGGGCGACGACACCGGCGCAGACCAGCGAGCCCCGGCTGAGCCCTGCGACGAAGGCCCGGTTGGCTGCGTCGATGATCGCCGCGTGGGTGCTCGCCGGCGCCCGCCCCGCGACCTGGAGGGCAGCTGCCGGTGACTGCCGGGCGGCGGCGAGGGCTGGCGCCGGCAAGCCTGCGCCGTGCAGGAGCTGGGCCAGCCGCGGGCCGTAGACCGTTGAGAACACGGCCCCGACCACCGCCACCCCGAAGGTTCCGCCGAGCTCACGGGTGACGTCGTTGACCGCCGAGCCGACCCCCGCCTTGCCCAGCGGGAGGACCGCGAGGATGGCACCGGTCGACGGCGCGGTGACCAGGCCGAGCCCGACCGCCATCAACACCATGGAGACCAGGACCGGGCCGAAGTAAGCGCTGTCACTGCCGAGGGTCGAGGCGACGAAGAAACCGGCGCCCATCAGGATCAGGCCAGCCGGGACCACGATCTTGGTGCCCAGGCGGCTGGCGAGTGCCGGAGCGGCCGGCGCGGCAGCCCCGACGCCGATGGCGAAGGGAAGCGTACGCAGGCCGGCCGACAGGGGGCTGTAGCCGTGGACGATCTGGAAGTACTGGGTGATCAAGAAGATGAAACCGAACAGGCCGAAGAACGCGACCGCGATCGAGAAGCTGGCGGCGCTGAACCGGATATTGCGGAACAAGGTGACGTCAAGCATCGGCTCGCTGACCCGGCGCTCCCAGACGGTGAACACTGCCAGCAAGGCGACGCCGGCGCCGTAGCCGCCCAGGGTGACCGGAGCCGACCAGCCACGCCCAGGCGCCTCGATCGTCGTGTAGACGACTGCCGCCACCCCGGCGATCGACAGGATGAAGCCGGCCAGATCCAGCCGCGGGGCGGCGGGGTCGCGGCTGGTCGGCACGAGCCACGCGCCGAGCGTCAGGGCCAGCACGGCGATCGGGATAGTCGCGAAGAAGACCGAACTCCAGGAAAAGTGCGCGAGCAGCAGGCCGCCGGTGATCGGGCCGAGCGCCACGCCGAGGCCGGTGATCCCGGTCCACACGCCAACCGCCGCTGCTCGTTCTTTGGCGTCGGTGAAGGTGCTGGTCAGGATGGCCAGCGTGGCCGGGAAGATCAGGGCCGCGGCCAGGCCCATCAGGCAGCGGGCCACGATCAGCACGTGCGTGCTGCCCGAAAGCCCGGCGAAGGCCGAGAACCCGGCGAACGCCACCAGCCCGACCTGCAGGGCGCCCTTGCGCCCGTACCGGTCGCCCAGGCTCCCCCCCACCAGCAGCAGCGACGCGAAAACAAGCGAGTAAGCGTCGACGATCCACTGCAGGTCGCTGGTCGTCGCGTGCAGCTGCCTGCTGATCGAAGGGAGGGCGACGTTGACGATCGTGTTGTCGACGACCGCGAGGAAAACACTCACGCACAAGACGGCGAGTATCGCCCACCGCCGCGCATGCACCCGGTCAGCGTCGGCTGGCGTTGCCCGTCCCCGCAACCAGGCCCCCGGCCGGCCGCGCCGGCCAGGAACGACCGGCGGGGGCGCCGCGCTCAAGCCGGACATCACGCGCGGCCTTCATCGAGCCCGGAACCGGGCAGCGGCCCCCGCCGGGGATGCCGGGGATCAAGCGAAACGATTGGTGCTTCCATCGCTGGTCTCCCGGTTCGCCGTATGTCCGTGTGGTCACGGGGCGCTACCGGGGACCGGAGCAACGCTGTCGATGTCGCTATCAGCCTCCCCGAAGACCTGTTCCGTGGCAAGTGAGCAAAAACTTGCCGGTGCTCAAACTCTCTGCCATGCTCAGCTGGTGATGATGAGGCGGCGCGATCGTCGCAGACAGGAGACGATCGACGACATCAAGGACACGGCACGTAGACAGCTCGCCGGCGCAGGGCCGGCAGGGATCTCCATGCGCGCCATCGCCCGGCACCTAGCCATAACGGCGTCCGCCGTGCACTACTACTTTCCCAGCCGCCAGGCCCTGCTCGATGGCCTGATCGTCGACGGGTTCACCTCCCTTGCCCAGGCCCTGCGGACTAGCTACGAGGGGGCAGGTCCGCGCCCGCCGGGCGAGCAGTGGCTCGCCGTATGCCGGGCCCACCGGGCCTGGGCCCTGGACCACCAGGCGGAGTACCTGCTGCTCTACGGCCACGACGGCGCCTCCGCCGTCAAGCAGGGAAACCCCCAAGTCGATCAAGCCTACTCAAGTGCCGTCAACGTCCTCTTCTCGATCATGCGGGGAGCTGTCGCCGCTGATGAGATCGACACGGAACGCATCGAAGCGGGCACACCGGCATCCCTGCGCAGGCAGTTCGCCACGTGGCGCGACGAGGACGACGGGATCGGCCACCTTCCCGACGGCGCCCTCGCTGCGTGCATAATCACCTACGCCCAGCTGCACGGTGCCATCACCCTCGAACTGATCGGCCACGTTCCGCCGGCGCTCGCCGATCGCAGTGCGCTCTTCGATCTCGAGATGGTGCACGCGTACGCCGCGCTGTGCCGGCAGCCCTTCACCTGACGACATCGGCGGAACGCCCGCAAGGCCGTAAGTCCCCGATCCGGACCTAGTTCCGAGACCCCGTTCCATGATCCAAGAAACAGGCCCTAAGACGTGGCCCGATGACCCTCGTCACCGGCGGCCTGGGTATGATCCGGGCGCACACCGCCCGCGCGCTCGTCGACCTCGGACACGAGGTCGTGGTCACCGCGCACCGCCGGACTGAGGTCCCGTCGTTCCTTGCCGGCCGGGTCACCGTGGAACCCCTCGACGTCACCGACCGGGACGCCTTCCTCGCCCTTGCCGGTCGCCAAGACATCAGGGACATCGTTCATCTCGCCGGCAGCCTCCCCAGCGAGGACCCGGTCTGCTTCTTCCGCACGGACTCTTACGGCGGCTGGGACCGATCAGCCAGGAAAATCGAGACCGTCCGGCACTCCGAGTCCGACCGCACCCACGACCGGACTTCGTCCAACCTTGATCGGCAAACTGTTCACCGTAGCGATAACATTCCGAACCCGGTGGGTGAGCCTGGATCGCCTGGTTGGGACCAGTACTAAACCTGGCCACAACCGCACCGGAGCTTCACATGAGCGCTGATACCAACATCAAGACGATCGCGCAGGTATACGAGGCGTTCGGCCGCGGCGATGTCGCCGCGATCCTGGCCGCGGTCACCGACGATGCCGACTGGGCGGCGGAGGCCAGCTCGGCCGCCGCCCCCTGGTACGGCGTGCGGCATGGCAAGGACGCGGTCGCAGCGTTCTTTGCGGCATTCGGCTCGACCATGGAGGTGGAGGAGTTCACGCCAGTCTCCTTCGCCGCCAACGAGACTGACGTGCTCACCGTCGTCCGGTTCCGGGCCAAGTCGCGCCGCACCGGCAAAACCGCGGCGATGGACCTGCACCACTTCTTCCGGTTCCGCGACGGCAAGATCGCCTATTACCGCGGCACCGAGGACACCGCCCAGACCGAGGCAGTGCTGCGAGACTGACCCGGCAGGCTGTGGGCCGGCCTTTCGGCACGCTGATCTGCGATGGCCGTGACAGCCCGCAAGAGATAAGGACAATCATGCCGCCGGTGAGATATCAGCTCATCACGGACAGTCCGATCGGCGCCGTGCTCGGTTCTGGACCGAGTGCCACTCCTCCATGCGCGACGTCGAGGAAGATGTCGGCCATCCGGCCCGGTGATCGCATTACCGGGAAGGTGAGGATCGCTGGGATTGAGGGCACTGGGACGTGGGTGGTGGTAGAGCATGACCGGCTGTGTCACCTGCCCTTGAAACCGATCTGGCCGTCGGCCGGCTGCGGATCAGCTATCAGCTGGACACCGTGGCGGCGCGGCACGCGTTTCAGGCGTGACCTGAACGGTCCCGGACTGGGACCGAACCTCGTCGCTGTCATGAACGCCCAGTCGGCGGCGGGGTAGCCCGGCTGACACCGGCTGATCCCCCTGGGCCCAGGCCCGCGAGCGGACCTGCGACCGCCCGGCCGAGCCGCTTGCCGCCGCCTTGGTGGCGGCCGTCGCCGGACTGTACGGGAAGGCCGAGATGGACGGTCGGTCTCCCCGACGACTGGGATTTCAACCGGGAATGCTTACGGGCCGCGAGGACCGAGCCGGAAAGTGCTGTGACGACCACCCCGATAGGTCAAACGCATCCACGGGGTGAAGACGCCCGAAAGGTTGATCTGTGCTCGAGTCGGTTCTGACATCCGAGCGCGGAGATGATCACCCGTGTATCACGTCGATCAGCGCGGCTGAACACATGGGCATTGGCCACGGGCCTGACAAGTGCGTCCCGGTCGACTGGCTGGTGCTGATGGCGGCTTCCGTGTAGTAGCGCGTGTAGTAGAGACGCCATGGACAGGCGGCACGATCCGAGACGCGGTAAGACACTGCCGCGCATAGAGCAGCGCGGACGCTGGACTAGGTAGACGCGGCGAGTCTGTGTAGATGGGGGCCGGTGTACTCATAACCCAGATGTCGCAGGTTCAAATCCTGCCCCCGCTGGACACTGCCCCCGCTGGACAATGCCCCCGCTGGACAATGCCCCCGCTACCAATGCCCCCGCTACCATAACCAATTGCGCAGGTCAGAGCCCCTTCCGGTCGCGGGAGGGGCCTTCTGCTTGTGGCTTGTCACGGGAATTCCTGCACAAACCCTTCTCCCACCTGGCCGGGGCCCGCTGTCATCGTGGTGACCGGGTCGGGCCGGTGCGGCAGGCCTGGGTGGACTCGTCGCAGCCGGTGCTTCGGCAGGTGTGAGAGGCACCTGATGCCGATCTGGGACACCGCGGAAGCGAGTCGGTTGCGTAGACGACCCTTTCCCGCCGCGCGGCGAGCAGAACAGAATGTGGTCTTCCTGATCGGTAAGGCAGAGACCGGCGCGCGTTTCGATCCGGCTGAGCTCACCCTCGACTACTGTGCTCAGGCGCCGTCCCATGCTGACGGCTGACAACCGCGTCGACGGTTGAGCGCAGCACCTCAGCCACTGGGCCTGCGTCCGGGTCGAGCCCGCCAGCGGGAATCGTGTAGGCGCGGCATCCGCAGACACGCCAGAGCAGAGAGGAACGATCAGATGCCGTACACGCGACGGATATCGGTGGCGGGCGCCGTCGATACCGGCTACCCGGACTACCAGGCTGTCTTCGTGGCGAGCCCGAGAGCGCGACCGTGCTCGCCGGCTTTCTCGGCGTCGGCGGACACCCGCCGCTGCATACGCACGATGTTGATCTGTTCTTTGTGGTCCTTGAAGGCCGCGCGACTGTCCGGCTCGGACACGACAACGACTCTTGTGCACAAGCATTTCCTCCCACCGGGCTGGGTCGGCCATCGCCGCCAGCGTCACCGACCGGCGACGTTGCCCGCAAGCGTCCAGCCGACGAGGGCGTTGGCGTGCCCGTGCCCCATGCCATGTTCGGACTTCAGGTATCCCACGATGGCCATGTGCTTGTCGAGGCCACAGCCTGCGATGATCTCTTGCCATTCCGCGATGGAACGTCCGTAATTCTTCTCGATGGACGGGAAGTAAGATGCGGGTCCGTTCTTCGGCCATGGCGGCGCCTGCTCGGCCATGTTGATGTGTTCCTCTCTGGTTCCGACAGTGATCAGACCAGCCGGGCGGGCCGATCTCATCGTGCCTGCTGCAAGCTTTCCTCGACGCCTCCCTGGCACCCAATACCGCACCGAGGGCAGCGAGCCCCGCGGTAGAGCTAAGACTCCGCTCTTCTCCTGGCTCCATTATCCTCGGGGCTGTGAAACTCCACGTCGGATGCGCGATGTGGGCGTACGCACCCTGGCAAGGCCGTTACCTGCCTCGCTCGCTGTCACCGCGTGACGGTTTCCTGTGCCGTCTCCCGCGCGGGTACCGGTACTGCGCCGAGGTGCGGCACCGCGCGTTCTTCGAGGACCCGCGATCAGGACAGCAGCTTGAGCGGGTTCTCGGTGAAGCCGACGCCGAATGGGTAGCCTTCGACACCACCGTCCTGTTCGATGACCCACCGGCGAGCGATGCCGAGCGGGAGGCTTGGACGAAGAAGCCGCGCCTGCCGCGCCGGTCACGGGCCCTCACTGCCTATCCCGTGGTCCGCTACATCGGCCGGGACGACGCAGCACGTACGGTCGCGGGATGGCAGCCCTGGCTGGATGCGGTTGCCGAATGGCTACGTCAGGAGCGATCCCCGACTGTATTCATCCACACGCCCGACAACGTTGGCGCGCTTGAGCTGGCACGCCGATTCCATGCCGATGTGCGAGCCCGGGTGCCGAGGGTCGAGCCTCTGCCGGAGCCGATCCTTTCCGGGCCACCAACCCTCTTCTGAGTCTGCGCCAGACACGCTAGGTCAGCTCGGTCTTGTCCAGGCCGGGTGATACTCGAGCACGAAATCTGTTACTCCGGGCGGCGGTCGGCCAGGTCGGCCCAGGGCGGGGCGGCTTCCCCCGCGCCGACGTTGGCTGCTAGGTGGCCGAGCAGGGTATTGAGCGTCGCCAGGTCTGCGTCGGCGAGGCCCGCTCGCAGCTTGGCGTCGAAGGCGATCGCGGTGTCCCGCAGGCGCGCGAACGCCGCTTCGCCCGCTTCGGTAAGCGCGACTACCTGGACTCGCCGGTTGGTGCCGTCGCGGGTCCGGGTGACCAGCCCGCGGGCGTCCATGGCGTTCAGGTGGTGTGTCAGTGTGGCCTCGCGAACTCCTACCGCCTTGGCGAGTTCCCGCTGGTTGGCGGGCTTGCGGATCTTCAGGTTGAGCAGGATCAGCCAGACCGGCAGGGTGCCGCCCGCTTCGCCGAGAGCCTCGTCGAACGCGCGCTCTACGGCGCGGGCCGCCTGGGCCAGGCGGAGCCCGATCGGCAGGGGAAACGGTTCTGCCACGTCAAAACCATATCAGCAAGCATCGATATCTAACTGATTGACATCTAATCATTAGATTTCTAATCTTCTTGATAACAACCGCGGCGCACCGGGGCCGCCGCGGCAGAGCGAGAAGGGGCGTGCGTGATGAGCAAACCCGCAGTCGAGGCCCACGGCCTGCGGAAGGCCTCCGGCAAGGTGCAGGCCCTGGACGGGCTGAGCTTGGCGGTGCCCGCCGGATCTGTGCTCGGGCTACTCGGGCCGAACGGGTCGGGCAAGACCACCACTGGCGACGTTCACCGCTGTCGTCAGCGCGCTCTCGGACACGGCCGACGTCGCCTGGCGGAACTTGCTGACGCAGCTGCGCACCCCGCAGGCGCTGGTGTTCGCCACTATTCAGCCAGTGATCTTCGTGCTGCTGTTCCGCTACGCTTTCGGCGGCGCGATCCACGTGCCTGGCCCGAACTACGTGGATTTCCTGATGCCCGGCATCTTCGCGCAGACGGTCGCTTTCGGCCCGGTCGGCACCGCGGTCGGGCTTTCCGGTGACCTGCGCACCGGCATCCTGGTCCGCTTTCGCACCCCTGCCGATGGCCCGGATCGCGGTGCTCGGCGGCCGGACCGTCGCCGACCTGGCCTGCAACCTGCTTGTCGTAGCCGTCATGACCGGCGTCGGCTTCGCCGCCGGATTCCGCAGCCCGCACGGCGCGGGCGGCCTGGTCGCCGCGATCGGCCTGGTGGTCGCGTTCGGATACGCGATCTCCTGGGGCTTCGCGTCCCTGGCCTGCGGGTCAGCGACCCCGAAGCGGCCCAGGCGGCAGCGGTGCCCGTCCTGTTCCTGCTCGTCTTCACCTCCGCCGCCTTCGTGCCGGCCACCGCCATTCCCGGCTGGCTGCAGGCGTTCGGTACGCATCAGCCAGTCGACGCCCTGGTCAACGCCGAACGGGCGCTGATCCTCGGCGGCCCGGCAGCACATAACGTCCTCATCTCGCTGGCCTGGAGCGGCGGCTTGCTGGCCGTGTTCGCTCTCCTCGCCGTCCGCACCTACGCCCGTATGGGCCGCTAACTCTCATGAGGAGCAAGTAATGGCCGTCGAACTGAACCACACCATCGTCCCCGCGCACGACCCGCAGGCATCCGCGAAGTTCCTTGCCGACATCCTCGGCCTGCCCGTCGACCCGCCGGTGGCGCACTTCACCCCCGTGACGCTGGCCAACGGGGTCAGCCTGGACTTCGATCACTACGACCACGTCGATGAGCACCACTACGCATTCCAGCTGAGCGACGAAGAATTCCATGCTGCCTTCGGCCGGATCACAGACGGAGGCATCACCTACTACGCCGACCCTGGCTGCCGGCAGACCGGCCAGGTCTATGCCAGCAAGAATGGCCGCAGCGGCACCTATTTCCGGGATCCGAACGGTCACCTCATGGAAATCCTCACCCCTGTGAAAGGAGACACAGCGTGAGCGAGCGACGGGGGGCGGCGCCGCGCAGCGCCCCGGAAGCGAGCGGGAGACACGACATGAGCGCGCTCGACGGGCAGATCGCCCTGGTAACTGGCAGTACGCGGGGCATCGGGGCGGCCATCGCCGCCGAGTTCGCGCGCCGCGGGGCTGCCGTCGCCGTGCACGGGCGCGACCAGGCCGCCGCGGACAGCGTGGCGGCCGCGATCATCCGCGACGGCGGCAACGCCATGGCCGCGACCGGCGACGTCACCGATTTCGGCCAGGTCGAGTCGGTGCGCCGCCAGATCGAGGACGCCTGGGGGCCGGTCGGCATCCTGGTCGCCAACGCCGGCGGTAGCTTCACCCGGCCCGCGCCGCTCGAGCAGATCCCCGAAGACGGGTGGCGCGCCACGGTCGACGGCAACCTGCTGGGCACGTTCCTCACGCTGAAGAGCCTTCTGCCCGGGATGAAGGAGCGTCGCCGTGGCACGATCATCACCATCGGCTCAGCCGCGGGGCGCCGCGCGGACCCTCGTTCCCCCATTCCCTACGCGGCCGCCAAGGCGGGCATCGCGCTGCTGACACAGGATGTCGCCGCCCAGGCGGGCCCGTTCGGGATCCGCGTCAACTGCGTCACCCCGGAGACAATCCTCACCGCGCGCAACCAGGACCGGATCCCGGCCGAGCTGCAAGCATCACTCGCCGACGCGCACCCTCTCAGACGGCTCGGCACACCGCAAGACGTCGCGGCCGCCGCCGCGTTCCTCGCCTCCGACCAAGCCGCCTGGATCACAGGCGTGATCATCGACGTCGCCGGTGGCGCCGTGCTCGTCTGACCATCCTCAGCAAAGGAATCCCATCATGGCAGTCAACCAAGCCGCGATGCGGCGGCGCGCGCGGATCATGCGCGCGGCCAACGTGCCCATGCGGGCAGCGCTCAGCCTGCCGTTCGCGACACCGCTCAGCGGGGACCTGATGCTCATCTCCTACACCGGCCGCAAGAGCGGGAAGGTCTACCGGCAGCCGGTCAGCTACGTGGGCAACGGCGACGTGCTGCTCACCCCCGGCGGTGGCCGCTGGACGCTCAACCTGGCCGGCCCGGATCCGGTTGAGCGGCCGCGACGCGCCCGCCCGGCCGGAACTGGTGCTGCTCGGCGTGTCGCCGAAAAGAACCCGCGGGCGGCTAGGTTCATCCCCATCCCGCGCCGCCCCGACGGGCGTCTCGACCCCGACGCCCTCGACGCCGCACTGCGGCATGGCTTCTGCATCGTGCGCTGGCACTTCGCCGAGCAGGGGTGACGCTGAAGAGCGCGTCAGGACCCCTGCGGGTAACTTGGCCGGCGCAGGCGATGCGCACTTTGCAAATACTCGGCAGTTCAGTTGGCGGGCGAACAAGGAGCACCCCTGATCGGCCGGCCGGTCGTGTAAACGCATCCGTAAACCGTGCAGGCCGAGAGGGCGAGACGGGGGAGACGACGGCGTCCGCAGAGGACAGCATCCGTGCGTCTGCCGGGAACGTCGAGGTGTCCAGAGACGCTGCTAGAAGCCGGAGACGGGCGTCGTAGTGCTACACAAATGAGGTCCGCCCGTTGTCACCGACAAAGCAGATGCAGATCGAAGTGGCGGCATTCTGACGGCGGTCACGAGAGACTACCCGCAGACGCCCAGATAGCAGACGGCCAGATAGCGGCCCGCTGGCGGACATGAGTTCTGCCCGGTGGCGGCCATGGGTCTGCCCGACACGAACTGATCATTCCCTGCCTGGTTACCGGGCGGGGGGCCCCTTCCCGGCTTGGCTGGTCAGCGCCATCTGGACCAGCTTCTCGGGAAGGGGACGCGTGAAGAGTGCCGAGGAGATCATGAGCATCCTGGAGGCGTACGACCTGACGGGGTCGTTGCGGGACGCGGGCGAGCTCGCTGGCTGCTCGCATCACACGGTGGCCCGCTATGTGCGGGCGAGGGAGGAAGGTCGGCTGGTGCCGGGGGCCGCGTCGCCGCGGCCGGGGGTGATCGACGGGTTCCTGCCGAAGCTGGAGGAGCTCGTTGAGCGGAGCAAGGGCAAGGTCCGTGCTGACGTGGCGCACGAGACCCGCCCGCCCCTCCCGGGGCGCTGAACCGCGAGCCGAAGGCCCGCACGAAGGCCGAGGCGGAGTTCCTCGCCATCGGACCGGGTGCCGGCCTGTGGCTCGCCGAGGCCGCCGCGGCCGGCACCGCGCGGGTCCGGGCCAAGATGGCCCAGGCGGCGGGGATGGCCGCCCTGCACGGGGCGCAGGCGGTCGACCGGGCGCTCGGGCAGGCCGCCGCCGCGGGCCGGTTCGCCGACGGCGACCTCGCCGCGATCCTCGCCCACCAGGCGTCCGCCTCGCCCGGCGCACCGTCACGGGCCGGGCAGGACCGCACCCTCGCGCAGGGAACCGGCGGCTGGGCACGGTGCAACGGCGGGAAGGAGGCGGGCCGGTGAAGGCACGCAGCGAGCAGGCGATCATCCTCACCGCTCAGGAGGCAGCGTTCGTCCGGCAGGCCCTCGTGGCCGCCTCGGGGATCTTCGCCCAGGCCAAGGCCACCGGCGGCCCCGGCCTGCGGGCCCTGCAGGAAGCGGCCCTCGATGTCCCGGCCGGCGGCCGCCCCCTGAGCCATGTGCACTACGACGTCTGCCGGGCGGCGGTTTCCCGCCGGTGGCGGCTGCGGCGGGCAGCGCCAGCGCGCACAGCGCCAGGACCGCCACAGCGGCGGCGATCGTCTTCGTCGTGGTGAGCCTTTCCTGCGGTTTTCTGTCCGTGCGCTTACCCGCGAGGCCCGCTGGATTAGGGGACGGCACCATCCATCGCCGATGAGGCGGTCAGCGTGGCAGGTCGGCGGCTGTGGTGGCCGGTGTCGTTGCGGTTCCGATGCACCGTGGCATGCATGCGCTGTCCCCAGTCACAGTCATCGGGTGCGTACCTCTAGCGTCGCCTAACGTGATGAAATTATCACGGAGCGTCAATATGAGGCAGTCGTCCAGCACTGCTGGGATTCGGGGTAGTAACGGCGCGCTGACCACCAAGACTGACCACAACGGGACCCGGCGCGGACCGATCCCAGCCGAGGCGTCCGTGGCGCAGCCCCGTCCCGTCCGCCTGCCTGGTCACCGACGCCCGGCGGTTCCCCCGCGGGTTAGCGGCGGGCCTTGGTGAGCCTTCTACGGTAGGCGACGCTGACCGCCCCGGCGAGTATCGCCGCCCCGCCGAGCCCGAAGAGCATACCGTCCTGCAACCCAGCCGTGCCGCCCCCGCCGGTGGATGGCGGGCCGGTTGGCGGCGGGGGCTGCGTCGTCGTCGGCGCGGTCGTCGGCGGCGCGGTCGTCGG
>Ga0181530_10002488_pt1 | contig 21738 bp, 9 predicted proteins | sample PEATcosm2014_Bin_42_FD_119769 | JGI IMG/M metagenome (GOLD analysis project Ga0181530, IMG submission 119769) | Peatland microbial communities from MTU Mesocosm Facility, Houghton, MI, USA - PEATcosm2014_Bin10_60_metaG | ecosystem: Environmental > Terrestrial > Soil > Wetlands > Peat | place... | reverse complement strand
CGTGATCCGAGAATTGTCCGGCGACCAAGAAAGACTCTATGACCGGTCCGGGAACGCAATTGCCACCTACAGGCGCAATGTGAATTTCACCTACGACAATAATGGCGTGCGCTTCGGAAGCGGCAATCGCCTGCCTGGGCTAGTAGGGACAAAACCGAAATGACTGACATCTAGCCGAATGATGCTGTTGTGCGCAGGAGTGTTCACGCCGCAAGTGTCCTCCGAGCATAGGTGGATGGGCACGAAAACTGGGGGCAAGTGATGCAAATCGGCAAGCCAGTCCGAAGCCTCGTCGTGGAGCCGCTGGAACTGAAACTTCCAGCGGAACAGCCGGACAGCGAACCTGAGAAGCTGACTCCGTCGCCAGAGCCCGCGCACGAGCCCGAGCAGGTATCGGACAAGCAATGAGTATCCCCGACTACATCTCGCCGATTGTGGGCTACCGTACTTGGTTGTGGGACAACGTGGGGTTGAGGTCACTCTGCGGGGAGCGATGGCACCCTGGCCGTGTGCTGGCGGCGCGATGCCGGGCTGCTGCTGTCGTCGGAACCATCGCTGGTCGCGCCGAAGGGGATGACGCCCACGATGCCCCGCAAGCGAATTGCACGTGCGGCGTGTACGCATCGAAAAGCTTTGAGCACTTGCACTCGACCAAATACGCGAGGTGCGGCCTCTACGGTGAAGTAAACCTATGGGGCACGGTCGTGGAACACGAGCAAGGATGGCGTACCCAGTTCGCCTATCCGAAGAGCCTCTATCTGCCGCCCGACACGCTGCCGCACAGTTCGGCGCCAATACAGGATCGGCTGCGGGGATTGATCGCATACGGCATAAACATCTTCGTAGGAGATGACACCCGGAACATTCCTCTCTGGACGAAAGATTCAGGATTGAACTCAGCAGGGCTGGACCACCTAATCGAAATCGGCAGGGAGTGTTGCGATCGCCCTCAGCGACACCAAATCCTAAAGAAGGGCGACCGTCTGGCGGTTCTCGGCCGCGGGACAGCTGTGGTGGAGCACGTTGACAACGAACGGGTACGAGCCGTGGTTCTAAACAAATGTGAACTAATGATCGCCCGCAGCTCCATTCGGTGGGACAGACGGTACAGGCGCTGGGAAACAAGCCCCAGCGCTTGTGTCGAGACAAACGCGAAAGCTGAGCACACTCATGCAAGAACCCAGTTGAGAGGGTAGTCGGTTCCCCGAGCTTGCCTGTGTGAGGCAAAGACAGGTCGATTGATCCCCCCGGGATGACTGATTGCCCCTCACCCAACTCCTCCCCTAAGTAGTTGATCGTCAAGCTCTGTCGCTGGTGCCAGTGTGCCTGCCGTGTGCCAGATTTCTGGAGGGAGTTTCGTTGGCTCGTAAGACGGGACAAATTGTAGGGCGAGGACGACGTCGCTGGCTGGTGCGCGTTTTTCTCGGCCGCGACCGCGAAACCCGCAAACGGCGCTACCAGAGCCGCATGGTTCACGGTCCCGTCCGGCATGCGCAAAGCTACCTTAATAAGGTGTTGCGCGAGCATGACCTCGGCCGCCAAGTGGAAGGAATCGCGATCACATTGAACGACTACCTCAATCGCTGGCTCGAGACCGCCGCGAAGCCGAAACTACGCGAGAAGAGCTACCAAAGTTACGAGAGCCTTCTACAGCGCTACATCCGACCGTTGCAAGGCGAAAGGATGCTGTCGGCGATCTGTCCGCTGGATGTGCAGGACGTGTACCAGAAGATGATCGATCACGGTCTGTCGCCTCGCACAATCCGCTACACCCATTCGGTTCTCCGCTCCGCGATGCGCCAGGCCATCCGCTGGCGGCTTCTAGCGCAGGATCCCACCGACGGCGCCCAGCTACCACGGCTTCGACGACGGGAGATGCTGGTTCTCAGTGCAGAACAGTCCAGGATCTTTCTGTCGGCTGCGCTTGAGACTCACTACGGCCCAGTCCTTGCGGTCGCTCTCACCACCGGCATGCGCCCATCCGAATACCTCGCCTTGAACTGGCAGGATATCGATTGGGATCGGGGCACTGTCAGCGTCGTGCGCACCCTGGAGAGAGCAACAGGCTCTTGGCGTTTTGCAGAGACGAAGAGAGCTCGCAGCCGACGCATCATCAAGCTCCAGGAATGGATGCTCGAAAGACTGAAGGATCTGCACGAAAGAACGATTCAACGGAGCGAACGTAGCTGGCCTGATACGGAATTAGTCTTCGCCACCCCCTCCGGTCGCCCCATACATTCCGACAAGCTGGCCAAAAAGTTCAAGGCAATCTTGCGCCAGGCTGGCCTGCCCATCATCCGTCTATACGATCTACGCCACACGAGTGCCACCCTCGCACTGGCGGCTGGGGTTCCGCCCAAAGTGGTTGCTGAGCAGCTCGGCCATGCGAGCGCAGCTTTCACACTAGATGCTTATTCGCACCTCTTACCTCACATGCAGGAACAGGCAGCGATGAAAGTGGAACAGATCCTTATCGGACGGGGCCTGCTCCAGCAATCTAGGGGAACCCGCGGCAAGACCCGTTATTCGGAAGCTAGGCCCAAGAAGCCATCTACGGCCGTGGGTGCACTGTCAGGAAGAGGTCGCGGCGGTCTGCGAGCTTAAACAGTTTCGTTGTTTGTTCGCCCATGAGAGTATCATTGACTTCAGGCTGTGCGCGTCGTCACTGAGTTATTGGAGCGTAATCCGTAGATTCAGGTCAATCGGGGAGGTCTTACATGCTGCTCGTCATTCTGGCCGTCGTTCAAATTGTTCTCTTAGCAATTCTCGTGATCCTCATTCTGACGAAGGGGCGGAGTGACATGCAGAATTCCGTTCCAGAGTTGCTGACCGGTCTGGCAGACCTGCGCAACTCTGCGGAGCGGATGGAAGGCACTGTCAGTGCGGAGATGCGTACTCTGCGCGTGGACAATTTGAGCTATTCCCAGCAAGCGCGCCAGGAGGCAGGAACGGATGCTCGATCCTTGCGCGAGGAACTGGTCGCAAATGTTGGCCGGCTCGGCAGCCAATTAAATGACAACATCTCCGAGTTGCGCCGTGATCAGATGTCCGCCGCCAACCAGCTTCGCGATGGTGTCTTGGCTCAGATTGATCGGCTCGTAAACACCACAACCGAATCTGACCAGCAGCTACGCGACGTGATGCAGGAAAAGTTCGCCGACCTGCAACAGCAGGTAACCGATCAGCTCACGGAATTCCGGGATCACCAGGGGCAAACGAGCGATCAGCTGAAGGATTCCGTCCAGACCAACTTCAGTCGCCTGGGATCCGAACTCCGCGAGACGAACAAGGAGCTCAGCGCGAAAGTGCAGGTTAGCTTGCTCGATCTGACAGGGAAAATTCAAGAGCTCTCTGCCACGAACGAGCAGAAGCAAGATGCATTGCGGCAGGTCGTCGAATTGCGGCTAGACAAGCTGACCGAGAGCAACACCGAGAAGCTTGAGCAGATGCGGCAGACCGTCGATGAGAAACTGCATACGACTCTCGAAAAGCGGCTAACCGACAGTTTTGGGCTTGTCACCGAGCAACTCGGCAAGGTCCAGCTGGGGCTTGGAGAAATGAAGGATTTGGCGAACGGAGTCGGCGACCTCAAACGAGTGCTGACGAATGTAAAGACGCGCGGAGGATTCGGCGAAGTGCAGTTGGGCCTTTTATTGGATCAGATGCTCTCTCCAGAGCAATACGTTACGAACGCCCGTATTCGGGAGGACTCGCAGGAGTCCGTCGAATATGCAATTCGAATGCCCGGTACACAGGATGGAGAGCCAGTGCTTCTTCCGGTTGACGCGAAGTTTCCGCGGGAGGCTTGGGAGCGGCTGGAAGATGCACAAACCCGCGGTGACCAGGCAGGAATGAAAGAGGCTGGGAATAAGCTCGAGGCGGTGATTCGAGCGTCCGCCAAGACAATAAAAGAGAAGTACATCGTGCCCCCGACAACCACGAGCTTCGCGGTGATGTTTCTGCCGACCGAGGGCCTATTCGCCGAAGTAGTTCGCCGCCCGGGGCTAGTTGATGATCTCCAGACGAATTACCACGTTTGCCTCGCAGGTCCAACCACATTTGCTGCATTGTTAACGAGTCTGCAGATGGGCTTCCGCACTTTGGCCATACAGAAGAAGGGCAGCGAGGTTTGGAAGTTGCTCGCTGCAACCAAGGTTGAATTTGAGAAATTCGGTGGCTTAATGTCCAAGGTTGAGAAGCAGGTCGGAACTGTCCAAAGTACTCTTAAACTCGTGAGCAGCAAGACTCGTACTATCAATCGCCGGCTGAAGGGAGTCGAAGCACTCGACTCGCCGCCCGCTCTAGTTGCCGGTGATGAACCGGAGCCTTCGGCTACAGATGCAGATCCGGCTATGGTCCAAGCGGATAGGTAACACTTTCGAGCCGTTTGACATTCAATGGTACTGATATCGTTAAACCGATTCGGCGAAGCGAAGGATGAAGGCTTTCTGGCCTCTCATCTTGGGGCTTCCGCTCGCCGATTTCCCGAAATAGGCGAAGTGTGTTTCGGTTTGGGCGCATAAATGTTAGCCCGCACACAATCCGAGTGTTCCCCAGCAGGTCGATGTGCAGTGTCGTCCATCTCTAAGACGGATTACATACTGTGGCGGGCCTGCGCTAAAAACGCCTGGCTACGCATTCACAAGCCTGACGTGTACTACTCGACTGAATTGACGGAATATGAACAGTCCGTCATGGAAATGGGAATTGAGGTGGAGCGCGTGGCTCGTGGTTTGTTTCCAGACGGCGCGATCGTCACTGGTTCACAAACGAACGCATTACAAGAGACTCGCTCACTGATCGCTTCAAACACTCCCACACTATTCCAGCCGGTATTCGAGCGAGAAGAGTGTCTGGCAGTAGTAGATGTTCTTCGGTGCGAACCCGGGACGAACGACTGGTCGATCTATGAGGTAAAGTCCGCAACCAAAGTAAAGGAAGAGCACGTTTACGACCTTGCGTTTCAAGTTGCCCTTCTTCGAAAGCACGGTATCAACCTCAAGCGGGCCTCTCTCATACTTCTCAATCCCGATTACGTGCGCCAGCATGATCTCGACATTCAAAAGCTATTCAACACCATTGACCTCACAGCAAATGTGGACGACATCTCGGAGACCGTCAGTAGAGAAATGCAAGAGGCGCGAAATTATCTGTTGAACGAGTCTGAGCCTCAAGGCCCTTGTTCCTGCATATATAAAGGAAGATCCCGGCACTGCAGCACATTCCACTATTCGAATCCAGACGTGCCGAATTATGGAATCCACGATATTGCCCGCATAGGGAGCAGTCCGAAGAAACTCAAGGAACTGGTGGATGCTGGGATTTTTGCGCTCGAGGATATTCCTTCTGACATTAAGGTAACGAAGGGCCAGAGCAATCAGCTTCGGGCTTATCGCACCGGCGAGACGATAATCGATAAAGAAGCGATCGCGAAGGAGCTGGGCGGGCTTACTTTTCCTCTGCACTTCATCGACTACGAGACATTTGCGTCCGCCCTGCCCCTATTCAGGGACTTTTCGCCTTACGACCAAATTCCTCTACAATACTCGGTCCACATTGTTGGTTCACCCGACGAGGAACCGATACACCGCGATTTCCTCCACGCGGGGCGCAACGATCCGACCAACTCGTTCCTGGATTCTCTTCGAGAACACGTCAGTTTATTCGGTTCAGTGATTGCGTGGAACAAAGCGTTCGAATGCCAAGTCAACGACAACATCGCGCGCAGGATTTTACCTGCATGCGAATACATCATTGAGCTCAATGATCGTTTCTATGATCTGATGGACATCTTTTCAAAACAGTACTTTGTTCATAGGGACCTCTGCGGATCAGTTTCCATCAAGAAGGTACTGCCAGTCCTGGCTCCCGACCTCAGTTATTCGAACCTAGGAATCCATGATGGCGCCATGGCGTCATTGACATGGAGCAAGATCATCTCAGGTGAAATCGATGAGCAAGACTGTGCGCGGCTGCGCGCGGATCTGAGGAATTACTGTGCACTGGATTCCTATGGAATGTACGCGATTTGGCGGGCCTTAACAAATCTAATTCAGAGCCGTTAAGCCGATGGATATTCAGCTTCCAAAACTCCAAACAAAGACTCTTCGAAGGGCACCGGATCCGTCCGCTTACAAGCTCTACCGTGCCGCCCAGGAATGGGACCTTGTTGATCCCATTCTGATCCGAGATCGCCAGGATCTAAAGTCCGAGCCTAAATGGCATGATCACGTCGAACCGTATTATCACCAGATCAGCAATTTGGTCACCTTCTGTCGACGCCTACCCGTCACTCTCTTGGCTGATGACGTTGGGTTGGGCAAGACCATTAGCGCTGGTCTGATCGCTAGTGAGCTGATGGCGCGACATCGAGTATCGAAGATCCTCGTTGTCTGTCCGAAGTTGCTAATGCCGCAGTGGAAGGAAGAACTTGAGACCAAGTTTGCAATCCCTGGCGTTGAAGCCGTAGGGAACGATCTTGTGAAGGCGAAGGTGCCGGATGGCGGTGGCGCAATTATCACGACCTATCAGTCTGCTCGCATGTACCTCGAAGCTTTGAGCCAAGCCGGATTCGAAATGCTGATTCTAGACGAGGCACACAAGCTTCGTAATCTGTATGGAACAAACCAGGCCCCTCAGGTAGCAGAGCGATTTCGGGACGCTCTAGCCAACCGCATGTTCAAATTTGTCCTTATGCTCACGGCCACGCCCCTTCAAAATCGCCTGTGGGATATCTATTCGCTCGTCGACTTGTTATCGGTTGCGCGAGGACACCAGAATCCATTCGGTAGCGAGGGGATGTTTGCTCGAACTTTCATCGCTGATGATCGGACACAAGCTCGTCACCTGGCGGCTAATATGCGTGACAGTTTCCGATCGATTGTTTACGGGTACATGTCCAGAATTCGGCGAGTGGACGCAAACCTGCACTTCCCTGAACGTGTCGTCCAACTGCATAAAGTTGATCCAGTGCCCGAAGAGCTTGAACTGATCAATGCGATCGCAAGCCCCATCCGAAGCCTGAACCGGCTATCCCAAATCTCGATCCTTCAGGCTGTGATCAGCAGCCCACAAGCATTACTTGCCCAACTCAAGAAAATGGCTGCCAACGGAACGGTACCTCAAAGTCTGGCCGTGCGAGTTGAGGAGATTGTTGGCAAAATCAGTATCACAGCAAAGTTGCGGGGCCTTGGCGCCCTGGTTGACAAATTGCGGGCAGAGCAATCCGAGAGGTGGAGACTAGTGGTATTCACGACTCGGCGCGAGACACAAACGACCATCGAATCCTTTCTGCAGACACGAGGAATTACTTGCGGCCTAATAAACGGAGATTCGGGTGAACGAAACCAGCGTACGATTGCAAAATTCAAGAAAACCGTCCCCGAAATACATGTAATCGTTTCAACCGAGGCAGGATCCGAGGGCGTCAACCTCCAGGCAGCGAATGTTCTGGTTAATTTCGACCTGCCATGGAACCCAATGATCGTCGAACAGCGCATAGGGCGCATTCAGCGACTCGCCTCAGAGCACGCAAGCGTCTGCATCTGCAACATCATTCTGCGGGGAACCTTTGAGGAATACATCGTCGGACGATTGATGGAGAAACTTCAGCTCGCGTCTCACGCTATCGGGGACATAGAGGCCTTGCTCGAGGCCGCGGGTATGAACGAGCAGAATGAGGATGGTGTACCGTTCGAAGAGTTAATCCGCCAGCTGGTCATCGCTTCGCTCGCCGACAAGGATGTCGACGCGGCAACGAAGCTTGCGGAAAAGAGCATTGCCGAAGCCAGGATTGAACTCCAGAGTCAGGAAAAGAACATCGATGCGATGTTCGGAAGGATGGAAGACGCTGTTGGCGACGAGATTCCATACCCCAACTTGCCCGCCGTAGTGAGGTCGATAGGCGCCCAAGAATTCGTCTTGTTGGCGCTGAGCAGTCTCGGAACTCGCCTAATTCCAGAATCTGATGGCGTGTATGTTAGCGAGCATGACGGCAAAATGGATCGGATCTGTTTTGACGAAATACACTCCTCAAATGCAGTTCTCTACCATCCTGGCACACCAGCTTTCAGCCGGTTGGTCACGAGAATGGTCGATGCAGGTTTGCATCGTGCGCTAGACCTCGATGAAAAGCCAGCCGGTAAAGCGCAGCAGATGGCGAAGGAATGGGTCGAGGGTTTTGGGGGCAACTTCCGTGCCATCCAGATTAGCGAAGCCCTGCGATCATTTGTTGGAGTCGCCACGGTGCGCGTGCGTGCAACTGTCGGCCATGATAGCTATGAACGACTTGTAGATGTTCCAGTTTCTCCCGATGAACACTGGATTCCAGCGGGCTTGACTGGAGCAAGTCCCATCTCCGACCCATTAAAAAACCCAGAAGCAGTCGGACTGAACAGTGCTTCTATCGTCGAGAAGGCAACAGAAGATCCGGGCGTCGCTGAATTCTGTCGTTTCTACCTTGATCGGCGGACCCAGGAACTGGCCTCTGCTGGCACAGACGCGCGAAAAAGGAAGAAGGTCGAAGACGACTTCACACCTCGGTTGGACACAACTCTCGTTGGTATGGATGGCACAGTACGACGGCAACTACGGCTGAAGACTCTTTTCGACCTTGGATCCGAGCACGAGTACGAAACCACCATCGCCGTCATTCCAGCCGAAAGCAAGCGCAAGTGCCCAGAACTGTATCGCTGCTCTGTGTCTCAGAAGATCGCTCCTGCTGAATGTTTTGAGAAGTGCGGGATTAGCGGCTTATCCGTATTGAAGCATTTGCTTGTAAGATCCGAAGTTAGCGATCGAGCGGCTTTGCCGGAATTCATTGAGCAATGTGCTGCTACCGGCAAGCGCGCTTTACAAGATGAGCTCGAGGAATCATCTGTAACGCATGACAAGGTCCTAAAATCGGTTCTGAAAACGTCGGACTTGTCGGGAAAACGCGCTGAGCCGCAATTTTTTGCAAACTGCGAGTTTACTGGAGTACTCGCCCTCATCGATGAACTGGAGACGAGCCAGGTATCCGGCAAACGATATCGTCGCGATAGGCAGCAACGATCAATTGTCAGCGGTAAGACCGGTTATCGCGATGAATTTGTCCAATGCGCAGAGACGGGACAACTGCTGTTACCCGAAGAGAGTGAGAAATGTGAGGTTACGGGAAAGATCGTTGTCCCCGGTATTTTGCTGAAATGTGAGGTTTCGGGGAAGAGAGTATTGCCATCCTTGGTCGAGAGGTCCGCTGTGAGTGGCAAGAGAGCTCTGAAAGAGTATTTTGCGGCAAGCAGCATCTCGGGGGCTCACGCACTGCAGGACGAGAGCATCGCCTCGGCCAGTGCGAAATACTGCCTTCCGACCGAGGCAAAATTGTGCATGTGGAGTGGCAAGAAAATTCATCCTGACGATCTTCGGACGTGTGAGCTCACGCGAACGAATGCCCATTTCGAATTCATGACCACAAATGGCGAATGTCGCCTTGAACCGCTGGTCGACTTGTTGAACGGCTTGCGAAGAAAGGGTGACAAACCGGAGCTCTGGACTACGATAGCTGAAGTTGTGTCAAGAATCGCAGTTGCCAAATCACAAGTTGAAGCTGCAATCTTATCGCCCAGCGGCCAATACTTGGCCGTATGCGTCGAAACGAAGAACTGGTTAGGATTGAAAACTCGCCAGGCAGGTCTGTTGTACTCCGTGCCAGAACACGAAGCCATCGGCAGAATTGTAGCCGGAAAACGTGGAGCCCAGGGTTGGGCACTGGAAAAAGCATTCTAGAACGTTCGGTATAGCTGCCCTGGAAAAAGCTTTCCAGTATTCCGACGACTGACGGCCGATCAGCCGCAAATCTTCTGTCTAATCGATGATCTCTCTAAACCCGCCCAAGGCTGTGTGCGAGGAGTGTGCCTTTCGTGCGAGCTAAGGAGCAAATTTCTATTGCTCCCAAGTTGGAAGAACTTTCCTCACAGAGAACGGAAAGCCGTTGTTAGTGTCTTCTATGCACTGTGTGGACTTTTGGGGAGTTGGCGGGGTCAAAGATGTGACGGTCGCACCCGATGAGCATCCTGGCTGGGAGAGGAGCAAACAGAAAGTGACTGGAGTCAGCCGACTTTTCAGGACAAATCCTCTGCGCTTGGTACTATTAGGTACAAGACGAGCAGGCTCATGAGGATAGAAGACATTCCGGACTATCCAGCGCTACAGCAACTTGGACGGGCCCTCTGGAAAATCGGGAAGGCGCGCGGCGCAGCGATTCTTGTAGGTGCAGGATTTACACAGAATGCTGACCGGGTACACGCCAATACTGCTGAGCCTCCTTTATGGACCGACATCGCACGTGTCATGCAGGAACGGATCTACCCCGGTGTAGTAGCCAAAAAAGACCCTCTACGCCTAGCGGAAGAGTTCAAGGTTCTTCTCGGTGAACCTGCCCTGGAGGGCCTTATTCGGGACATGGTTCGGGATGAAGAGTGGCTCCCTGGAGATTTGCACAAGAAATTGGTGAAATTGCCTTGGACCGACATTCTGACGACGAACTGGGACACGCTGATCGAACGCGCCGCGCTCGAAAACTTGGGACAAACTTACGAAACAGTTCGTTCCGTCAGCGATATCGCGACAACCCGCGCACCGCGAGTGGTTAAACTTCACGGAAGCCTTCCATCCAACCGTCCGTTTATCGTTTCAGAGGAGGACTATCGCACCTATCCACGGTTGTTTGCACCTTTCGTCAATCTCGTTCAGCAAACACTACTTGAAAATGAACTGTGCCTGTTGGGATTTTCAGGGGATGACCCGAACTTCCTAGAGTGGTCGGGATGGGTGAGAGACCAACTAGGCGCGTCAGCCAGACGCATTCACCTCGTAGGAGCACTTGATCTCGGCGCTGCGCAGCGGATGCTGCTCGAATCAAGGTACATTTCTGTGATCGACTTTACTCCGTTGGTCGGCAAGGCCCGACACCGCGCAGCTGCCACTCAGTTTTTAGACTATCTTGAGAAGGCGAAACCACGGGCCCCGTGGGACTGGCCTGAGCAGCGCAAATCGACAGCATCCAGTACACCTCTTCAGGACGCCGCCGCACAACTCACACTTACGACGGAAACCCTCCAGACCTGGGAAGATGAACGGCGGTCATATCCGGGCTGGATTGTCTGTCCGCCACACACCCGAGCCGTCGCGAAGAGTGAAACGATTAACGCCCTCTATCGAATTGGTCGCGTCTTCGATCAACTGGCGCCGAAAGACCGCGGCCGTTTTCTATTCGAGTCAGCATGGAGATTAGATACCTTTTTCATACCACTCGAAACTTCCCTCCAGCTAATGTTTCGAAGCGCTGTGTCTGATGACCGGTGCTGGAGTGACCCGGTCGCCAGAGAATTTGTTGCATTGCTATTGTTGCGAACGGCGCGAGAGGAGCGTAATCAAACCGGTTTTGTCGAGTGGGTTGACTATTTCAAGTGCCATGCACCCTCTGACCGGGAAATGGCTGCACAGGTCAGCTATCAACGTTGTTTGTGGGCCCGCGATGAACTCAATTTTGGGGAGCTAAGGAAGCTTCTAACCGACCTTGATGGTTCTGATCCGTTCTGGAAGTTCCGCCGTGCCGCGCTCCTGTGCGACCTCGGCGATATGAAAGGCGCCAGAGAAACTGCCCATATTGGTTTGCGTGAGATTCGTGAAAGTTTCTATAGGGACCGGGATTCCCTGTGGACAATCTCGAGACTGGCATGGGCCCAATTTCTATCACGAGGTCTTCGCTCTTGGACCACGGTACCTCGGGACGGACCAAGTCAGGAATCTGAAATTCTTCGGTTGCGGTTTTTTGAGACTGACGCCGACCCCTGGGAATACCTACAAGCAATCGATATCAAAATTGAAGAAGACCTTCGGCGCGTTACCGAAAGGCAGAGAACCAAGGAGCCGGAGTTTGAGGCGGGCATTTATCGCGATCACTCGTCGGCTTTGCATTTTGGAACGTGGTGGCCGACTGAAGTAATCTACGAAATCGGACGCGTTGTCGATGTTGTCGGCGTCCCGCCACGCGGAGACCACACGATCATAATGTCCGAACGGATGGAGCGTGCAGAGCATTTAACAGGATATCGATACGAGGACGATTCCGATTTCCTGCGGGCGCTACGCGTAGCTCATGCTGGTGGTGAGAATCTAATTAAATCGGTTTTTGGCCGCGTCCAGGTCGCGGTCATCGGAGAGAATCGCCGGATCATGTTGGGAGCAATCCTCGGCCGGGCACTCGATTATGCCCAGGAACAGCTGACAAGACGCGAAGGCTTTGGTGATGATTTCTGGAGTCGACGCGCTGCCGTGTATGCTGAAATCGTGTCGCGCCTATCGGTGCGGCTATCCAGCACGGAAGCCCTTACGCTATTCCAACGGGTACTGTTGTACGCGAACGACCCTCGTTGGAGGGCCAGAGAACTACACGAGTCCCTGGAACATCTGCTGGAACGCTCGCTTTCAGCGATTCCCCCATCTGTCAAAGCGGCGTTAATTGACGAAACGCTGAGTTTTCCATTGCCGGATGAAGTTGGTATACCTTCGCAGATGGCGCAAGACTGGCCGGAAACAGCCGAATGCTTGCCAGAACCGCCAATAGCTCGACCCACTCCAGACATGAATTTCGCGGCTAGAGTTTCAGCTCTTATTCAAAAAGTTACCGACGCAGACCAGGAAAACAGGGGGCGTGCCGCCCGCCGACTTGCTCGTCTATACATCGGCGGTGCGCTTAACTCCGCGGAAGCAGAGCGATTTGGTAAAGCTCTTTGGAGCCGCCGAAAGTCGGACACGGATTTGCCATCTGACACTTCGTTCTATTCCCACATGTTTCTCTTGCTGCCGTCTCCCGACAAGCACGCAACGCGGGCTCTATTTATGGCGCGCTCGCATGACCCAGCTTCTGCCCACTGTCTAGTCTCACTAGCCGGTGCTACTCGAAGACTGAAGGATGGTTCGCGCGGCCTTGAATTGACCAAGGAAGAAACACTGGATCTGCTTAGAGCAATTCTAGATTGGCACCCAAAAAACCAACCCGAATTCGATCTTGGAAATATCCGTCGAGAGAACGAGCAGTCACGACAGGCAATCGGGGCTGTAATGGCTAACGCGGTCTTGCCGTCCTTAGCCGCTGGCGATCTGACATCCGATGTCATATCGAAGTGCTTTTCGCTCATCGAGACGAATATCGCACCTTCGGTGACCCAGGGATTGCCAGAACTGGTACGCATTCAGCCGTCACTACTGGAAAGAGCAACGAACATCATATTGCAGATGATGATCAGTAGAGACCGTGATAAGAACTCAGCTGGATTCCACGCCGTCTACAGGTGGGTAGATATAGCCAAGCAAGGGACAGTACCTGCAGTGCCAAGACGGCTCGTGGACTCAGTTGTCAATATAATCGAGACCCGTAGAGAGCCAGGATTGTTCCATGCCTTGACGAATTCCCTGCATCTTCTCGATGAAGGGATCCTCACACAACTGGACTGCGAACGTCTTATTGCGTCCCTCGGGTTGATATTTATCGAGACAGACTATTCGCAGCAGAATCCAAATGAGATCGAAACGATATCGATCACCTTGGTGAGAGCTGCTGCGGTTCGGTTGGCAGGCTGCTTGAAGCGGCATGGGATGTCTGACGATCGTCTCATCCAGTTGCTCACAAACGCGGAACTGGACCCTATGCCGGAAGTGAGATTCGCGACCACCAGTTCCGAGGAATGATGCTCTGACTATTATAGTACTCACAAACGCCCATGGAGCCGTGCATTTTACGGGCACAGAACTGATCCAGGAATTGTGGCGCTATGCGGACTTCCCGTTAACTAATACCGTCCTCGAGGACATTCGCTGGTTCAGATTCCTCGTTGCATTCACCCAGTCATATTGCGAGCAGCGGGACGCACACGAATACCTTTAGCGGAAGGCACTATGATTATCTAAACTCGATATCGATGGCAAAGATCAGGCAAGTCATTCTTCATCTTTCCGACGTCCACTTCGGGTGCGATAGGTCTGAATCTGCGCGCGCCTTGCGCCAACTCGCGCTGGACGGAATCACCTCGGCAATATTGAAGCTAGATCCCGAATGGCGGCCGACGATTGTCTGCCTCAGTGGAGATATTGCATATCGAGGCAGGTCCGTGGAATATGAGGAAGCCGCAAAGTGGCTGGCGAAACTGATGAAGGAGCTGTCGATTTCGCCGGATCATGTCGTGATTTGCGCTGGGAATCACGACATTGATCGTGACAAGATCACATACGCTCGTCCCGCAGACGCCACCGAGGCGGACAAGATGCTTTCGTATCCGCTCGACGCTAAGTATGATGTCCCCTTCGAGGCCTATACCAACTTCGCCAAGGATTTTGGAATTGCGGAGCTTCAAGCCGGCGGCAGCACCTCTTTTTTGATCGGACATCGCGATCTGGAGGACATCTCGTTCTGCTCACTAAACTCCGCTTGGTTCTGCCGTGACAACACCGACAAGGAGCAGCTCTGGATTGGGCGGCCCATCTTTGACGTCCTGGAGAATCACGGGCAAGTACTGCATACCCAGAAACTCGCGACAGCTGCTCCCACCATATTCCTTCTCCATCACCCCAAGGACTGGTATCACGACTCGGAGGTTCACGCTCGCGGCCGAACCAATACGTTCGACGTGGTTGCCGGCCGTTGTCATTTGATGTTGACAGGGCACACACACGGCGAGAGTCGGCGGCCTGATCGCAACGGCGATGCGGCATACATCATGACCGGCGGCGCTACCTATGCCGATGCGACATATACCAACTCGTTCTCGCTCATCCAAGTTCACGATGAGAGATTTGTTTATCGAACATTTGATTTCGACCCACAGTCGGCAATCCGGGAATGGCGTCAGTCAATCGAGGCAACAGACTTATTTTTCCGTGATTCGGTTGTTCAAGGGGGGACGAGCGGTCATGCGCGCTTTTTCCCGCAGCTGACTGATTACAGACAAGCCTGCGAACGCTATGCGCGGGGTGTAATCGAAGCAAAGTCTCGGGCCTTAAGGCCCCACGGGACGCTACCACACACAATTCCGGCATTTGTAACCATCGAACTGGCAAAGCTAAAGCCACAGATTGAGCATCTGGGTCAAAGACATCAAGCACGACAAGTTCGACCCATCCTTTTGGGCGATGCGATGCGGACCACTCGACGGAGTCTCCTATTGGGAGATCTCGGTTCGGGGAAAAGTACATTGGCGGGGACATTCGCTATCGAAAGCCAAGGACGCAATCAGAATGCAATCTCACTTCTTGTACCGGCGAAGATGTTGCTGCCAGGCATCCACGCGGGAAGTCTTCGCTGGCCCAGCGTCAAGGAATTCATCTCCTCTCTCTCATCGTTCATAAATGATCAGGTTTTTCCGACCGCTTCGGGTTTCGATTTACGGGCTCTTCTGAACTCAGGCCTTGAGGTTGCAATCCTCGTCGATGGTCTTGATGAAGTCTCGTTATCAGTTGCGAGAGAGATTGTCGAACGTCTCGGGCAAGTCGTCGACCATTGGTCCACAGTACAGGTTCTGGCAACCGGGCGCCCGATCGAACTTGCAGGGCTCGACCACAGCAGATGGCAGCTTTGTGTTCCTTTTCCAATTCAAGACGATGACAAGCACCAACTTTTCGTCGAAGAGGCCATCGCCGATGGAAAAGACCGTGATAGCGCGATTGCGACGGCCTCACTCGCGCTCGATCGTTTACGGTCTATGCCGGAGTTGAACTTAATCGCGGATACACCACTCTTTTGCCGCCTCCTCTTTGAGGGGCTGCAAAGCGGCACAGAACATGAGACAGAAACTTTAGGCGATCTTCTGTATCAGCTTCTCACCAAGAGGTTGAAAGAGTGGGCCGCAAGCGACCAAAAGGCGAGCGTCACCCCGCAATTCGACGCGGAATATCCTGACGTCGGATCTCGGCTGAGTCTCCTTTCCGATCTTGTCGGTGTCCTTGATAAAGATCGGCCGGTTCTCGAAGAAGAGGCTCGTTCGACGTTAGAAGCTCTGCTGCCAACCATTGCGGGTGCAAGCAAGGCACAGCTTACGGATCAGGCCCTCCGGAGTTTTCAATCGGCTGGGCTGGTCGTGCTCGAAGGAGGACGCTTCGAGCTATCTCTTCGCTCGTTTGACGACCTTTGCAGGGGGTACGCGATTGCGAACGCTGCACGAACCAACCCCGCAAGGCTGCTCTCCGGCAACCCGGCTGAGTGGCGCAGCTTTGCATTCGCAGCAACGGTCGCCCGGCGGCTGGGATGGATTGAGCAGGTTCGCCCTGCCCTCTGTGATTGCATCAAGGATATTCTGAGCAAGTCCAAACACGTTCCAGCCGCAGCGTATATCGTGGCCGAGTCCCAGGATCATGCGCTTGCAGTTTGCTTCATCGAAAGACTCGCTGAATTGGGACGGCGGCCTTTGTGGTTCTCGTACGACGATCCCATTTGGCCGCAGGCCGCCCAGACGATCGCAGAGAGCTTGCGACTGGCGTCCGATCAGGGATTTGATTGGTTCTTTCGTGAGTACCTCAATCCCCACTATCCATTCGTCTTCGCCGGGAGCCAGTTAACGGAAGAGGTCTTTAACCGCTGGGCGGCTTTGCACATTGGGAACCTGACGAGCAACCAACAGGACGACCTCTCCTCCTTGATCTTTCCGCATGCTTCCGCGGATTCGCACCAGGCTTCGTCTCTTATTCCGGTGCTTGCCTTGCTTCTGCCGCAGAAGTTCGAAGCCGAAAAGCGACTCAGGTACTGCATCCGCCTACTGGAGTCACCTCTGTTTCGCGATGCCGCGGAAGAGGTCATCCGAGAGGAGATCGACAAGGGAGATCGCGAACGTGTTCTCAATCAATTTCCCGCCACCATTTCAAACTGGGATGGCGCACAGAATGCAACTCTTCTTTATTTGAGCTTGCGCGACGGGAGACCTGCCACTCAAATAGTTAGGGCCGTAATTACGCAGAGGAGAGGACGCCGGTCCGACCGTCAACACCTTCACACTGTTCAAAAGCTGAAGGAACGCCTCGGGGATGAGCTCTTCCAGCGCCATTGCCGTTGGTATCTCTTCGAAGGATACACCTCACTTTCCGCCGGCGCTGCTATACAGCTTTTCGATCTCGGTGAGCGGCGGCTTGCTTTGCTGGGTTCGCCATTGATCCAAGCACTACACGATGGCGGTTATTTACCTCAAGCCGAAGAAATCCTGGCTGAGTTGATAGCCACCGAAGGACATGAAGCCACAAGAGTCATTGCAACTTACATTGGCGAGACTCGGCATGATGGGCTCGGAGGTCATTCAGGCTGGTGGCGTCTGTTGTTCCGTTTCATCCACGATCCCAAATTGCGAGGACCAGAACTGCTCGTGCACTGCATGCGCGGTGTCGGCGAGTTCCTGTTAGCGCGATATCCGGAGATCAGGAATAGTTTTCGCGAGTTGGTCCTTAGTCCGCAGTACGAGCGGTTTCGAGCTGCTCTTCATGATGCACTCAACAACGATGAGCCGGAGATTCGACACGGTGCCGCCATGGTACTCATTACCAGCGACCCTGAAATGGAAGGCCAGTCGCTGGAAATCGTTGTATGCTTCAAGTCCCATCGATCTCATGGTTCTTGGTTTGAGTGGGAGCGTTATTGCCTGACACTGAAGTTCGGCGCTTCCGTGCTTTCGTACCTCCAGTCACGGCTGCCGTTCTTTTCTGGTCCATCACGAGTATTCGCGCTCGCCATCCTGTTCCAAAATCGCGTCCAGCTCGACGATGCTCAATTCCGGGAATTCATTGAAGGCGCACTTACTACCTTCTATGGTTCTCCGATCTCCGATTCCGTCAGTCATTCCGAGCGGATTCGGAAAGCTCTGCTCGAGATAACCGATACCGGGAGGGAGGAACCTGCTAGAAAGGCTGCGGAACTGCTGCTTGGGCAAGCGAAAGAGCAACTGGACGAGGAGCATCACGTTCGGTGTAGAGTGCTCACCCTGGACGGCAACGAATGGCGTAACCCAGAATTTGCCGTCGAACTGCAACGCATGAAGGACTATACCGAGTACGCAGCGCTCGTAGTTCAGGAGGCGAAACAGCAGGTTCAAAGAGGTTTCAAACGCCCTCTGATCGATCAGATCTACGCGGCGCAGCAGAATCCGAACCTATGGGAGGACATCATCTGGAACGAGATTTGTACCCCATCTCCCGGGTCCAGGATTGGATCGCAAGGACAATGGATTTTGGAATTCATCCTGAAGGTGCCGGACAGCAGACAAGCGGTCGGAAAGGCAGCAGTGAAGTTTCTCTTCGACAAACGGATATCGGAGGGATTCAACACCGATGAGTCGTCCTCATGGCTTGCGTTGCTGGCTCACGAAGGAGGAGAGTTGAGCCAAGAGGAACTAGGGAAGGTCGTCGACCGCATCGATCCAATCGACAAGTGCGCATTCGTTCCTTTGGTCACGCGGCTTGGTCGAGCGCCTAGCAACAGCCGGCGGAGGCGCCACTCCTATTCGGCTCTCCCTCAGACGAGTGAGTCCGAGCAGATATCTCCCGAGACTGCTACTTTTGAGCGATTCTTGGAATTCGCACGTCCCGGGGGACAATTCCATCCCAATTTCTGTTCTCTGATTGAGCAGTCTCTCTACAACGATCCCTTCAGCGAGGAACAGTTGCAGACCCTTGCAAAGAAGGGAGAGCACGGCACGCTCGTTGCCATTGTCCTTGCATTCGCATATGGACGCCTTCCTGACCCGGAATGGGCTATCGCAGTGCTCGGAGTAAAGCCGCCAGGGGTCATGCAAAATGAGCCATGTCTGCGGAGCATCCTCGCCCGCTGGGAGAACATCCTCTTCGCAGCTAAGGCAGACCCTACGTGGCGAGCCTCCTACCTGGAGAAACTGAAAGACGCGATCATCCCCTCACAGTCGCATCTCTCTGAAATTGCGAGTGAGATGCTTTCCATCGAACCCTCGTTGAGCTCAGAGCACCTCGACATCCTCTTGCGACACGTTGTCCATGTTTACTTCGACGATCACAGGCTTTGCGCCGCACTATCCAAGCTGCTAGCTGACCTCAAGAACGAAGAATTATTGAAAGGTGCTACATCGTCGGTGGACAGCGCGCTTGCGGAATTGGACCTGCAACCTTGGAACGCAGACGAGACGCGGCCAAAAGATGCGGGAGCGTATTTGATGTTCCCCCTTTTGCGGTGGCGAACCACGGGAGTGAGCGACGTCGTGAGTCGTCGGGTATTTTTGCGAGGCCTGAAGATGGCGCTCTTTCCCGCCAGAAGGCCAGAAGGAAGCCTTGCAGGCTGGCCCAGCCGATTCGTCGGTATCGAGGATGTAGCACCTCTCATTCAGACGGCGAGTAAATCAATTCTCGAAGAAGCTATTCAATACGGCTCGTCCATCGACGATGTCGAACTGCGCACTCTGTGCCGTCTCTTTCTCCTGGCGGATATAAATCGAGGGGTCTCAGGGGATGATTCTGTCGAGCCGCATCCATCGCGCTAGAGGTGCGCCGCAAGTCTGAACTCGGACAGTTCACGCCTATTGGGGCCGCACCGCTCCGCAACTGTCGAATATCCCCTCGAAGAACGGAGTGAGCACGAGCGCAGGGTCCTGGCCGGTCCCGTAGGTGCCGTCCTTTTCAATCCGATCTACAACACACGTTCCCAGCCTGGCGTTTGGACGGTCAGCCACGACGAGACGACGATTCAATATACCCTCCATCCCGGCGATCCACTTGTATGGTCCGTCAATTCCGAGGCGGATGAGAAGGTTGGCACATTGTTGCAGCGTTGCCGAGAAGATTCGTTCGTCCAACTCGACATACTGAGGAATCTGCGACAGCCACGCATCGATTACCCAGATCTCTCCGGTGTTGAAAATGTACGCCACTGAGTTCGTTGTATCCGTTCCCTGTACTGGGTAGAAGCCACCCCCATCTTCACCTCTGACAAATCCGACGGATTGTGTCATCCGAACCAGGGGAACGGCGGCGAGTTCCAAGGCTGCCTGCTTCAACCTCTGGGTGCTCAACTTCTGCTTCGGTTCGGTGGGCGGAAGCACTCGCAGCCAATATGCTGGTCCGTCCGCCAATGTGATGGCTGTTGGCGGTCAGTTTTCGATACGTTCAATCAGACCCTCGTTTGCGATTCCCAGGGGCTTGCTGGCTGCTCGAAATCGCGCGCGGCCATTCAACGGCTGTTTCTCTGGAAAGCTGGGGAGCGCGGCAGGCTTTGGCAGTTGTGACCGGAACTCTTCACTTTCCAGAATCGTTCGAAACGCTTCCTCTAGGTCCCGAGCAAGCTCATCCCGGACTTTTCGCCGGTCTGCTGCAGAGCTCCCGTCCGGCAAGGAATAGAGTATCGGGAACCGCAGATGGGCCATGTCAAAAGGAAGTGGGAATTCCCTGGGATCGCCGTGAGCGGTATTAATCACCGGCACAATCTGATGGTATCCGCGCGATTTGAGCGCCCATCCGTATTCAATGAGAACATTCGGATTCGGGATTAGTTCTCCGTTCGCTCGATTCGCAACCGAGGTAAGGTCCGGCACGAAGATAGCGGACCGATCGATCTTCTTGAGGATTGTCTCGAAAATCGGCGGATTGCCCGGTATTCCCTTCGTGTCTTTGTCCAGACTAAGGCCATCCCGCAAAGATTCCTCGATCTTTGCGTCCTCCCCAAGTCTTTGAATGGCGGATTTGATCGCCAACTCAATCAGATTCCGGCCTTCATTTGGGCTGCGATCGCTCTGCCAAGAAAAGAAAACCGTGTAGGCCATTCTCCCAATGTATCGGACCTCACAGATTGTTTCGACGGGTGTAGGAGGCGCCTGCCTGGGTAGTCCTCAAATGCGATAACTTTTACATTTCGCACCAGTCAGTTGCTTAAGAAACAGCGGACGAAAAAAGCACGCCTGCATGGAAAGGGCACGCATGCGTAAAGTCTGTCTCTTCGCAACTCAACACCAATTTCAAGATTTCCCGATGGACTCGGCCTTTGACGGGCGGCTTAGAGAACTTATTCACGATCACAAGGTTGATTGCATTCTGGAAGAGGCAACCGGCCTCCAGCCAAAAGCGTGCGTGGAATTATTGGCCGATGAACTAAAGATTCATTGGGACAACATGGACCTAAGCGTAGAAGAGCGGAAGGGCACGCCGGATGCGGCGCTCGCCAGCGAGTACGATACGTTGCAAGACTTGACCCTGCATTCCACGCGGGAGCGCGCGTGGGTCAAACGAGTTTCTGAGACTGTAGTGCAATCAGGCTTAGTGATTGTGGGACTCTGCCACTTGTTGAGCATGGGGGAAAAGTTGCGAGCGCAGGACTTTGAAGTTGAAGCCCATCTTTATGACCCAAAGCGAATATATGATTGGAAAAAATGCGCCTAGAGTTGTACCCCGCTCCGCGTCCACGGAGTGAGTGTTCAAGGTTAGGCCCGGTGCTCAGCCATAAAATCAATCAGCGTCATGAGGCACTCCGTTAGGCCCGCCCAGGGGACTCGCATACCCGGCACCATTGTCGGTGGGTATTGAGGTATCTGATGACTTTGAGTACAAAACCGGACGGCGAATGACTCGCCAAGATTCTCCGTTAAATTGTCTTAGTCTCGACTTGATCTGACATTTGCTAAACTCTCGCGATAGCGGGGGAAGGAGGATGTCAGATGAGCACCGACGAGAAGATCATCAAGAACAAAGTGGGTTTGCTGAAGCTCAGCG
>Ga0181530_10002486_pt1 | contig 21752 bp, 23 predicted proteins | sample PEATcosm2014_Bin_42_FD_119769 | JGI IMG/M metagenome (GOLD analysis project Ga0181530, IMG submission 119769) | Peatland microbial communities from MTU Mesocosm Facility, Houghton, MI, USA - PEATcosm2014_Bin10_60_metaG | ecosystem: Environmental > Terrestrial > Soil > Wetlands > Peat | place... | reverse complement strand
GACGGGCACGCCCGACACCACGGGGATCGCCGTCCTGTGTTGCCCATCCAGGATGTTGCCGTCGTCTCCTAGCAACACAGGCTGAGGGGTGAGCTCGAACTTCCCTTGAAGCGCGTCGTAGCTGTACTTGCCCAGGACCTTTAGGGACATGGGCCGATTGGTTTCGTTGCACTCCGTGAGGAGGTAGGCTCCAGCCTCCGGCGTCAGGGTGATAATACCCCCGTGGAGCTTGCCGTCTGTCGTGTCCCAGGGGACGCACTGTATCTGCTTGTATTTTCTCATTCTCCATTCTTTCTATTCTAGCTGCTTTTTGCTCCAAGCCTTGCTGGCTGGCCAAGCACCATGAGACCATTATAGGCGTGGCCTTTCAGCTTGCTTGGCGGGCGGGGGGAGGAAGCTCACACTTGGACTGGCCTTGGTTTGGATTGCAAAGGATCGGAATTTCCGGGCGGCGTGCGGGAGAAGCCTGCCTGCACTTCCTACGTGCCGGTCGTGGAGAGCAGCTTGGCATCCCGCAGAACTTGCTCGACAAACGGCGAAATCTGCTTCTGGCGGCTCAACTGCTCCAGCTCGCGCGGGAGAAAAAAGCGCACCTCGGACAGGTCGCTCGACGCGGCTGGCTCGCCGGCCAGGTGGATGGCGTTCAGGTAAACGATGACCCGGTGCTCGGCAGGCGGGTTGACCAGCTCGTAGACGTTGAAGAAGCAGCCTGTTTCAATTTGGATGTGGGCTTCCTCTGCGAGTTCGCGCTTGAGCGTGGTTGCAAAGGTTTCCCCGAACTTAACTCCTCCTCCTGGCAATATCCAAAGCCCGCGCTTGGGGTCCTTGGCCCTTTTGCCCAGCAAGACGGCCTCGCCCTTGCGGACGATCCCGGCGCAGCCCAAGCGGGGCTTCTGCTCACCAGGTTGGCTTGGATGTGCGGTGTTCATCTTGTGCGCATTATGTCCGCCCTTATTTTATGACAGCGTCTGGAGAATCAACCAAAAGAATTTGCGCCTAAGACTTGCAGGCTGGAATCAGAGCCTCCGTCACCTCCTTCTCCCAAGCGGCAAAAGATCTCGGCGCGGTCCAAAAGCGGCGCCAAGCCTCGTTCAGCGTTTTTCTTACGGTGTCGCCGTCAGCGCCGGGCCACGGTTTACATCCCATGCCGGTGAAGCCTTCCAACGCTTCATCAACGCATTTTCTAAGAATGCGTTTTGGATAGTATCTTTGAAAATCCGCCGGTTCAGACTGTCCTGCGATTGACAACAATTCCCGCCATCTATGCTCGATCTCCGCAGCGCTCTTTTCCTGTTTCAGGACCGTGAGCGCATCAAGCATGATAGTCATCCGGGGCGCGTCGGCCGGATGATTGGACAATCTGCGGGGCAATTGAAAGGCGTCCCTTCCTCGTTCGGCGTGCAGATGCAGGTGAGCCCACGCATAGGCAGGCCCGGCGCAAAAAACGCCAAATAAATCACAAAAGAATTCCTCCATCCACCGGCACTGCCAGTTTTGGTATGCGGATGAAACGGCAACCCGTATGGTGTCGGTCGTGCGAGCACTTTCGACAACAATAATTTGCCTTGTGAAATGCTCGCTGATCAGGCGTTGCGCCCGCCAGAAGGCATCTAACCATGCCTTGGTTCGCGGGTCATCTTCTGCGCGAGAGAGCGGATGGGCGAGCTCGTGGTAAATATCGGGGAGATGGAGGAGAAAGTGCAGTTCCATCAGCGGAATGCACATCAATTGGAAGTCGGTATTGACGTAAAAATAATTTTGAGAAAGGAGACTGACAGTTGGAAGCTCTATCGGATACACGATTTCTCGCGTCATGCGATAAAGCAAACTATTTACTGCCGCTTCCTTCTCGTTACTTCGTGCCATTGCTGCGATTGCGGCATTCTCAACCCTGTCGATTTGTGCGGCTACCCGTCTAAATTCCAGAAGGCGAAGAGCTTCATCTTCCGGGTTTTTAAAATCTGCGTCGTCTCGGATAGCGCGGAGTTCCTTGATCGCTTCATCAATCCTTCGTCGGCATTCATTTGCCAGTCCCTGGAACTCGATCTTCGGCGGCTTAGGGATTTCCCCTTTTAAAGCCATCGCTCTTTCGATTAATTGGGATGCGGCTGCCTGTAAGTAACTTTCAAGCATGGCCCTGCCTCATACGCGCCAACACAGCCGCACGCTCTTCGTCAAGGGACCAAGCAAGCGCATACAGCGTCTTTATTGCTCCTGGGTCCAAATTGCGGGCCTCAAGAGCTTGGGCAACAACTTCCCATTTTCCAGAAACGCCGCGACGACCCTTTAAGCAGGCCGCTACTGAGGATGCGGCCAGTGAATGCCCCTGTTGCGCCGACAGCGTTTTCACCAATTCCAGGGTTTGACGCCAGTCTGCCTCGCCGGCCAAAGCTGCCTTACCCTTCGTGGCGAGCAGGACATGATTGAGTGACCGGGAGAAATGGTCCAGCCGGTCGAAAAAGCATGAATCGAATCCGATTGAGCTCATATTGTCCTTTCTTCCGAAAGGTTTTCATTTTCGGTTTCTTCTTTATGCTCAGCCCCCTCCTCGCCGAGCCAGCGATCATTTAGCTTCGTCGTGATGGGATCGCGGGAACAGTCTTCTGGGCGTGTCCATGCCAAGCAACTCAGGTAAAAGACGTCCTCCAAACATTGCTCAATCGACAAGTGGCCGGATTTCTTGATTACGTGGAGCGGTTTTGCCGTCCCTCGATGGCGAAACGCCCTTCCCGTGGTGCATACGAAACCTTCGCTTGCGTTGAGCGCGTAATAATTGCCAAGTTGGGGATTTTGGACGTGGGGGCCGCCGAAATCGGTGTTGGAAATGTCAAAAAGACGGAGCATGGCCGGGGAAGTCTGAGGGATTTCAACGAACGTGATTTGCGCTTCTGAGTCGACCATGCCTTGATCTTTGAGGTCCTGTAAGCCGAGTTTAAGGCCCTTAGTTTCCGTGTCATAGAGTTGGCCGTCGCGGTGAACCACAATATGCTTGATCGTATGATTTGCCTGTGCCGCAACTTTGACAACGACGTCGCGGAAATATTCCCTGCACTGACCGGGCATGAGCTTTTCCTTCTGCTGTGATTTCTTGTGAAACGGAACGATGATGTTCCCTTGTTTGTTTGTCGCGATGAATCCGGCCATGTGCCCTTTAACATCAATGCCGACCACTACGTCGGCGTGCAGCGGTGTGGCCAGCACGAACGGCCACTTCTGATTAAGGAGGAGAATTTTGTTAATCGCGACGTTTCGCATATAGCCGTTTAGCCGCTTTTCCGCTTTGGGATATACGAAGTAGCGCGTACGCCCGTCCCTTTCCCGTGAGGCACCGTAGGATTTTGTGCTCACCGTCGTGTGAATCACGGAAGCCCTCAGGTCGAAGCGTTCTTTGAGTTGCTGAATGACAAATGCGGCAGAGGTGTCCTCCTGCCTGGGGCGACGGCGGTTGTTTTCCGGGATCATCGCGACGGCAAAGCCGCCGCGTTTGCATTCTCCCTCGACCTTGGCAAAAATCGCCTCGCACGTCTCTTGGAACGTCCTGCAACCCCTGTCGGAGTAAACCACCGGCTGAGGGGAAAAAGAAAGCTCCTGCGGGAACAAATCATCCACGGTTGCGCACAATGAGCCGAGAAACACAGGGCCGAATGTTTCATGCACGCTTTGCGGCACGATGAAGTAAAAGTTGTCGAGCGGGCTCGCCTCATAAAAACCGACACTCTTATCCTTGAGCAGCGACAACCGCTTTAAACCTAAGTCATCCAAGCTGACTTGAATGGTGCCGGGCGTGGCCCGCGTCGAAAGAATCGCGGAGCATCCGAAGGCAAAGTCTGGAACTTGGAAAAGCTTCGGTGTCGTGCTGAGAGGCTTGCTTTCGACTTTCAATTCACTGCTGCCGAACCGAAGCCGTTTCAGATGAGTCTCAACGAAAGAGTGAATCAGCTTTCGCCTGTCGTGTGGCGCAATCGAGAGGCTCGGAAATTCCTGCTGTGCAATCGGATCGTCGTTCCCCACCACTTGGTAACAAAGAGCTGCGGCGGCCGACATCTTGTCTTCGCGCTTATCGCTATACAAGACAACGGGAGAGTCCTTCGGCAGCCGCGCAATCTCCGGGGGAAGCGGCTTCGCGCAATTATCCAAGATGTAGTCGTATAGAATCACCGGCTTTCCGTTGACCGGAAACTTGTGCCGCGAGACCGAAAAGGAGCTAAAATCGCTCAGCGTGATTTCATACCAAGCATTACCGTAGTGGTATATGCAGTGGCAGCCCTTTAACGGCTGGAACATCTGACGATCCATTCCAAGCGGCAGCGGCTTATTGTAGACGAGCTTCGAATGCACATCGACGCAGAGCCCAATCTCCCCGGTAGGCGTCAGAATGGGACGCACTGAGTGGCCTCGAAACAAGTTCAATGTGTCGCGCCCGTCACAGGGTTGCCGCTCAAAAAACGCCTGTCCTGAGCCGGGCTGCCAGAGGCTTGGATTGTCGTGAAGCGGGGTTTGCACCAAAAAGCTTAAAAACCTAATGGCAATGGCGTCATTTTTTGCCGACCGCACCGAATAATCCAAGACAACCGTGCCTTGCAGCAACTTGAACTCAACATGGGTGCGGATGACGACCATGTCTTTGGGAGGCGGTTTGGCGTCCTCCTTCACCACCAGCACGGGTGCTCCGTTCTCTTCAATAACCACGACAGGCGACCGCAGCATGTAGCTCAACTTCCGCGTAATCTGTTGGCAGTTTTGGTAGTACTCCTCTTGATCCTGGTGGAGATTGATGATTTGGTAGGTTCGATAGCTGGACGAAAGCTCCCTCAAGTTCAAGATCCGAAATATGTTTGTTTCAATTTCACTCATAAATTTAATTATTTTTCCCAGCAGCGCTTTCTAAAATTGCAGGTGGCGCACGCCCCAAGCCAGGTTGTCGTTGGAAAATCCTCGGCGGAAAGCTCCGCGTTTTCTCTGCCGTCGACCGCGAGCAGCATTTCGCGGATTTCAGTTGCCATGCGGTCCTCCACCGCTTCAACGTCGTCTTCGCCAATTGTGTGGTGCCGGGCCTCGTTAGTGAGCAACTGGCATTCAAGCAACTTTATCGAATGGGCTGGATATTGTCGCAGCTCGGCGGGCAATCCTTTGTGCTCTCCGCAACGCGCGAGGGTAATCGCATAAGCGACCAACTGCTGGTAGTAGTCATGCACGCCAAAGTGATGCACTTTCCAATCGATCACCAATGGCGGCGCATTTCGGAAGAGGCAAATAAGGTCGGGAACGGCCCTGACAGTGGCGCCCGCGAAGCGAAAAGTGATTGGACACTGCGCAGCCAACCAAAATGCGGACTTTATCGTCTCCCTCGCTTCGCGGAATTGGTCGCTTTGAAAGAGGTTCGTCAGCGCAAGATGAACCTCTGCCCGCGCTTGGTCGATCTCCAGTTTGGTGGGCGGGGCACCGTATTCAACAACGAAGAAAGCGGCCAGTTCGTCCTCATGTTCGGACGCTTTGAAGCCGGGCTCCATAATGCGGTGCTTCAGCGCAAAATCGAGTTGGGCGTCAAAGAACTGATCGGCGGCAAGTATGGCCGATTGAAGGGTGACTTTGCTCCGCGACTGAATTGGCGGGACAATGATCTTTTCAATAACCTGGTCCACGATTTTTCCGCGCCAAGCGTGAATTGAGGATAATTTGCTCAGCAGGTACGCTTCGCGCCGCAGCGGGTCCTTGGCTTTGGCGCTCGCAAGCCGTTTACTGAAATACCATTGGCGCTGGCATTTTCGAAACAAACGGCCTTCTGAGAATGACCAGATCATTATTTTTTGCGCTTTCTTGACCGGAGATACTCCATGTAATCGACAAGCGCGTCCTCCTGTTCCGCTGTTGTGTGGCCCAGGCGCGCAAGAAGGCGCTGCTGAGGGGTTGATGTCGCCATTCCTTCAGGGATCGGATAGCCGGCGTATTCCATCGCCAACGTGTATTCGAGACCGTAAAGTTCGCAAAGTTTGTGCAAATCGACCGGTGAGGGCTTTTTGATCCTGCCTCCCTCTAATTGGCTAAGGTAGGCATTTGAAATGCCGGTCGATTCCTCGACCGCTCGGAGGGTGAGGGCTTTCGATTCTCTGCCCTTTTTCAAATAATCGCCAAGCGTTGCCACGTTTTTACTCATAACGAAGACACAATATACGAAGCGTGCTTGATATGTCAAGCAAGCCGTAAAATCTGATTCCCCTCACACAATCGCGGACGCTGGCCAGTGCAGTGGCCGTGAAAGGCTCCGGTTCGCTCTGGCCTGGTCCGAAAATCCCACGGTTTTGCCGCAGGAGCATTCTGGATTTCGCTGTCCTTGAACTGGAGCGACGCCAAGCATTTCCCAGCCGATGTCAAACTGGAACCGCTGGTGCGGCATCGCTGCGGCGCCCGTGAGCATGTTCTCCGCGTATCCCGCCGTCATGCTGCCAGCCAAACTCGTTAAGTATCCGACCGTCAGTTCTTGAGGCGGCTCGCCGCCCCAATACTGAGCGCCGTCTAGCCCCCTGGCTTCCGCATCTTTTGCCGCTTCCCGTCGCCACTGTTTCTCTTCGTCGGTCATCAATTCGTAGCTCAATGCCTTTTGGTCAATTCGGCGCAGGCAGAAAGGACAAGGCAACTGCGGCGCGTGGCGGCAAATCTCAACGAGTTGAAGCTTTAGCTTTCCCTCTTTTGCCCTCATCGCCACGGCCACGTCGATTGAGGGCAGCAGGTAGTGCGATGCGATGTCGCCCAAGGCCGCGCGGCAATGTTGTGAATCGCCGCATCCTAGCAATAAATCGCATTCAAGGAGCGCATCCAACACGAGCTCGTCGAGTATGTTCCCCGCGAGGCATGTGACCTGGGCATGAGGATTGATTTCCTTTATCAACCTGGCAAGGATTTCGACCTTCATCGGAGGCACGGACTGCAATGCGTCAAGGAATCGGCTACCGTGCTGGCGCTCCAAATTGGGAGGAGACATCCGCTTGGGGTCCACCAAAACAAATCGGCCCACACCTGCACGCGCGAGAACATGGCCGGCAGGAGAACCTGTGCCGCTGCAACCGATGATGCCGACTTTTGAGTTGCCCAATCGTTTTGACGCTGCGCGACCCAAAAGGCTTTCAAGGCGAGCGGTGGTGCTTTCGACCGGCTCGGTCCCCATCTCAGCGCCGCGGTCTGGCACCGATGCGGCCTCAACTTGGGATCGTTCGCGTTCCAAGGCGCTGCCGACCGTCAACAAATCCGTTACCGGATAGCAGTCCCCGCGGTCGAAGATTCGTCCCGTGAAATTAAATTTTCCATCGCTGTCGCGGGCGAAGATTACGCTTAGGTAAGGCCGCCCTTTGCTGTAACGCTGAAATTCCTTGGAGTAGTATTCATCCATGTCGTCATCGGAGGGGCTTGGGAACGTATCAAATCCTTGGGGATGGGAATGGAGCACGCCCGCCGCCAGCGGCCCGTCTTCCACTATATGGTGAGCCCGCAAGATGTAGCGAGACCTGAACACTGTAACCGGGCTCGTTCGGTCAAGGTCGCCCGGCATCGGGCGTTCGGCGCCGACAAACGATGCCGAGATCCCCCACTCGGTTCTCCTGAAGCCAAACCGGAAGAAGGTGCCCCATTCCTTCGCGGGATAGCGTTGAAAAATGAGGCGTTCTAGGTTCTCCCGGTCGACTTTTTGGATGCGGAGCAGACAGTGTTTTTTTTGCTGTGTGATCATGCTCAATTACTGGTTGGCGCGGTGGACCCAGGTCAAAAGCTCATCGACGTAGGTATGGAAGCCATGCTTGTCCTTGTTCCACGCCGGCGCGCCGCCGCCAGCGTGCGGATGATAACTGACCAACTGCCACGAATGCCCCAGCGCGGTAACGGAGTTGGCCTGCGGTTGGCCCGCAACCCGTCCCAGCAGCGGGGAGCCCTTCGGCAGAAACGCTCCGTCGAGGGCTTGGCTGGGATAGCCGCCCGGCACGGTCACCAGCACGTCCGTCGCTTGCAAGTGCGGGTAGTCCTTCCGAGCCGGGATGTCGTGGTAGACGACGCCCGGAACCTCGGGGACGAAAGTCACCTTGGCGCCGGACTGGCGCAGGGTGTCCAATTCTCTCTCGATCCGGGCGAGTTCGTAGCCGCCGGTGACGGTCTTCCGAATGACTTTGAATTTCTCGCAGTCGTGGATGTGGACCTTCTGGTCGGCCTTGATCTCCTCGTCGCCGGGGAGTTTATACACGTCGTAGTTCTGCGGGTCGTCGAAGACGAGTTTTGCAATCTCGGAACCCGTCATCTCATGCTTGACGCCGTCATCTTCCGTGAACGGCTTCTCGTTCACGAATATCGTCAAGAGCTTGTGTTTTCGCCGCGTGTAAAAGACCGGGCCGTCGGCGAAATTCACCGTGTCATCCAGACCGACTGGCTGGTCGTGCGGTGATTCATAGTCCCGGAAGAGCAGCACTTCAGGGGTGAACGAAAACAGGTCTCTGAGGGTTTTGCCGGTCTGATCAGCCCGCAGGGTTTCCTCGGGCCTGTCATCCACGAAAAAGGCCAGCTTCGGCCCCTTGTGGCAGCCAGCGCCGGTCGGCGCTTCGCACGCCGGAATCGCGTAAAACACATTCCCCTCGGCGAGGTCGACCATGTGTTCGTCTTGCAGTGGGGTGTCGCCCTCGCCGTCGAGGTCGCGCACCAGCACGTTTTCAGGCGGAATATTCGCCTGCTCCTTCAGGACCAGAGCCTTTACCTTCCGCCCAGGCGAAGGAATGAACTGGTCCTCGATTTTGGCCGCCCATTTTGCCTCAGGACGGCGCGGTTTATCATGTTCTGCCGGCATCTCAGCCTGGCCCGATTTTGTTATTGAATCAGTCATAATGTGACGGTTATTTTTCTGGCCTTCTCTACCGGAGGCAGGCCGGGAAAACTCGCTGTCACAGGTATATGCTCTTGAGGCGGTCGTTTTTGGGAAAAATCTTTTTTGCAGAATTCGCGCGATTTTCCCCCAAAAAATGCGAGGTTCGAGAGCATAATACGACAAGGCGACGCATGTCTGACGAATACGTGGAATATCTGAAGAATGACGCGAAGCGGATGGAACTTGCCCTCCGCCTGTTCGACTATGCACGGGAACTCTTGGCATTCGACCACGGCTGGAGTCCTGGCGACATGCTGCCGGGGGGAGCGGACCCCGAGAATATCGTGCTTGAAGTTTTCAGCCGCGTGGCGTCAGGACGCCGGAAGTTGAACAAGCGCTTTGAGCTTGAAGTGCAACTTAAAGGAATGGTGAGAAGTTTGATTTCGGCGCTTTACAAAAGCACGAATGCGAAACTCGAAACCATCGATCTTCCCGAAGATGACGCAGGGTTTCCGGGGGTAGAAAAGGCGCTCGGCGTCGGCAGCACTGATTCCCCTTTTGAGAGCGAGGAATACACCAAGAGATTTTTTGAACTGCTCGAAGCGCACCCGAAGGTGCAAAAGGACCCTGACCTCGGAATTGCCATTATGGCTTACGTTGAAGGTGCAGGTGGGTCAGCAGAGGTTGCCAAAGAAACGGGCATCCCAGTCGAGCGCATCTACGAATATAATCGAATCCTGAAACCGATCTTGCGGGACGTGCAGTCCAAGATGAAATAGAAAGTGAAGAGAATTTATGAAACCTGACTATCGAAAAGCGGCTAAAAACCTGCGCGATGCCATCCTGGACAACTCCCATCTCTCTGCTGAGAATCTTCGCAAGAAACTGACCGACGAGGGCGTCGATGTAAACCGCTTCCTCGCCCGGGCCGATGAAGCTTTTAGAAAGGGCCTGCAAGAGAACGTGAAACGCCAGGCCGCCCAAGCGAAGGCCCGTGCTGCGGTGCTTAAAGGGTCGATGTTCGGTCAACTGGTTGGCAAGGCCCGTTCGGAGTTGCTCGCCTTGTGTCAAGCAGCTTCAATGGGGCAATATGGTGCTGCCATCCGCGCTCGCTGCAGAAACAAAAATGCTGAGGCCATGACAGACGAGGAGCTCCGCTCTTGGCTTGAGGACATCGAGCGATTGAATAAGGAGGAGGAATCCTAAATGCCGTCGCAAGGGCCATCCGAGATGCGGCAAAACGCCTGTAGAAAAGCGGCGAGCGATCTCCTTGCAAGAGTAAAAATTGCCGCTCCCTCGGAGATTGACCTTGAAATGCTCGCGTTTGCAGCTGGCGGGCTGCTCATTGAGGAAGGCGGGCTGGAGACGTCAGAGGGGCGCCTGGTTGCGGTGCCGAACATGGGCGGCAGCATCCGGGTGAAGTCAGGGCTAAATCCCGGACGAAAACGGTTTACGATAGCCCACGAAATCGCACATTTCGTCCTGCATCCTCTCGTTCCACACGACCGCCAACACGTAAGGCGCGACTTTACCATTTGGCACGACGCGAGCGAAGAAGCCGAGGCCAACATCTTCGCTGCAGAATTGCTGATGCCTGAATTCCTATTCAAGCGCCGGAGCCGCGGCCGTGCGCCGTCGCTTGCTTTGCTTGATAATCTTGCTGACGAATTTGGTTCAAGCACGATGGCAACGGCATTCCAATACCTGCACTATACGAATGAGCAGGTCGCCCTCGTCGTAAGCGAAGGAGAGCGAATACTTTGGACCAAGAAAGCGAGGGATTTTTGGCCACGCATTCAAACGGAGCGAATTCATCCACACTCAGCAGCTGGGGAAAGAATCGCTGGCAAGGCGGGCGACACAAACAAAATGGTGCGTTCGCCGGCTTATGCGTGGATCGAGAATTTTAGCGAGGATTCCGAACGCGAGATTATGGAGGACAGCCGGCTCGTTGAGTATTATGGGCAGATGATCACGCTTCTTTGGACGAAAGAAGATTTAAGCGGTTGACATCGTGAATCATAAGAAGCTTCGTCACTCTAACTCAGATTTTGCGCTGGGCGGGATTAGCCGAATTCAGCGAAGTAGCCTGGACCACCCCGCCTAGTTTCCCCTGGGCGAAGTTTTGGCGAGTATGTATTGAGCCGGAGCGTGACAGCTCTTTTGCGAATGAGCCATTTAGCATCAAGTAACCATCAACTCAATTCCCGTACTCATCCCCCTAACCGTCTTGGAAGAATCAAAACGCGGCGCGGCTCCATAGCTCACTGCCGATTGAGGGCTTGCGTCTCGAAGGTGACGTCTCTAAAAATGTGAAGCAAGTCTCTCAGAGGAATATCGAACTGGCCGGATTTGGTGGTATAACCGTTTTGCAGGCCGTCAGGTCCTTTGGGGGTGAAATTATTGCCGTGGGGGTTCCAGACGCGGACCAAATCGGTTTCCTTATCATAGCCGAGGATGGCGTAGGCGTGGCCGGGAGTTATGCCGGGAGTTTTTTTGCCAGCGGGTGTTCCAGCCTTCACCAAGCGGTGTTCGCGCTGGGCAGCATTCAAATCTTTGCGCAGGGCGGCCAATTGCGGAGTACCGGGCCGAATGTTATGAAGTTCGACTTTGCGGGTCTGATGCCCGTCAAGAATCTCGATGGTGTGTGCGCTGTTAAACTTTTCGTAGATGTCGGAGTTGTCTTGGCGGTTAGGGCGCTGTGTTCTTAAAAGAATTCTTCTGTAAGCCTTTTCCAAGACGGTCAACCAGAGACCGTTGGTGCCGGCACTCGACCAAATAGCTATATCCGCGTCCGTAAGGTGAGCGATTTTGATACTGTGCCCGTCGCCAAAGGAGACGGTGATCGAGCCATTGTCGTTTTGCGTGAACATGGCTTTAACGGCGGAGGGGTCGCGGTACACCATCGCGCCGACGGTCGAGGCGAAAGGACAGTCACCTAAAGCTCCTTGATGGGTGGCATCAAAAGAGGGCAAATCTTGAGGAAAGAGGTCGCGTGAGGTATGGCGCAGCTTCCGTATGGCGTTGAGGTAGCGCGGCTGAAACGCGGGCGCGTGATCAAAATTTTCCGGCTTGGAAACATCGTCCGCCGAATCGGTTTGTTCATCAGGGGTGGACGGTTCTCGCAAAGGACTGGAGACGAGATAGTCTCTGGTAATGGGCGGGAGGGTGTATTTGTTGCCACGGACAACCTTCTCGATCGCGGCTATCGCGGCTGCAGCTTCGTCGCGAAACTTAGGGTTGGCCACCGCAGCCTCGATCTCGTCCTTCGAGAGGGTACCGTCGCCGTTGCTGTCCCACTGACTGAAGTATTGATTGACAACTTGTGCAAACGTTGATGGTGGCCCCGACTTGTCCGACGCATCGTCCGATGGAGTGTTCTGCTGCGCAACGGAGTCAGCGAACGTTACGCAGCTTGCCGCGAGAGCGAGCACATGAAGGACATTTTTCCTTGAGCACATAAGGAGCAGCTTCAGTGAGCCACGCCGCGCCAATGGCGTCAACCGCGAATGTGGAATCAAATTTGCCAATGGGCGTCGTAAGCCGTCAACACTCAGGTGGCCCCAAAAAGATGTTCGGCTTCCGTTACAAAATGTTTTGGAAATCGCGCCATATTTGAGGCGTGAAAATGAAACGCGCTCGGTGCCAATACGGCGGATTGGGGGTTTGTTTGCCTTGTAATAAAGTCGTTATCGAAATGCAGAGAAACATTCCATCGCGTCCAGGCCGCGAGTGTTCGCCGTAGTAAAGGGGGCACTATGGACGGCAGAACATTTCGCTACCATGGCAACCACAAGTTCTTCCGGCGAGCGAGCTGTTTCGCCGCCCCCCGCCTCTCCCAGCGAGAATTGCCGCCACTGAGGCCGAGTGGAGGCGTCCGCCGCTGCTGGTCTGCGCCGGTTCGGTGCCCCTGGCCAGGGTGCCGGTGTCTTCCTGGTCGGCAGGGCTTTCTGGGGGCTTCGGTGAGGGTTTCCAGCGCAGTCCGATTGGTGCCAAAATGCAATTGTGCCTGACGCGCGTGGTCGGAAGGAACTGAACTTCTTCGAGTCTTACGCGAGGCTGGCACCCGGCCATGAAAGCCCGCTGGCCGGGGCGCTTCTCGTGGTGCTCCGCTATTGTGACGTTTAAGGGATATTTGGATCATCCGCTCCATCGCTTGAGGCGGCAGCGCTGACCGCGAGGACGTAAAATCCGAGGTGGAAATGTTTTCGTCGAGTTGGCCGAGATTTGATATGCCTTTTAGGGGACTGTTGTCGAATTAAAGTCCAGGACAGTTTTCCTGAATTCGGTTTTATTGGGCTCGATTCACGGCGATGGTCGTCGTGAACAAAACGAAAGGTAAATTATGAAAGCAAGCTCAGGTTCGCGAGGCGGGAATAGGTCGATGACGCAAGCCGCCGCGTCCCGCATCCAAAGCACAACAGCCCGTATCAATGGCGGACAGGTTTCGTGCGGCAGCTTCGCCGCCCGTGCTCAATCTGCTGCGGCACGCAACGCGTCAACTGGCGGCGCCCTCCCCAGTGGCGGCAAGGGTGGAAAATAATGCCGAACAATCCCGGTCGCGCATTGAGTGTGCGACCGGGCCTCTCAGGACGATGAACGCATCAAATTCAGATCAACTTGGCCTTCCCACTCTGGGCGCCGTATTGGCTTTCATGGCCGATTGTATGGGGGTTCCCAAGGAGGGCGATGGTTACAGCTACAAAGAACTTGAACGCCTCAAAAAAGGGGGCATGGCAAGCGACAAGAGTTGGGCGGTCGCCCGCAAAGTCATGGAGGCCATTTTGGGTTCATTCCTGGACGCAAAAAGGGCGGCCGAAATCCTCGACACAGTCTTCAAGCAGGTTCTTACCGGAACGGTTCGCCGCATTCGATGGCACAAGCATGACCGGGTGCTTGTCCCTGTGCCTGAGCTTGTCGGATCGCAGGAGGCAGTAAATTGGGTGTGGGATGCCCAAGGACGGCTGATAAACCTGAGCCAACACCTTGTGCATGATTGGACCGAATTCCTTTTTCGACATAATTCTCTCGTACAGGACTGCGGGAGCGGCGAGCCGGTATCTCAAAAGGCAGTTGCCGCCTGGGCCTTCTTGTTCGTGATTCCATTTTTGGCTGCCAATCTCGTGGAGTACCAATTCAACGATTCCCGCCTCGAAAGCGGAATGCCTCGTGGGCGATTCTGGTATTTGCCCCTGTTTATTCCACCGGAAAATGACCAGAGGAAGCGCCGGTACAAGTGGCCAGTTAACCAGGTCTTGGAATGGTGGGAAGATTTGCTTGGCGGCGACCTGTCATCTCATGCTGAAATGCTCTGCGCGCTGGGCAGCGATGCGGACAACGCCCGCCGCCAGATTTATGCTTGGCTTCATGAAGATCGGCCTCCAGATTTGGCAACCATCGATCGCTGGTCAAAAAAACACTGGGTGGATAAATATGTGGGGGCTTTCGTCGATTCTCCGGCCCTGCCGCTCCAGGAAAGATGGAACCGGTGCCGTGTCTTTCTTGCCCGGAAGGGTTTCGACAAGAACAACGGAAACTGGTTGGAAAACGTGGGCGAGAAGCCGAGAGAGATGTTCAAAGATCAGTATCGCGGCGAGCCACTTGAACTTGAAATCCTACCGTTCAAAAAGACTTCGGTCGCCGCATTCTTTTCGTCAGCCGATCCGATCTCTGCCGGCTTGCCCGTGGAGGAGTTAATCCGGCGTATCGCCGAACGCTACACTCCACCAACGAATGACCAACTCAGGACGCGCCTCATCGTCGCCGCAGCATTTCAACGCGCTTTCACAAAGACAATGAAAGCGTTGGGTGAAAACAGGGCGCTGTATCTATCGAATTTGTTCCAGGAGGTTTACTGCTTCCTGATAGACCTTCACAACCGCGCAACGCCCCAATGTGGATCGGAAATTCTCCACCAGCTCCGATTGGTTCCTGAACGTCAACTCGGACCTCGTTACATTTGCGAGTGGTTATTCGACGAGGATTCCTGGCGTACCCTGCCAAACGAGATCACCCGCTTGGCAATGTCCGATTGCACGCTGGAATCAAAAAGGCAGAACCGTGAGAAAGCCTGATGCGACGCAGGACTATCCGCGGAAGCCTCTTCTCACTCGTGACCAAGACGCGCTTTACTCGCTCCACGGGCTTCCGGTCAGCCCTCTCACCCTTACGACCACGCCCGTCCCCGCAACTGGCGGCGACGTGTCGTCCAGCCAATGAACGCCCCGTTCCCCGATGCCTCCGCTCCCTTTGTTGTTGGATCATTTCCAGCCCAGTGCCTGCGCAAAGTTCGTTTCAACTGGGTGGCTGGCAATGTACGGACGGTCGTAGATCCATTCAAATCCATGTCTTGCTATTTGATTTCGCATCTCCTCCTGATTCACGCAGGCTGCGTCCATGCCCCAAATCTCCCGGTTTAGGAAGAGTTGCGTCAGCCGCAACAGGTCCTTTTCCAACGATGTCTGGTGGCTTATGGCTGGCCGCTGCTGATTATACCAAATGACCCGGTAAAATTCCACAGCGCCCATCCCCATCTCCAGCCCGCCGCCTTCCACAAATCCAACCAGTCCTGCGTCCACCTGGGAACGACGCGGCGCGGAGTCTAATCGAAAGCGCCGAATCCCCACGCCTTGAATGGAAGCCATTTGTGACCTTGGCAACAAACCGGTCCAAGTCGCATTCGTATTGGAGCCAGGCCACCATTTTGGGTTGCTGTGGCTGCGTTCCTGTCGTTGCCATTGGGCCACTGGAATTCCAAGGAATGACGGAGCCTTTTACTGCTCTTCGCGCAAGCGCTGTAGAACCTCGGCGATCTGGCCCGGGCGCATGGTCTCAAAGCATAGCCTCAGCACATCTTGAAGGTCGCCGATGGCGTGGCTTCGCTCGGAGGCGTTTTTGCCGTGCTCCAAGGCCCGGGTTACGAGGTGCTCGGCCAGCCGCCGGGCATCGGGCTCCGCCGGCTGGACGGACAGAATGCGGATGCCGGGCTGGATGCGCTCGTCATACTGTGGAATGCTGTCCATGACGCGTTGCTCGGCCGCCTTCTCCGCGCGTTGCCGGGTTGCCGCAACGATGTCGTCAAACGTCCCTTCCCACACCGTGGCGCCGTCGGCGCCGGCGTAGATCTGCGCCGTCACTTGATAAATCTTCAGCCGTTCTCGCTTTGCTGTTTTGGATTTCACGCGTTTTGTGTTTGGCGCGCTAAAGCGAAAGCGCCGGCGACGGACTGCTTTGGCCGACATACATCGTATCTGGTGGAGGACTTTGTCCTGGGCAGTGTGCGCTGATTACGTTTCGGAAATGGTCCCAGCCAAACTTGGGGTCGTCAAGGTAGTTGGAATCGGCCAGCGTCTCCACCTTGAAATGGATAAGGGGTGGTTCGACTTGCCGGTCGCGGCAGCACGCGATGAACTCGGAAACGGCGTTAAAGATGCAGACGTTGAGGTTCAGGCCCATCATCTGGATGTTTCCCGGCCGGCCACGCTTTCCCCAGAATTGAAACAGCTCCGCTCCGCCGTCGCCCTTCTTCACGGCCGTTTCGCTGTCAACGCCCGACGGCAAGGCAATCTCCGGGACGACCGGCCCCGCGTTGGGCCACAGAATGAATAGGACGGCCTGCTCTTTGCGCAGCCTGCTCAACTCTTGCTGGACGGCGCGGACAAGCCCATTGCATTTGTAGGCATCGACATCTGCCTGCAGGTCCACGACGCAGAAGAGGCAAGACTCGCCGGGGATGCCTTCGGCGGAGGAGGGGTTAAGGATGTAGTGGCCGTGCCCTGGCTCGGCGTAGCTGTTGGCTGCGATTTTGTTGGCCGCGACCTTCATGCGCATGAGGAAAGTTAAATCCAACCGCTTGCGACGGGCAATGTCGCACTGCCGCTTTACTTCGACCCGAGGGTGGCCAGGCCGTCCCGTACCGAGTCGGGGATGACGATGTCGAAGCCCTTCCTGCTCCCCCTCGGAAGAACCGTGCATTGTCCGGACTTGATCTCTTCGCGGACCGCTTTGAACCTCTCTCCGAGATCGTCGACGGCCTTCGGGCACTGCTTTGCCGACCAGCCGTAGAAGGTCATCTCCCACAGGATCGCCGCGAGCAGCTCGTGCTCGTTGAGCTTCGCGCGGTTGAAGACGGGAGTGTCGATCATCTTCTTCCAAGGGGTAAAGCCAAGGGCGAAGTACCGATTATACTTGTTGAGGTTGCAGTTGTAGTAGCCTTTGGGAGCTTTCTTCCCGCCCCAGGGTCGCATTCCCTTGGGCGGCGAAACCGCGGCGCGGTTCCAGAGGGAGGCGTCGGGGTAGCTCTCCCGGCCCTCCCTATACACCTGGACGATGACGGGGTAGCGGTGCGCGCGTGCCTTGGGCATAACGCTCAACTCCCGGATGACCTTCGAGTAGGCTGCGGTGGTGCTCTCCAGGGTCACGTTGCGCATGGACTGCTGGTTGCGGGCGCAGAGGCTGGCGTACAGCTCCGCCGGGATCTCGGCGCAGACCTTGGCGATCAGCTGCCGAAGTGTCAGGGTGAGTTCCGTCTTCATTCTCGTCTGTTATTGTAGCGCCACTGGCCCTTGCTTGCCGCTCTGTTCCTCTGCAATTGTGGGCCAGTCCGGCCGCTGCAGCAGCGCCGCCAAGTCGCCCGCGCCAGCGGCCGCCTGTTGGTCGCCATTGGCGATCCGGCGAAAGAGGCTCTTAGCCCTCTGGAGGCCGGCGAGGAGCAAGCGAGTTTCAGAGCTCATGGCGGTTCAGGTGCGCCCCATGATGACGCAGGACACCTCATCGCAGTGCTCTGCGACGCAGGCCGCCAGCCGGTGGTAGCCTTCGTAGAGCAACCATCCGCGGCGCCGGCAGATCAAAGGTGGCAGCAGCGCCTTTCGCCGCAACAGATGGCGGAAGGCTTCCACCTTGATGGCGCTGTTATAGGCGCCCTCCAGGTTGTGCTTCAGCGCTTCCACGGGCACTGATCGAAACCGGAACAGGCTGTTGCGCTCGAGGTCGTTCAGGCTTTCGGGGTCCTCGATGCCGTTGGCATTGTAGTAGTCGATGGCCCAGTCTTTTAGCTCCGCGCTCGATGTCTCCTCGTTGAGATATGAGAAGTCGGGCTCGTCCGGCTTTGGACCGAAGATGCCCCCCTGATTGAGCTGGGTGGCCAGCTCGGCTGTTGGGAGGTCTGCTAGGACCGACACGGCAGACAGGAATGCCTCGTCCAGCGTTCCTCTGGTGACTTGGATTGTGGTCAAGCTGTGGTCACCGCCCCCCGTGTAGCCGAGGTGTTTGTAGGTGACTCCCAGGCGCTTGCAAGCGAGGTCAAAGGAATGCCAGCACTCCGCGTCGGCTTCAAGGGGGCCGTTCCGCTCCAGGCGGTAAATGTCCGGATTGTCCTGCTCGATTTGAATCGTCAGCGGCTTGTTTTTCAGTGCGATGCGCATTCCACTATTTACTCTTTGTAAGCGTTATACACAGCGTCATAAATCTTTGCGCATGCAAATGCGCACATCAGACGCCATCCGGGCGGGTTCAAGACGAACCACATCGGATTGTGGTGACTTGAACGGGCTCGGACTTGGGCACGCTTCCGGGAACTTCTGCTTCAAGGCAGACAGCGTGCATCTGGGTGTATCGCCAGATTTGGGTTGAAGTTGATTCCAGACCCGCTTCCACTCCGCGCGGGCCTCGGCGTCTTGCGACGCTTGCGCCTGGCGTTCTTCCTTCCGTCGGTTTGCGCCATCTTTGCGCCCGGAGCTTTTCGGGTCACCTTGAAGAAATCGTCTGCCGATCTCGACGGCCGCACAGGCCGGATCGGGAATGAACAGTGGCCAGCCCCAGAGCAGGTTGCCAATCTTTGAGCTGTACGCGGGGTTGACTTCCACATGCTGGATGCCGGCATGTTTCAGCCGACGAACCAGCGGCAGGATGAAGCCTTTCCTCGTCCACTGGTTGTTGACGGCTCGGTTGAAGGATCGGCCTTTGCCGTGATCCTCGGTGCCAATGTTAAGGTGTTCGGTTACTACAGCGCCGCATTGAAAATGGTCAGCCAGCCCAACTACCTCCTTGGCGATGCACGACAACTCGTACACACGTTTGTCGCGCTGGTGAAGCGATTCTGGATGGTCCGAAGCCAGCTTCAGCTTCCGGTTTAAGTCCGGGTAATCGTAAAACGCCCAGTGCAATGGCTTGCATTCCTTGTCCTTCTGCTCCAAGACAGCTATCCCGATCCGATTGGGGTTCAGGTCTAGCGATACGACGCGGTTGGGATCCGTCTTCCGTCGGACCGGCTCTGCCTTATCATCCCACGTAATGCAAATGGCCTCCTCGGTCAGTGAAACCGTAAAGGGCGTATCTCGAAGCCAGGTGCATCGGAATTGCAGCCCGTCCAGCAGCTCCCGATAGTTGGACTTCTTTCCAAGCTTGATCTGGAGTGGCAAGGCGACCTTGGCCTTGGGATAAAACCGGATCGTGTTGTGCTCGATATCCAAGACGAACCGGTGGTTGCCTCCCTGCTCCCCATGGCTCTTGCCGTGGCCTTCGAAGTACAAAGGCAACAGCCGCTTGGCCTTCCACTCGCGTTGGGTGATCTTTCCTTGGGCGCGAAGCTGAAGATTGTGCCTTCCGCCAAACACAACCGTCCTTTCAGGATTGGCTCGATGAAGGGCCTTGGCTCGCTTTAACGACGAAAGGGTTAGCCAAGAGTCCAACCTGCCCTGGGGCGTTGCCCGGAGCAGATCCAGTATCTCCTTGTCCTTCTTTCCCTCTCGAACCCGGTTGTAGGCAATCCGGGTCACAACAGACTGGGATTTGCGCCACTGAGCGATAACCTCAGCGGCTTGAGGTGTCGTCGTGTAGCTCAGTTTTATGGTTCTGACCATTTCAAATCGAACAATTATAACAGATAGGCGCACAAAATGCATGCGCAAAGATTTATGACGCGGTGTATCTGTGTATAGTAATGCAGCAGGCGGTACAGAACTCTTTCCGAGTGCTCGAACTTGGTGCCTGTGACCTCCCAGTATTTGGCGTCCTTGCGGGCAGACGCCCGCCGCTTAAAGACCAGCGGGACCAGCTCCTTCTGGCTGGGCCATCCGAACAATACCTCGATTTGAGATGACGTGCTGCCGTCAAGGTAGCCGGACAGCTTGGCTTGGGCCTGCTCGGGCGTGACAATTGCTCTTTTATTCCGATCCGGCATGAACCCGGAAAAGGCTGGACCACTTTCCACCCTTGGGGCAGCGGCACCTCAACGGGCTTCAGGTATCGCTCGTCGTTGGCGATTTTTCTGCCCAGCCTGTCGCGCTTGTCGACATGCTCCTGTTCGTGGTCCCAGATCGACAGGAGCCGCACCGTCTTCCCATCCGGCAGCACCTTCCAGTAACGATAACCTTCAGGAGCCTTGAGCTCGGCGGCGGTCAGGTGGTCCTCCGGGTAGGTTGTGGTGGGCACCATTCTCACCGGGACTCCGCCAACAGTCCCTTTTTTAAGGTCGACTTTGCCCAGCCCGAGACGGGACGTCAGCTCCTCTCGGGACTCAGTGAGAAGCTGGCGCAGGTCGTGCGCCAGGTGCCAGAAGGAATCAAACTTGTAAATGGCCCGGACTGTCACCAGCCGCATTCGCTTGTCATACGTTTTGTAGCGGACTGGAATTGTCGTTTCAAGTCGACAATAGGGTGGGGTGTTGAGTCTGCGCATAATTATTTTAAGTTCGTTCTTTCTCGCCGGTAAAAGGGGCATACGCCGGGCTGTTATCCCAATCTTGGCTGCAAGTGCCCCCAGGTTTGATCGCCTTTTCGGCTTTTTCTTTTCCTCAAATACTTTGACCAAGGCACGTTTGGGATCTCGGGCCAGGCTTGGATCCAGAGCCAATTCGCCGGCCTTGATCGCATCATCGATTCTCAGGAGCGTCTCGCACAAGGCTTGATGCGCGTTGCAAGCGACAAGAACCAGCTTCGCGCTTTCCCGGCGTCCGAATCCCTGGTATGGCCAGCATGAAGTCGCGAGCCCAGTCCTGGCGGTAGCCGCACACGGGGCTCACCCATCCGCCGGTTGTTGCCGCCAGCTGGCCGGCGTCTCTTTGGCACATGCGGTGCGCCTCGTCGGACCGGTTGCCTCCGCATGTGAACGGATGGACAAAGCCGCGCTGCCGCGACGCGTTCAGCTTTGCTACCATGCCTTCGGTAAACGGCGATCTTGTTCGCATGTGAGAAAGTTGGCCGTGATATCAGCCGATGGCAAAGAAATCCTCGCTGAACACGAATGGCTTCGCTTGTGCGTTCGGGCTGCGGGCCACGTTCTCCTCTTGGAAATCCTTGAGGGCCGTGCCGGAGTCGAAGTTGGGGATATGGGCCGCCATCGAGTGCTTCAACTGCTTCAGGCACGGGTTGTCCTTGAGAACCCTTTCCAGCAGCGCCGTTTTCCCTTCCTCGTTCATGGCGTTGAACGTCTCCAAGGCCTGGCGCTCCTTGCCGCCCAGGACGTATGGCGCCAGGAGCACCACCAGCTGAGGGAACTCCTTAGAATGGACCGGGTCGGCCGACTTGCGGAGGGCCTGCTGCAGCTCATGCACCCGCTCCGCCTGGTACATGAACCTCTTGACCTGCCGCTGCTGGTCGGACGTTTGGTGCTTGATGGGGAATGCCTTGACGGGCACGTACACCGCGTTGTCGATGATGTCGACCAGAGGCTGGTAATCTATTCCATCCTCCTTGCGGCAGCGCGCCTGGGCGAAGTCGTCGGCCCCCTTGACCTTCTTGCCGAAGGGCAGGTTCGGGATGAACACGTCCCCGCCCTTGGCCTGCATGCAGACGGCGGTCTCGACCATGGCCTGGGTGACGCTGACGTTGTAGGCCTTGTCGTTGTCAAAGAACACGAGGCACTTCCGGTGGTTCCCCAGGGCATCCCGCATCACGAACTTGTCGAAGAACTCGCTGAG
>Ga0181530_10002485_pt1 | contig 21759 bp, 18 predicted proteins | sample PEATcosm2014_Bin_42_FD_119769 | JGI IMG/M metagenome (GOLD analysis project Ga0181530, IMG submission 119769) | Peatland microbial communities from MTU Mesocosm Facility, Houghton, MI, USA - PEATcosm2014_Bin10_60_metaG | ecosystem: Environmental > Terrestrial > Soil > Wetlands > Peat | place... | reverse complement strand
TCTGAAACTCACCGGGCGCAGCGACGAGCAGATCGCGCTGGTCGAAGCCTACGCTCGCGAGCAAGGACTCTTTCACGATGCCTACACGCCCGAGGCCGAGTATTCCGAGCTGCTGAGTCTGGATCTTGCCACCGTTGAATCTAGTCTTGCCGGTCCGAAGCGCCCGCAGGATCGGGTGGTGTTGTCGAAAGCGCGGGAATCGTTCGAGATGGCGTTGCCGGGCTTGATGAAAGCAGCAAAAGACGAAACAAAAACATTTTTCAACGGGCAACTGCATCACGGCAGCCTGGTGATCGCGGCGATTACGAGTTGCACAAACACTTCGAATCCATCGGTGATGCTGGCTGCCGGGTTGCTGGCGAAGAAAGCGGTCGAGCGCGGACTCGAAGTGCCGCCATGGGTGAAAACTTCCCTCGCTCCCGGATCGAAAGTCGTGCTCGACTATCTTCAAACGGCCGGCCTGATGCCCTATTTGGAGAAGCTGAAGTTTCACATCGTCGGCTATGGCTGCACCACTTGCATCGGAAACTCCGGCCCGCTGCCCGCTGAAGTTTCCAGAGAAATTGACGATAACAATCTGGTCGTTGCCTCGGTGCTCTCCGGCAATCGCAACTTCGAAGGGCGGATCAATTCCGAAGTTCGCGCCAACTACCTGATGTCGCCGCCGCTGGTGGTGGCCTTTGCGCTCGCTGGCCGCATTGACATTGATCTGCGCCAGGATGCAGTCGGAAAAGACAAGGACGATAAGCCCGTTTACCTCGTCGACATCTGGCCTACACGCCAGGAAATCGAAGAGGCGACGGCGAGCGCGATTACGTCGGAGATGTTCCGCAAGAGTTACGCCGAGGTGTATGCGGGAGACGAGCGCTGGCGCGGGCTGCCGGTTCCAAAGGGCGAGACTTACGCGTGGGAACCCAATTCCACCTATATTCGCCAGGCTCCGTATTTCGATGGCATGGCGCTCAAGCCGTCCGCTGTCAAGGACATCAAGCGCGCGCGTGTGCTGGCTGTCCTTGGCGACAGCGTCACCACCGACCACATCTCGCCCGCGGGATCGATCAAGAAAGATGGTCCCGCCGGAAAATATTTAATTGCTCACGGCGTGCGACCGGCGGATTTTAATTCTTACGGATCGCGCCGCGGCAATCACGAAGTCATGGTGCGCGGCACGTTCGCCAACGTCCGGCTGCGCAATAAGATGGTGATCACCGAAGGTGGATTCACACGCCACCTGCCCGATGGCGAGGAGATGCCGATCTTCGATGCGGCGGAAAAATACCGTGCAAAAAAAGTGCCGCTCGTGATTCTTGCGGGCAAGGAATACGGCTCCGGAAGTTCGCGTGATTGGGCGGCCAAGGGACCGCGGCTGCTCGGCGTGCGCGCCGTGATTGCGGAAAGCTACGAACGCATTCACCGCTCCAACCTGGTGGGCATGGGCATTCTGCCGCTGCAATTTCTGGCGGGAGAAAATGCCGAGACGCTGAAGTTGACCGGCGAAGAAGTTTTCGAGATCGCGGGCATTCGCGAGGTGGTTAAGAACTATACTTCCGGGCGCAAGATCGCGGTGCGCGTGAAGGGCGGGAAGGTCGCGGAGTTTCAGGCTATCGTTCGCATCGACACTCCGCAGGAAGCGCTCTACTACGCCAACGGAGGCATACTCCAATACGTGCTGCGGCAGTTGCTGACGGGCAAAGCCTGATCTCAAAACCTCATGTCTATCGCCGCCCAATATATTCCCGCCGCTTACAGTCTGACCGCAGTGGGGGCCTGGGGCGCGAGCGATTTTCTGGGTGGTGTGGGCGTGCGGCGGGCGAACGCGTTTTTATTTACCGCCATTGTGCACTTCAGCGGCCTGGTCGTGGTTGGCACTCTCGCTGTGATAACCGGCGCGCCATTTCCGGGAGGCGCCAGCCTGATTTGGGCGCTGATCGCCGGATCGGTCTGCGGCATTGCTCTGGCCTTCTTCTATCTTTCCTTGGCCAGTGGAAACATGGGACTGGTCGCGCCGTTGGCGGCCGTGCTCGGCGCCGCGATACCTGCCGTCGTGACTGGTTACGCGGAGGGCTTTCCCGGCTATCGCCACCTCTTCGGTTTTGTGCTGGCTGGAATCGGCGTCTGGCTGATCTCGCGCAGCGAAACCGGCGCCGGCCGTCCCAAAGGCCTGGGTCTGGCTGTGGTGGCCGGAATCGGCTTTGCTGCTTTTATTCTTTGTATTCACCGCGCGGGCAACGCCTCGGCTTTGTGGGTCGCGGCCTGCTCGCGATCGGCTTCGTGGCTGGTCACTCTAACTATTGTTTTATTTGGAAGACAACTCCGCGCGCTCCCTGCGCCGGTCCTGAGGATTGCCGTGGTTGCGGGAATCCTCGACATTACGGGCAGCGTGGTCTTTATCCGCGCCGCTCAAACCGGACGCCTGGACGCGGCGGCCGTCCTCAGTTCGCTCTATCCCGCCGTCACAGTCGTGCTCGCACGCATTTTCCTGCGCGAGCACTTCAGCCGCGCCCGTACCCTCGGCATGTTGGCGGCGCTGGCGGCGGTACCTATGATTGCAGGATGATGATTGCGGGCTGAGGATATTTGGAGGTGCGATGGCGCGATTTGGATGGAACGGAACTGTCATCATTGACGTACTAACGTGTCGGGGAGAAATATGAAAACACTGAAAACCTCATTGATCGCCAGTCTGATTGCGACTGCGGCCGGTTTTGGGGCCTGGGAGCTTGGTATCGCGCAGAGGATTTGGCCGGCTCACCCCCAAATGGCCGATTTTCTGCTGGTACTATTCACCGGCATTGCGGTTCAAATTGCTTGGCCGCGGCTGACTGACACACAAGGCAACCGGGGCTGACACCGCGCTTCATTCGCTGATACTCTCTCTCCGTGCCCTTGCTCGAAGCCCGCAACCTGACCAAGGTTTTCGATTTGGCCGAATCCCCGTTCAGTGGCCGCCGCTCGGGCGAAGTGCGCGCCGTGGACGATGTTTCCCTCGACATTCACCAGGGCGAAACGCTGGGCCTGGTGGGCGAATCCGGCTCCGGCAAAAGCACGTTGGGACGCCTTATTCTTCGCCTCGTCGAGCCCACTTCGGGCGCCGTGATTTTTGACGGCGTCGATCTGTTGAAAGCGAACGGCGCCGAATTGCGCCGCCTTCGCCGCCACATGCAGATCATTTTCCAGGACCCTTTCGGTTCGCTCGACCCGCGCTACCGGGTAGAGGACGTCATCGCCGAGCCGCTCATTCTTCACCGGAAGAAGCTGGATCAGGAATTTAATCGGCGAGCCGCCGGCGACCACGTCGCTGGCGAAAGCCTCAGCCGCAATGGACGCCGCCAGCGCGTGCGCGAGCTTTTGCGCGCGGTGGGGATGGATGAATCGGCCCTGCCGCGTTATCCGCACGAGTTTTCCGGAGGGCAGCGGCAGCGCATCGGAATTGCCCGCGCTCTGGCCCTGCGGCCGAAGTTCATTGTCGCGGATGAGCCGGTTTCCGCTCTGGATGTTAGCGTCGGCGCACAGATTGTGAATCTTCTGCAACAACTCCAGCGCGATTTCGGCCTCACCTACTTGTTCATCTCGCACTCCATGCCTGTCGTGCGCTACCTCTCGACCCGCATCGCGGTAATGTATCGCGGCAAGATTGTCGAGATCGGAAGCACGGAACAGATCACTTCCCGCCCCCAGCACGCCTACACGCGCAAGCTGCTGGCGGCCACACCGGAGATGGCGGCTTCGTGATTTAGGACGTGTGGCTGCGGGGCGGAGCCTGCCCTGAGCGGAGCCGAAGGGCCCCGCGCGGACGGGCCAGAGCCCCGTCCCCACACTAGTAATGCCGCTTTGCCCTTGCCTGCCATTCGCGCACACGCTACAATTCGCCGAAACTCTTTTTGGAGGCGATTCCAGATGGCTACCCCGCCCGTACCCCCGGCTCCTGCGCCGGGTGCCGAAGCGACACCGTTGTCCCAACCAGCGCGCGTCATCAACACGTTCTTTGCGCCGAGCAAGACTTTCACCGATCTGCGCCGCAGCGCCAGTTGGTGGCTTCCGTTTCTGATCACCGCCATCGTTGGCGTCATGTTTGTTTACGTCGTCGATCAGAAAGTCGGCTTCCGCAAGGTGGTCGAGAATCAGATACGAATCCAGCCCAAGCAAGCCGAGCGCATGGATCGCTTGCCGGCCGACCAGCGTGAGAAGGTCATGGAACAGCAGACCGCATTCTGGAGAGTATTCTCCTACGTGTCTCCCTTGATCGGCCTGCTCTCGTACCTCATCATCGCAGCCGTGCTGTTTGGGACGTTTAAGTTTGTCGCCAGTGCCGATATCCGATTCAAAACCATGTATGCCCTGGTGGTTTTCGCCTGGCTGCCTGCGATATTTGTGTATTTGCTGGCGATTGTCTCACTGCTTGCGGGGGTCAGCAGCGATGGATTCCTGGTTCAGAATCCGGCGGCAACCAACCTGGGCTTTATCGTCGATCCGACGTCCTCCCCGGCGCTGTACGGCCTGCTGAGCTCGATAGATATTTTCACTTTCTGGACCCTGGCCCTGCAGGCCATCGGGGTGACCTGCATCAGCAAGGTCAAGCGTGGCACGGCATTTGCCGTAGTATTTGGCTGGTTCGGTTTCTGGGTTCTGATTAAGCTGGGCATAGCCGTTGCTTCTTCCTAAGGGTGTTTCGTGCAGCGGTTTTTGGAGAAGCACAGCTTCAGAAGTGCCGCCACAAGAACCGCCTCGCCGGAAAAATCTTATGTCCCTGTTTGGACTGATCGAATACGCCGACGCCAGCCCGGAAGTCCGCGCCATCTATGACGACATCATGGCCACGCGCAAAACCGACTGGATCAATAATTTCTGGAAGGCGATTGCGCACGATCCCGTCCTGCTCAAGCGCACCTGGGAAGACATCAAGCAGATCATGGCTCCCGGAGCGCTCGACCCGCTCACGAAAGAGATGATCTACGTCGCCGTCTCGGTCACCAACCAATGCGAATACTGCATCGCATCGCATACCGCTTCGGCGAAAAACAAGGGCATGACCGACGCTCAGTTCAAGGAATTGATGTCGGTGGTCGGCATGGCGAACGAAACCAACCGCCTGGTCGCCGGATACCAGGTGGAAGTCGACGACCGCTTCAAACCGCAAACTGGCAAATGAAACGCTAGCGATGGGAGCCGTTGCCCGGCTGCCGATGGCGAGTTCCTCACGAAGTTCTATAATCGTTAACCTCGATCCAGAACTTTCATCAAAACGCGAATCGTTAGACGGGAATCAAGACTCAAATCATCAGATGCGGATCGAGAGCGCGCTCTTCAGAGGTAAGGCATGGCCGAGGTGACGGCGACTCCGGTTGCAACCCACGGCTTCTTCCTGGACGGGAAGTGGCTGGAAGAAGGCGACATTGTCGAGGTGCGCGCGCCTTACGACGGCTCGCTCATCGCGTGTGTCCACCAGGGAGGCCGCGAACACGCCGACGCCGCCATTGCCGCCGCCGTCAAGGCCTTCGGAACCACCCGCCGGCTGCCCGCCTTCGAACGCCAACGGGTGCTGCGCCGGATTGCCGCCGGAGTTCGCGATCGCAAAGAAGAATTTTCCCGCACCATTGCGGTCGAAGCGGGCAAGCCCATCAAAAGCGCGCGCGCTGAAGTTGATCGCGCTATCTTCACCTTTGACGTCGCCGCCGAAGAAACGGTCCGCGGCTACGGCGAATATCTGCCTCTGGATTGGCAGCAGTCAACCGCCGGGCGTTGGGGCATCGTCAAACGTTTTCCTCTCGGCCCTGTCGCCGGCATCACGCCCTTTAATTTCCCGTTGAACTTGGTCGCGCATAAAGTTGCTCCCGCCATTGCCGCCGGCTGCTCGATAGTGCTCAAGCCCGCGGCCGAAACACCGCTGACCGCGCTGCTGCTGGCGGAAGTGATTCAGCAAGCGGGATGGCCGGATGGAGGGTTCAACGCGGTGCTGCTCTCCAACGATGATTCCGGCCTGCTGGTCACCGATGAACGCATCAAGCTCATCAGCTTCACCGGCAGCGCCGCCGTCGGCTGGGCCATCAAGAACAATGCGGGAAAGAAAAAAGTCGTGCTCGAGCTGGGCGGAAACTCCGGCGTCATCGTCCACAGCGATACCGATCTCGCCTACGCCGCCGACCGCTGCGTCACCGGCGGCTTTGCGTACGCCGGACAGTCCTGCATTTCCGTGCAGCGCATTCTGGTCGAGCACTCCGTCTTCGGAAAATTCACCGAGTTGTTGCTGGCCGGAGTCCGCAAATTGAAAGTCGGAGATCCACTCGACGAGTCCAGCGATCTCGGCCCGCTCATCCGCGAAAGCGACGCCATCCGCGCCGCCGAGTGGGTGCAGGAGGCGGTTCGCGGCGGAGCGCGCCCGCTCTGCGGCGGAAATCGCAAAGGCCCGCTGTTCGAGCCCACCGTGCTCACCGGCACCAAGCCCAACATGAAAGTGAATTGCCAGGAAATGTTTGCCCCGGTCGTGACCGTCGAGCCTTACAACGATTTCGCCTCCGCGCTGAAACAGATCAACAGTTCCGCCTTCGGCCTGCAGGCCGGACTTTTTACCCGCGACGCCAAACTGATCTTTGAGGCCTACGACGAACTCGAAGTCGGAGGCGTGATCGCCGGCGACGTTCCCACCTTCCGCATCGACCACATGCCGTATGGCGGCATCAAAGATTCCGGACTCGGACGCGAGGGCTTGCGCGACGCCATCCGCGAAATGACGGAGCCAAAACTGCTGGTGATGAACTTGCGCTGAGATTTGTGTTTGCCGATGGTTTGGAGAACCTGTGTTGATGGATCTCGAAGAAAGTAACAGGCGGATGCGCATGCACTTTTGCAGGATTCAATTTTTTTTGCGGTGGAACTTATATGTCTCCCCGTAGGGCGCAAAGAAAAACGGCGCGGGCCTGTTCCATTTTGCCGCGTCACTGATATACTCACCTGTTTTGGTAGTGGGTGTCACATCGGCACGTGACGGATGTCATATAAGTGCGGTCGGCTGTGAGCGGCGCAAGTCAATTTCGTAACACCAAAAACTTTACAATCGACATCGATGCAGATCTTTCCACGCAGCAGCAATGCCATCGCCCGGGCCTCCATGGTCCTGACTGTTTTTGCCGCAGCCGGGATCTTTTGGGCCATGGTGCAGGTGGAGCGCTCTCCGTACATCACTTATGCCGGAGTCAGAAAGTCGCAGCCCGTCCCGTTTAGCCACCAGCACCACGTCACCGGGCTCGGCATCGACTGCCGCTACTGCCACACCTCGGTCGAGCAATCGAGCTTCGCCGGCATTCCGCCCACCAAGACCTGCATGAACTGTCATTCTCAGATCTGGACCAACGCGGCTTACCTGGAGCCGGTGCGCGAGAGTTTTCGCAGCGGACGGTCGCTCGAATGGACGCGCGTCAACCAGTTGCCCAACTACGTGTATTTCAATCACAGCATCCACGTGAATAAGGGCGTGGGCTGCAACACCTGCCACGGCCCGGTCGATCAGATGCCGCTGATGTATCAGTACGCGTCCCTGCAAATGGAGTTCTGCCTCGACTGCCACCGCGCGCCCGAAAAATATCTGCGCCCGCGCGAACAGGTTTTCAACATGCGCTACCAGGAGCCTTCCACCGACGAACCCGTGATTCTGAAGGAAAACGGGAAGGGCACGGCATACTCCGATCAGGAAGCGCTCGGAAACGCATTGAAGCAGGAATACAAAGTGCGGTCGGTCAAGGACATTACCAGTTGCAACACTTGTCACAGATAGGTGCGGCGCTTTAATTGTAAGAGCTGAGAATTGACGATGAGCATGGACGAGCAAAAAACGAAACCGGCCAGGGCCGCTGTCGGAGCCGACGTTTGTCCGAGCAAGCGAAAAGCGCTTGACCTCGATGCCGTCAAAGCACAGATCCAACAAACGACCGGCCCCGAGTACTGGCGCAGCCTCGAAGACTTGGCGGGCAGCGCAGAGTTTAAGGAGATGCTCCACCGCGAATTTCCCAAGGGGGCGTCCGAGTGGCTCAACGATTTCTCGCGCCGCGGATTTCTCAAGACCATGGGAGCGTCGCTGGCGCTCGCCGGTTTGACTGGTTGCACGCGCATGCCAATCACTGAGATTGTGCCCTACGTGCGGCAGCCGGAAAACGTCGTCCCCGGCCGTCCCATGTTTTACGCGACCGCGTTCACTCTCGGCGGATACGCCTCGCCGATTCTGGTGGAAAGCCATCTTTTCCGTCCGACGAAAATCGAAGGCAATCCGCAGCACCCCGCCAGCCTTGGCGGCACCGACGTTTACGCGCAGGCTTCGCTTCTCGATCTCTACGATCCCGACCGTGCGCAGAACGTCACTTACCTGGGCGACATTCGCTCGTTTGATGCGTTCCTGGAAGCCGTTCGCGGCCCCATGAATGTGCAGAAGAGCGTGGCAGGCAGCGGCGTCCGCATTCTGACGCAGACCGTTTCCTCGCCCACCTTGGCCGCGCAGATTCGCGGTTATCTCGAAAAGAATCCGCAGGCGAAGTGGCACGTCTGGGAGCCCATCAACCGCGACAATGTCTATGAAGGCGCGAAGCTGGCCTTCGGTGAGGTGGTCGAAACGCGCTACGACTTTTCGAAGGCCGACGTAATCGTCTCGCTCGATGCGGATTTCCTCTCAGCCGGATTCCCCGGCTCGGCGCGCTACATCCGCGACTTCGCCGCCCGCCGCAATCCCGACGGCAACATGAACCGGCTGTATGTGGTCGAGAGCACGCCGAGTTCAACGGGAATGAAAGCGGACCATCGGTTCCCGTTGCAATCTCGTTTTTTTGAGGAACTTACGGAGGCAGTTGCGGCAGCAGTCGGGGCGAGTCCGGGTGGTCGCGCGCCACTACCGATGGATAATGCCACGGCTGTGACGACGGACCTCTTGGCGCATCGAGGCGCCAGCTTGGTGATTGCCGGGGATCATCAGCCGCCTGTCGTCCACGCTCTCGTTCACGCGATGAATCTGGCGCTGGGCAACGTCGGAAAGACCGTCTTCTATACAGAGGCAGTTGATGTGAATCCGGTCAATCGCGGCGAGTCGCTGAAGGCGCTTGTGGACGACATGCGCTCAGGCAAAGTTGATCTTCTGCTGATTCTCGGCGGAAATCTCGCTTACGACGCTCCTGCGGATCTTGAATTTTCCTCGGCACTGAAATCGAACGCGGTCAATCTGAAGGTCTATCTCGGCACGCATCGCAATGAGACTTCCGAGCTCTGCCAGTGGCATATCCCCGAAGCGCACTATCTAGAATCCTGGAGCGACGCCCGCGCCTACGACGGTACGGCGTCGATCATTCAACCGCTGATCGAGCCCCTTTATGGCGGCAAGAGCGCTCACGAGTTGATCACGATTCTCTCCGGGCAGTCGGGCCTTACTGGCCATGACCTAGTCCAGCAGTACTGGCAAAAACAGCACGGCGGCGCGGATTTCGACGCATTCTGGCGCAAGTCATTGCATGATGGCTGGATTGAAGGCACCACGTTTGGGCCAAAGTTGGTGCAGCCAAAAGGTGGGGGATTTGTTTCCGGGGTCCGCGAGGGTGATCCCAACGCCATCGAACTCAATTTCCGCCGCGACCCTTCCATCTACGATGGCCGCTTCTCGAATAACGGCTGGCTGCAGGAACTTCCGAAGCCGCTTACTAAGTTGACCTGGGACAATCCCATCATGATCGGCCCCGCAATGGCCGAGCGGCTGAAGCTGACTTTCAAAGACGTTGCCGAACTGGAATTTCAGGGAAAGAAAGTCAAAGGCCCAGTCTGGATTCAAGCCGGCCATCCCGATAACTCGATCACGGTCTTCCTCGGCTACGGACGCACGCGCGCCGGCCGCGTCGGCACCGGCACTGGGTTCGATGTTTACCCGCTGCGCACCAGTCAGGCTCCATGGTTTGCGAGCGGAGCGCAGCTTCGCCCCACCGGCGAGACTTACGACCTCGCCAGCACACAAGGTTATCAGACAATGGAAACTCCCGTCGGCGAGCGTCCGCTGGTGCAAGAGCGCAGTCTCGCGGAGTATAAGAAAGATCCGAACTTCGCGAAAGAAGGCGAGCCGCCGAAGGAGCTCACACTTTTCCCCAACTTCGACTACTCCAAAGAGACTTACTCCTGGGGAATGGCAATCGACCTGAATGCCTGCGTCGGATGCAATAACTGCATCGTCGCCTGCCAGTCGGAAAACAACGTCGCCGTGGTCGGCAAAGAACAGACACTTCGAGGCCGCCACATGCACTGGTTGCGGGTAGATGCTTACTACAACGGCCCGCGCGACAATCCCAAGGGCTTCTTCCAGCCCGTGCCCTGCATGCAGTGTGAGAATGCGCCCTGCGAGGTGGTCTGCCCCGTCCAAGCGACCACGCACAGCAGCGAAGGCCTGAACGACATGGTCTATAACCGCTGCGTCGGCACTCGTTACTGCTCCAATAACTGCCCCTACAAGGTGCGGCGGTTTAATTTCCTGCTGTTTCAGGATTGGGATACTCCCCAATTCAAGCTTATGCGCAATCCGGACGTGACCATACGCAGCCGTGGCGTCATGGAAAAGTGCACTTACTGCGTGCAGCGCATCAGCGAGAAACGCATCGACGCGGAAAACGCAGCGGTGCGCGAAGCTAAGGACATCCGAATCGGCGATGAGCTGCAGACCGCTTGCCAGCAGTCGTGTCCGGCAAACGCCATTGTTTTCGGCAACCTCAACGATCCGAACAGCCAAGTCAACAAGTGGAAAGCCCAGGCGAGGAATTACTCTTTGTTGGGTGAATTGAATACGCGGCCGCGCACAACGTATCTTGCGGAAGTCCGCAATCCGAACCCCGAGTTAGAGGCAAAATCAGAAGGACAGTCAAAGACATAAGTGGAGCGCAAGTAAGGCATGGCGACGAACACGCAAATACCCGTGGCAGACAGGCGAGTGCCGGTGATCGCGCCGGGACACACCTTCTCCACCATCGGCGAGAAGATCAGCAATATCGTGCTGAGCCGACCCGTCTCACTGGGTTGGATCCTCGGTTTCCTGATCGTGTTCTCGATGATGAACATGCTGATGATGGCCCTCGGGTATCTGTTCATCAAAGGCACCGGTATCTGGGGCATCAACATTCCCATTGGTTGGGGATTTGCCATCGTCAACTTTGTTTGGTGGATCGGCATTGGCCACGCCGGAACACTGATTTCTGCGATCCTTTGCCTGCTGCGCCAGACCTGGCGCAACTCCATCAACCGTTTCGCCGAAGCCATGACGCTGTTTGCCGTCGCCTGCGCCGGCATTTTCCCGCTCGCTCATACCGGACGTCCCTGGCTTGCCTACTGGCTCTTTCCCTATCCCAACACCATGCAGTACTGGCCGAATTTCCGCAGCCCGCTGGTGTGGGACGTGTTTGCGGTTTCGACTTACTTCACTATTTCGCTGGTCTTTTGGTTTGTAGGATTGATTCCCGATTTCGCCAGCTTGCGCGACCGCGCCGAAAGTACCTTCGTCCAACGTATCTACGGACTGCTCGCCATGGGATGGCGCGGCTCCGCCCGCCACTGGCACCGTTACGAGACGGCGTACTTACTTCTCGCCGGGCTCGCGACACCGCTGGTGCTTTCCGTTCACACAGTCGTCAGTTTCGATTTTGCCGTCGGCATCGTCCCCGGATGGCACACTACGATCTTTCCTCCGTACTTTGTCGCCGGCGCTATCTACTCTGGTTTTGCCATGGTACTTTGCCTGGCGATTCCGATCCGCAGGATTTACGGGCTTCAGGATTTCATCACCATGCGGCATCTCGAGAACGCGGCCAAGGTGATGCTCGCCACTGGCCTCATCGTCGCCTATGGCTATGGCATGGAAGCCTTCATGGGCTGGTATAGCGGCAGCCAACTCGATTCATTCCTGCTCTGGAACCGGCTGCACGGCCCGTACCGCTTGTCATATATGGCGTTGCTCGCTTGTAACATTCTCATCCCACAAGTTCTCTGGCTGAAGAAGTTTCGCATTTCGACCGGATGGCTTTGGCTTATCTCGTTCGTTGTGCTCGTCGGCATGTGGCTGGAGCGGTTCATCATTGTAGTAGTTAGTTTGAGCCGCGACTTCCTGACTTCTTCGTTTGGCATGTACTACCCCACTAAGTGGGATTGGATGACCTTCGCCGGCACCATTGGAATGTTCCTAACTGCCATGTGGCTTTTCGTACGCATTCTGCCCATGATCTCCATCTTCGAATTGCGCACCTTGCTTCCGGAGTCGCAGGTGCACGAGGCGGCGGAGGTGAAGCAATGAGTGAGAATCCCACTTATGGATTGATGGCCGAATTTGATTCTGCAAAAGAACTCCTGGCCGCCGCTCATAAGACGCATGAAGCTGGTTACCAGAAAGTCGACGCCTACAGTCCCTTCCCCATCGAAGGCCTGGCCGAAGCAATCGGCTTTCACAAGAACCACGTGGCGCTCGTCGTTCTTATCGGCGGCCTTATCGGCGGGATCTCGGCGTACGCGCTTCAGTATTGGGTGGCGGTAATCACCTATCCGGTCAATATCGGCGGTCGGCCCTTTCACTCCTGGCCCTCGTTCATCATCGTGACTTTCGAGCTGACAATTCTCTTCGCCGGACTTTCTGCCGCGATCGGCATGCTTGCGCTGAACGGCCTTCCCATGCCCTATCACCCGGTATTCAACGTGCCCGAGTTTGCTAGGGCCTCAGAGAACAAGTTTTTTCTGATTGTGTTTTCAAGCGACTCAAAGTATGACGCCGCGCGTACGCGTTCTTTTCTCGAGGGCCTAGCTCCACGGATGGTCGCGGAGGTGCCAAGCTAGTTATGGGCGATACTCGCAACCTCGGAAAGGTACTGCCCGCGCTTCTGGCGATGATTGCCATGACCGCCGGATGCCGCCTCGATATGCACGTGCAGCCGTATTACAGGCCGATGGCGAAAAGCGATTTCTTCAATGACGACCGCTCCGCCCGCTTGCCGGTAGAAGGCACAGTGGCGCGCGGCGATCTTCGCGAAGATTTTTACTTCTACACCGGGAAAATCGGCAATGAACCCGGAGCCTATCTGCCGTTTCCGGTTACGGCTGAAGTTCTCGCACGCGGACGCGAACGTTTCAACATTAACTGCACGCCTTGCCACGGACGCGTCGGCGATGGCAATGGCTTTATTCCGTCGCGCGGATTCCGTCGTCCGCCGTCCTATCACATAGACCGTCTGCGCAAAATGCCGATTGGATATTTCTTTGATGTTATGACCAATGGCTTCGGGGTTATGCCCGAATACGGAACGCAGGTTGCCCCACGCGATCGCTGGTGCATCGCCGCTTACATCCGCGCGCTGCAACTTAGCCAGAATGCAATGGCGAGCGATGTTCCCGCAGGACAAAAAGTTCCATCGCCCCCGCCGCAATTTCGCGACATTGGCAACGGAGCTACACTACCCGAAATAGCGCCCGCGCCCTCCACGACCGCCGCCGCTACAAAAGGGGAGCGCAAATGACGACGGCCACAGTGAAGATGACTAAGTCGGATCTTATTGCCCCGCCCTTAGCGCAAACCATGCAACTGCGGTCGCTTTCGATCGGCGCGATTGGCGGCATTGCTTCCATCGCCGGGGCTTTTCTTGCGCACGACAGTGCATCTCAGACTGACTTTTACTCGGCCTATCTCACGGGCTTCATGTTTTGGCTTGGACTTTCGCTCGGATGCATGGCCATCCTGATGCTCTACCACCTGGTCGGCGGCGCCTGGGGCACGGTAATTCGCCGCATTTTGGAATCGGGCATGATGACCCTGCCACTCATGTTCGTGCTGTTTATTCCGATTCTGCTGAACCTTCCCAAACTGTACTTTTGGGCACGGCCCGATCGGCTGACCGACCCAAAGATCGCGGAGATTGCTCACAGCTATCTCAATTTCCACGGTATTCTGGCGCGCTATATCCTGTACTTCGTCATCTGGATCGGCATGGCATACTTTTTGAATCGCTGGTCCACCGAGCAGGATACGATTGCGGGCCAAAGCACGATGCGTTTTCGCGCGCTGAGTTCCATCGGACTCGTTTTCTACTCGCTGACAATTTCTTTCGCGGTGATCGACTGGGTCATGTCGCTGCAGGCGCGCTGGATCTCGACCATTTTCGGTCTGCTCTTCATTGCGGGCGAAGCGCTTTCCGCCTTTTGCTTTTGCGTAGTGATCGAGAGCATTCTCGGCAAGCGCAAGCCTATGTCCGAGTACCTTACCGACACGGAAGTCCACGACCACGGCAAGTTCATATTAGCTTTCGTCATGGTGTGGGCTTACTTCAATTTCTCGCAATGGCTTATCATCTGGGCGGGCAATCTGCCCGAAGAAATTCCCTGGTATGTGCGCCGCATGAATGGCGGGTGGGAAACGGTCGGCCTGTTTCTGGTGGTGTTCCATTTCGCCGTGCCGTTTGCGCTTTTGCTCTCACGGCAGTTGAAGCGCAAGACGCGCACGTTGGTTTGGATTGCGTTGTGGCTCATCTTCATGCGCATCGTCGACATTTTCTGGCACGTCGAGCCGGCGTCGCATCCGGCGTTTCACATTAGTTGGCTGCATTTCGCAATCATTGCCGGCATCGGCGGTCTTTGGATGAGTTACTTCTTTCACAACCTGAGAGCCCGTCCGCTGCTGGTTGTGAATGCGCCGCAGACACTGAGACTTTTGGAGCCGTCGCATGAGTGACGAGATGAATCACAGCCAATCCGGCCGCGAGGCCGGTTTCGAACGCGAAGATCTGGGCGCGCGCGGCGTTTTCATTTTCATGATCGGCCTCGCGGTCGTTGCCGTCGTCATCTATTTCGTCATCATCGGGTTGTACTCGTTCCTCGACAAGTACGAGCGCTCGCGGATGGCAACTGCCAGTCCATTGGTCAGTTCGAATGGCGCGATGTCGAGGGTGGTCAAGCAGGAATACATGGAACAACGGTTCAAGGACAACGGTGTTCCCATGCTCGAAGTCAATGAGCGCGGCCAGTTTCGCGATTTCTTGATCAAGCAGGAAAGCCAACTGAACAGCTACGGCTGGGTTGATGAAAAGGCGGGCGTGGCCCACATTCCGATCGACCGCGCCATGGAATTGATTGCGCAGCGCGGATTGCCGGTGTACACGCCAGGGGCCGCGGAAACAAGTAAGAAGGTTGCAAGTAAAGTGCCCGCGCAGAAGTCGGCGGCGACGAAGCAGTAGGAACTTTGACTAACTTCCGTTTCTACATGACGGAATCCATATCCTAATTCGAAGTAACCGCTCCGGCCGGGATCGTCGGAAAAGGAATAACGCTGTGCACGGTAGAACTGTCATTTTCGCAACACTGCTGCTCGGACTGACCCATGTCTTGCTCTGGGCCCAGGTTTCAAGCGGCCCAATGATGGGCGGCGGCATTATGAGTCCGCCAGCGAATCAACGCCCGCCCGGACTCGAGTTCGTTGGCATCGAGCAACATCTGAACGGCGAAGTGCCCGGCAATCTCGAATTTCGCGACGAGCTCGGCAACCCCGTGAAGCTCTCCGACTACTTCGGCCACGGACGCCCCGTCATACTGAACCTGGGTTACTATCAGTGCCCCATGCTTTGCGGCGAACTCCTGGAAGGGTTAGTTGGTTCGATGAAGGCGCTCACATTCAATGTCGGCCAGGATTTTGATATTCTCACCGTAAGTTTCGACCCGCGCGAAACCACGGAGATGGCCGCCGAAAAAAAGCGCGACATGATGAAGCGTTACGGCCGCCCGAATGCCTACTTAGGCTGGCATTTCCTTACCGGGAAGGCCGACCAGATCGATGCGCTCACCAAATCGGTCGGCTTTCAATTTCATTTCGATGAGAAGACGGGGCAGTACGCGCACGCCACCGCCATCGTTATGCTGACTCCCGATCGGCGCATTTCGGGATACTTCTATGGCGTCGAGTTCTCCCCGAAAGATCTAAGGCTCGGACTCGTGCACGCCTCGCAAAACAAGATTGGCAACATCGGCGACCAGGTGCTGCTTTACTGCTATCATTACGATCCCAGGACCGGAAAATACGGCGCGGTCGTCAGCAACATGCTGAAACTCGGGGCGCTCGCGACCATGCTCTTCCTGGGAACATTTGTGTTCGTCATGTTTCGCGCTGATCGCCGTTCCGGCCATGGTTCCGGTATTAGTTCCGATCAAGGTGTAACCCGAAGTAAGTCGGGGTGAGTTATATAACTATGTCGAAATTTCTGCCATTGTGGCCCGATCAGGCCTCGAGCTCCGCAGGCCAGGTGGATATGCTCTATATCTATCTGCTGCTGGTCGCCGGCGCCATGACCGCGCTCATCTTTGTCGCCATTGCGGTGTTGGCGATCAAGTATCGTCGCGTGCCCGGCCGCGAAGCCCAACAGATCGAAGGCTCCACCTTACTCGAACTTACCTGGTCGGTCATTCCTTTCTTTGTCATGCTGTCTTTTTTTATCTGGGGCGCGGTCATTTATTTCAGAGAACGCACTCCTCCCGCCGACGCGAGCGAGATCTACGTCGTCGCCAAGCAATGGATGTGGAAGTTCGAGCACATGGAGGGACAGCGTGAGATCAACGAGTTGCACGTCCCCGCCGGACAGAACGTCAAACTCATCATGACCTCGCAGGACGTGATTCACAGCTTTTTCGTCCCGGCATTCCGCCTCAAACAGGACGTGCTGCCCGGCCGCTATACCACGCTCTGGTTCAAGGCCACCGTGCCCGGCCGCTATCATTTGTTTTGCGCCCAATATTGCGGCACCGGGCACTCCGGCATGGGCGGCGACATCGTCGTCATGACGCAGCAGGATTACGCGCAGTGGATGGCGGGTGGTCCGTCCGCGCCTTTGCAGGACACTGGCAAGCTCTTGTTCTCCACTCTCGGATGCTCAACCTGCCATCGTTTCGATGTGCAGGGCCGCGGCCCCAATCTGATCAATGTCTACAACAAGCCGGTCCTGCTCGAAGACGGGCGCACGGTGATTGCCGATGAGAACTATGTGCGTGAGTCCATCCTCAATCCCACCGCAAAGATCGTGAACGGTTTCAAACCGATCATGCCCACCTTCCAGGGCCTCGTCAGCGAAGAGCAGTTGGACGCGCTGGTGGCGTATGTGAAGTCGCTGTCTCAGCCACCTACGGGAACTATGGGGCTGCAAAGCCAGCCCTCCACTTCCCCAGCGCAAAAAGATAAGGGTCAGGTGCAATAGTTATGGCAAGCATGGTACCTCCGGCGAATCCGGCCCCAAGTCAGACTCCAGCTCCAGCTCCGGCTCCAACTCCGACGACGAACTATCTCAACAACGGGTACGGACTCAGGTCGTGGCTCTTAACGACCGACCACAAGCGGATCGCGGTCCTCTATCTGATTTCTGTGACCACGTTCTTTTTTCTCGGCGGATTCTTTGCCATGCTTATCCGGCTCGAGTTACTCACGCCGCAGGGCGACCTGATGCAGGCTGATACCTATAACAAGGTTTTCACCATGCACGGCATGATCATGGTGTTTTTCTTTCTGATTCCAGTGGTGCCTGCCGTGCTGGGAAATTTTCTCGTTCCCCTGATGGTCGGGGCGAAAGATCTCGCCTTTCCCCGGATCAACCTATTAAGCTGGTATCTCTACATCATCGGCGGCATCATGATGATGCACGTCATGTTGACAGGCGGCGTCGACACGGGCTGGACTTTCTATAGCCCATTTAGCACCGAGTACACCAATACTAAGATTGTCGAGGCCGGACTCGCGGTTTTTATCGCCGGGTTCTCCTCGATTCTCACCGGACTGAACTTTATCGTCACCATCCACCGCTTGCGCGCACCCGGCCTTACCTGGAGCCGCCTGCCCCTGTTCATCTGGGCCAACTACGCGACCAGCATCATCATGGTTCTCGGCACGCCGGTTATCGCCATCACCATCGTGCTTGTCGCCGTCGAACGCCTCTTCCATCTCGGCATCTTCGATCCCCGGCTCGGCGGAGATCCGCTCCTCTTTCAGCATCTCTTCTGGTTCTATTCCCATCCCGCGGTGTATATCATGATTCTGCCTTCGATGGGAGTGGTCAGCGAACTGATCGCCTGTTTTTCGCGCAAGCGTATTTTTGGCTATAAGTTCGTGGCGCTTTCGAGCATTGCCATTGCCGTGCTCGGCTTTCTTGTCTGGGCGCATCATATGTTCGTGGCCGGCATCTCTCTCTACGCCGCGTTGATGTTTTCGTTTCTCACTTTTTTCATCGGCGTGCCCTCAGCCGTCAAAGTCTTTAACTGGACGGCCACTCTCTACAAGGGTTCCATCTCGTACGCCACTCCGATGCTCTACGCCTTTGGGTTCATAGGTCTGTTCACCATCGGCGGATTGACCGGACTCTTTCTTGCCACGCTCGGCGTCGATGTGCATGTTCACGATACGTACTTCATCGTCGCCCACTTTCACTACGTCATGGTAGGTGGCGTCTTGATGGGGTATCTCGGAGGCATGCATTTCTGGTGGCCGAAGATCAGCGGACGCATGTATCCGGAAGGCTGGGCTAAGCTTTCGGCGCTGTTCATCTTCGCCGGTTTCAATCTGACGTTCTTCCCGCAATTCATCCTCGGTTATCTGGGGATGCCGCGGCGTTACTGGCAGTATCCGCCGGAGTTTCAGGTGCTGAACGTGCTCTCGACCGCAGGCGCCAGCATTCTCGCGGTTGGCTATCTCCTGCCAATGATCTATTTTCTCTGGTCATTGCGATACGGGCCAATCGCCGACGCCAATCCCTGGAACGCCGCCGGCCTGGAGTGGAAGACCTCATCGCCGCCTCCTACGTTCAATTTCGATGAGACACCGGTTGTAACCTGGGAAGCTTATAACTACGACGAGATTCCTCACAAGGATCTGGAGGCTCCCGTTGCACGATAACGAAGCGGCTACCGTCAAACACGAAGCCCACAATCCAGCGTTGCTCCACCACTTCTCCGACACTCAGCAACAGAAGAACGCCGCCTCGCTGGGCATGTGGTTATTTCTGGTGACGGAGATCATGTTTTTCGGCGGCATGTTCTGCGCATATCTGATCTACCGCCTGAAGTATTTCAACGCGTTTGCGGCGGGAAGCCAGCAGCTCAGCATCACGCTGGGAGCCGCTAACACCGCGGTTTTGATCATCAGTTCGGTCACGGTTGTGCTGGCGGTGAAAGCAGCGGAGGCAGGCAAACGCAAACTACTGGTCAGCTATCTCGTCGTGACCGTATTGCTCGGGATGACATTTCTGACGATCAAGGGGTTCGAGTATCGTGAAAAATTCGAGAGGCACCATGTGCCCGGGCCCACCTTTCAGTTCACAGAGCCATTTAACGACAACGGTACGATAATACCCCTGCAGCCGGACGAAGTGCCGCACGCACAGCTATTCTTTGCCCTCTATTTCGTGATGACCGGCATGCACGCCCTGCACATGGTCATCGGCTGCGGCCTGTTCAGTGTATTGATAGTTCTGGCATGGCGAGGGCATTACTCGCCCGGCTACTACACTCCCATAGAAAATGCGGGCTTATATTGGCACTTGGTCGATATCATCTGGATTTATTTGTTCCCGTTGTTGTATCTGATCAGCAGGCATTCGTAAGGATTACAATGTCCGACAAAACAGAACACACAACTCACTCGCAACTGTTTTACATAGCCATTGGCGTCGGTCTGCTGATTGGGACTATTACCACGGTCGGCGCCGCGTTCGTAAACCTCGGCCCGTTCAATCCTATTATCGCGTTACTCATCGCCAGCATCAAAGCTGTGGTCGTCGTGCTTTTTTTCATGCACGTCAAAGGCTCGAGCGAGAAGCTGACTGGCGCTGTGGTTGTCTCGGGCGTCTTTTTCTTTGCCATACTGGTATCTCTTTCACTGGCGGACTACCTGACGCGGTCCTGGCAGTAATGCGGCAGGTTAGAGGGCAGAGGTCAGATTTCAGAAGTAATGCCCATGCGATTTGCGTGCTCGCAAGCGAGAGCGCTGCAGGTTACGAAAAGCGATTCTAACCCCTTTAATCTGACCTCTGCCCTCTGACCTCCGCGATCCCCCTTGCGCCAATCGCCCGCATCCTCGAAGATGTTCTGTAAACTATGCCGCAAGACATCGTTCCATCTTCGATCCAGCCCGCGCCACTGGATGCCTTCGCACTTGAAGCCGCTCTCCGCCGCCATCTTCGCGGAGAGGTTCGCTTCGACACGGGCAGCCGCGCCCTCTACTCAACCGACGGCTCAAACTACCGCCAAGTCCCAATCGGCGTCGTAGTTCCTCGCGATAAAGAAGATGTTCTCGCCGCGGTTGCCCTCTGCCGCGAACACGGCGCTCCACTGCTGGCCCGCGGCGGCGGGACTTCGCTTGCCGGACAATGCTGCAACGCCGCCGTCGTTCTCGACTTTTCGAAGTACATGGCGGGCATTCTTGAAATCGATCCCGCGCGCCGCATCGCGCGCGTCGAGCCGGGAGTCGTCCTCGATCGCCTTCGCGCCGCAGCCGAGAAGCATCACCTCACCTTCGCGCCCGATCCCGCCACTCACGACCGCTGCACCCTCGGAGGCATGATCGGCAACAACTCCTGCGGCGTGCATTCGATCATGGCCGGCAAGACCGACGACAACATCGAGGGGCTCGAAATCCTAACCTACGACGGCCAGCGCCTGAGCGTGGGTGCGACCAGCGCAGACGATTGCGCCCACATCCTGAGCGAAGGCGGACGCCACGCCGAAATTTACGCTGGCCTCAAATCCATCGCCGACCGCTACGGCGAGCAGGTCCGCCGCCAGTTTCCGAACATTCCGCGCCGCGTCTCCGGATACAACCTCAACCACCTGCTCCCGGAAAATGGATTTCATGTGGCGCGCGCGCTAGTCGGCTCCGAAGGCACTTGCGTCACCGTGCTCGAAGCCACTTGCCGCCTGGTCGAGAGTCCCCCGGCGCGCGTCCTGCTCGTCATCGGATGGCCCGACATTTATCTCTGTGCCGACCACGTTCCCGAAATCATGCAGCACCGCCCTATCGGCCTTGAAGGTTTCGACGACATAATGGTCGCCGCGAGCCGCCGCAAGGCCGTGAATCTCGACGCTCTTGCGCTGCTGCCTGAAGGCGGCGGCTGGCTGATGGTCGAATTCGGCGCAGACACGGCCGCCGAAGCCGACGCCCAGGCGCAGCACTTGATGAATGCCCTCGATCGTTCCGCCGCTCCGCCCGATATGCGCCTGTTCACCGATCAAAAACAGGCTCGGCGCATCTGGGATGTCCGCGAGTCGAGCCTGGGAGTGACCGCGCACGTCCCCGGCGAACCGTTGCGCTGGGAAGGCTTCGAAGATTCCGCAGTCGCTTCCGAAAAGCTCGGAGCCTACCTGCGCGACCTGCGCCGCCTGATGCAGGCCCACCACTACGACGGTTCGTTCTATGGGCACTTCGGCCACGCCTGCGTTCACACGCGCATGGACTACGATCTCCAATCCGCCGAGGGCGTCGCCAAATTCCGCCAGTTTATGGAAGAGGCAGCCGACCTCGTCGTAAGCTACGGCGGCTCCCTCTCCGGCGAGCACGGAGACGGCCAGTCGCGCGGCGAACTTCTTCCGAAAATGTTTGGCCCCGAACTCATGCAGGCCTTTCGCGAGTTCAAAGCGCTCTGGGACCCGGATTGGAAGATGAATCCGGGCAAGCTCATCGAGCCTTATCGCCTCGACGAAAATCTCCGGCTGGGCGCGGACTACGCTCCCTGGCAGCCGCAGACGCGTTTCAAATTTCCC
>Ga0181530_10002484_pt1 | contig 21761 bp, 22 predicted proteins | sample PEATcosm2014_Bin_42_FD_119769 | JGI IMG/M metagenome (GOLD analysis project Ga0181530, IMG submission 119769) | Peatland microbial communities from MTU Mesocosm Facility, Houghton, MI, USA - PEATcosm2014_Bin10_60_metaG | ecosystem: Environmental > Terrestrial > Soil > Wetlands > Peat | place... | reverse complement strand
TGTTCTGGCCGGTGGCGATGAGGAGATCGGCTTTGGTCATAAGGCCGTTGGCGTCCACCCAGTAATGATGGAAAAGCGTGCCGCGCGGCGCTTCACAGGAGCCGATTCCTTCCCTTCGGTTCAGCGACGCGCGGGCCTGGATCGAGTCCTCGAACAGTTCCCGATTATGCATCAATTCTTCGATCCGTTCGATCATGTGCAGCATTTCGATGAGCCGGGCGAGGTGATAGTGGAACGATTCGCATACGGCGGCCGTGCCCTCTGACGCCCCGCGCTGCTTGAACTCGCGCAACTCGCGATCGGCGCGTTCGGTGCCGGCGAATCGGGCGACATTGAGGCGCGCGAGCGGACCGACGCGGTAGTGTCCTTTTGGGTATCCGAGCGGCCGGTAGAAAGGGAATTTGACAAACGAATAATCCTCGCTGGCTTCGCCCAGGTAAGTGGAGAAATCACGGGGGTCGAGGCCGTCGGCGACGGAGTTACCTTTATCGTCGATGATGCGGAGGGTCCCGTCGTAATACTCGAGTCCACCCTCGCGACTCACGGTGGCGAGGAAGAGCGACGGGAAGTTGCCCATATGCGCGATTTCAGCGGCAAAGCCGTCGAGCAGGGGCTTGAGACGGCTGAGCGCCAGTTCCACCGAACTGAGGGCTTCGGGAATCCACGACAGAATTTCATCCCGCTGCTCCGTGGTGAAGCGCCGGTGAACGCCGCCGGGGCCGCTGCATGCCGGATGCACGCTCTTTCCGCCCACCAGCTCGATGATGCGCTGCCCGAACTGCCGCAGCCGGATGCCGCGGCGCAGGAAATCGGGGTCGCGCTCGAGCAGACCGAAGATGTTGCGTTTCTCCGGAGGCGCGTCCATGCCCAGCAGCAGGTCGGGCGCGGAAAGGTGAAAAAAGCTGAGCGCGTGCGACTGCAGAATCTGGGCGCAGTTGACGAGGCGGCGCTGTTTTTCCGCGGCCGGAGGGATTTCGACGCCGAGCAGCATGTCGCCTGCCTTTGAGCTGGCGAGGATGTGGCTCACCGGGCAGATGCCGCAAACACGCGACATGATGCCGGGCATTTCCGCGAACGGACGGCCTTCGACCAGCTTTTCGAAGCCGCGGAACTCAGTGATATGGAACCGCGCCGATTCCACGCCGCCCGCGTCGTCGAGCTGGATTGAAATTTTCGCGTGACCTTCGATACGGGTTACCGGCTCGATCATGAGGCGCTTGCTCATGTCCCGAATTTCCTTCCTTCGACTGCCGGCGTTCGGCCCGCCAGAAGATCGGCGACGAAAGCGAAGATTGCGTCCGCGGACGGCGGGCACCCGGGGAGGAAATGATCCACGGGCACGACATCGTGGATGCGCAGCACGCGGGGGAGCAGGCGCGGAACGATGTCATCGCCATCGTTGTCGTTGTTCAAGCCGGGCACTCCGTTGACGATGTCGCATTCCCGGTACGCGCGGTTGAGCACGTCGTCCACGGAAAAAAGATTGCGCAGGGCAGTGACGTTGCCGGTGACGGCGCAGTCGCCGAACGCGATCAGTATCCGGGTGCGCTGCCGGATCACACGGATGTCGCGGAGATGGTCTTCGTTGGCCACGGCCCCCTCCACCAGAGCGATATCGATGTGTTCCGGAAACGCCTTGATGTCCATAACGGGCGAGTAGCAAAGGTCGGCCAGGGCGGCCAGATCGATCAGGCGCTCGTCCAGATCGAGAAAGGACATGTGGCAGCCGGAGCATCCGCCCAGCCAGGCGGTGGCGAGGCGCGGTCGAGGGTGGTTCAGGCGATCCAGAGCTTTTCCTTTCTGGCAGTGACGATATATTTCAGGAAGCTGCGATCCTTGCGCATCTCGGCTACTGTTTTGCCTTTCAGGAACAGAGCGCCCGTGGGACAGACCTGCACGCATTTGCCGCAGCCGGTGCAGGTGTCGGACTCGCCCCAGGGCTCGCCCAGGTCGGTGATAACGGTGGAATTGCGGCCCCGGCCCCGCACATCCCACGTGTGCGCGCCTTCCACTTCGTCGCAGACACGGACGCAGCGCGTGCACAGAATGCAGCGGTTATGGTCCACGCCGAAACGCTCGTGGCTGATGTCCACCGCCAGGCTGGGATATTGCGGCGCGAGGCGGATGTGATCGACGCCGAGTTGCGCCGCCAAGTCCTGCAGTTCACAAGCGCCGTTCATCACGCATACGGCGCAGACATGGTTCCGCTCGGCGAAGAGCAGCTCGATAATGAGCTTGCGCTGCGCGCGGAGTGCCGGGGTATCGGTGCGGACCACCATTCCTTCTTCCGCTTTGGTGATGCAGGAAGCCCGGAGCCTCGGTTGGCCTTCGATCTCGACGAGGCAAAGGCGGCACGCGCCCGGATCGGAGAGTTCGCCGATATGACAGAGCCGCGGAATGTGAATGCCGCCATCCCATGCCGCGGAGAAAATCGACTCGCCTTCGAGCGCCGTGATCATCCTGCCATCGACTTCGAGTGTTCTGACGCTCATGCGGTGACCTCGGAAAGAACAGACATATGGCAGTGCCCGGCCGGGCATCGATGTTCGCGCACATGCGCTTCGTACTCGGGGCGGAAGTGCCTCAAAGTGCTGAGCACGGGGTTGGGCGCGGCGATGCCCAGGCCGCAAAGGCTCGCCGCGCGCAGAAGGCCGGAGAGTTCTTCCAGCATCCCGAAGTCGGCGTTCACTCCCTCGCCGCGGGTAATGCGAGCCAGGATGTCATGCATCTGCACAGTGCCCGCCCGGCACGGGATGCACTTGCCGCAGGACTCGTCGCGGCAGAATTCCATGAAAAAACGCGCGATATCCACCATGCAGGACGACGTATCCATGACGATCAGGCCGCCGGAGCCCATGATCGCCCCGATGCTTTGGAGCGAGTCGTAATCCATCGGGAGATCGAGATGAGTGGCCGGAATGCAGCCGCCGGCGGGACCGCCGGTTTGCGCCGCTTTGAATTCGTAACCGGCGGGAACGCCGCCGCCGAGATCGTGGATTATAGTCGCCAAAGGCGTTCCGATGGGCACTTCTACGAGCCCCGCGCGGGCTATCCTGCCGGCGAGCGCGAAGACTTTGGTGCCGGGGCTGGTGGGCGAGCCGATGGACGCGAACCAATCGCCGCCCTTTTCGACGATAGTGCGAATGTTGGCAAAGGTCTCGACGTTGTTGATCAGCGTGGGCTGAGTCCACAGCCCGCGTTCCGGCGGGTAAGGAGGGCGCGCGACGGGCTGTCCGCGTTTGCCTTCGATCGAGGCGAGAAGAGCGGTTTCCTCCCCGCAAACGTATGCTCCCGCGCCGATCCGCAGATCTATGCGGAAGTTAAAACTGCTTTCGAAAATGCGATCGCCCAGCAGTTCCTGGCGCCGCGCCTGCTCGAGGGCGGTCCTGAGACGCGCCACGGCAAGCGGAGACTCACCGCGCACGTACACGTATCCCTGACTCGCGCCGACGGCGCGTCCGGCAATAGCCATGCCCTCGAGAACGCGGTGCGGGTCGCCTTCGAGAACCGCCCGGTTCATGAATGCGCCGGGGTCGCCTTCGTCGGCGTTGCACACAACGTACTTCACCTTCGAGGGCTGGCGGGCCACGAGTTCCCACTTCAGGCCCGTGGAATAGCCTGCCCCGCCGCGGCCGCGCAGCCCGCTCCGGCGCACCTCGGCGATGATCTGCTCGGGAGTCATTTCCGTGACGGCGCGGAGGAGGGATCGGTATCCACCGGTTCCGATGTAATCGGCGATGCGCTCGGGGTCGGTTTGGCCGGAGTTCGCGAGGATGATGCGCCGCTGGCCCGCGAAGAACGGGTGGCCAGGCCCGATCGTTGGGACCCGGTTCCCATCCACGATCGCGGACACGTCGGCGGAGGTTACGTTGGTGTAGATCGCGTCGCCGGCGGAACTGCGTACAAGCGGGCCTTCGGAACAAAGTCCCAGGCACCCGGTACCGCACACTTCGATTTGCGCCGTGCGTCCCCGCTGCGCCACTTCGCCTTCGAGGGCATCGCGAACGGCGCCGGCTCCGCCCGCAAGGCAACCAGCCACCGTGCAGCAGAGGATGCGGTCTTTCAACAGCGCAACGCGCTGCCGCTCAGCCTGCTGAACCTGGAGGAGCGTTTCGCGATTCATACTTGTCCCGCAGACGACTTTCGAGTTGCGCGGAGGTGGTGCGCGTGAGCGCCATGCCGTCGCAGACCACGAGGGGCGCCAGTCCGCACGCCCCGGCGCAGCGATCCACTTCGAGAGTCCAGCCGCTCTCCCTGACGATATTCGCGAGGCCCGCCGCGCCCTCCACGTAGCATGCGGTTCCGAGACAGACACAAGCCGTATGCTCTGCCGGCGGCGCGAAACGGAAGAGATGATAGAAGGTCGCCACTCCGAGCACCTTACTTGGCGGAAGCCGCAGTTTGCGGGCGATTTCACGCAGCAGCGAAAGCGATAAGTACCCATGCAACTGCTGCGCCGCGTGCAGAATCTCAATCAGTGCGTCCCCGGCATAGTGGTGGCGCATCATCGCGTTTTCGAGCAGCTTCTCGCGCTCCCCGGCGGGTTCGGTCATCGGTGAATCCGCTTGTGATGCGCGGCCTCAATGGCTTCGCGGTCGTCCTCCTCCAGTTCGTCCACCGGGATGATCTTGTATCCGGTGAAGATGCTGTCGAACAGGCCGCGCTTCTCCGCCCTGGAGACGATCAGGCAGAGATGAACGTGCAGAATACCGAACGCAATGAACACGAACATCAGGCAGAAGTGAATCAGCCGGATGTTCTGTATGTTCACCAGACGTGGGATCCAGCCCACGAGAGGAGTCAGAATCGCACTGTGCCGCAGCACGTTGAACATCACCAGCCCGCTGAGGATTTCAACCAGCACCAGCGCGTAGATCGCAATGTAGGACATAGCGGCCATGGCGTTGTGCCCTACTTTGGAAACGGGGGTAGGGCGGATGAAGCCGTAGAACTTGATCACCTCGATCATTTCCTTCCACTGCGCCTTATGCAGCGGAACCATCGCTTGCCATCTCACCCAGCGGTCGCCGGCGAAAAAGAGATACAAGCGGATGAGGAATAACGCGATGAAGGCCATTCCAAAGGATTCGTGGACGAACCGGAACCAACCCATCAGGAACTTTGTGTTCGTCTGTCCCACGATGAACGGGTTGTGGATGTAATACCCGGTAAACGAGAGCGCTCCGATGCAGATCACCAGGCCCCAATGAACGAGGCGTAAAGGATATTGCCAAACGTACACGGCTATGGCGGTGCCGACCCGCATGCGCGGATGCCGGTCGATGGTTTGCGCGGTGGGCATTGCCTCTCCTTTCTTTATTCGATGCAGCTCAGGCGACGCGCGGAATCGTGTACTCGCGCCCCTGGGCGTCGATGACATGCACCGCGCAGGCGATGCAGGGATCGAACGAATGAATGGTGCGCAGGATTTCGAGCGGCCGGTTGGGATCGGCGACCGGCGTGTTCAGCAGCGCCGCTTCGTATGGCCCGCGTTGTCCCTGCGCATCGCGCGGTCCCGCGTTCCACGTTGTAGGAACCACCGCCTGGTAGTTCTTGATAGCTTTACCGTCGATCTCGATCCAGTGGCCAAGCGAGCCGCGCGGCGCTTCGTGCCACCCGTGGCCGCTGGCGGATTTCGGCCAGGAACCAGGATCCCAGCGGACGGGATTGAAGATGGTCGTGTTGCCATGGGCCAGATTGTCGTCCAGCTTATCGACCCAGCCTTCGAGCTGGTTGACCATAATCTGCGCTTCGAGCGCACGGGCGGCGAGGCGGCCCAGTGTGGAAAACAAAACGGCGGGTGGCGCGTTCAGAGCTTTAAGCGCACTGTTGACGGAGTCGACGATCTCCTTCTTTCCCGACGCATAGCCGACGACCATGCGGGCCAGCGGACCCACTTCCATAGGCGTGCCGTCGTAGCGGGGCGTCTTAAGCCAGGAGTATTTGGCATTGACGTCCAGCTGATCGTAAGGAGGCTTCGGCCCGGTGTATTTCGGGATGGTTTGGCCCTCCGAGGGGTGTATCCCGCCTGTATCGCCGCCGGAATACTCATACCAGGAATGAGCCACGGATTCGGTAATCTTCGATTGATCGACTGGCAGAACTTTGCTGATGTCGCGTCCCATCACGATGCCCCGCGGAAACAGGAACATCTTCGGATCGTTGGGATCGCCCGACGAGTAATCGCCGTATGAGAGGAAATTGCCGACACCGCCGCCGAGAGAGAACCAATTCTTATAGAAGGGCGCGACGGCCAGCACGTCGGGAACTAAATACTCGTCGACGAATTTGCGCGCGGTATGGACCAGAGTGCGCATCAGATCGATGGTATCCGGGTTGATGACGGCGGCCGGCTCGTTCGGGTCCATTGCGGTGGACATGCCGCCGACGAGGAACGACTGCGGGTGCGGGTTCTTGCCGCCAAGCACGGCGTGAATGCGGATGAAATCCTTTTGAAAGGCAAGCGCTTCGAGATAATGGGCGACCGCCAGCAGATTTACTTCCGGCGGCAGAACATACGCCGGGTGGCCCCAATAGCCGCTCGCGAAGAGGCTCAACTGGCCGCTGTCGACAACGGCCTTGACTCTCTGCTGTATGCCGCGAAAATATGTCGCACTGGATTTTTCGCTGTTCGAAATCGATTGCGCGATCTGCGACGTTTTCGCCGGGTCGGCCTTCAGGGCTGCAGCGACATCGACCCAGTCCAGCGCATGAAGGTGATAGAAGTGGATCACGTGGTCCTGCACCATCTGCGCTCCGGCGATCAAGTGGCGCACGATCCGGGCGTTTTCCGGAACCTCGATTTGCAAAGCATCCTCCACGGCGCGCACGCTGGCGATGGCGTGGACCATGGTGCACACGCCGCAGATGCGCTGCGCCCAGATCCAGGCTTCCCGCGGATCGCGGCCCTGAAGAATCATCTCGATGCCGCGGAACATGGTTCCGGAACTCCAGGCGTCGGTTAGTTTTCCGCCTTCGAGATTGGCTTCTATTCGGAGGTGGCCCTCAATGCGGGTGACGGGATCGACAACGATGCGCGCCATGTCAGTTCTCCTTTCCAACGGCGGGTGGCGGCTGATCGGCGGGTTTCGGCGCTGGCCGGATCGTATTGATGAGACCGTGCACGCTGACTCCGGCCACCACCGCGCCTACCAGGCCGAGGCCTATTTCTCCGGCCGTGACCTCGACGCCGAAACCCGGCACGTTGGGCAACCGGTCGTAGAACGGCGACATGTGATCCCAGAAGCGGGGCGCGGCGCAGGCGATGCATCCATGTCCCGCTCGTATCGGCCAGCTGGTGTGGTCGTTCCACTGTACGATCGGGCAATTGAACGTGGCTTCCGGTCCCTTGCATCCCATCTTGTAAAGGCACCAGCCTTTTTTGTGGCCGTCATCTCCCCACTCAGTGACGAAGCGTCCGGCGTCGTAGTGCGCCCGGCGCTCGCACATATCGTGGATAATGCGGCCATAAGCGAACAGCGGCCGGTTGTATTGATCGAGAGCGGGTAAATCGTTGAATGTCAGATAGTGAACCAGCACGGCAGCTGTATTGGCGGGGTTGTGCGGGCAGCCTGCCATGTTGATGACCTTGATCCCCGGGACGGCCTCGTGCACGCCCAGCGCACCGGTGGGATTCGGGCTGGATCGCACCAGTCCGCCATCGAATGCGCAGGCGCCGACGGCGATGGTGGCGGCCGCGTTGCCGCAAACCTGGCGGGCGATGTCAATCGCCGAGCGGCCGCCGATTGTACAGTAAGCGCCGTCATCGGCCATCGGAATGGCGCCTTCCACGACCACCAGATATTTGCCTTTGTCTTCTTTCACGATGTTGTCGAGCAGGCTGATCGCGGCCGTTCCCGCGCCGGCCATGATGACCTCGTGATACTCCCAGGAAAGGAGATCGAGAACGACGTCCGCTACCTCCGGATGGCTCGACCGGAGCATCGATTCGGAGCATCCTGTACAGTCCTGAAACTGCAGCCAGACTAATACCGGCTTTTTCGCTTTGCCGATCGCGGCGACGGTTTGGGCGAGATAGCGATCGGGTAACGCCAGCATGGCCAGCGTGGCGCTGCAGAACTTTACCAGTTGGCGACGCGTGATCCCTCTGCTTTTTAGTGCTTTGGCAAGATCGTAATCGTTTGCGAGCATTTTGGAACCTTTCCGTTAAACTTGCTGAATCGCTTCGCCGCGCTGCGCGGCCGAGGCGTGTTTTTTGTCGCCCCTCATCGCGAGCCAGTCAATCCATTGGTCAAACCCGGCGCCCGTTATGGCGCACGTTTCGATGATCTCGATTCCCGGATGAATGCGCCGCGCATATTCGCGCGCGAGTTCCGGTTTGAAGGGTACGTAAGGCAGCAGATCGATTTTGTTCAGAATCATCAGCTCCGCCTTGCGAAAGATGCCCGGGTATTTCAACGGCTTGTCTTCACCTTCGGCAACGCTGAGCACCACCACTTTGGCGTCTTCGCCAAGATCGTAGCTGGTGGGACAGACCAAGTTGCCTACGTTTTCGATAAACAGCAGATCGAGCCCTTCAAGATTCCATCCATCGAGATGCTTCTCCACCATGCGCGCATCGAGATGGCAGGCGCCAACAGTGGTGATCTGGCGCACCGGATAGCCATACTTCCCCAGCCTTATCGCGTCATTTTCGGTCTGCAGATCGCCCGTAAGAACGGCCGCCTGCGTGAGAGGCGGCAGCATCTGAAGAGTACGTTCCAGAAACGCCGTCTTGCCTGCCCCCGGAGAACCGATAACATTGAGGGACAGCGTTCCAGTGGCTTGAAGCGCCGAGCGGAGCCCCTCCGCAACGCGCTGGTTTTCACTCAATACCTTTTGTTCGACAGGAACCTGAATCATGCGTTCACTTCCTCCAGTTCGAGAGAGCCAAGGTCCAGCTCATCGCCGCCATGGGCTTCTATGTTGAGCTCGAGCGGGGCGAACGGAGAGTCCTTCACGATGGCGTCGAAGCAGAAGCGCAGCGATTCGCCATCCACTCCGGCGAACTCGCCGATCCGCACGTCTACCCTGGCCGCGCGATATCCCGGATACCGCAGCAACTCCCGCTGAACCGCGTCGAGAATCGAACTGGCTATACCCATCTCATGCATCTCGTCAGCAAATCCTCGGCAACTGGTCACCCGGCAGCAGGTCCACGATGCGGCTGGAGCCGAAAGCGGTCCGCATAGTCACCAGACCCGGGGATGCCTCGCCCACTACCCCGATAATTGCGGCCTCTTCGCCCCGCGGATTACGCCGCATGGCGGCCAGCACATCCTCTGCGTGTTCCGGCGCGACGATGGCCACCAGCTTTCCTTCATTGGCGACATAAAGAGGATCGAGGCCAAGCAGTTCGCACGCACCCCTGACTTCTTCGCGGACGGGGATTTTCTTCTCTTCGATCTCGATACTCACCCCGGATTGCCCGGCAATTTCGTTAAGCGTGCTCGACAGGCCGCCGCGCGTCGGGTCCCGCAGACAACGAATGCTAAACGAGACGGCCAGCATATCGGCGACCAGCCGGTGCAGCGGAGCGGAGTCGCTCACAATGGTGGTCTCGAACTCCAGACCTTCGCGGCTGGCCATGATCGCCGTACCGTGATCGCCTATTGCACCGCTCAGGATGACAACGTCACCGGGCCGCGCCCGATCGGCGGACAGACGCAGGCCCCGCGGCACGGTTCCTATTCCGGTGGTGTTGATGAAGACCCCGTCGCCTTTGCCCCGTTCGACGACCTTCGTGTCGCCGGTCACGATGGTAACGCCGGCCGCGGCCGCCGCCTCCGCCATGGAAGCGGCGACACGGCGCAGAGTTTCCACGGGAAATCCCTCTTCGACGATGAAGCCTGCGCTCAGATAGAGAGGTGTGGCGCCACCCATGGCAAGATCGTTCACCGTGCCGTGAACGGCGAGCGATCCGATGTCGCCGCCCGGAAAAAACAGCGGCCTGACCACGAACGAATCGGTTGTGAAAGCGAGGCGGCATCCGCCAATTTCGAGAACCGCCTGGTCGTCGAGACGGTCGAGCACGGGATTGGAGAACAGCGGCAGAAATACATCGCGCAGCAGGTTCGCGCTGAGCTGCCCGCCACTGCCATGGCCGAGCACAATCTTGTCGCGGGAGCCGGCCGGCGCGGGGCAGACGAACGATGCCGGATCCACCAGCTTTTCCTGCAGTAGTGCGTCAGGCATGGCGTTTGTACCGGTACCAGGCGGCGCAGGCGCCTTCCGAGGAAACCATCGGCGCCCCCAGCGGAGTCATCGGAGTGCAGCGTTTACCGAACGCGGGGCAGTCAATCGGCTTCTTCTGTCCCTGCAGCACCAGCGCGCTGATGCACTCACGCGGTTCTTCCACCTGTAGCGGATCGAGGTGAAAAATACGCTCCGCGTCGTGCGCGGCGTATTCCTCGCGCAGCACCAGACCGCTTTCCGCGATCTCACCGATCCCACGCCATTTGCGGTCCGATACCGTGAATACCTCGCGCATGACTTTCTGCGCCGGGAGGTTTCCCTCATAGTCGACGGATCGCGAGTATTGATTTTCAACCTCGGCGCGGCCCTCTTCCAGTTGCGCCACCAGCATGGAAATCGCTTCCAGCAGATCGATCGGTTCAAAGCCGCCAATGACGATGGGTACTTGAAACTCCTCGGCCAACTCGTGGTACTCGCGGAAGCCCATAATCGTACACACGTGGCCGGGGCCGATGAAGCCCTGTACGCGGTTGGCCGGCGATTGAAGGATCAGCCGCATCGCCGGAGGAACAAGCACGTGCGATACCAGCATTGAGAAGTTCGTGAGACCTTCGCGCCGGGCCTGCCAAACCGCCATCGCATTGGCCGGCGCCGTGGTTTCGAAGCCGACGCCAAAGAAGACGACATGCCGCGCCGGATTCTCTCTCGCGATCTTCAGGGCATCCGTGGGCGAGTAAACGACGCGCACATCGGCTCCGTTGGCGCGGGCCTCGAAAAGGTCGGAATGCGATCCGGGGACGCGCAGCATATCGCCGTAAGACGTGAACGTCACACTCGGCAATGCCGCAATGCGGATTGCCTGATCGATCAGTTCGAGGGGCGTCACGCACACCGGACATCCCGGCCCGTGCACGAGTTCGATGCCCTGAGGCAGCAGATCGCCAATCCCATAACGCATCAGCGTATGGGTCTGGCCCCCGCAAACCTCCATGAGCACCCAGGGCTTCGTCGCGGTGCGGGCTACCTTGTCCGCCAGAGCATGAGCGATCTGCGGATCGCGATACTCGTCGACGTATCTCACGGCGCACCGCTCTTTCCTGCAGGTTGAGCGAGGGCTGCTTCGGCTAAGCTTTCTTCGGCTAAGCCTTCTTCGGTTAAACCTTCCTCCGCCAGAACCCCGATTTGTTCCAGGTATTTGAACGTGCGCGAGGCTTCTTCTTCGTCGATGCGGGAGATGGCAAAGCCGACATGCACCAGCACGAAGTCGCCAGGCCGTACTTCAGGAGTGAATACCAGGCTGATCGTCTTGCGTACGCCGCAGAAGTCAACCGTACCGGACCGGAAGGCCGGATCGTCGCCTTCGACGTTCAGCACTCTTCCAGGCACTGCGAGACACATAGGAAACTTTGGGGACCCTTTCCCGCGTTCCACTACCGCGACTTACTTTGCGCCGGAGATTCTGCAAGTAGCCCGCCGACTTTCGGGGCTTGCAAAGAATTGGAGCATATCACGTATTTCCGGGAATAAACTGAAAAATCGCCCTTGGAAAGATTAAAATGGATTGCGCCATCAGGCGCAGGCCGCCCGCCAGGCTCCGTGCATTCGCGCAGGAAATCCAGATCTTGAGCACGGGAGACGAGGGGGAGCGAGGTGTCCTTCGTCACGCCAAACCACAGAGGGAATATACTGCTTTTATGCGAACTCTCTGCTCATTGTTGCTTGCTCTCGCCATTGCGGCCGGTATCAGTGCGCTCCTGGCGCAGAAGGCTCCTGAAAAAATCGTCTTTTCTTCGAAGATGGGCGACGTGAGTTTCGATCATGCCGCGCATGTGAAGCGGGCAAACAACGATTGCAGCGTTTGCCACGACAAACTTTTCCCGCAGTCCAGGGCAGCGATCAATTACAAGGAGGGTATGCATAAGACGGCGGAAACGGCGAAGACCTCCTGCGGAGGCTGTCACAATCCCGGCGGCGCGGCCTTTGAAACCAAAGGGAACTGCGGCAAGTGCCACGTGAAGAACTGACGCGCGCCGCAGTCAACGCCTATTTTCCCGGCACCGAATTCAGGTAAGCCACGAGGTTGTTCATGTTCTCGGGTGAGAGCTTTGGCCAAGCCATGCCCTTTTCCAGCATTTGTTGATGCATCGCACGCGCCGGTCCCCAACCCAAGGCGACCATGGACCAAGGGGTGAACTTCCCACTCGCGCGGGGGCTCATGGGCGTGCCTTTCACCGGGCTCCGGTGGCAACTGACGCAGCCGGCCTCCTCAAATACGTGCTGGCCGTTAGCCTCGTTTCCGTGCGGACCCTGATACTGCGCCTCCCACACCCATGCCAGAATCTTCCTCATGTCCTGCAGCGATACCGTTGGGAGTTGCACCCCCGGCAGCGGCTTCCGCGCGGCTTTCATGAGCGGTGCATGGTTCCACATGCCGGCGCCAAGATCCATCCACGTCTGATTGCCCGCCCGGATTTCCAGAGCCATGGGACCGGTGTGGCACTGCTGACAGTTTTCCGCGAACGCCAGCTTCCCACTGACGGCCTCCGGCAGCGAGAACCGGGACTCCGGCAGCAGCTTCTGCACGTATTGGAGGTACGCCGTCAGATCCATAAAGTCCCGCCCGGTCATGATGGGCCACGGCTTTTTCACGGTGGCGAATTGCGTACCCATGTCCGAAGCGTGGCGCCACATTTGATAAACCAGCACCACCGGATCGTCCAATGGCGTCCACGCCGCCACCGGTTTTCCAGTACCTCGCGCCGCGCCGTCCACGGAATGACACGCTGAGCATCCGTTGCCCTCGAACGCCATCTTGCCGCGGCCCACCTCGGCCGGCCGCTCGGAAAACTGCAGCGAGTAGATATAGGCGAACACATCTTCCCACTCGGCGCTGGTTGCCGCGGGTCTGCCCACTTCGCGCTCCGCCATCTTGCGCCACATCTCAGGGGTGTGGTTCCAGAGTGCGCTCGCGAGGGCCGAAGGGGTGTATGCAGGCATCAGATTCTCTGCCAAGTCCGGCGCCCCGGCATCCAGAGGCGGCTCATGGCCTGCCCCCTGTCCCCCAACGGTATGGCACTCCAGACAGCCCTGCGCGCTCACCACCAGAGCACCGCGCTGCGCGTCGCCCGCCCACGCACAGGTGCCCGCCGCGCAGATCGTCGCGAGTATCCGGATAGTACGCATACGTTTTCCTCCTCGTTGCACGTACGCTGCCAACAACGGGGAGAAGTCAGACTCGCCGGCGGCGGAAGATGCTTATGGCGGCGACGGCCAGGGTTCCGAACAACATCAGCCAGACCGAGCCCGGCTCGGGTGTGGAGGAAGACTCCTCGGTGACGGTCCAGCTGCCGCCAATCGTCTCGTTGAAGGATGGGGACGGGGCGGCGGGTGAGGTCACCTGCGCAACGATCTCATCCTGTGCGATCTCGGTCGGGGTGATTTCGACCTCGAGTACTAAATCGAGATCGAATTCCTCTGCGTCGTAGATCCCAAGCCACCCATACTGCGCAGCGCAGCCGGTGGCGGATTGGGTGATGAGGAGGAATCCGTACTGGGGATCGGAAGCAGCGGAATCGCACCCCGTTGCCGGATCCGAGGCCAAGGCGGGCTCGTTGGCGGAAGAGGTGATATCGAAAGTGTTGTCGGCCCAATCCACGAGGAAGTTCGAAAATCCCACACTCGGGTCATAGGTAAAAGAACCGGATGGGAGGACGCCCAAAGAATCGCCTGGTGGCGCGCTGAACGTGATCTCGTAGTTGATCGGATCGGCAAGTAACGCTTCCCCGCCAGCCAGCAAAACCAGCGCGGCCAGTGCGGACCTGCACAAACCTGCCCACAGCCGGCGATCCGGGAAATGCATCCTGTCTCTCATTGTTCCTCTCGATCTTGCCTGTCAGGTCCAAACGGACGGCCTGCCTGATGAATCCAGGAATAAAGGTTATGGCAATCTCCGGTCCAAGTCCACGTGTCTGCAAACAGGAGATGAGAACCCTCGGCGCCTGAGGAACTGCGCCATATCGCGCAACGCTTGCGTGCTTTCATTCGATCTGAAGTGATCGCCGCACGAAAAATGCGCAAATTCTGTGGCTTATAATGTCGTTGCCGTGCCCACCGAACACCCAGCTGAGTTTCTGCGCGCCCTGCTCGATGCCTCGCCCTTCGGCGTCATGGCACTGGATGCGGCTGGACGGGTGCGGCTGTGGAGCCGCGGCGTTGAGAAAATTCTCGGATGGAGAGAGGAGGACATCGTCGGGCGGGCTCTGCCTTCGGAAATAGAACTGCTTCCTTCTTCCGGTCGTGAGGTCGCGGTGCGGCTCGTCAGAAAAGGGGGAACGGTAATCGACGTGGAAGCCTGGACGGCGGATTGGCAGCAGGGAACGATCGTCGTCGTCGCCGATAACAGCCGGTATCGCAGCGACCAGCGGGAAATCCAGAACCTGATGGAACGGGAACAGGACGCGCTGGCCCAAGTACGCGCGGAGCGCCGCTTCCGCGAACTGCTCGAAGCGGCGCCGGACGCCATCATCGAAGTGGACGAAGACGGCCGGATTCTGACTCTTAACGCAGTGACCGAAAAATCGTTCGGCTACAGCCGCGAGGAACTGCTGGGCCAGCCTGTGGAAGTGCTGGTCCCCGATCATATACGGGCAAGTCACGCGGGGCACCGCGCCGGCTACCGGGCTCATCCGGTCACGCGCCGGATGGGCAGCGGTCTGGATCTCCATGGGCGTCGAAAGAACGGAACCACATTTCCGGTCGAAATCAGCCTGAGTCCCGTGAAGTCCGAAGACGGCTTTCGCGTTACCGCTGTTATCCGCGACATTACCGAGCGCAGGGAGATCGAGGATCGCCTGCAGGCGGTCCAGACCAGCTACACTCGCGAGCTGGAATTTCGCAATCGGGAGATTGAGCGCGCCAACCGGCACAAGAGCGAATTCCTGGCCAACATGAGCCACGAGCTGAGAACCCCTTTACACACCGTGATCGGATTCTCCGAACTTCTGTCGGAGGAGTCGAAGGGGCCGCTGAACGCCGACCAGAAACGTTTCATCGACCACATCCATAAAGACTCGCAGCATCTCCTGGCGCTGATCAATGAGATTCTCGATCTCAGCAAGATTGAGGCCGGAAAGCTGGAATTGCGAAAAGAGCCCCTCGATATCGGCGCCATGCTGGATGACGTGCTTTCGTCCATACGCCCTCAGTGTCTGGAAAAAGCGATTGCAATCGAGAGGCACGTGGATGGCCCCCTGGTGGTCGATGGCGACCGCATCCGCGTCAAGCAGATCCTTTACAACCTTTTGAGCAACGCGGTCAAATTCACTCCCAACGGCGGGCGCGTTCAGATCGATGCCAGTCCTGCCGATGGATTCGGCCGGATATCTGTGACCGATACCGGTATAGGCATACCGCACGAGGAGCATGAGTCCGTGTTCGACACTTTCCACCAGGTGGGCGCGCCTGGAATGCGCGAAGGAACCGGCCTCGGCTTGCCCATCACCAGGCGGCTGGTGGAGCGGCATGGCGGCCGCATCCGGCTCGAAAGCGAGCCCGGCCGGGGCAGCCGTTTCACCTTCACAATTCCCTTAAAGGCAGCGAATGAAAAAAGTATTGGTAGCGGACGATAAAGCGACAAGCCGGGAGCTGATCCGGACCGTGCTCGAAATCTGCGGTTATGAAATAGCCGAAGCGGCCGACGGCATCGAAGCGTTGCAATTTGCCCGGGAGCTTCAGCCGGATCTCATCATCCTCGATCTTCACATGCCCGGCGTGGACGGCTTCGGCGTGCTCGCGGAACTTCGCCGCGACGAAAAATTCGCCGCAACACCCATCATGGCGCTTACCGCGAGCGCCATGCAGGGCGACCGCGAGCGCGCCATTGCCGCCGGGTTCGACAGTTACGTCAGCAAGCCGATCCCATTGCCGGCCCTGCGGGCGGAAGTGCAGCGTCTGGTCTCGACAACTTCCCCCGGACCCAAATCCGGAACGTCGTAGACAACAGGCGGGCGCCGGGCGCTTCCCCGCGCCTGTTCAGGACTCCAAGGCCGCCCGGAGTCTCGGCTGCTCGTCATGCCAGAACTCCGAGAATATGGTGCTCATCCGGCGGGCCGAGAACACCGCCATCAGATATGAGAGCAGCAATCCTCCCGCCAGGCAGCACAACAATACGGGGGATGTCGTCAGTCGCCGCGCGCTGGACAGGAATGCGGCGGGCCGAAGTCTGAGCCAGCCGGCGGCATCGGGAGCGCACGCCGCGAGAAGAACCAGGGTGCAGGAGACGAGATAGACGTAGTACGAAACGCGCCCGATCAAAACCTCCGTCTTTACTCCCGAAAGCAGCGACATTCGATTGCGGTGCGCGGCGTGAAGCACCGCTTCGGCGGCACGCGCCCGCGCCAGTACCGGCCCGTCCTCGTTTGGGTCGTCCGCATGCGTGATCACGACCTTCGCGTCCGGCGCAATGTTGCCGGGCGCGTAGTCGCCGGTGCCGTGCGCGAGCCGTTCCAGCACGCTCAGGTGGATCAGAGGCGGGGACCCATGCCTGGCGCAAATGGCCTGCATGTCGCGCGGCAACCAGCGGTAGAAGATTCCCGTACCGGCGCGGGAGTCGTATAGTTTGTCGTCCACGTTGGCGTGCTCGCGGTAGAGCGCGCGGTCGGATGCCAGCAACCGCAGACCGCCTTTATGCTGGGCCTGCCGCATCATCCAGTCAAGCGCAACAAGCGAGAGTCCCTGCTTTTCGTAGCCGCCGCCGACGTTCGAGTGGCATCCGGCAAACCACACCTGCTCGATGCGTTGGTCGTGCTCCCAGAGCAACGGGTGAAAGGTTCTGCGTTCGTCGTCGATCGAAAGCGCCTGGCAGGCGAAATCCACGTTACCGCCCAACCTCAGGTCGGGAAACTTGAACCGGTGAACACTGGCGTTGATATAGTCGCCGATGTGCCAGGGAGCGCCTACGGCATCCACCGTCTCCCACACGCCGATGAACCGCACGCGCACATCGCGGTGCCGCACATACCTCTGGTCGAATCGCGCAATCAGCTTCTTGTTGGCTTTGTGTCCCAGCAATTCGGCCAATTTCGTGTGATACTGCTGCCGGTAAACGCGAAACGCCCTGTTGACGGCGCGGTCCAGCGCCTCGGTGGTGGGAAGTTTGGCGACGTCCAGTATGCCGCACGCGGAAATCAGGCCCGCCAGTGTGCGCACCGTGAACGCCCCGCGGCTGAAGCCGAAGAGAAAGATCCGGTCGCCGGGATCGTAAACACGCACGAGGCTCTTGTAAAGCAGGCGCACGTTGCGCGCGAGGCCGAAACCAGTCGCGCCGGCGAAAATCTTGAGGGGTTTGAAGTATTCGTTTCCAATGCCATCGTCATAAATGGCGATCTGAGGCACAAGGGAGCGATCGATCTTGTGTCCGATGAGATCCACCGCTTCATAGAGCTTGAATACGTTCGTGCCCCGCCCCTTGATGGCGGTGTTCCCCGTTCCGTCCGAACAGATAACGATATTCTTGGGCATCTTCGGCAAACCTACCGCGGCCTGGTGAGAAGGCTCTCCATGTCCCGCAGGCTAGGCTGCTCGCCCATCACCACCAGGACATCGCCGGCGGCAACCTCCATTTCGACGGGAGGGTTGAAAATCATTTTGCCATCCGGCTTGCCGATCGCGAGCACGATCAGGCGGGCATCGCGCGGCACAAGGTCGCCCAGTCTCCGTGAAACCAGTTCCGAATCGGGCGCGACTCGCAACTGCTCCATCGTTACGTCAAGCCCCGCCTGCCCCACAAAGTCGAGCAGTTGCGCGACATGCGGCCGAACCAGAGCCTGGGCAAGGCGGTGTCCGGCGATGCTGTAGGGTGAGAAGACGGTGTCGGCTCCGGCCCGGCGCAGTTTCTCTTCGGCGTCTTCTTCGGAAGCTCGCGTGACCACGGTCAGGCGCGGGTTCAGTGTCTTTACGGAAAGAATCACGAAGACGTTGTCCGCGTCGGTCGCCAGCGCCGCGATGAAACCCCGCGCATGCTCCACGCCCGCCTCCCGCAGACTTTCGTCGCGCGTGGCATCCGCCCGGATAGCCAGCATGCCGGCCTGTGTTGCGCGTTCGACCCGCTGTTCATTGCGGTCGATAACCAGAAACGGGACGCCGGTACGCTGCAGTTCAAACGCCGCATTACGCCCGACACGGCCAAACCCGCAAACAATGTAGTGATCTTTCATCCGCATAATTGCCCGCTTCTTTCTGCGCTCTCCATAGCGATCCTGTAACTGTAGCTCGATGATGGTCTGGGTCATCGCGCCGACGGCGAAGAACATGGCGCTGACGCCGAATAAAATGAGGAATGAATTGAATATCCGCCCTGCATGGCTCAGCGGCCGGATCTCCTGATAGCCCACCGTCGTGATGGTGATCAGGGTCATGTAAAACGCATCGAAAAGCGGATAGCCTTCCAATAACCGGAAGCCCGCGGTTCCGATGAACATCGTGAAAACGAGCAGCGCGGCGATCAGAATGACGCGGCGCGCTATCCGGCGATCCATCATGCGTTAACCAGGCGGTAACCAGTATAGGGCGGGCGCAGCGTCCAAATAAGGCCGCTCAACAAAAGGCGGTCAAGCGGCCGCCAAACCGATGACTTTTAACGGGATATATGGAGCTGGCGGAGGAGATTGAACCCCCGACCTCTGATTACAAATCGTGAATGGGCGCAAAATCAATAACTTAGCAGGATTGGGCATGATTACCAATTCTGGCTAAACGCCGGTTGATTGCACCGACTTACCCGGATAGTGAGCGTTGGCTCTGGCAACCATGGGTAACGCTGCTATGCACAGTGTGGGCGCACTCTCTTGGAGTCCCAGGCCTCCGTTCGGTGGGGCACAATGTCGCTACAATTTTCATAGGTGTAAAGCAGCGGGCCAGGCTCAATCCGTCGCAGCAGTATGCTGTGTCGTGCACTACGCCCCAACAGGCCGCGTATGAGGCAAGCCTTCCTGGAATTGCTGCTGGCTGCGCTTGTGGCTCCGCACCTGAACGCGCAAACGAGTGTCAACTACGGACCCGTGGGAGTGTCGCCCAATGTTCTCACGTTCGATGGCACCTATCTCTGGGTAGTGAACTCAAACGACACCGTAACGAAGTTTTTGCCCTCGACCGGAGTTACTGTGGGCACCTACCCCACTGGTTCAAACCCGATAAGCATCATTTTTGACGGCACCAATATCTGGATCGCCAATTCCGGCAGCAAAAACTTGACGAAGCTGCTGGCCTCGACCGGAACCTTGGTGGACACCTATCCCGTCGGAACAATCCCCAACAGCATCGTCTTCGACGGCACCAATATTTGGGTGTCTGGGGTGCAAAACGGCATCGCCTTCGACGGCACTAACATCTGGGCAACCAGCGGCAGCAGTTTAATGAAACTGCTGGCCTCCACGGGAGCTATAGTGGGTACGTACCCTACAGCGGGCGGCAACAGCATCTACGGCGTGACCAAGCTGCTGGCCTCCACCGGAGCTATCGTGGGTACGTACTCGACGGGTTCAACTTTTCCCCAAAGCATCATCTGCGATGGCACCAATATCTGGGTAGCGCCAAATTATACGGAGTTTGAACATTTCTACGGCGTGACGAAGCTGTCCGCCTCGACTGGAGCCATTTTGGGTACCTACAACGTGGGAGCGAATCCCTTTACTATGGCCTTCGACGGCACCAACGTCTGGGTCCTACTTGACGATGGCTCCGCAGGTGTAGTGGAGTTGCAGGCCTCCACGGGAGCCATAGTGGGTAACTACGACACGTTCGTAGGCACACCGCCCCAGAACGTCTTCCTCACCCCTGTAGGCATCGCTTTCGGTGCCGACAATATTTGGGTGGCTGACAGCCTCACCAATACCCTGACGAAAATTCCCGACAACCCGCAGGCCCCGTTTATCTCACCCGGCGGCGTCACGCCACTTGATAGCACGACAAACACTATCCAGCCGGGCGAATGGGTATCAATTTATGGGGGCAATCTCGCTACGCAAACCATCTCTTGGAGTGGCAACTTCCCCACCTCGCTTGGCGGGGTAAGCGTGCAGATCAATGGCAAAGCAGCCTATCTCTCTTACGTCAGCCCGGACAGATCAACGCGCAGGCACCGGACGACACAGCGAACGGAACGGTAAATGTAGCGGTTGCGAGCGCCACCGGAAACGTAGTCTCCACCGTGACTCTGGCCCAGTTTGCGCCATCGTTCGCACTGCTCGATGCCAAGCACGTGGCCGGAATCATCCTCAGGTCGAACGGTACCGGAGCTTATGGCGGAGGGACCTACGACATTCTCGGCCCGACCGGAAGTTCGCTTGGCTATTCCACGGTGGCTGCGAAGGCGGGCGATAACGTTGAACTTTTCGGCGTCGGATTCGGACCCATCAATCCCGCAGTGCCCGCCGGAGAAGCGCTTCCCAAGGGCCAATTCGCGACCACGAACTCGGTCACGATTTCCATCAACAACAACAATTTGGTCACAGAACCCGCATATCTCTCCGAGGCCGGTCTTTACCAAATCAACGTGACGATTCCGGCGGGACTTGGGACGGGCGACAAGCCTCTTGTGGCGGCTGTTGGTGGCGTTCAGACACAGCCCGGCGTTGTAATCTCCCTGCAATAGGCGTGCTTGCTGAGCACCGGAGTTATAGCGGGATACCTTCATCCTTGCCGAGTCCAGCGTCTTCAACCACCGAATCGAAACGGCGATAATTTGTTCGCAGCCTGCGAACTAATCGACTTCACGCTGATGAAGCTGGCAGGGCACGCCAATAAAACACCACCATGCGTTACGTCCACCCGAACGATGATGATGTTCGAGTAGCTATGGAAAGGGCCGAAGTGGCAAAAAGTGGGCACAAAATCGGGCATAGTCGCGAAAAAGGGCCAATCGGCTCACTCGCCGAAAGGCCCGTATAAACTGATTCCAAATAAATAGCTGGAGCTGGCGGAGGGGATTGAACCCCCGACCCTCTGATTACAAATCAGATGCTCTACCAGCTGAGCTACGCCAGCGGGGGAATCATCATCATAACAAACCAGGGATTTACGAAAACGAATTGGAGCGGGGTACGGGAGTCGAACCCGTCTAAATCAGCTTGGAAGGCTGACGCCCGACCGCTAGGCCAACCCCGCACATCGCGCACAGCGGACGGTTCGGCCGGTGCGCTTTGAGGACATTTCAATTGTACAACTCAATCGTAACTGCCCTCAATCCGCTTTTTCCCATTGAATGGCATACTGGGAACATATGGTCTCTATCGAGAGCGTCATTGCGGAGTTGAAGGAATTGACGTCTGACCAGCTTGAACGCGTGGCGCAGGTCGTGCACGAGCTTACCGCCGAGCGAAGTCATACAGAGACGGAGCGGCAATGCGATGTCCGCGTGCCGGAATCGATCGTCGCCGAGGCCGTAAAGAACGGCTGGCCCGCCGACCTGTTTACCGTCGTGATTGGCCGGGTCGACGAGAATTTCGCGAGGCCGCCGCAACTCCCGTCTGAACCGCGACCGAGTCTGTGAGCCGGTACCTGCTCGATACCGA
>Ga0181530_10002483_pt1 | contig 21767 bp, 20 predicted proteins | sample PEATcosm2014_Bin_42_FD_119769 | JGI IMG/M metagenome (GOLD analysis project Ga0181530, IMG submission 119769) | Peatland microbial communities from MTU Mesocosm Facility, Houghton, MI, USA - PEATcosm2014_Bin10_60_metaG | ecosystem: Environmental > Terrestrial > Soil > Wetlands > Peat | place... | reverse complement strand
GCTGCGTCTCACGCGAAGCCCTGCGGTCCCGCGGGGCAGAAAACGAGACGGTCGTGAGACAAGGCCTCCCCGCTCCGGTTGGCCGGGCACATCGGAGTCTGCCAGAACCCCTTGCACCAATTCACCCACCTGCCGCTGCTGCGCGGTCCGCGCCGGCCGGAGGCCGACATCATCGGCTTGCTGCCAGAACCCCTTGCACCAATTCCATGACCCGAACAGCGATCGCCGCGCATCGCGGCAGGCCAGCGGCGGCGGTGGCCGTGTGGAGCAGCCGGCAGAACCCCTATACCAGAAGCCGCCCGGCCGACTGCGCCGCCGGTCGTGGACGCCGATCCGCGCGCGCCGGCAGAAGCCCATGCACCAGAAGCGCCGATGCAGGGCGCCGCTTTCCCACCTGCCGGCGCCGCACCGGCCGCAGTGCCGCACGGCGCGGCAGAACCCCATGCACCAGAAACCATCCCGCCGGCAGCGCCGCCCGTCGTGAACGCCGATCCGCGCGTGCCAGCAGAAGCCAATGCGCCAGGGCATGCGCTGTCGCAGCATCCGGGCACCGGCCTGCAACCCGGGACACCGGCACGGATCGGCTTGCGGCAGCTTTGCCTGTCGCGCACGGCTTTCGGGTTCCCGACGTTCGGGAGCGCCATCTACGGCTGGGATACGGCGGCGATGTTGTACGGGTGGCTATGTGGAGGCCCGGAGACACCGGGATATGCGAGGGAGTCGAGCGCTGATATCTCCCCCTTGCCGCGCGCCGTCTTATGCTGATCCCGATGGGCCACGCCCGGCCATGACAGTGGGGGGAACACACATGCAGTTCGGTATCGCCATCCCGGCCGCCGCCGACTCCTGGCGCCTGGTGCGGCGCGCCGAGGAACTCGGCTTCTCCAACGCCTGGTTCTTCGACACCCAGATGCTGAGCGCCGATCCGTTCGTGGCGATGGCGGCGGCGGCGATGAAGACCACCCGCATCCGGCTCGGCACCGGCGTGCTGATCCCGTCGAACCGCATCGCGCCGGTGGCAGCCAACGCGTTGGCCTCGCTGAACAAGCTGGCGCCCGGCCGGATCGATTTCGGCATCAGCACCGGATTTACCGGCCGCCGCACGATGGGGCTTCCCGCGGTCAGGCTGGCCGACATGGCGGAATACATCCGTGTGGTGCAGGCGCTATGGCGCGGCGAAACCGTGGAGATCGAGATCGAGGGCAAGCGCCGGCTGATCCGCTTCCTCTCGCCCGATCTCGGCCTGACCAATACGCAGGACCCGATGCCGCTCTACATCGCCGCCAGCGGACCGCGAGCGCGGGTGCTGACGGCGGATCTCGGCGCGGGGTGGATCGACAACGTGGCCGATGTCGAGCGCGGCGCGGCGGCGCTGGAGCAAATGCGGGGGAGCTGGCAGGCGGCCGGCCGCGCGCGCGACGCGCTGACCGCGGTCGCCTGGATCGGCGGCGCGGTGCTGGACGAGGGCGAGCCGGTCGATGGTCCGCGCGGCATGGCGCTGGCCGCGCCGCGCGCCGCCATGCTGCTGCATCGCGCGGCCGATGCGGCGCTGGCCGGCTATCCCGCGCCGGTCGCGATGCTGCCGGAATTCGCCGAGGCGGTGGAAGGCTACGTGGCGCAGGCCCGGGGCTTCGAGCCGGCGCGGGCCTACTACCTCGCCAACCATGTCGGCCACCTGATGCAGGTCCGGCCCGACGAACGGCGGTTCATCACCGCCGAGATGATTCGCAAGACCTCCTTTATCGGCACCGAGCATGAGCTGAAGCAGCGGGTCGCGGGGCTGGCCGAGGCGGGATTTGCGCAGGTGGTGTTCTCCATCCCGCCCGGCCAGGAGCATGCGATCGAGGATTGGGGGCGCATTCGCCGCGCGTTCGGATGACCTCGGGCAAGCGAAGCGACCGGTCGCCGACCGCGGCAGCAGTTGACAGGAAAGCCCGATCGTTGCCCCATGCCCGGCAAAAGTGGAGCATCAGGCCATGATTCTCACGGCGGACAGTGCAGCGGCGCGCGCGGCGAACCGGCGCAAGACGGGCAACGGTTGGCACACCACGTTCATCGGCCAGAATCGCAATACGCTGAGGGAAGGCGAGGCACCGCCGGAGTCCGGCACGCTGTACCCGATGGCGTTCCTGGTGGAGAAGGAAGCGGGTGCGGTGGTGCGGCCGCATTTCCACCAGGCGGATCAGTTCCAGGTGGTGGTGCAAGGCGGCGGCCGCCTCGGGCGGCACGACATCGGCACCGTCGCGGTGCACTACACCGACGCCTGGTCGGCCTACGGGCCGATCCTTGCGGCGGGCGAGGGCGTCGCGTGGTTCACCCTGCGCAACACCTGGGATCCGGGCGCGAAATACATGCCCTCCGCCCGGTCGGAACTGCGTGCGGCGCGGGCGCGCTACCAGCATCGCGAGAGCACCAGCGGGCCGCTGGCGCCCTGGTCCGATGCCGAGCTGGGGCGGCTGGCGGCGGTTGAACACCTGACCGAGATGGAAACCGCGGACGGCATGGCGTCGTGGCGGTTCCGGCTGCCCGCGGCGGCCACCGCTACGGGCCCCGATCCGGGCTATGGCGGCGGGCAGTTCTGGCTGGTGCTGGCTGGCAACGCGTCCTGTGCCGGCGCGGCGCCGCTGCCGGTAGAATCCTGCGTGTTCGTCGGCCCCGAGGACGCCGCCCTGTCGATGACCGCCGGGCCGGCCGGCGCCGAATTACTCTGCGTGCAGTTTCCGCTGCTGGCGCGGCATTAGAACGAAGAAAACCTCTCCCGCGACGCGGGAGAGGTCGAGGCGCGAAGCGACGAGGGTGAGGGTGATCGGGTCGCCCTGCTCTACCTGCTTCCTGCCGACCCGATCACCCTCACCCGCCACTTCGTGGCGACCTCTCCCGCGCGCAGCGCGGAAGAGGTTTTAGTGTGCGCTCATCCGGGCCGATGCCGGATGCCCGCCCACCTTGAAACGCTTGCCGGTATCGACCACGTTGGTGCCGTTCACCTTCAGAATCGAGAAGTCCTGGTCGGTATAATTGCCAACGTAGATGTAGCGTCCGTCCGGGGTGAAGGCGACCGCCTCCGGCACACGCCCCACGTCGAGTGTCTTGATCGCCGTCACTTTCTGCCCGTCGATGCGCAGGATCGTAACGGTGCCGTTCTTGTGGTAGAACCAGGCCGGCGGATTGTTCGACGCGTTGACGTTGGCGACCACTGCGAGATCGCCTTTGGAACTCATCGCCAATCCCTCGGGCGCATCCTGCACGGTCACATGGGCGATGACGTGCGGGTGCGGGCCGGTCAGGTCCACCACGCTGACCGCGTCCATATTGCCGTCGGCCGACCCGCCGAAGCCGTTATCCGCGGTGATCGCCAGCTTCGAATCCGGCGTGACCACGACGTTGTAGGGGAACAGGTAGGTCGGCAGGTCGAGCTTGTTGTAGGTGACCTTGTCGCCGTCCACGTCGAGCAGAGCCACGTGGTTGTCCGGCGACTTTACCGCCAGGGCGTGCTTGCCGTTCGGGGTGAACTCGACGGTGGAGACGCCGGGGCTGCCCATGGCGATCGTGCCGGTCACCGTCACCTGCGTGCCGGCGATCTGCAACACGCTGATGGTGCCGTCGGCGCGGTTGCACACCAGCGCCATGTGGCCATCCGGACTGAACGACAGGCCCGAAGGCTGCTTGCCGAGCGTCACCGTCTGCGCCAGCTTCGGCGGGCTCGCCTTGAGGTCGATGACCCACAGCTTGTCGGTCGGCACCATCTTGCGCGTGCCGTTGTCGTCCACCACGGTCATCGAATCCGCCACCAGGGCGATGCTGTTGTCCGGCGAGATCGCAAGGTTGGTCGGCGGCCCGACGATCGAGTTCTCAAGTTGCAAGGTGGCGACGATCTTCGGCGCCTCGGGCTTGGCAACATCGACGATCTGCACGGTGTCCTTGCCGGTTGGCGAGATGATCGGCTTGCCCTGGTCGTCCCAGAGGACTTTTTCATCGTTGCCGACGATCATGTACGGCGCGGCGAGTGCGGTATTGGCGGCCAGCAGCAGTCCAACCGCGCTGGCGGCGGCGTGCCGCAGCATGGGTGACGACATCGGTTTCCCCTCCCTTGGTTTTCTTGGCGCGGCGGAGTGTGGGCAGGATCGGCAGGGCTCGCAACCCCGTAAACCTCGCCCACGAAGTGGGAGAGGTCGAGACGCGGAGCGTCGAGGGTGAGGGTGATCGGCTCGGCACCCTGCGCCTTTGCTGCCATCGCTCCGCGGCACCCTCACCGCCGCCGCGCGGCGAGCTCTCCCGCTTCGCGGGCGTGGTTTACCCTTCCGCGATCTGCCCCCAACTCGTCGCGCGTTCGATGCGCAGCGCGATCACCGGCAGCGGCGCCAGATCCATCGCGCGGTATTGCGGATACCGCGTGCGCAGCAGCGTCTGGGCGCGATCGTGTTCCGCGCCGTCAGCCAGGATCTCGGCGCGTCCGCGCAGCATCACCCAGGCCAGGCGGGTCCAGTCCTCGTCCCATCGATCGACCGTCACGGCGACCGCCGGGTTGGCGAGGATGTTGCGCAGCCGCTTGAGCGGCACATCCTGTCGCTTCGGCTTCTCATCGATGGTGATGTAGAGCGTGGCGTCGGCGATCGCATAGCACACCGGCACGACATGCGGCGCGCCGCGCGCATCCACGGTGGCCAGGTGGGCCACGCGTCCGGCCTCGAGGAAGCGGCGTTGCGCGTCGCTGAGCATGCGCCCGAGCATAACGTGTCGGCCGCGCGCCGCGCCATATTGTGCCGGCGCAGCGGCTCCGGAGCGAAGAAAGGCGGGGCCTTTTCCGAAAAGCCCGACCGGAAAAGCCGCAAGAAAACCCTGTCGCGTTCACCGCAATTCAGCGCGGTCATTTCGATGTTGTGCCTATCGGCCATCGGTCCCTAATGACGCTGCGGCGTCGGGCGATACCGATGTCGATGCAGAGGCGGCCGGCGATGTGGCTCATCCCAGCTTTTCGGATGCAAGTGAAGATCGGTGCCCCGCCCGCCCGTCGTACCGCAACGGCTTCCCCGGCGCTGCCCCATCACCGTCATCATGGACGCACGATCATGCGACAGATGCTCATCGCGGCTGCGATCGCGGCTGGCCTCGTGGCCTTGTGGGCGGTGCTGCTGCCGCTCGCTGCGTGATCACTCGAAGTCGGTCGGCAATTCCGGCTGGCGCCAGTGCGTGAACATGCGGGCGAGTTGGTGCGGCAGGGTGCGGCCGCGCGACAGATCGGTGGGTAGGTCGGTTTCGGCGAACCAGCCGGTGCCGCTGGTTTCCAGGCTGGTGCTCGGCGCCCCGCCGGCCAGCGTGCAAACGAAATACAGCTTGACGATCGAGAACGGGGAGGGCGGGTGGCCCTGCCGCGCCCGGTCCCACACCGCGGCCAGCTTCACGATCCGCGCGACGTAGCCGGATTCCTCCGTCACCTCGCGCAGCACACACGCGGCGGGAGTCTGGTTCACGTCCGCCCAGCCGCCCGGCATGGTCCAGCGGCCATGGTCCTGCACCTCGCGGACCAGCAGGATGCGGCCCTCCGGATCGAATACCGCCCCGCGCACGTCCACCTTGGGCGTCGCATACCCCTGCTCCGTGGCGAACAGCGCCTCGATGCGCGCGGCGGGCATGGCGGTATGGGCAGCCAGGATGCGGGCCGCCAGGCCGCGCAACGCTTGGTAGCGCTCGATGTCGTAGGGGTCTTTGCAGAACGCCAGGCCGGTCTGTGCCGTCGCCTGGATCTCGCGCGCCCAGAGCAGCCAGTCGGGTTCGGCGGTCATGGGGCGCCTGCGGGTGAGAGGGTGAGCGAGATGGAGAACGAGATGGAGAACGAGACTCCCTCCCCCCTTGAGGGGGAGGGTTGGGGAGAGGGGTCGATCCGCATGGTCCGGCGTGGTTCGCACCTCTCTCCCCAACCCTCCCCCGCAAGGGGGAAGGAGTCTTTCTTACCTTCCTCTCCAACTTTCAGTCGGCGGATTCCGGCACCAGCGCCACGTCCTCGACCTCGCTGGCCTCCAGATCGGCGTCGGTCATCATCCGCCAAGTGCCGCCGATCAGGATCTCGCTCGGCCGGAAGCGCGACTTGTAGGCCATCTTGCGGCTCTCCGGCACCCAGTAGCCAAGGTACACGAACGGCAGCCCGGACGCTTGCGCGCGCTCGATCAGCCACAGGATCGTGTAGGTGCCGAGCGAGCGCTTCTCCAGCCCCGGAGCGAAGAAGCTGTACACCGCCGACAATCCGTCCCCCAGCTTGTCGGTCAGGCAGGCGCCCACCAGGCGGTCGTCGGGGTCACGGAACTCGACGATGAAGGTCTCGATCGGCGTGTCCTCGACCATCGCGCGGTAGTCGTAGAAGCTCATGGTCGCCATGTCGCCCTCGCCATGGCGCGCCTGCTGGTAGCGCTGGAAGAGCTGGAATTGCTCCGCCGTGGCGCGGGCCGGGACCTCGAACCCCTCCATCGCAGCGTTGGCGCGCGCAAGGCGGCGCAGCGTTCGGTCGGGCTGGAAGCTGGCAACGGGGATGCGGATCGGCACGCAGGCCTGGCAGGACGGGCAGACCGGCGCGTAGGCGATGTTGTGGCTGCGGCGGAAGCCGGCGCGCGACAGCCGGTCGTGCAGGGCGTCGGCGTCGGGGCCGGTGATCTCGGTGACGACCTTGCGCTCGGTCCGTCCCGCCAGGTACGGGCAGGGCAGGGGGGCCGTCGTGTAGAAGAATTGCGGCCGGCGCGGAGGTTTGTAAGTCATGCGTACGGGGATCCGCCTGGGATGTTCCCGTAGCCGAAGGGCGGGGTCAATGGCTGCATCGCCTCGGCGCGAACCACCACCAGCCCGCTCACCAGGTCGTGCAGCGTGCGGCGGCGGAGGGTGATCAGCGCGACCAGCAGCAGCAGGCCCGAGGTGGCAAGCGTCAGATAGAACACGATGGTCGAGATCACCGCCTGGAGCGGCGAGGGACGGCCGAAATCATCGTTCCTCCGCACCACCAAACCGAGCATCTGCTGCCCGGGCGTCGCACTGCTCGGCCCGGCCAGGAACAATATGTGGTAGCAGAACGGCACGAACGGCAGCGCGCCCAGCAACGGCAAGCCCAGCCCCAGCGTCAGCAACCCGAACAGCATCAGCACCACCCAGAGCACCAGCAGGATCAGCGCCAGCAGCAGCAGGTCGATGAACCAGGCAAACACCCGGCGGAGCATCACACCGCGGGTGAGCAAGTCATCGTCCGGGACGGGCATGCGGTAGATCATGGGGTGAGGCGCAGGGTGGCTGTGACGGTGTTGGGTTGCGGTCCGATAGTGATCGTAGCGCCATCGCGCCACCGCGTCATGAAGTTCCGACTGAACCGGCTGAGCGGATTGCCGGATTGGCCCGGCGTGACGACGAACAGTGAGCGGTCGAGGTCGGCGAGGTCATAAACCCCGCGATAGGCCGCGCCGTGCACGGAGGAAAAATCGCTGAAGCGCGGGCCGCCGCGGTCGATCGTGGTGTCGTCGCCCGGGCTGGGGATCGTCAGCGTGGTCAGCGTGCCGATGATCGGGATGGCGCGCAGCACCGGATGGGCGAACACCGCTGGATGCGCCGTGCCCCAGCGCCAGCCGGCAGGGTCGGGGCCGAAGCGGGCGGACAGGTCCGCCACGGCGGTCTTCAGCGCCTCGACCAGGGTGGCATTGCAGTCGCCGCCGCACCAATGGGCGCCGGCCGGCGACAGCACGAAGGCGACGAAATCGGGCAATGGGCCGCTATCGGCCAGGGGAATACCCGCTCTTCGCAGCACCAGGGCGAAGAACTGGTTGATCCAGGCGTTGAAGATCAGCGGCTGCGGGGCGTCCATGGCCATCGCGCCGTCCCAGCCCTCCAGCAGCGCCTGCGCCTGCCCCACGCTGTCGCGCTGCGGCGGGACCGCGCGCAGCGTCGGCAGCACCTGCTGGGCGAAGGCACTCACCACGTCGGTCTGCATGCGGGCGAAGTCGGCGACGCTGTGGCGGTCCGACGCGTCGAGCAATTGGCGAACGCGGCGGGCACGCCAGTCGCCGAACCAGTCGCGGCCGAGGAACACCGGGAAGTCGGGCGGGGCGATGCGCTCGTTGGTGTTCACCAGCCGGCCGCTCTCCGGCGCAACGTAGTGCGGCAACTGGTCGCCCGAGGCCCAGCCGACCCAGTCATGCGAGCCGTCGCCCGGCACGGGGGCCGCCCCGTCCCCGGCGCGGCGGATCGGCACCCGGCCGGTGACGTAGAGCGCGATGGTCTGCCGGTCGGCCACCAACAGATTCTGCACCGGCGCGCTGATCTGCGCCGCGGCGGCGCCGGCCTGCTGCACCGTCTCGGCATGGTTCAGCGCGAACAGTCCGGCGGCGGCGGTGTCGCTGGGGGCGAGATTGGCCATGGCGACCGCCAGGATGGGGCCGCTCGACGGACCCATGGCGCTGCGGCCCTGGAGGTCGCTGATCACCGGGCCGTGCCGGGTTTCCCGAACAGTCAGCAGCTCATCCGGCCGGCCGCGGACCTTGATGGTTTCCTGGCGGGTCTTGAAGGGCTTGGGGCCGTCCGGCGTCTGGTACTGGTCGGCGCCGACCGGAGTCTCGACGAACACATCCTGGGTGTCGGCACCGGTGGTGGTGAAGGTCCAGGCGATATGGCCGTTATGGCCGATCACCAGCCCCGGGATGCCGGGGGCGGTGGCGCCGGCGAGCGTCAGGTTTGGGGTGTCGATGCGCGCCAGGTACCAGATGGCGGGGAAGCCGAACGCCAGATGCGGATCACCGGCGAGCAGCGGTGCTCCGGTGGCGGAGTGGCGCCCGTCCACCGCCCATTCGTTGGAGGCGGTGTTGGGCAAGGTGAAGGGTGAGGGGAAGCGCGGCAGCACCGCCTCCAGCCGCGCGGCGGCATCGGCGAATTGCTCCGGCAGGGGCAGGGAGGCCTGTGGGTGGCCGGGGCCGCTTTGGTCGGGCCACAACTCGTCGATCGTCTGCTGAGGGACATGTCCGGCCAGCGCCTGGCGCGACAGCTCGGTGCGCCAGTTGAGCGACAGCCACAGGCCCATGGTCTTGCCCCAGAGCAGCGAATCGACCGGGGTCCAGGGCTCCGGGGCGCCGAACAGCAGGAACTCCGGGGCGGCGAAGCGGCCACGCAGCGCGATCCAGGCGTTCACCCCGTTGGCATAGGCCTGGAGCACGGCGCGGCCGTCGGCGGGGAGGGCGGCGTAGTCGGCCTCGGCGGCCTGGCGCAGGCCGAGCATGCGCATGGTGCGATCGAGCGGCAGGGTCACCGGCCCGGCGAGTTCCGACAGCCGGCCGGAGGCGTTGCGGCGCATCAGTTCCATCTCGAACATGCGGTCGCGTGCGTGGACGAAGCCGAGCGCGGCGGCAGCGTCCTGGTCGTTGGCGGCCTTGATGCGCGGGATGCCGTCGGCGTCGAAGCTGATGTCCACCGGGGCGGACAGGCCCTGGATGCGGGCAACCTGGCTGGAGCGAGGCAGCGTGAGCCAAAGCACGCCGCCGATCAGCGCCACGACGAACAGCAGAAGGATGCCGAGGATGGTGAGCAAGCGGGCAATGCCCCGAAGCAGTCTGCGCATGCGGCGGAGAGTGCCTTGGGGCGGCGCGGAGGGGAAGCGCGGCAGGATGACAAGGCGATGGGCGGGCTGCTACCTCGTGTTCGCAGGGCCAGGCCCCATAGGCGTCAGGTTAACCGGGACGTGGAGAAGAAAACTCCCCCTCCCCTTGAGGGAGGGGGATGGGGGGAGGGGCTGGTCGGTGCGAATCCCCGACCAACCCCTCCCCCCAACCCCCTCCCTCAAGGGGAGGGGGAGTGAATTTTTGCTCCGTCGAGCGCTTAATCCTGCCGCCTATGGGGCCACGCCCCACTATCGCCGCAACACGAGTCACCGTCGCCGCCCGACACCAAGCCAGGCAGCCACCGCCGCCCAAACGCGAATCGTGCCGCAGGGCCGCCGGCCGAATCGCGACGGCGGGGCAAGCCGTGGGCCGGCCCCGTGCGTCACGCCTTGATCGTGGTCCGAGCGACAGGTTCCGGTGGATCGGTGCCGGAAGCCGCGGCGGATGGCGGGCGCGTCGGCGGCTGCCATCCGGGCGGCATGGGGGGCAGGAAGGACTGCCCGGACGGTGGCGTCCATCCGGGGGGCATCGGTGGAATGATGGAGCGCGTATCGTTCGTCCAATCGCTGCCCCGCCGCCGGAACGTTTCCTGGATCAGGGCAGTGGCGTTGCCGCCGTTGTCCATGATGGCCAGGTTCAGCTCCCGCCACAGCGGGTGGCTCGGCAGGATGCCGAGATCGCGGCAGATGTCGGCGAGCACGGCGCCGATCGGGCGGCGGCGGACCTCGGCGGCGATTTCCTCCGGCGTGGGCAGGCAAGCCAGACGGGGGTCGTCGGCCGGCCCGGGGCACCGGTCCGCAGGCTGGGCGGCGCGCGGTTGGCGAGGCGGCGGGGCACTGGCGGCGGCAGGCCGCTTCGCCTCCTCGGCGATGCGGCTGATGACCCTGGCTTCGAGCGCGGCGGCGCGCAGCAGGCCGCGCGTGATGCGCGCGAGGATGAACGCGATATCCTTGGTGCCGAAGGCCCGGGTGACGAGGACGAGGTTGGTGGCGGCGGTGCGCTGTTGCAGCGTGTTGGCAAGGTCCTTGCCGTAGTCGATGAGCTTGCGGACGAGGCCGAGGAGCTTGCCGGTGCGGCTGGGGGCCTCCGCACCGGCGACCGGCCGATCCTGGTGGGGATCGGAGCGGTCGGTTGGAGCGGCGGTGGGTGGCGGCCCGGACATGAACGGAACAAGAACACGAACGCGGCGCGGAGTCAAGGAATTTTTTCAGGCAAGGCGCCGAGCTTGGGGCACGGTGCAGCCCGCCACGCACTGTCCGCGCCGGCGGCGGGCGGATGCGCACCAGGGGTTTCGACCCTTGGAGCGCATGTCATCACGGCGGGCCAAGGCTCCGGTGCTTCGAGGCGGCATCAGCATCCGCCGGAGCAGTGCGTCCTGCCGAACCGCAGGAGCTGTTCGCAACTGGCATATTGATCGCAAAGTTCGCTGAGACGCAGAGGCCGCAAAGACTCCTTCTCGGCGATCTCTGCGTCTTCGCTTCCTTCCAGGTCAATATACCGGCTGCGAACAGCTCCTGCGGTGCCGGGCGAGCCACCCGCACCGGATGCACCACGTAATGCTCCGGAAATAGAGCCAGCCGCTCGTTAAGCCTGTACGTTTCGAGAGGAGGACGGCGATGACGACCAGATCCCCTTTCCGGAAGGCGCGATTGGACGGCTACGAGCGTCGCGATGTCAGTCTCGTGCACTGCTCAGCCCTTGACGCCGCCCATGGTCAGGCCGGCCACCATGAAGCGGCGGAGGCCGAAGTAGATTACGATCGGCGGCAGCGAATAGATGGTGGCGATCGCCATCATGTAGTTCCACGGCGCCTCGTCGCTGTCGAAGAATTGGTTGATTGCCACCGCGACCGTCATGTTTCGCGTCGATGACAGCAGCAAATATTGGTAGAGGTATTCGTTCCATGCCAGCAGCAGCGCATAGACACCGACCGCCACCAATGCGGGCGCCATCAACGGGAGATAGATGCGCAGATACACCTGAAATGGCGACGCGCCGTCGACCTTCGCGGACTCATCCAGCTCCATTGGAATGAGCTTGCCGTATTGATGCAGGATCAGGATCGCATAGGGCGTGGCGAACGCCACCATCGCCGCGATGACCGACCACAGGCTGTCCGACAGGCCGTACTTATGCATGATGTGGACGAACGGGATCGCCAGAAATGCGGTCGGCAGCACATACGTCAGCAGCGCGAAGTCCGTGACGACCCAGCTTCGGCGCAATCGCAATCTGCTCAGCGCGAAGCTGGCGAGCGAGCCGATCAGCACGGTCAGCACCATCGTCGCGACGCCCAGATAGATGCTGTTGCCGAACTGGTGCCAGAAATGCGCCATCAGCCAGTAGTCTTCGTTCCAGACCGAGGCGAAGCTGCTGAAATCGGGATCTGGCGGAAAGATGCTGCCGGTGAATTCGTCGGCATCGTCATCGAGCGCCATCAGCAGCATGTTGTAGACCGGCAGCAGCGTCCAGATCAGCAGGAAGACGCCGAGGCCGATCGCGGCGCCCTTGCGAAGCAGCCGTTGCTTGCGATAGCGACGCCGAGGCTCCCGCTCCCCTTGAGGGCTTGAGCCGCGCAGCGGATCAAGGTTGCGGGGAGGGGTCGAAGCGGCACCAACCCCTCCCCCCAACCCCCCTCCCTCAAGGGGCGGGGGAGTGTGCTTGTGGCCGGAGGCGAGTGCCATGCTCATAGCTGCACCCCCGTGGCACGGACCCGCCGCATCAGCAGGATCACCAACGGGATCAGCAACGGCAGCGCCGACATCATTGCCGCCACGCCAAGGTTCGGATAGCCGAAATCGAACGCCTCGTGGAAGCCGTAGGTGGCCAGTACGTCGGTCGTGCGCGCCGGCGCGCCGCTGGACACGAAATAAACCGTGGGAAAGTCTCCCAATGTCCAGACGCAGGATAGCAATGTGCAGATGAGATAGATGTTCGCCAGCAAGGGGAAGGTCACGTAGATCAGGCGGCGGTAGCCGCTGGCACCATCGATCTCGGCCGCGTCATAGATGTCCTGCGGGATCGACATCCGGGCGGCGAGGAAGATCAGCGTCCAGAACGGCATCCATTTCCAGATATAGGACACGATGTTGGCCGTCATCGCCATCCATGTCGAAACCAGGAACAGCGGTCCATCGTCGCCGGTCACCGCACGCCACAAGCTGTCGAGCAGGCCCCATTGCGTTACCAGCATGAAATGGATCGAGGTGAACACGACCAGTCCCGGCAGCGCCCAGGGCAGCAGGTAGATGACCAGCAGCGATCTGACCCACCAGCTTCGGCTCATGAAGAAACCCGACAGCAGAAAGGCCAGGAACATCTTCACGTTCACGCCGATGGCGACGAACAGCAGCGTGTTGATCGCCGTGGTCAGGTAGCGTGGATCGGTGAACAGCAGACCGTAGAGCGCCGGACTGCTGCCCATCCACAGGCCGAACACGACCGGATAGGCGACGAAGGCGGCGAATATCGCCACATAGGGAATCAGGAACGCGATCGCCCAGGTGCTATCCGAACCTTGCAGGCGGATATGCCAAGGCGGCCGCCGTGACTCATAGGTCGTGAGCTGCCGCCCAAACCCCAGAACCTGCTGCGTAGCGCTCATCGGTTGGTGGCCAATTGGTGGTCAAGCGGCGGCAACATTTCCCGCGCCCTCAAGGGGAAGGGGAGTATCTTACCAAGACCCCGCCAATCGCCGTTACCCCTTTACACCGCCCATGGTCAGTCCGGCGGCCATGTAACGGCGGAAACCGTAGTACAGGATGATCGGCGGCAGCGCGTAAAGGATCGCAGTGGCCATCATGTAGTTCCACGGCGATTCGTCGCTGTTGAGGAACTGTGCCAGCGCGACCGCGACCGTCATGCTCTGCGGGGTGGACAGCATCAGGAAGTTGTACAGATACTCGTTCCAGGCCAGTAGCAGAGCATAGGTGCCAACCGCAACCAAGGCCGGCGCCATCAGCGGTAGATAGATCAGGATATAGATCTGCAGCGGATTGGCGCCATCGATGCGCGCTGACTCGTCAAGCTCCATCGGGATAGACTTGCCGTATTGCGAGAATATGAAGATCGCGTACGGAGTGGCGAAGGTTGCCAATGCCAGGATCACCGACAGGAGGTTGTTCGACAGCCCATAGATCTGCATGATGCGATAGAATGGGATCGCCAGGAACGACGCCGGGATCACGTAGGTCATCAGCGCCGCATTGGTCAGCATCCAGCCATTGCGCAAACGCATCCGACCGACCGTGAAGCTGGCCAGCGAGCCGATCAGCAGCGTCAGGCCCATCACCGACAGGCCAACGATGAAACTGTTGCCGAACTGGTGCCAGAAATGCGCCAGGTACCAGAAATCCTGGGTCAGCACGACGCGGAAGCTATCCAGTGTCGGATGCTCCGGCCACAGGTTCCCGCTGAAGATGTCGTCATGACTATCCAGCGCGATCTGAAACATGTTGTAGATCGGCGCGAGTGTCCACACGAGCAGCACGGCTCCGAGCAGTAGGCAAAGGCCTTCGACCCCCCATCGCTGCAAACGGTAATGCAGCGGCGACTGGATCTGCCGGCCCGACGTTGTGGCCATCATAGTTGCCCCTCCGACGGGCGCAGCTTGCGCATCAGTATGAAGACGAGCGGGATCAGCACGGGCAGCGCCGACATCACCGTCGCCACGCCGAGGCGCGGCAGTGCAACGGTGAACGCGTAGCGGATGCCAAGCGTCGCCAGCACCTCGGTGGACATCGCCGGCCCGCCGCCGGAGACGAAGAACGTCGCGTTGAAGTCACCGAGCGCAAACACGGTGTCGAGCAGGATGCAGACGAGATACAGGTTCGCCATCAGCGGATAGGTGACATGCGCGAATTTACGCAGGCCGGTAGCGCCATCGACGGCGGCGGCTTCGTAGAGTTCCTGTGGGATCGCCATCCGCCCGGCGAGCAGGATGATGGTCCAGAACGGCATGTTCTTCCAGATATAGGCACCGATGTTGCACGCCAGTCCCATCCAGTGATCGTTCAGATAGACCGGTCCGTCAATGCCGAACAGCCAGTACAGCAGGTTGTTGAGCATCCCCCATTGGCCGTTCACGAACCAATGGATCGAAATGTAGGCAGGCAGCGCTGGCGTCGCCCACGGCAGGATGTAGACGACGAGCAGCGCCTTGATCCACCAGCGCTTGCGCATGAAGAAGCCTGACAGCATGAAGGCCAGGAACATCTTCACGTTCACGCCGATCCCAACGTAGAGGATCGTGTTGAGCACTGCGGTCAGGTAGCGCGGGTCGGAGAACAACTCGGCGTACAGCTCAGGCTGGTCGCCGAGATAGATCCCGTAGCAGATCGGATAGATGACGAAGGCGGCGAACATGATGACATACGGCGCGGCGAAGGCGATCGCCCAGACGAACTCCGCACCGATCAGTTCGCCGTGCCATGTCTTCCGCGCCGGGCGCGCGGCCATAGCGCGCCCGACGGTCAGTGCCTGTTGTGTGACGCTCATGTTCGCCTCGCGCCGATTACATCACGACTTTAGCGAATATCTCGTTGCATCGCTTGAAGGCCTTATCGACGGCATCGGCCACCTTCATGCCGCTCTTGATGACATCGGCATGTGCCTGGCCCCAGAGCTGTTCGGCGTTGGCCTGGCCCCACGCGGGCGAGTAGCCCTCAAACACCGGCAGGGTCGGGTTCAGCACGGCTTCCGTGACATAGGGCTTCAGGCATGGCATCTCGGTGCTGAGCCAGAATGGGTCGCTGTGCACGAGCGAGGGGATCGCCGGCACCCAGCGGCCCAGGCCGCCCTTCAGGTTCTCGTTCATCACCTTCGGCTGCATGAAGTATTTCATGAAGTCCTTGGCGACCTCGAGGCCCTTTGCCCCTTTCGGGATGAAGCCGCCACCGGCGTTGATCTGGGTCTTCATCGGCGTGCCGTCGTTCTTCTGTGCCGGCGCCAGCGTCTGCATGTCGTGATAGAAGGCCTGCTTGTCCTTGATCATCGCCAGCTCGGTCGAGAGCGTGCCATCGAAATCCATCATGAACAGCTTCTCGTGGTAGCCGTTGTTGTCGTCGGCGTCGTTCCAGCTTAACGCCTCCGGCGGCACCACGCCTTCCTTGTAAAGGTTGGTCATGAACTCGATCGACTTGATCGCCGCCTCGCGTATCTTGGGATCGTCGGTGTGCAGCTTGCCGTCCGGCGTGATGATGTCCTCGCCGCCATTGGCGATCAGGAAATGCGTAAACACGTTGTTGCCGTCGTTCGGTCCGACGGTGGTTATCTGCAGACCGCAGGCGTACAGCTTCCGCATCCCCTTGGCGCGCAGCGGCTTCTGAGCCTGCTTGAGGTAGGTCCAGACTCCATCCCACTTCGCGGGGATTTCCGACATCTTGAGCCCGGCCTTCTCGACCAGGTCGCCCCAGATATGGAAGGGGGTCGCGCCCTGCTTGATCGGGCACAGGTAGTAATCGCGCTTCTTCGTCGCCTTGTTGTAGAATGTCGAGCCAAGCTTGGCCGTGTCGGAAAGCTGCGATTCGAACTCGGCCACCACGTCGGCCACGTTGACGATTTTGTCGTCCCACGCGTTCTGCGGCAGGATCGACGAAGGTGCGTCATGGAAGAACAGGTCCGGCACGTCGCCGCTGGTCAGCGCGGATATGATCTTCTGGTTCAGGGCCATGAACGGCATGATGCTGTAGTCGAGCTTGTTGCCGCTGGCCTTCATGTAGTCTTCGCAAACCTTGGTCATTGCGGCGTCTTCTTCAGGGACGAAGCCCTGATTTATCCAGCACACTGCGGTTTTTGCCTGGGCATTGGCGATATACGGACGTGCCAGAGTTCCGGCTGCCGCTAATCCGACAGATCCACGCAACACTGACCGCCTGCTCAGACCGTTCATTTTTTGTTCTCCCTGTATGCCCGTATCGGGCTGTTCGTACCGAAATTGGCCGACTTCTACGTTATCACCGCAATTCGACCGGTAGCTCCGAGGTCTGTCAAGTGAAAATCGGGCAAGGCTGGACCGGCATCACCCGTGTCCGAACACAACTTGCTACGGTCAACCTGCGGCGGCACCACAACACTGAGGTGTTCTACGAAATGCCAGCCGATGCATGCCGTTTCGGAGTTGAAGATCGCGCCTTGCACAATGGCCGCAGGAATGGGCTATCAGCGCCGGTTACCCCTCGACCGCCGCGCGTCGCGCTGCCGCTTCCTCCGCCGAGGCAACCCCGCCATGTGCCGCCGACCACCCCACCGGATCCTCCAGGAACCGCCGAACTTCGGACAACGCGGCCTCGGAGAAGTACGGCCGGTCGGCGCACGCCTCCAGCACGTCCCACCACGTGCACAGATGGTGCAGCGCAATATCCATCCGCGCGAGGGTTTCAAATGCGCCGGGAAACACGCCGTAGAAGAACACCACGAAGGTATGGTTGACGATCGCGCCCGCGTCGCGCAGCGACTGCGCGAAGCGGATCTTCGACCCCCCGTCGGTCGTCAAATCCTCCACCAGCAGGGTGCGCTTGCCGGTCGGCACGTCGCCCTCGATCAGCGCGTTCTGCCCGAAGCCCTTCGGCTTCTTGCGCACATAGGCCATCGGCGCCGCCATCCGGTCGGCAATCCACGCGGCGAACGGAATGCCGGCGGTTTCGCCGCCCGCCACCGCCTCAATAGTTTCGTAGCCAACATGACGATGGATCTTCTCCACCGCCAGCTCGCAGATCTTCGAGCGCACGCGCGGGAAATAGATGATCCGCCGGCAGTCGATATACACCGGCGACTTCCAGCCCGCGGTGAAGGTGTACGGCTCCTCCGGGCGGAAATTGATCGCCTGGATTTCCAGCAGCATCCGGGCGGTGGTCAGCGCCGCGTCGCGGTCCCACACGGTGGTGGCGCTTTTCGGCATGGCAGGGGCTGGCTTGGCCATCTCGCATGAGTCCTCTATCTGACCACTGACGACTGATAGCTGACCACTGACCAAGGAGCCAGCCCATGGCACGCACCCACCGCATCGCTGTCCTGCCCGGCGACGGCATCGGCAAGGAAACCGTGCCCGAGGCGCTGAAAGTGCTCGACGCCGCCGCGCGCCGCTTCGGCTTCGGCCTGGCGTATACGCATTACGACTGGTCCTGCGAGACCTACCAGAAGACCGGCGCGATGATGCCGCCCGACGGCCTGGACCGGCTGCGCGACTCCGACTCCATTCTGCTCGGCGCGGTCGGCTGGCCGGGGGTGCCGGACCACATCTCGCTGTGGGGCCTGCTGATCCCGATCCGCCGCGGCTTCGACCAGTACGTGAACCTGCGCCCCTGCAAGCTGCTGCCCGGCGTGCGCACCCCGCTGGCCGGCCGCACCGAGGCCGACATCGACTTCTACGTCGTGCGCGAAAACACCGAAGGCGAATACTCGTCCGTTGGTGGCCGCATGTTCGAGGGCACCGACCGCGAGTTCGTCGTGCAGGAGACCGTGCTGACCCGCCACGGCACCGACCGCATCCTGAAATACGCCTTCGAACTGGCGATGACGCGGCCGAAGAAGCACCTGACCTCCGCCACCAAGTCGAACGGCATCGCCATCACCATGCCGTACTGGGACGAGCGCTTCGCCGCGATGGCGAAAAACTACCCGGAGATCCGTACCGACCAGTTCCACATCGACATCCTGTGCGCGCATTTCGTGCAGCACCCGGACTGGTTCGACGTGGTGGTCGGCACCAACCTGTTCGGCGACATCCTGTCCGATCTCGGCCCGGCGGTGGCCGGCTCGATCGGCATCGCCGCGGGGGGAAACATCAACCCGGAGCGGGTGTATCCGTCGATGTTCGAGCCGGTGCATGGCTCCGCCCCGGACATCGCGGGCAAATTCATCTGCAACCCGATCGGCCAGATCTGGTCCGCCGCGCTGATGCTTGACCACCTCGGCGAGGCGGAGGCCGGCAAGGCGATCGTCGATGCGATCGAGACGCTGCTGCGCGAGAGCGGCCCGAAGACGCGCGACATGGGCGGCCAGGCGGGCACCGCGGATGTTGGCACGGCGCTGGCGCAGTTGGTGGCGGGGTAGGGCGGAAGCAACGCCGCTGCCATCACTCGCTACACCCAATTCTCCACCCGCAAGCCAGGCATGCGCTCGAATTCGCGCATGTTGTTGGTGACGACGATCAGGCCCTCGCTGCGCGCGTGCGCGCCGATCAGCATGTCGTACGGGCCGGATTGTTGACCTGCGCGTTCAAGCTGGGCGCGGATGTCGCCGTGATGCGCGGCGGCGCGAGCGGTGAACGGCAACACGTCGAGGCGTGCCGCGAATTGCTCTATGGCGTGCAGATTATCCGCGCGCCGGGCGGATTTTTCGGCACCGTAATGCAGTTCGCCCAGGACGATGGTCGAAATGCACAGCCGTTCGGCCTCCTGGTCAAACCGGTCACGCAGCGCCGCCGGCCGGTTCTTCAGGACGTAGATGCAGATGTTGGTGTCGAGCATGTACTCCAGCATCACAACGGCTCGCGTTCGTCGGCCGGCGGCTGTTCGCGTTCATTCATGAAATCTTCGGAAACCTTTGGGCCGTGGCGGAAGAAATCATCCCAACGCCGCCCGACCGGTGTGATGATCCGGCTGTGCCCGACGCTAACGATGTCTACCTGGTGAACGTCTTCGGGCAAGGCGACCGCCTTGGGCAGCCGCACAGCTTGGCTCTTGTTGGTCATGAATACGGTGGATCGGGTCATCGGGAAACGCCCTTCCCCTTGGGATATACTGTCGGTATATACATCGTATTCGGCCCTCGGCAAGAGGGCGCTGCGAGATCGGGAGAAACCGCCTGATGGACGTCAACCTGCCCGAGGTCGTTGCGGAAGTCGAAGCGGCTTTCGCGCGCTACGAGGCCGCGCTGGTCGGCAACGACACGGCCACCTTGCAGGCGCTGTTCTGGCGCAGCCCGCACACCATCCGCTACGGCATCGGCGAGATCCTGTATGGCTGGGACGAGATCGGTGCGTTCCGCGCCGCGCGGTCGCCCATCGGGTTGGCACGGACGATGTCTCGCACGGTCATCACCACCTATGGCCGCGACTTCGCCACCGCCGCCACGCTGTTTCATCGCGACACCGTGCCGGGCAAGGTCGGGCGGCAGATGCAGACCTGGGCGCGCTTCCCGGATGGCTGGCACATCGTCGCCGCGCATGTCAGCCTGATCGACGCATGACCCACCCTGCCCGTCGTCTGCTGTTCGTGCTGCTGTTGGCCGGCATGGCGCTGACCACGGCGCGCGCCGCCGATCCGTCGGCGCTGTGGCACATCGTGCATGACCGCTGCGTGCCGGACGAGCAAAGCAAGCAGGACCCCGCGCCGTGCGCCTCGGTCGATCTGGCGCACGGCTACGCGGTGCTGAAGGACCGCGACGGCGCCACGCAGTTCCTGCTGATCCCCACCGCACGGGTGAGCGGCATCGAGGATGCGGCGATCCTCGCCCCGGACGCGCCGAACTACTGGGATGCCGCCTGGCAGGCGCGGCACGACGTCGAGCAACGCGCCGGCCATGCCCTGGCGCGTGACGTCCTGTCGCTGGCGATCAACTCGCCCAGCGGCCGGACGCAGGACCAGTTGCACATCCATATCGACTGCCTGCGCGCCGACGTGCGGGCCGCGCTGGCGCAGCACCAGGCCGAGATCGGCCCGCAGTGGAGCACGTTCCCGGTGCCGCTGGCCGGCCACCGCTACCGCGCCATGCGCCTGCCGGGGGCGGACCTCGGCGGCACCAACCCGTTCCGTTTGCTCGCGGCCGGGGTACCGCAGGCGGAGATGGGCGAACACACGTTGGTGCTCGCCGGGGCGACCTTCGCGGCCAACGAGCAAGGCTTCATCCTGCTCGACGACCGCGCCGACCTGACCGCCGGAGACCGTGCGTCGGGGGAGGAGTTGCAGGACCACGACTGCGCGCTGGCGCGGTAGTCCCCGGCGGGCGCGCCTTCGCGCGCGCCAGCTCCATCACGCGAAGTTGGTGCAGGCCTGGTTGGCGCGTCCGGAGACCATGAAGAAGGGCGTCATTCGGCTACGCGCCGACGTGGGGGCCTTGCGCGTGGCAGCCGGCTTAACGTCAGAACCCTGAACCACCGCGATGGCCTCCAGCCTGATGGTTTTGGCCCCACTTGGCCGGGGTCGCGCAACGCCGCGTCGTGCGCTAAAAATCGGCCATGGACACCATAACCGCCCCCCTCGTCTTCCCGCACGCCCAGCCGCCCGCGCCGGGCATCGTGACGCAAATCACGCCGGGCGTGCTATGGTTCCGCCTGCCGCTGCCCTACCGGCTCAATCACGTGAACATCTACCTCATCGAGGACAGCGGCGGTTGGGCGGTGCTCGACACCGGTCTGGCCACCGCGGCCTGCCGGGAGGCCTGGGACGCGATCCTCGCCGGGCCGCTGGCCGGGCAGCGCCTGACGCAGATGATCGTGACGCACTATCATCCCGACCATGTCGGCCTGGCTGGCTGGCTCGCCTCACGCTTCGGCCTGCCGTTGTCGATGCCGCGGCCGGAGTACCTCTATAGTCTGGCGCTGCAATACGCGCCCGGCGACCTCGGCGCCGAGACCTATCGGCCGTTCTATCGCCGCCACGGCCTGTCGTCCGAGGTGACCGAGTTGGTGCTCGCCCGCGGTCACGAATACCTGCGGCGCACCACGGGGGTGCCGACCACCTATCATCGCGTCCAGCACGGCGATGCACTGTCCATCGGCGCGCGGCAGTTCCAGGTGCTGACCGGCGGGGGACACGCGCTGGAGCAGGCGATGCTGGTGCGGCCGGACGAAAAGCTGTTCTTCGCGGCGGACCAGGTGATCGCGCGCATCTCGCCGAACGTCAGCGTACACGCGATGGAGCCGGACCTCGACGCGCTCGGCATCTACTTGCGCTCGCTGCGCGCGCTGCGCGAGTCGGTTGCGGAGGACGTGCTGGTGCTGCCGGGACACGGGCTGCCGTTTTACGGCCTGCACGTGCGGGTTGGCGAATTGATCGAGCACCACGCGCAGCGCTGCGGCATGATCGCCGATGCGTGCCGGCAGCACCCGCTGTCGGTGGCGGAATTGGTGCCGCACATCTTCCATCGCGACCTGGACGAGCATCAGACCGGCTTCGCGTTCGGCGAGGTGCTGGCGCATGTCAATCACATGCT
>Ga0181530_10002476_pt1 | contig 21817 bp, 17 predicted proteins | sample PEATcosm2014_Bin_42_FD_119769 | JGI IMG/M metagenome (GOLD analysis project Ga0181530, IMG submission 119769) | Peatland microbial communities from MTU Mesocosm Facility, Houghton, MI, USA - PEATcosm2014_Bin10_60_metaG | ecosystem: Environmental > Terrestrial > Soil > Wetlands > Peat | place... | reverse complement strand
GGAAAAAATTGGACGAGAGGCCAAAGGGCCTGTCCCACGGTGGCCCTGGTTGGGCGCCGCCGCGCTGGCGCTGCTCGCCGCCGGGATCTACTGGCAGTTCTATCGGCCCTCCCGCTACGTGCTTCCGTCCAGCGGCGCGGCCCTCGCCGTGGTCCCGTTCGAATGCCTCTGCACTTCGCTGGAGGGCGCGCGCTTTTCGGCCGGCTTCACCGACGTGCTGGCGGCCGACCTCTCGCGGGCCGGCGGCATCCAGGTGACCGCGCCCAGCACCGTCCGCCGCCATCAAAAGGCGGGCGTCTCGATGGGACTGATGGGGCGCTTGCTGGGTCTCGACGTGCTGGTGGAAGGCGCCGTCCAAACCCTCCCCGACCGGCTGCGCATCACGGCCCGGCTGGTGGACGTGCATACCGGAAAGATGATTTGGGCGGATACTTACGACGAGGCAGCCGCAGATCCGGCGCAGGCGCAGGACGCCGCCGCCGGCCAGGCCGCGGCGCAGATTGCCCAGGCGCTGAGACACAAGTGAAACCTTTCCGAAGGAATTTCGAAGCTTCTTTCGCCCGCCGAGGGGGCAGGATCGACTCATGAACCCGATTCTGTGGCGCGCCGCCTGGTTCGCTCGCTGGCTCGCCCGCATTTCCGGGACCCTCCTGGTCCTGTTCTTCCTGGCGCTGGTCTTGGGCGAAGGGCCGCCGCCGCTGGCTTCCATGAGCCCGCACGAGCGCGCTTATTGGTGCGGCCTGCTGGTGCTCTTCGGGGGCCTGGTGGTGGCGTGGTTCGCCGAAGGCTGGGGCGGCATCCTGACCCTGGCCGGCTGGCTTTTTCTGTGGCTGCTCGCCGGGCGCGCGCCCCTGGCCGCGATGTTCGGGATTCCCGCCGGGATCGCCGGCGTCCACATCCTTTGCTGGCTGGTTCTACGCAACCCGGCGCCGGAACTTGCGCCCGTCCCGTCCGCCGCGCGCATGGTCTTCCGTTTCATCTGGGCTGGACTGGCTGTCTTCCTGCTGCTTTGCGCCAACGAAATCTTCGGCCAGCCGCCGCTGATGACGCCGGCGCTGCACCCGTCCCGCGAGCTGATCGGGCAATGGCAAGCCACCTACCCCAGCCAGTTGCAGGCCAATATCGAGATTCACCCCGACGCTAGCGTCACGGGAACCATTGGGGAGTCTGCGCTCCAGAACGGCCGCATCGCCAACAATCGCACCTGGTTCGGCCGCTGCATGCACTGGCGGGCCGACTATTCGCTGGAAGGCGAACTGGCCCATTCCATCCACCCGCGCGCGGGCGCGGAAGGCGACCGCATCCATGCCGCCTTCTCGCCCGGCAACGCGCGCCTGGCGGGGGGGCTATCCGTGGCGGAAGCCGGTCGCCAGGGGCAGCCTTTCCGCCTCATCCTGATGCGCCGGCAATAGCTTCGCGGAGAAGTGGAGGTAGCGCCGGCGCTCGTTTTTGGCCGCCGGTCCATCGCAACGCGTGGTCTGGCGACGGTAGCGCCGCTTCTTGTCTGCCCCGCGTTACTCCCGGGTGAACCACGCCACCTATCGTGAAAGTTCTGCATCAAGCAACCGGATTCTTGGGGTTAATTCCCTACATACGGGTACGTCGGCAAGCGGCTATCATACTTCGTACCCGTACGTACAGGTCCGAGCTCCGGGGAGGACGAAAATGCTTACCCAGCGCGCCATTTCAATTCTCTTGGCTCTTGCTCTGCCCGCGGCGATGCCCGCGCAGACGGTGTTCTCCGGCTTCGCCGGGATTGTGGCCCAATTCCCGGCCGCAGATCGCTACAACGTGGTTTATACCGGGCGACTATTTGGATTTTTCCGCCTTCCGGGCGTGCAGACATCAGCGGACCGCGGATGCCCGGCGGCAATGGATGCGGCGCGCGAACCGGAAGCCGCCGAGTTTGATCGAACGATGCGCAGCATCCCGAAACGGAACGAAACCGTCGTTCGAGTAGCCATGGGCGATAACCTTGCGCCATTCTTTCTCAGCCGCAAGATGGTTCTGATCCCGAAAACGTACAACATGGGAACTATGTATCGCGGCGACCCTCCCAAGGAAATCAACGATAAGGCGGCGTTCGAGTACAACAGGTTCGTTGGCGAATGGTGGTGGGATGGCGCGCAGGTCCCCGGGTACCTGGATGGAAACGGACAACTCCCCATGGATAACGTGGCGTGTTTCCTATCGGCGATGGGGTTCGATGCGGTGGTTCCCGGAGTCCACGACTTCTACTACGGTCCGGAGAGACTGCGCGAGGTAGCGCGTTTCCTGGGGACGAAGAATACGCGCATGCTGGGCGCCAACCTTTACATCCAGGCGCGGCTGGTCAACTCGAGCCAAACGGCCGGAAGACAGGCGGGCACCGATGGCGTCATGCAAAAAGGGAAAAGAGGCCAAACGGCGGGTCGCGCATCCGATCCCTCGCAGCCAATATTGGTTGTGCCCACTGTGGCGCTCCCCTGGATGCGCGCCATCACGGTGAAGAATGCGCGCAACGGCAAAGACCCGCTAGTGGACGAAGTGTGTATCCTGGGCGCTCCCGGGAATGGGTGGGAGGCCAAAGGTCCGCAGGCGTCGGACTGCGCGACCGGCGGTGTGCATTTAAAAACGCCCGCAACATCGTCAAACGGCGTCGATTTCTGGATGGACCCCACCGCGGAGCCGCTAAATCCCGGCCGCTACGCGGTCTTCGCACTAAAGAAAGGCGAAGAGGTCGACCTCAAGGCGATGAACGTGCAGTTTCCGTTTTTCGAGTATCCCGCAAGTTCGAGGACCAACCCGAAGCTGAGCGACATGAAGCCATGGGCGCTCACAGGCGGCGAATTAGGCGCCGAGCGGGTGGCGATTTTCGGAGTCGTAAGTTCTACGCTTTTGCAGGGCGTGGGGCAGTTGAACTCGATGTGGCTTTATGCCGACGGGACCTCCAGTGTCGACGACCGCCGCGAGGTGGACGTGCAAGTGTCCGATCCGGCCGAGGCGTTGAAACAGGTATTTCAATATTGCCAACAGGTGAACGAATGCCGTGACGCGCGTAAATTGCTGCTGGCGCAGATGCCGCAGCAGGAGGTGTACGATGTGACGGCGCACGTTCCCCTGCCCGAGCTCGCCAATCCGATCGACCTCGCGCTGGCCGAAGCCGACCCGGACCGGCCGAGCGAGGAGAGGAAACTGGAGCGAAACCTTCAGCACGATCTGCAAGGTCCGGCGTCGGCCAAGCCGGTGGTTCTGGTGCCGGGTCCGCACTCGCGTTTGGACCCGAACGCTCCGTATGTCTTGCAGCCGACACTCCAAGCGGCGGAGATCAGGCCTTCTTACGATGAGGGCGGCGTAAAGAAACAGAGCGTGGAGAATAAGATATACCGGCACGCAGCCGTGCAATTCAACCTGTTCCCGAATCAACTGCCTTCTGTAAGCGGCGACCGAACTCTAGCAGACTATCTGGCCATTCCGCAACAGCGTCCGGCAGGAGCCGAAGCCGGTTACGATACATTCTTCCGAGAGTCCGTATTCCAAAAAGGCGGCGCCATGACGAACGCCGATCTACAGCGCGGGGTGGAACAGATAGCGCTTTACGCCATGCAGCGTGCGTGCCACGCCGACATCGCCATATTGCAGCATCGCAGCGTCGTCCTGCCGCAGAAATTGCCGCCCACATTTTCGCAGGAGGGGTTCGAGCAACTGATTTCCGCCATTTTCTGGGAGGGCGACTTCGTATTGTGCAAACAGCTCAGCGGCGATACCCTCAACGCGCTCCTGCGTCAATCGCAGCAATACCAGAATGACGAGGACAACGGGTTGGCGCCGGAATCGATGAAGGGCAACTCGCTGGCGACGCTGGGGGCGGACCAGGCCGCGACCGACGAAACGAAGCGGCTGGTCAACGGACAGCTCATCGACCCGAAGCGTCTCTATAGTGTCGCGATACCGGATTTTCTCGTGGGCGGCGCGACCGGGTATTCCATGCTGCAAGGCAGTGATCAGCCGCCGATGACGCCGTGGAGCAAGATGGTGATGCGGCCATTGGCGGACCTGGTGGCGAGGACCGTGACGCAGCGGACGAGCCGCCCGAAAGGCAATACGACCACCGGCACGGATGCGCTCGATTGGGCGATGCTGAACAGCCAGGTTCCGGGCGGCACATCCTTCATGAAGCCCGAAAAACTGAAGCAGCCGGCTTTCCTCGACTGGTTTCACGATTTCATATTCGATCACAAAAAGGTGAATTTCGCGTGCCGGTATGACAAACGAGAAAAGGTTCGGGTTGGGGACGGTTGTCCGGAAGAGCTTGCCCAGGAACGGCCTCTGTGGTGGGTGGGCCTGTATAAGGCCGACCTAAGCTACTCGCAGTTTCTGCACGGCTATAGCGAGACGGCGGTCGCGCAGCAGTTTCCCGGCGTGACGCAGGTGAGCCTGACTTCAGCGGAGTACAAGAGCATTGCGGCGGACTACATTTTGCGGGCGGAGCGGGACAGTTGGCATTTCATGGAATATGTCCAGAGTACGCTCAACTATGGCGACCGTTTGCAGCGAACCATCATGCCGTCCAACGGGAGTGCACAGCCAAACGAACCTTATGTCCCTTCACAAACGGCCGATTACTGGTATCAGGAGGCGGGAATCGGATACCGGATTACCCCGACCGAGGAAGGCCCGGCTGGTTTGAAGCTGGTACTCGCGGCCGGCTTCGAGACACAGCCGGCGGCCCCGTTCACGCAATTTTCCACTTCGCAATATCTGCCGCCGGGCACACAGGCAGGGGGTGGCGGAGCCAGTCCAGTCGTTCTGGCGAGGCGCACGCTTGATCCTTCGGGCCGCCTTGGATTCCGTTACGATTTTCTATATCCGAAGACGGCCACCACCCCGGCCGGCGGAGCCGGCGGAGGAACAAGCACGGGCGCCGGCGGCGCCGCTGCCGCCGGCGGCGGAGGCGGTAGCGGCAAGAAAGGCGGCGGCGGGCAAAACCAGGCCACCGCCACCGGTCAGGGTCAAGGACAAGGCGGCGGCCAGGGCGGCGGCGGCCAGGGGACGGCGCAAACCTTCAACACCTATTTGGAAGCCGGATTTGAAAAAGGAGCGCTATTCCGCGGAGTGAGCGAATATCAATTCGAATACGCGAATGCCGCAAACGGAAGTCCTGCGGAATGCCTGGTCGACAATGTGACTTGTTTGCAAGCCGTGGCCGCGGCGAAGGGTACGTTGGCGTCGGTGGTTGCGAACCGGAACCACGAACAGCAGGGCTTCTATTTTAATTTCCGTATCGATGGACCGCTTCCATTGGTCTCGGGTTCGGAGTTCGTGCTGGAGAATCGGGGCGACTGGTTCCAGCCGCACCGCGACCTGTCCATCGACACGCGCCTGGATTCCGACTTCAAGGTTTCACTGATGGTCCCGGTCTGGCGCAAAATCAATCTGTCGCCGAGCGTGGAGATGATTCTCTTCCAGACCCAGGTCACGCGGAACTTCTACCATAGTTACACGACTTCGGTGTCGCTGAACTACAGCTTCGAATGGCATCCTGGAATCGGGTTCCTGCGCTCACTCGTATATAACAACCCGGTTCCCACGCAGCCAACGCTGCCGGCAAAATAATCGGGCGGTCGCCAGGGGCAGCCTTTCCGCCTCACCCTGATACGCCGGCAATAGCTTCGCGGCGCGGGTAGCAGGGGAGTGCAGCAGCAGGGCGCCTGGTGTGTGCTGCCAGCTTCCGGACGAGGGCGGACGACAAAGGGCGATTATCCACGTTGCCGAGCCGGTAATTCCCTGTCCGTGTGGCGCAGCGCAGTACGGCATGCGCCAGGGTCTCCAGACCGGCGATGGGAACGCCGTCCCAGCAGGCATCGTGCGGTGAAACGGTGGTGCGCACCGCCGCGCCCAGCCGCTTCAATTCATCCTGGCCCTTGAAAGTCAGGGTGGTTGGGGTGGTGAACAGGTCCAGATGAACGCGGCCGTATTTTGAGCGCGGCGACCGCCGTTCCAGCCAGACCAGCGGAATGCGCAGCCGCCAGCACCAGAAATTGTAGGCGCGCATGGCGGTTGCGTCCGTCCGGCACGGTGCGCCCCAGTACCCGTTGGCGCGGGCTTCATTTAGCAGCGTCCGCTCGCGGCTGGTCAGTTTGTCTTCGCCATAAGTCTGCATTCGATACATAAGTCGGCAGTCCGGCGGAAAAGTTTAAGTTTTTTCGCTGGCGGCTCCCAACGCAATCGGCGGATGGTGCAAACAAAGGAGATAGTTCACGGCCGAAATTCCGCCCCGCGATACCGTTTATACTTTGTTTTTGGCCTCAACCATTCCATATATGCCGGCGTCTAATCTTAGGGAACCAATTTGAAGCTCTGCGTCCGCAATTTCGCCGCGGTTGCATGTGTGGTATTGTTCAGCGCGTGTTCGCGACCCACTCCATCCACGGCACATGCCGCCTCTGCTCCGGCTGCGCAGCCAGCCGCCATCCCACGTGAAGTCCGGCTCACCGGCACGGTGCAGGCGGTGCATTCCTCGAAAATCCTGGTGCCGCAGGTTTACGGCAACTACAGCGCCATGTCGCTGACGCACATCATCGCCAACGGTTCGCTGGTCAAGGAAGGCGACGTGATCGCCACCTTCGACGCCACCACCATGGAAGACGCGGCGCGCGACGCCAAAGCCAAATTCGACGACCTGGGGCACCAGGTGGATCAGAAAGTGGCGCAGAACCGCGCCGACGCGGAGAGCCGCGCCTCGGCCCTGAAACAGGCGGAATCGGATTTGGCCAAAGCCCAGATCGAGCTGAAAAAAGGGCCCGTGCTGAGCGAAATCGATCGCCTCAAGAACGAAGAAAACGCGCTCATCGCCCGCCTGCACGTGGACAGCCTGACCAAGTCCAACGCGCTCCACGACCGGGCCGATGCGGCGGCCTTGCGGGTTCTGGAGCTGCAGCGCGACCGCCAGAAAGTCAACATGGAGCGGGCGCAAACCAATATCGAAAAGCTCTCGGTCAAGGCTCCGCTGGCCGGCATGGTGGCGCTGGAGAACGTGTTCCGCGCCAACTCGATGGGGCATCCGCAGGAAGGCGATCAACTCTATCGCAACCAGCCGCTGGTAAGCATTTTCGATCCTACGGAAATGCTGGTGCGCTGCTCGGTGGGCGAACCCGATATCGCGGCTCTGCAGCCGGGGGCCAAGGCCAACGTGCAACTGGATGCCTATCCCGACCTGGTGCTGCCGGCGCATTTCGAAAACGCCAGCCCGGTGGCCTCCTCGGCTTTCGGCAGTCCCATCAAAACGTTTCGCGCGGTATTCCGCATCGATAAAGTGGACGCGCGGCTGCTGCCGGATCTTTCGGCGGCAGTGGTGCTGGTGGGTAAGGCAGGCCTCGCGGCCTGTCCGGGCTGTGCCACGGGAGGCGCTCAGTGAGCGCCCGCTGGAAGCGTGTGCGCGCCTGGGGAGTCTTCCTGTTCGTGGTGCTTTCGGTGGGAGCGGCGGCCGCCGGAGTGTATCGCTTCCGCCAGTCGCAGACCAGCGAAACCTTGCCGGTGGCGCCGGCGCGCAAAGGCGATTTCCTGGTCATCATCCGCTGCCGCGGCGAATTGAAGGCCGTGCGCTCGGTGCAGGTTTACGCGCCATTGGTGCCGCAGTTGCGCATCGCCTGGATGGCTCCGTCGGGCGAGCCGATCAAACAAGGCGAGCTGCTCATCCAGTTCGATTCCAGCGCTTCCGAACAGCAGCTCGAGCAGAACGTGGCGGTTCTCAACCAGGCGCAAGCCACGCTGGATCAGGAGGGGGCGCAATCCAAAATCACGGCCGAACAGGACCGCAGCGATCTGGCCGACGCCGAATACACGGTGGAAAAAGCCAAGCTCGAAGTCACCAAGCAAACGCTCCTCGGGCAGATTCAGGCCGACGAAAGCAAAATCGACCTGGCGCTGGCCGAGCAAAAGCTCAAAGTCGAGCAGGCCACCGTGAACCTGCACGCAGCCAGCGAGCGCTCGAAGATCGGCTCGCTGACGCGGCTGCGCGATAAAGCCCAGTTCGACGTGAACCTCACCAAGTCGCGCATCGCGCAGATGCAGATCAAGGCGCCCCTCACCGGCTTTCTGGTGTTCGCCACCAATTATACGGGCGGATGGATCGACGCCAAGCCGTTCAAGGTGGGGGACAACGTGTACGCGGGGATGGCGCTGGCGGAGATCCCGGATCTGCAAACGCTGGAGATGGAAGCCAAGATCGAGGAAACGGATCGCGGGAGGATCTCGGTGGGGCAAAACGTGGAAGTGCGGGTGGATTCCCTTCCCGAGCTCACCATTCCCGCCAAAGTGGGACAGATTTCTCCGCTGGCCGAGCAGAATTACGAGTGGCCGCCCACGCGCACTTTCAAGGCGTGGGCTCCCTTGCTGCATCCGGACGCGCGCTTGCAGCCGGGCATGAACGGCGGGATGGACATCGTAATCAAGCGCATTCCCAAGGCCCTCAGCATTCCCGCCAAGGCGCTGTTCACGCGCGCCGGAAAACCGGTGGTCTACCTGGCTTCCGGCGGGCATTACCGGGCGGTGCAGGTAGAGGTGCTGGCGCGCAATCCGGACGAATTGGCCATCAGCGGCATCCCGGACGGCTCCATGGTGGCGCTGGTGGACGCGGAAAAGAGAGAGGCCAAGAAGTGACGCTGCGCGCGGTAGGACAGCCGGTTGAGGCTGCGGCTGAAAGCCGCCGGAAGGCGTCCCGGCTCTTCGGGACGCATCCCTCGGGTGGGCTGGATGGCGCCGGCCACGGAGCGTCGACGCGGCACGTTGAGAACGCGCGCCGCGCCGCCTGCTGCGAGGCTACCAGGTGAAGCTGCGCATTCTGGGCATCGTGCTGGTGCTGGCGGCGATAGGCGCCGCCGCGTGGGGCACCATGCGGTTTGTGCGGGTGGCGTCCGCGCCCACTTCGACGGAGCTTCCCACCACGCGGGTGAAGCGCGGGCGGGTGATTATTTCGGTAGCGGCGAGGGGCGAGCTGCAAGGCGGCAATTCGGAGATGCTGTCGGCGCCCCTGATGGGCGGCGACATGCTGGCCATTACCTACCTGCGCGATCCGGGCGACCTGGTCGAGCCCGGCGACACCGTGGTGCAGTTCGATACCACGCAGCAGGAATACAATCTGCGCGAAGCGGAAGCCGACCTGGCGGAAGCCGAGCAGCAGGTGATTCAGGCGCAGGCCACGGGCGATGCCACCGACGAGGAGACGCACTACGCGCTGCTCTCGGCCGAATCCACGGTGCGGCTGGCGGAGCTGGATGTGCGGCGCAATCCCCTGCTCCCGGCGATCCAGGCGCGGCAGAACCTGATCGCGCTGGAACAGGCGCAGAACCGTCTGAAGCAGGCGCAGCAGGATGTAGTCAACAAGAGCGCCAATTCGAAAGCCGGCACGGCCATTCAGGAAGCCGCGCTGAATAAAGCCAAGGTGACGGCGGAAACGGCGCGCCGCGTGATCGAGAGCATGACCCTGAAAGCCAAGACCCGCGGCTACGTCAACATCCAGGCCAACACCTTTACCAACATTCTTTATACCGGGATGCAGCTTCAGCCGTTCCAGCTTGGCGATACGGTGCGGCCGGGACTGGCGGTGGCGCAGATTCCGGACATGAAGAATTGGGAAGTGAGCGCGCAGATCGGCGAGCTGGACCGCGGCCATCTCAATGCCGGGCAGAAGGTTTTGATTCTGGTGGTGGCCCTTCCCGGCAAGAGCTTCGCCGGCCACGTGAAGACCATGGGAGGCACGGCCGGCCCGCCGTGGGACCGCAAGTTCGAATGCCGCATCGCGCTGGACCAGCCCGCGCCGGAATTGCGCCCGGGCGAAACATCCAACATGCAGATCACGGTGGAGACGCTGCAAAACGTGTTATGGATCCCCTCGCAGGCGCTGTTCGATACCGATGGCCGCAAGTTCGTCTACCTCAAAACACGCAAGGGCTTCATGCCGCACGATGTGAAGCTGGTGCGCAGCAGCGAAAGCCAGGCGGTGATCACGGGCATTCCGGAAGGCGGCGAAGTGGCCATGTCCAACCCCGATCAACAAAATAAACCCGCGGACCAGCAGGGCGGCGCCATGAAGGCTCTCCAACCATGATCTTTCGCTTTTCCGATATCACGCAGGCCTTTTCGAATCTGCGGGCGCAGAAAACCCGCACCATGCTCACGGCTCTCGGCATCGTCTTCGGCGTGGGGTCGGTAATCGGCATGCTCGCCATTGGCTCGGGAGCCAAGGAAGAGTCGCTGCGTTTCATCGAACAACTGGGGGTGCGCAACGTGCTGATCGATTCGCGGCCCACCACCAGCCGCGAGGAGTTCCAGCAGCGGCGCAGGTCTTCGCCCGGTCTGAGCGACCGCGACGTGCGCATTCTGCAGGCCAATATCGACGGGCTGGAAACGCTCTCGGCGCGTCGCACGCTGCATCCGGCGGGCGTGCTGCCCAAACCTTCGAAGGACATTCCCGAGTTGTACGGCGTGGCGCCTTCCTATGCCGTCATCCATAGCCTGCGCCTGGCGGAAGGCAAGTTCTTCGACGAATCCGACAACGCCGCCAGCGGCACGGTGTGCGTGCTGGGCGAAGGCGCGAAGGTGAACCTGCTGGGCTACGGACCGGCCGTCGGCAAGTTCGTGAAAGTCAACGACGCGTGGCTGGAGGTGGTGGGGGTGCTGACGGAACAGTTGATGGCGGGGTCGCAAAACTCCGGCGCCACCATGCAGGACCTCAACAACATTATTTATATTCCCCTGAATACCTTTCAGTACCGCTTTTACGACCAGAGCAGCTCCATGAAAGACGATCTGGATGGCATCGAGCTACGTTTGAAGCCGGATGCCGACAGCGTGGAAGTGGCCAAGGTGGTGACCGCCATTCTGAATTCGACGCACCACAACACGCAGGATTTCACGGTGACGATTCCGGCGGCGCTGCTGGCGCAGCAACAGCGCACGCAGACCATTTTCACTTACGTGATGGTGGCGATCGCGGCCATTTCGCTGCTGGTGGGCGGGATCGGGATCATGAACATCGTGCTGGCGACGGTGATGGAGCGGACGCGGGAAATCGGCGTGCGGCGCTCGATCGGCGCGCGGCGGTTCGATATCGTGCGGCAGTTTCTGACCGAGAGCGTGTTGATTTCGGTGGGCGGCGGGCTGGTGGGGATTGGGTTCGGATTTTTCCTGGCATGGCTGATCGCGCGCACGGCGGATTGGAAGACCATCGTGACCACGGCGAGCGTGGTGATCGCCTTCGGCGTGTCGGTCGCGGTGGGGGTGGTGTTCGGAATTTATCCGGCGGTGAAGGCCAGCCGGATCAATCCGATTGATGCGCTGCGGTACGAGTGAGGCGCTGCGCAGCGCGAGGGTCCCTTTTCCCCTTTTCCATATGGAGTAGACGCCTACGAGGAGAGAATAGGCGGGGGCAGGCCTCCACAGGAATTTTTTGCGAAACTAGACAGATGGGAACAAGGCCGAAGCGCTGCGCGGCGGCTCGTGGAACAATAATCCGCGGAACGTGCGCGCATCGAACCGTAACAGGAACGAACCGGGCAACCGTAACAACAATATCGGGGTGCGGTGCGTCGGGGATACGGGCAGTGCCTGCACAAACAGGCAAGAGGCGAGAGCCGGCCGGGATCTCGGTCCCGTCGGGAGTGCCCGCCCGCTTCCGGGCTTTGGTCCCGGCGAGCCGCCGAAGCGGAGCGCCGAATACAACACCGTTCCCCCGGCCCTGTGGTAGTTCCTGAGATATGGGGCGAAGCTTGGCGGGGGGAACACCTGGCAAGGGCGGGGAACCGGCGGTGGTCGTGCAGCACGCCTACGATCTGACCCTTTGGCTGGTTCGCAAGGTGGAGAAGTTCCCGCGATCATTCCGTTTCACTGTCGGCGACCGTGTGATCGCCCGGAGCCTCGATCTGCTGGAGACGCTGGTCGAGGCGGCCTACAGCGCCGACAAGCGAAGCCTGCTCGACAGGGCAAATCGCAGCGTCAGCGGGCTTCGCTATCTGCTCCGTCTGACCGTCGACTTGAAGCTGCTTTCCGGCGACTCGCAGGAGTTCGCCGCCGGCAGGCTGGAGGAGATCGGCCGGATGGTGGGCGGCTGGCGGAAAGCGGCGGCGCAGCGGGCCGAGCCGTGAAGCGGGTCGGCGGGCTGTGGCCGGCGGTAGTGAGTTGGCCCAACCTCGCCTCGGCGCTCCAGCGCGCCGCCCGTGGCAAGCGCAGGCGGCCGGACGTGGCGCGGTTCCTTCTCGACTGGGAACCGCGTCTGATCGAACTGCGGCGCCAGTTGCGGCACGGCGAGTATGTTCCCGGCGCCTACCGCACCTTCCGGATCTGGGAGCCGAAGCCGCGATGGATCTCCGCGGCCCCTTTTCGGGACCGCGTAGTGCACCACTCCTTGACGCAAATCGTCGAGCCCATATTCGAGCGCCGTTTCGCCCCGCACAGCTACGCCAGCCGAGCGGGATTCGGCACCCACAGGGCCCTCGCCGCAGCTTCGGCCGCGTGCGCGCGCTTCCCGTTCGTCCTACAGTGCGATATTCGGAAGTATTTTCCCTCCATCGATCACGCCATTTTGAAGGACCTGCTCGCGCGGGTCATTAAATGCGGTCCCACGCTCGATCTGGCTGGACGGATCATCGATGGGTCGAACCCGCAGGAACCGGCCGATTTCTACTTCCCTGGGGACGAGCTGTTCACTCCGTACGCGCGGCGGCGCGGGCTGCCGTTGGGCAACCAGACGTCGCAGTTCTTCGCCAACGTCTACCTGAACCCGCTGGATCAGTTTGTTCTTCGCGAGATCCGTCCCGGCGCCTACTGCCGGTACGTGGACGACTTTCTCCTGTTCCACGGCGATCGGGGCTTTTTGAAAGAAGCGCGGCGCCGCATCGAGGCGGAATTGGGCAATCTGAGGCTCTGTTTGCACGAAGGCAAGAGCCGGGTCTGCGGGACCGGCGAGGGAATCACATTCCTGGGCTGGCGTGTTTTCCCGGATCACCGCCGCCTGGTGCGCGGCAACGTGGTCCGTTTCCGGCGGAGAATCGGTGCCCTCCAGCGGCGGTTCGGCGATGGCGAGGCGGGGTGGCCGGAGGTTCTTCGGCGCCTTCAGGCATGGAATGCCCACGCCGCGCACGGCGACACGTGGAGGCTCCGTGAACAGGTTTTCTCGCAGTTCCCGTTCGCCCGGCGGTAGAAAAAATTTCGCGGCGGCTTCGCCGCCGCTTCTTTCGGCCTCACTTGCCAGCTATCCCACTCCTTGGAAAAATGAAAAGGGAAAAAGCACAAAGGGAAAGTTATTCCCCGACGCACCGCACCCCGATACCGTTGCTACGGCCGCCCGGTACGTTCCCGCCACGGACCGATGCGCGCACGAACCGCGGAATAAAGTACCACGAGCCGCCGCGCAGCGTTCTGAACTGACCGCTCGCCGGACCAAATGGATCGCTCCGCGCGCCGGGCTGGTAATCCCCGTACCAGTCCGCCGTCCACTGCCAGACGTTCCCCAGCATGTCATACAGCCCGAAGGCGTTCGCCAGCTTTTGCGCCACCTCGTGAGTCTTGCCCCCGCTGTTTTCCGAATACCAAGCAATTTCATCCAGATTGCCGTAGCGGGCTGCAGGGGAGCCGGCCCGCGCTGCATACTCCCACTCCGCTTCCGTCGGCAAACGCCCTCCGATCGCTTGGCAGTAGGTTTGCGCTTCGTCCCAGCTCACTGTCTCTACCGGAAGATTGGCGCCTTTGAAATAACTTGGGTTTTGTCCTGTCACGCGTTGCCAAGCTTGCTGAGTGACAGGCGTCTGCCCCATCCAGAAACCCTTCGTGAGGGTCACTTCGTGCGCCGGTATTTCGTCCGGGTCGCACTCCGAGTCTCCCGGCGAACAGCCCATCAGGAACGTGCCCGGCGGAATCCACGCGTAGGTCAGACCATCCTTCGGGTTTACCTTGGTCGCACCCGCGAGGAGTCTGGTCGGTATATGGGCGGTTGGGACCGCGGCCGGACTGCCCCCGCTCAACGATGCCATCCGCTTTTCCGCAATCGTCCGGTACAGCCCGTTAGGAAAACGCTGTAAATATTCCGTGAACAGGTCCCGGTCCGTGCCGTCCTTGATCGAATTCCAAAACGCCAGATCCTGCTCCGCCGTTAGATCGCGGGAGGGGCCGGTGTTCCCCGGCGGAGCCGTCCCCGGAACAAACGCGAAGTCTTCCATCAACATTCCGTAGACTGCAGGCGTCTGGCGCTGGTGCGAATCCTGATACACCTCGCGCGCCACTTGCTTGATGAGCTGATCCACCGGCACGCCCGGCGTGGGCAGCGCGCGCAGCAGCCGGGAGGTGAAGAGGCCGTTCACTCCACCCGAATTGTCGTCGGCGGTCTGTCCCGCTCCGGTCGCGAAGACGATCAGGGTTCCCTGCCCTTCCATGCGCGCCAGGCCTCCGCTGGCGGAGCGCGCGGCGCGCAGCGGATTGTCGCGGCAGGCGTCCAGGATCATCAGCCGCACGCGCGCTTGCGTGGCTTCCAGGTTGCGCAAGAGTTGCTGCGCGGAATAAGCGTCGTCCTGCACTTCCAGTTCGTCGGCATTGGCCGGGAAGCCACGGGGATGAGGAAGTTCTCGCCATGCACCTCGACGCCGTGGCCGGAATAGTAGACCAGGGCCACATCGTTGGGCTTTAGCTTTTCCAGAAATTGGCGGGCGGCGCGCTGCAGTTCCCGCAGCGAGGTATTGGTAACCAGGGTAACGTCGCCGGGTTGGAAGCCGACCTTTGTCAGTGCCGCGGCGAACGCCTTGGCATCGTTGACCGCGTTGGTCAGCGGCTTCCAGGGGTAGGCGTTGTTGCCGATCACCAGCGCGAGGCGGCGCGAACCGCCGTCCGCGGGCACGACGCGCCGGTCCTGCGCGGCCAGCGCCGCGGTCAGGAGGAGCGGGAAAACCAGCCAACGACTGCCACGCATCGGAATCACCTCCCCGAAGAGGAATTATCGATCCTCGAGCCTGGGGAGCGCAAGCGTGCGGATCCCGGCAGGCGGCGATATTGTAGCCCACGCCACGGGGCGGCCGGGGGGATCTTCGGCTTCTTCAGGGGTGGAACGCGTACGCCGCAGTTGGACAGGCCGGGAGGCCTGTCCTACGCCGCGTCCATGAAGCTGCGCAGATCGCTTTCGTGGATGTCGGGCAGGCCGGGCGCGACGTTGTTCAGCTTGCCCGAGCGCATCCATTCTTCGAGCTGCCCCACCATCCCGAAGAGGTGGTCGAAGGAATCCACGATGAACAGGATGGGCTGGTAGTGATCGATCTCGGCTACCTGGTTGATGAGCCATTCGAGCTGCACCGGGTAGCGCTGCACTTCGCCGGATTCGATGGCGTGCTCCAGCTCGCCATAGGAGCTGAGCAGGCCGCTGCCGTAAGCCAGCGTGCCGCGCGGGCCCTTCATGAGACCGAACTCGACGGTGAACCAGAAGAAGCGCGACATGGCGCGCACGATGTTGGTGAGGCGGCGGACGCGCTCGGCGTGGTCCTTAATATCGGCGGTCATTTCGACGGCGGTGTGGGCGCAATCGCCGAAGCGCACCAGGACGTCGGCAAAGGCGCGGTCGGTGTGCATGGGGACGTGGCCGGCGACGTCGTGGAAGATGTCCGGCTCGGGAAGGTAGTCCATGCGGTCTTTATCGCGGATGGTGATGGTGGTGGGAAACTCGCGGCGGCGCAGGCAATCGAAGAAGAGGAAACCGGGGACGTAGCCGCTCACGGGTTTGGCCTGGAAGCCGGTTAAAGGCTGCAGGCGCTGGTTGACTTCGGAGAGGCGCGGAATGCGCTCCGGGGGAAGGTTGAGGGCGTCCAAGCCGCGCAGGAAGAAGGGGTTGGCGTAGCGTTCCCAGCGCGGGCGGATGCGCGCGAAGAGGCGCCTCCAGGCTTCATGGTTTTCTTCAGAATACTGGTCGTAAGGTTGTGATATATAAAGCTCGCCGCGATTGCGAGCTTCCTCGACGAATGGTGCGCGGCCAGTCGTCAATCCAGGGGCCGTCAGGGTCTGGGACATGCTTCCCTCCGTTATCTGACCTTACGGTATCAGAAAAGTCAGATTATGACAACCTCTTTTAGGTGGTGCTTTGTACGTGGGTAGCGCCGTCAATTCGCGCTGGGCTTTTCGACGTGCTCGATCACCAGAAACTCCACCGGGCCCTTGGCGGATTCCAGTTTCAGGCCAAGCTGCCGGGGCAGCGCCGAGGCGAGATCGGAGCAATCCGAACTGATGGCGGGTCCGCCGCCGTCCGGGCCGCCAAAATGCACGCCGTCCGGCATGTACCGCAGATTGATATCGTAGCGGGCGGGCAGGCCGGTCCGGTTGATCACTTTGCGGTCCTGGCCGCGCGAGAGGAAGAACGCGAAATAGTCCATGGTCACGTTGTGCCCGACCATGACGGGGCAGATGCCGCCATCGGGGTCTCTGGCCACGTTTCCGCCGATGGGCGGATAATCGTTATCCGCGGGGTCGTGCACCGGCATCTTGGAGCCGCCCTTATTCACCACCAGGGCCCACACGGTTTCCTCGCGGTTCTCGCGCCGCAGTTTCAACTGGAAACGCTCCTCCAGCAGATGCTGCAGCATGACGTGGAGATCGTCGGTGGAATGGGGACGGGCGGCTTTGGCCTCCATATCGAAGCGGTCCGTGTTGATCCAGGATGGCCCGCCGTCAATCTGCCGGTCGGTGACCGAGTAGGCGATGGTCATGAGGGAACGCAGCGTAGCGGCTTCGGCGTGATAGGTGGTGTTGCCGGGCAAGGGACGGACCAGGCCGCAGGGAGGGCACGGCCGAGTGCTCGGCTTGATGGACGCAACTTCGAAAGTGAGCGGGTCCTTCTCATCCGTTTTCGATTGCGCGCGGACGCCGAGGGTGACGGCGGCGCAGAAGGCAACCGCTATGAGCGCGCCTCCGGTGGGGAATTTGTGCGGGGTCATGCCAGCCCCTCCTCTGGGTATAGTTTACAGCGGCCGGGTGCGTGCGGCGGTTGGCAACCGCCGCGCCGGATACCATCCGGCCCCACGGGAGTATAATTGCTCTCCATACCATGCCACTTTCCACGGGAGCCCGCTTGGGGCCTTACGAGATTCTGGGGCCCATCGGCGCAGGTGGAATGGGCGAGGTGTACCGGGCGCGAGACGCGCGCCTGGGCCGCACGGTCGCCATCAAAGTATTGCCGCCGGGCGCCGTGGAGCGTCCGGACCGGCGGCAGCGCTTCGAGCGCGAGGCGCGCGCGGTCTCCTCGCTCAACCACCCGCACATCTGCACCATCCACGATATCGGCCGCGAGGACTCGGTCGATTACCTGGTGATGGAGTACCTGGAAGGCGAGGATCTGGCGCAGCGTTTGAAAAAAGGTCCGCTGCCCCTGGATCAGGCGCTGAGCATCGCCATGCAAGTGGCGGACGCGCTGGATCGCGCGCACCGCACGGGAATCACGCATCGCGATCTGAAACCCGCCAACATCATGCTGACCAAAACGGGCGCCAAGGTGCTGGACTTCGGGCTGGCGAAGATGCGCGGTGCGGAAGCCGCGGCGCAGACCACTCGCGAAGGGTCGCGCATGGAGACGATGACATCGCCGCTCACCAGCGAAGGCGCCATTCTGGGCACGGTGCAATACATGGCGCCGGAGCAACTGGAGGGAAAAGAGGCCGACGCCCGCAGCGACATTTTCGCTTTCGGGGCGGTGCTGTACGAAATGGTGACGGGGCGAAGGGCTTTCGAGGGCGCCAGCCAGGCGAGCATCATCGCGGCCATTCTGGAGCGGGAACCGGCGCCGCTGGGCCAATTTCAGCCTTTGGCTCCGCCGCTTCTGGAGCGCACCATTAGGGATTGCCTGGCGAAAGATCCGGACGAACGCCGCCAGACGGCTCACGACGTGCTACTGGATTTGAAATGGATCGCCGGCCAGGGCGCAGCAACGGCCGGCGGGGCGGCTGGGGGCGCCGTATCATCGCGCCGAGGCCGGGCGATTTGGCTGGCAGCGGGGCTGGCCGCCGTGTTGCTGGCGCTGGCCGTGGTTCGGTTTCACGGCTCTCCGTCCGCGCCGGCCGGGACCATGCGGTTCGGTATTACGCTGCCCCAGGGGGAATCGTTGGGCGGTTCGTGGTGGTGGCTGCCCAGCGTTGCGGTATCGCCGGACGGCAAGCGCGTCGCGTACGTGGCAACGCGCGCCGGCGCCACGCAAATGTACATGCGCGCCATCGACGAATGGGAGGGCCACCCGCTGGCCGGCACCGCCAACGCCAATACTCCGTTCTTTTCCCCCGACGGGCAATGGCTGGGAATGCTTTCCGGGCAGAACGTAATCAAGGTCCCGGTGCGCGGCGGGCCTCCCGTGACCGTCACGACCATCCCCTATAGCGTCTACGGCGCAAGCTGGGCGCCCGACGATACGCTGTATTTCGGCGGCGATTTTGGTCTGGTGAAGGCGCCGGCCGGCGGAGGCAATCCGCAGCCCGTGACGAAGCTTGACGCCCGCAAAGAGGAGACCGACCACCGTTTTCCGGAGGTCCTGCCGGGCGGCAAGGCGCTGCTCTTCGCGGCGCGGCATGCCAACGAACCCTCCTTCGACGAAGCCGACATCGAAGCGCTCGTGCTAAAAACGGGCGAGCGCCGGACGATCGTCAAAGCGGGCACCAATCCGCATTTCGTGGCGAGCGGCTATCTGGTCTTTCTACGCGCGGGAGTGCTGCTGGCCGCGCCCTTCGATCCCGGCAAACTGGAGCTCCAGGGCGCGCCCGTTCCGGTGATCGAAAACGTGATCGAGAATCCGCGCATCGGGGCGGGCCAGTTCAGCGTTTCGGCCAATGGTTCGCTGATGTATATTCCAGGCGGCGTGACTTTCGGAGAGCACGAGCTGGTGTTGGTGGACCGCAAGGGCGCCACGCGCGTCCTTACCCCGAAAACGCGGCCGTACGAAGATTTCACGATCTCGCCCGACGGCCGTTTTATCGCGACCACCATCGAGGGGCCGATGACCGATACCTGGGTGCGGGACCTGGCGCGCGGCACCGATTCCCGCTTCACCTTCGGGGTGGAACATCGCGATCCGGCGTGGAGCGCCGACGGCAAGCGGATCGCTTACGAGAGCTACAAGGACGGCAAGTCCACCATCGCCTGGAAACCGCTGGACGGGACCGGCCCGGAGGAACAGTTGGTGGCTTCCGATAACGACGTGATGCCCTGGTTCTTTTCGCGCGACGGCCGCACGCTGCTGTATGCGGAGTCCAGCCCCACCACGCGCAGCGATGTGTGGGTGCTGCCGCTGGACGGGGACCGGAAACCTTATCCGCTGCTGCACACGGCATTCGACGAAGAGTGGGCGCAGCTTTCGCCGGATAGCCGCTGGATCGCGTATAACTCGGATGAATCGGGGCGTCCGGAAGTGTACGTGGCATCCTTTCCCGGCCTGGGCTCGAAAGTCAGAATCTCCACCGAAGGCGGGGTGCATCCCCACTGGTCCCCTGACGGGCGCGAACTTTTTTATCGCAGCGGAACGGCTCTCGAAGCGGACCGCCCCCTGGAGCAGCGCGTCAGAGTGATGGCCGTCAGTATCGAGACATCGCCGGTGTTGAAAGCCGGCGCGCCGCACTTGCTCTTCGAAGGGCCATTCTTCGACAGCAGCCACGATTATGGGGTGACGCCCGACGGCAAAGGCTTCATCTTCATTCGCGAGACCCAGGGGACGCCGGGCCCGGGCGAGTTAAAGGTCGTGCTCAACTGGTTCGAGGAATTGAAGAGCCGGGTTCCCGTGGAAGGCAAGTGACCTTACAGCGTGGTGTGGCAGAGGAAGCAGGCCTGCCTTTCCGCGGACGGAGCGGGGCGCGGGGGGCGCGGGCGCCGGGTTCCGGGAACGGCCAGCCAGACGGCGCCCAGGAGCAACGCGGCGGCGGCCAGCATGAGGGGAACGGAGCGGCTCGCCACGCGTCCGCTGGAAAGGTCCCGGCGAATTTGAAGCCGCTCCCAAAGCTCGCCGGGCGGCTCGGCCGGCGAAAGGGTTTCAGCCAATTCCAGTTCCAGCCAATCAGCCACGATTGCCTCCCGGGCGATCCACCATGTGGGACAGGCGCCGCTCGAGGGCCTTGTGCGCGCGGTTCAGGCGCGACGCCACGGTGCCTTGCGAGCAACCCAGCACCTCGGCCATCCGGTCGTAGGAGAGCCCTTCGGTATAGCGCAGGACGATGGCGATGCGCATTTCGGGCGGCAGCTTTTCCACGGCGGCTTTGACGCGCGCGCTGACTTCGCTGCGCAGCAGGCCCGCCAGGGCATCGCCAGGGACGCTGAGGGAAGCCAGAAAACTGTCCGCCAGGGGGACGAGGCGGCGCGAGCGCCGCTTCTGGTCCAGGCAGCGATTGACCACCATGCGGTATACCCAGGTTTCGAAGCCCGAATCGCCGCGAAACTCGCCGATGCAGGAAAACAGCTTGAGGAAAGTATCCTGGGCAATATCCATGGCCGCCGCCTGGCTGCCGGAAAAGCGCAGCGCCACGGAATAGACTTTGCCCTTGTAGGTTTCAAAAAGCGCCCGGAAGGCGTCGCGCTCTCCGCGCCGGCACGCCTCGACGAGTTCGCGTTCCAAGCCTTCCAGGACCATTTGGGACATCCGCCAGTTCCTTAGACGTTCGAGGGCGGCGTTTCTTCCGAAAAATTGCGGCGGGCGGCTTCGTCCTCGTAGGCGCGGGTCAGGCGCTGCATGCGGTCCAGCAGTCCGGAGCAGATCACGGCGGGAGACAGGGCGCGAAGCTCCTGATCGGAGAGTGCCGCGAAATGCGCCCGGTAATCGTCCTCGAGCTGCGGGTTGAAGATCTCCCGATCGAGCACGCTAAGGGCTTTGAAGTTGAGCGATGCGGGCACCATCACGCGGTACTCGTCGAATTGCGGCGCTTCTTCGTCCCCATGGCCGGCGGCAATCACGGATAGATGGCAGGGCACTCCGGCGGCCAGTAAAACGTCCTGGGCGCGGGCTGCATCGGGGGCGGCATGGGAGCCCGGCACGGCCGAGTAGGAGCAGGCACAGGAGGCCTGCGCCAGCCAGTCGGGCTCGACCTCGAAGGCCGGCTCCTCGCCCCACGGGGCGGCCAGGCGGCTGGACGACGGCGGCGCGGCCAGCGGCGTCAGTCCTCTTCTTTCGACTTCGCCCTGGTAGCACTGGCGCGCAAACTCGGTAAGATCGGCCGGATCGACGTCCTCCAGCAGTTCGTCAGAGAGCGACGCATAGTAGCGCTTCAGTTCTTCCGGTGTAATTTCCATAGCCGCACATCATAGCAATGTGCGCGATTCAGTTCATGGAAACGCGGCGCAACAGGGGGAAATCGCCCAACATCCTGCCGGCGCCGAGCACGACGCTGGTCAAAGGGTCCTGGGCGATCAAAACCGGCAGGCCGGTATCCTGGCGGATGCGGGCATCCAGGTTTTTGAGCAGCGCGCCGCCGCCGGTGAGCACCACGCCGCGGTCGAAGATATCGGCGCTAAGCTCGGGCGGGGTGCGGTCGAGCGCCACTTTCACGGCATCCACGATGGCGCCGACGCAAACCGCGAGCGCTTGGCGGATCTCCGAAGCGGTAACGGTGGCGGCGGCGGGAATTCCGCGAACCAGGTCGCGGCCGCGGATTTCCATCTGGATCTCGCCGGCAATGGGAAACGCCGAGCCGATCCGGATTTTGACGGCTTCGGCGGTGCGCTCGCCGATCAGCAGGTTGTGCCTGCGCTTGCAATGCTCGACGATGTTTTCATCCATGGCATTGCCGGCGATGCGCACGGAGTGGGAGTAGACGATGCCGGCGAGCGAGATGACGGCCACATCGGTGGT
>Ga0181530_10002474_pt1 | contig 21820 bp, 36 predicted proteins | sample PEATcosm2014_Bin_42_FD_119769 | JGI IMG/M metagenome (GOLD analysis project Ga0181530, IMG submission 119769) | Peatland microbial communities from MTU Mesocosm Facility, Houghton, MI, USA - PEATcosm2014_Bin10_60_metaG | ecosystem: Environmental > Terrestrial > Soil > Wetlands > Peat | place... | reverse complement strand
CTTTGCCCCTGGAACCCCACCAAGGGGCTATGTCCCTTGGAGCCCCGCCAAGGGCGGAGCCCCTGGGACCCTTCAGTTTGGAGAGGTTGGGCGGGAGGGGGCCAGCGCCGTTGCGGTTGTTCAGACCGACGGTCTGAACAACCGCAACGGCGCTGGCCCCCTCCCGCCCAACCTCTCCAAACTGAAGGGTCCCAAGGGCTCCGCCCTTGGCGGGGCTCCAAGGGGCAGAGCCCCTTGGTGGGGTTCCAGGGGCAAAGCCCCTGGCGCGTCCTGTCACGCCGGCGCCGGCAACGCCTCCAGCACGGCCAGAATCTGCTGCGTGACCGCGTCGATGTCCGCCATCCCATCCACCGTGCGCAGCATGCCCTGCGCGGCATAGTGCGGCAGGATTGGCGCGGTCTGCCGGTGATACGCCGCCAGCCGCGCCGTCACCGTCTCGCGGTTGTCGTCGGCGCGGCGGGTGAATTCGGTCGCCCCGCACACATCGCATGTCCCCGCCTCGCGCGGCGGCTGGAACGTGTCGTGGTAGCCGGCGCCACATTTGGCGCAGGTAAAGCGCCCGGCGATGCGGTCCACCAGCGCGGCGTCATCGACCTGCAGCTCGATCACCGCATCCAGCTTCATGCCCATTTCGGCCAGCATTCGGTCCAGCGCTTCGGCCTGCGGCACCGTGCGCGGGAATCCATCGAGGATGAAGCCCTTGGCGCAGTCGGCTTGCTCGATCCGGGAACGCAGCATGCGGATCAGGATGTCGTCGGAGACAAGCTGCCCCGCCTGCATCACCGCCTTGGCTTCCCGCCCGATCGGCGTGCCGGTGGCCACCTCGGCGCGCAGCATGTCGCCAGTGGAGATCTGCGCGATCCCATAGCGGTCCTGCAACCGCTTGGCCTGCGTACCCTTGCCCGCGCCAGGCGGGCCCAACAAGATCAGCTTCATATGTGGTTTCGGGCGAATGCCCGACCTTCTGAGCCTGCCACCGGGCTTGTCCCGGTGGTCATGGTCGGACTTGCTCCGGCCATCACCGTTTCCCCCGCACCCGCGCCTTCTTGATCAGACCCTCGTATTGGTGCGCCAGCAGATGAGACTGGATTTGCGTGACCGTGTCCATGGTCACCGAGACGACGATCAGGATCGAGGTGCCGCCGAAATAGAACGGCAGTCCGTAGTTGTTGATCAGGATCTCCGGCAGCAGGCACACCGCGACGAGATACAGCCCGCCCACCGTGGTCAGCCGCGTCAGCACCTTGTCGAAATACTCGGCCGTGGCGCTGCCCGGGCGGATGCCCGGGATGAAGCCGCCGTATTTCTTCAAATTGTCCGCCGTCTCCTCCGGGTTGAACACCACCGCGGTGTAGAAATACGAGAAGAAGATGATCATCCCCGCGTACAGCAGCATGAACAGCGGCTGGCCGTGCGAAAGCTGGTTGCCGATGAATTGCAGCCAGCCCGGGCCGCCGCCCTGCGAGAACCCCGCGACGGTGGCCGGAATCAGCAGGATCGAACTGGCGAAGATCGGCGGAATGACGCCCGAGGTGTTGATCTTCAGCGGCATATGCGTCGAATCGCCGCCGAACATCCGGCTGCCCACCTGGCGCTTCGGGTATTGCACGTGGATGCGCCGCTGCGCCCGCTCCATGAACACGATGAAGGCGACGACCGCCACCGCGAGCACGATGAACGCCACGATGAAGAACGGCGACAGCGCACCGGTACGGCCGAGTTCCAGCAGCGACGCCATGGCATTCGGCAGGTTGGCGACGATGCCGGCCATGATGATCAGGCTGGTGCCGTTGCCCACCCCGCGCGCGGTGATTTGCTCGCCCACCCACATCAGGAACATCGTGCCGCCGACCAGCGTGATCACCGCGGAGAAGATGAAGAACATGCCGGGATTGGGCACCGCGGGACCGAAGCTGCCATGCATGCTCTGCAGCCCGACGGCGATGCCGTAGGACTGGATCATGGCGATGAACACGGTCAGGTATCGCGTATACTGATTGAGCTTCTTCCGCCCTTGCTCACCCTCTTTCTTGAGTTGCTCCAGCGAGGGGATCGCGGCCGACATCAACTGCGTGATGATGCTGGCGCTGATATACGGCATGATGTTCAGCGCGAACACCGTCATGCGGCGCAGCGCGCCGCCGGTGAACATGTCGAACATGCCCAGGATGCCGCCGCCGCCGTGCTGGTTCAGCATCTCGCCCATCACCGACGCGTCCACGCCGGGCACCGGGATGTAGGTGCCGATGCGGTAGACGATCAGCGCGCCGAGGGTGAACCAGATGCGGTTCTTGAGCTCGGTCGCCTTGGAGAAGACGCCAAGGTTGAGGTTCGACGCGAGCTGTTCGGCAGCAGAGGCCATCGGGAATCCCTCGTCGTACATCTCTCCCGCCTGCGGCGGGAGAGGTCGGCGCGTAGCGCCGGGTGAGGGGCGAACCGCACAGAGTGACCGCGGCGCTCGCCCCTCACCCGCGTCGCTTCGCTCCGCGACCTCTCCCGCCGCGGGCGGGAGAGGTGTACTACGCCGCCGCTTCCCGCACCACCGTCGTGGTGATCGTGCCGCCCGCCTTCTCCACCGCCGCGCGCGCCGACGCCGAGGCGCCGGACACGGTGATGCTGATCGCCCGGGTCAGCGCGCCGTTGCCCAGCAGCCGCACGCCGTCCAGCCGGCCGCGCACCAGCCCGGCCGCCGCCAGCGTGGCCTCGGTGATCGGCTGACCGGCATCCAGCTTGCCCTCGGCGATCGCCGTCTCCAGCGTGCCGAGGTTCACCGGCGCATATTCCTTGCGGAAGATGTTGGTGAAGCCGCGCTTCGGCAACCGGCGGTAGATCGGCATCTGCCCGCCCTCGAAGCCGTTGATCGCCACGCCCTCGCGCGCCTTCTGGCCCTTGACGCCCTTGCCCGACGTCTTGCCCTTGCCGGAGCCGATGCCGCGGCCCAGCCGCTTCGACTTCAGCCGCGACCCCGGATTGTCGCGCAACTGGTTCAGATTCATCTCAGGCTCGCTCCTCTTCCACCTTGATCAGGTGAGCGACCTTGCGGATCATGCCGCGCACGGCGGGGGTGTCTTCCAGCTCGCGCGTGCGGCGCTGCTTGTTCAGCCCGAGACCGATCAGCGTCGCTTTCTGGCCCGGCTTCTGGCCGAACGACGAGCCGGTCTGCGTCACGCGTACCTTAGGCACTGGCGCCCTCCTCCGGCTGCGCCGGCGCTGGCGCGTGCGCCACCTCGCGGCGGGCGAACAGTTCGGCCACCTTCTTGCCGCGCCGCGTCGCCACCGAGCGCGGTGACGCACAGTGGTTCAGCGCATCGAACGCGGCCTTGACCATGTTGTGCGGGTTGCGGCTGCCGAGCGACTTGGCCACCACGTCGCCGATGCCCAGCGTCTCGAACAGCGCGCGCAGCGGACCGCCGGCGATGATGCCGGTGCCGGCCACCGCGGTGCGCAGGATCACCTTGCCGGCGCCGAAACGGCCTTCCACGTCGTGGTGCAGCGTGCGGCCTTCCTTCATCGGCACGCGGATCATGCCGCGCTTGGCACGCTCCGTCGCCTTGCGGATCGCCTCCGGCACCTCGCGCGCCTTGCCGTGGCCCCAGCCGACGCGGCCCTTCTGGTCGCCGGCGACCACCAGGGCAGCGAACGCAAACCGCCGGCCGCCCTTCACCACCTTCGCCACGCGGTTGATGGTGACCAGCTTGTCGATCAGCCCGTCATCGGCGTCGCGATCGCGCTCGCGCTCCCGGCCGCGGCCGCCTTCCCTGGGTTCACGTGCCATGCTTGTGTTTCCTTAGAAGTCCAGGCCGCCTTCGCGGGCGGCCTCGGCCAGCGCCTTGACGCGGCCGTGATAAAGATACGCGCCGCGATCGAACACCACTTGCTTGATGCCCGCCGCGATCGCCCGTTCCGCCACCAGCTTGCCCACCGCCGCGGCGGCAGACTTGTCGGCACCGGTCTTCAGCGACTCGCGCAGCGACTTGTCCAGCGTCGAGGCGGCGGCAACCGTGCGGCCCGCGCCGTCGTCGATCACCTGCGCGTAGATGTTCTTGCCCGAGCGGAAGACCGACAGCCGCGGCCGCCCGTTCGACTTGCGACGCAACTGGAAACGCAGCCGCTGGCGCCGCCGATCGCGAAGTTCCTGAGGCGCGCTCATTTCTTCTTGCCTTCCTTGCGACGGATGGTCTCGTCGGTATAGCGCACGCCCTTGCCCTTATAGGGCTCGGGCGGACGAAATCCGCGAATCTCCGCCGCCACCTGACCGACCAGGCGCCGGTCCACACCTTCAACCTTGATCGCCGTCGGCCGCTCGCAGGTGATCTTGATGCCGTCCGGAATCGGATAGACCACCGGATGCGAAAAGCCGAGGTTGATCTCCAGGTTCTTGCCCGCCACCGCCGCGCGATAGCCGGTGCCGGTGATCTCCATCGACTTCACGTAGCCGGCGGAGACGCCCTTCACCATGTTGGCGATCAGCGCGCGCGTGGTGCCCCACATCATGCGCGCCTGGGTCTCCTGGCTGTGCGGCGCGACCACGACGTGATTGCCGTCCACCTTGGTTTCCACCAGCTCGGACAGCTTCAATTGCAGCTCCCCGAGCCGCCCCTTGGCGGTGAACATCCCACCGGCGATCGCCACCTGCACGCCCTGCGGGATTTCGACCGGATATTTGCCGACGCGTGACATGCCGCCTCCGTCAGAACACGCGGCAGAGGACTTCGCCACCGACATTGGCGGCGCGGGCCTCGGCATCGCTCATCACGCCACGCGGCGTGGACAGGATGGAGACGCCGAGGCCGGCATAGACCCGCGGCAGCTCCTTGATCTTCGAATAGACGCGCCGGCCCGGCTTGGAGACCCGGTGGATCTCCTTGATGACCGGCTCGCCTTCATTGTACTTCAGCTCGATGCGCAACTGCGCCACGCCGGGCCGCAATTCCTCGGCCGCGAAGCCGCGGATGTAGCCCTCGCGCCGCAGCACATCCAGCACGTTGGCACGCAGCTTCGACGCCGGCGCCAGACACATCGAGTGCCGCGCGCGCTGCGCGTTGCGGATGCGGGTGAGCATGTCGCCCAGGGGATCGGATAGTGACATATACTGCGCTCCCCCTTACCAGCTCGCCTTGACCATCCCGGGGATCTGCCCGGAACTCGCCAGATCGCGCAGCGCGATGCGGCACAGCTTGAACTTGCGGTAGTTGCCGCGCGAACGCCCGGTCAGCGCGCAGCGCAGCCGCACCCGCACCGCCGCGCCGTTGCGCGGCAACTGCGCCAGCTTCAGCGTCGCGTTGAAGCGTTCTTCCACCGGCAGCGTGCGGTCCATCACCACCGACTTCAGCGAGGCGCGCTTGGACTTGTCACGCTTTGCCATGCGTTCCCGCATCGCATTCCGGTTGACCTGAGACGTCTTGGCCATACTTTTTTCTCTACCCTCCGGAACCCGCAGTCCCCGGGATTGATCCGGGGATCTGTAGTTTTCCAAAACTTTGCGTGGCGTCATTCCCGCCCAAGCGGGACCTCAAGCCACATCACGCCTAATTCGCGAACGGCAGGTCGAAGGCCTTCAGCAGCGCCTTCGCCTCGGCATCGGTCTTCGCGGTGGTGACGAACTGGATGTCCATGCCACGCACCTGGTCCACCCGGTCGTAGTTTATCTCCGGGAACACGATCTGCTCTTTCAGGCCCATGGCGAAGTTGCCGCGGCCGTCGAAGCCCTTGCCCTGGATGCCGCGGAAGTCGCGCACCCGAGGCATGGCGATGGTCACCAGCCGCTCCAGGAATTCGTACATCCGGGCCTTGCGCAGCGTCACCTTGCAGCCGATCGGCAGGCCCTTGCGGATCTTGAACCCGGCAATCGCCTTCTTCGCCAGCGTCTTCACCGGCTTCTGGCCGCTGATCAGCGTCAGCTCCACCACCGCGTTGTCCAGCTTCTTGCTGTCGGCCGTGGCCTCGCCGACGCCCATATTGATGACGATCTTGTCCAGCTTCGGCACCTGCATCGGGTTCGTGTAGCCGAACTCCTGCTGCAGCTTGGCACGGATCTCGTCACGATAGCGTTGCAGCATGCGCGGCGTCTCGGCCGGCGAGGCCGCGACCTCGGCCACACCCGCCGGCGCATCCGGAGCCTTGCCGGCCGCGTCGCCCTTGGCCGCCCGCTGCTGTTGCTGCGGACCGGCCGGCGCCTTGCCCTTCGGCGCGCCGCCCTTCGGCGCACCGCCCTTCGGCGCGCCCTTCGGCGGCGACTTCTTGGTTCCGCTCATCGCTCGCTCCTCATGCCTCGATCACCGCGCCCGTCGCCTTGGCAACGCGCACCTTGCGTTTGTCATCAAGGATGCGGAACCCGACCTTGGTCGGCTTCTCGCTCTTCGGATCCACCAGCATCAAATTCGACAAGTGAATCGACGCCTCCTGCTCGATCCGCCCGGAGGTGTCACCCATCTTCGCCGCCTTCTTGTGCCGCGTGACCATGTTCACGCCTTGCACCAAAGCGCGATCGGCGCCGGGAAACACCCGCAGCACCTCGCCGCGATTGCCCTTGTTCGTCCCGGTGATCACCACCACCGTGTCGCCCTTGCGGATACGCGCCGCCATCTCACAGCACCTCCGGCGCCAGGCTGATGATCTTCATGAACTTGCGGCCGCGCAGCTCGCGCACCACCGGTCCGAAGATGCGGGTGCCGATCGGCTCCTGCTGCTTGTTGATCAGCACCGCCGCGTTGCGGTCGAAGCGGATCGCGCTGCCGTCCGGACGACGCACCGGGAACGAGGTGCGCACGATCACCGCCTGGTGCACGTCGCCCTTCTTCACCTTGCCGCGCGGAATCGCTTCCTTCACCGACACCACGATGACATCGCCGACCGAGGCGGTCTTCCGCTTCGAGCCGCCCAGCACCTTGATGCACTGCACCCGGCGCGCACCGGAATTGTCGGCGACTTCCAGATTGCTCTCGACGCTGATCATGCCGCGACTCCTTCAGCCGGCGCACCGGCAGCCTGCGCACCGGCGCCGGCCCGGGCGGCGAGCGCCTGGCCGTTCCGCTCGACCACCAGCCAGGTCTTCCGCTTGCTGATCGGGGGACACTCCTCGATGCGCACCAGGTCGCCGACCTTGCACGTGTTCGCCTCGTCATGCGCCGCGTATTTCTTCGAACGGCGGATGAACTTCTTGTAGATCGGGTGCATGACGCGACGATCGACCAGGACCGTGACGGTCTTGTCCATCTTGTCGCTGGTCACCCGCCCGGTCAGGACGCGCTTCGGCATGTCGTGCCTGGCTCCTACTTCTTGGCGGCAGAGCGCGATTGCTCTGTCTGAATGGTCTTCACCCGCGCAATCGTGCGCCGCACTTCCTTGACCCGCGCCACGCCCTCCTGCTGGCCGGTCGCCCGCTGGAAGCGCAGGTTGAATTGCTCCTTGCGCAGATCGAGCACCAAGGCGGCAAGCTCGTCCGGGGTCTTGGCGCGAACGTCGGTGGACTTGAGCTGGGCCATCACGAATCCCCCATCCGGGCGACGAACTTGGTCCTGATGGGCAGCTTCGCGGCACCCAGCGTCAGCGCCTCGCGCGCCAGCACCGACGGCACCCCGTCCACCTCGAACATGATGCGGCCGGGCGCCACGCGCACCACCCAGAACTCCGGCGAGCCCTTGCCGGAGCCCATGCGCACCTCGGCCGGCTTGGCCGACACCGGCACGTCCGGGAAGATGCGGATCCACACGCGCCCGGTGCGCTTCATCGCGCGCGTGATGGCGCGCCGTGCCGCCTCGATCTGCCGCGCGGTGATGCGCTCCGGCTCCAGCGCCTTCAATCCATAGGCGCCGAAATTGAGCGTATAGCCGGCCTTCGACAGACCCTTGATCCGGCCCTTGTGCGCCTTGCGGTATTGGGTACGCTTCGGTTGCAGCATGATCTTATATCCTCAGCGCTGCGGCGCCTGTTCGGCGGCCCGCCGGTCCTGCGCCAGCGGGTCGTGCGTCAGGATCTCGCCCTTGAACACCCAGACTTTGACGCCGCAGGTGCCATAGGTGGTCTTCGCCGTCGCCTGGCCATAGTCGATGTCGGCCCGCAGCGTGTGCAGCGGCACCCGACCCTCGCGATACCACTCGACGCGGGCGATTTCCGCGCCGCCCAGCCGGCCGCCGCAGTTGATCCGAATACCCTGCGCGCCCAGCCGCATCGCCGACTGCACCGCGCGCTTCATCGCCCGGCGGAACGCCACGCGGCGCTCGAGCTGCTGGGCGATGTTCTCCGCCACCAGTTGCGCGTCGATCTCCGGCTTGCGGATTTCCACGATGTTCAGCGCGACTTCGGCATTCGCCATCTTGCCGAGGTCGCGCTTCAGCACCTCGATGTCCTGGCCCTTCTTGCCGATCACCACGCCCGGCCGCGCCGCATAGATCGTGACCCGCGGCTTCTTCGCCGGCCGCTCGATCACCACGCGCGACACCCCGGCGCCGCGCAGCTTGGTGTGCAGGTGCTTGCGCAGCTTCAGGTCTTCATGCAGCAGCTTGGAATAATCCGCGCCGGCGTACCAGCGGCTGTCCCAGGTGCGGTTGATGCCGAGCCGGAGCCCGATCGGATTGACCTTGTGACCCATCCTATGCGGCCTCCTCGGAACCCTGTTCGCGTTCCGTCACGACGATCTTCAGGTGGCTGAACCACTTCTCCACCCGCGACGCACGCCCGCGGCCACGCGCATGGAACCGGCGCATGACGATCGAGCGGCCAACCTCGGCCCGCGACACCACCAACCGGTCCACGTCGAGCTGGTGGTTGTTCTCGGCATTGGCGATCGCGCTTTCCAAAGCCTTGCGCACATCCTTGGCGATGCGCCGCTTGGAGAACGTCAAGGTCGCCACCGCCTGCTGCGCCGGCAGGTTGCGGATCAGTCCCGCCACCAGGTTCAGCTTGCGCGGGCTGACCCGCAGGTTCGACACGATCGCCTGCGATTCGTTGTCGGGCAGACCGCGCGCGTGCTTCGGTTTGCTCATGGCTCAGCCCCGCCTCGCCCGCTTGTCGCCGGAATGGCCGGTGAAGGTGCGCGTCGGCGAGAACTCGCCGAACTTGTGACCCACCATGTTCTCGTTCACCTGCACCGGCAGGAACTTGTGGCCGTTATAGACGCCGAACGTCAGGCCGACGAACTGCGGCAGGATGGTGGAGCGGCGCGACCAGATCCGAATGATCTCGTTGCGCCCCGAGCCACGCGCCGCCTCGGCCTTGTTCAGCAGATAGCCGTCGACGAACGGCCCTTTCCAGACGGAACGCGCCATCTCTACTTGCCCTTGTTGCGGCGGCGGACGATCAGCTTGTCCGTCCGCTTGTTGCCGCGTGTCTTGTAGCCCTTGGCCGGCTGGCCCCACGGCGAGACCGGATGCCGCCCGCCGGAGCTGCGTCCCTCCCCGCCGCCCAGCGGGTGATCGACCGGGTTCATCACCACGCCCCGGTTGTGCGGCCGGCGGCCGAGCCAGCGGGTGCGCCCGGCCTTGCCGATCTTCTGGTTCATGTTGTCGGGGTTCGACACCGCGCCGACGCTCGCCATGCATTCGGCGCGCACCACGCGCAGCTCGCCCGACATCAGCTTGACCTGCGCGTAGCCGGCATCCTTGCCGACCAACTGCGCATAGGTCCCCGCGGCGCGCGCCATCTTGCCCCCGGCGCCCGGCTTCATCTCGATATTATGGATGATCGTGCCGACCGGGATCGCCGCCATCGGCATCGCGTTGCCCGGCTTGATATCGACGCGCGAGCCCGAGACCACCTGGTCGCCGGCACGCAGCCGCTGCGGCGCGATGATGTACGACAGCTCGCCGTCCTGGTACTTCACCAGGGCGATGAACGCGCTGCGGTTCGGATCGTATTCCAGCCGCTCCACCGTCGCCGCCACATCGAATTTCCGACGTTTGAAATCGACGTTGCGATACGACTGCTTGTGTCCGCCGCCGCGGAACCGCACCGAGGTGTGGCCGTGGTTGTTGCGCCCGCCCGAGTGCGACTTGCCCACGGTCAAAGCCTTGACCGGCTTGCCCTTCCACAGCTCGGAACGGTCGATCAGCACCGTGCCGCGCAGGCTCGCCGTGACCGGATTGAATTGTCTCAGTGCCATTTTCTGCCCCCGCCCTATGCGAGGCCGCTGGAGAGATCGATCGACTGGCCGGCGGCAAGTTTGACGAACGCCTTCTTGACGTCCGATCGCTTGCCGGGCCGGCCCTTGAACTTCTTGGTCTTGCCCTTCTGCACCAGCGTGTTCACCGCCGTGACCTTCACGCCGAACAGGCCCTCCACCGCTTCCTTGATCTGCGGCTTGGTGGCATGCGGCGCGACGCGGAACATCACCTGATTATGTTCCGAGATCGCGGTGGACTTCTCGGTGACGATCGGGCTGCGGATCAGCTCGTACATCGCCTCGCGCGACAGCGTCGGCTTGCGCGGCTTTGCCGCGGTTTGCGTTTCGCTCATACCGCGTCTCCTTCGCCGGCCGCGTCGCCTTCGGATGTCGCATGGCCTTCGGATGCCGTATTCAATTCGGGTGATGCATCCGGCTCGGACGCCGCGTCCGGTTCGGCTGCCACGGGCGCCTCGGACGTCACTGCGGCGGCCGCGTCTGCGTCCGACGCCGCTTCACCCTCGGCCGCGGCGTGCGCGCCATTCAGGCGCTGCTTCAGCCCTTCGACCCCGGCGGTGGTAATCGCCAGCACGTCGTGGCGCAGGATGTCATAGACGTTGGCGCCCACCGTCGGCAGCACGTCGATCCCGGGAATGTTGCGGCTTGCCAGCAGGAAATTATCGTCCACCGCCCCGTCGACAATGAGGACGGAACGCCAGCCCAGCGCGCGGAACTTCTTCGCCAGCTCGGCCGTCTTGGTGGTGCCGGCGATGCTGTCGAGCACCACCAGCTTGCCGTCCGCCTGCTTCTGCGACAGCGCGGAGATCAGCCCGAGCCGACGCACCTTCTTGTTCAGGCTGTAGGCGTGCGAATGCGGCACCGGACCGTGCACGATGCCACCGCCGCGGAATTGCGGCGCGCGCAGGCTGCCCTGGCGCGCATTGCCGGTGCCCTTTTGGCGATACGGCTTCTTCGTGGTGCCGGACACCTCGCTCAGCCCCTTGGTGCTGTGCGTGCCGGCGCGGCGCTTGGCCAATTGCCAATGCACCACGCGCGCCATGATGTCCGGACGCGGCCTGGCGCCGAACAGCTCATCCGGCAACTCGGCGTTGCCGGCGCTGGCCTTGTCCAGGGTGGTGATTTCGACCTGCATCGACCTTGCCCTCAGCTCGCCGCCGCGTCCGCGGTCTCGTGCCGCGAACCGATCAGCGCGGCGGGATACGGCGCATCCGCCGGCCGCGCGCGCTTGACCGCGTCGCGCACCAGCACATAGCCGCCCTTCGCGCCGGGAACGGCACCCTTGATCATCAGCAGGCCCTTGTCGGCATCCACCGCAGCCACTTCCAAATTCAACGTGGTGATGCGATCGACGCCGAGATGGCCGGCCATTTTCTTGTTCTTGAACGTCTTGCCGGGATCCTGCCGGTTGCCGGTGGAGCCCAGGCTGCGATGGCTGATCGACACGCCGTGGCTGGCTTCCAGGCCGGAGAAGTTCCAGCGCTTCATGCCGCCGGCAAAGCCTTTGCCCTTCGACGTGCCGCACACATCGACCTTCTGCCCCACCGCGAAATGCGCGGCCGACAGCGTGGCGCCGGGCTCCAGCACCGCATCGGCGGCGACGCGGAATTCCACCAGCTTCAGCTTCGGCTCGACCTTCGCCTTGGCGAAATGGCCGCGGTTCGGCTTCGACACGTTCTTCACCTTGGCCGTGCCCCAGCCGAGCTGCACGGCGGTATAGCCGTCCGTCTCCTGGGTCCGCGCGGCCACCACCTGCAGCCCGTCGAGCTGCAACACGGTGACCGGCACGTGCGTGCCGTCATCCTTGAACACCCGGGTCATCCCGAGCTTTTTCGCCAGCAATCCGGTGCGCCCAGGGGTCATCGTATCCGCCATCGCTTCAGATCTTGATCTCGACATCCACGCCGGCGGCGAGGTCGAGTTTCATCAGTGCGTCCACCGTCTGCGGCGTCGGCTCGACGATATCCAGCAGCCGGCGATGCGTGCGAATCTCGAATTGCTCGCGGCTCTTCTTATCGACGTGCGGCGAGCGGTTGACGGTGAAACGCTCGATATGGGTGGGCAGCGGGATCGGTCCGCGGACCCGGGCACCCGTGCGCTTGGCCGTGTTCACGATCTCCTTCGTGCTGTTGTCCAGCACGCGGTGATCGTAGGCCTTAAGCCGGATGCGGATATTCTGGTTGTCCATCTTCGGTATTCCGGTTCCCCGCTGCCTGAAAACGACCGCCGGCGCCCCGCTGCGTGCAGGGCGCCGGCTGCGGTTTCAGTCTGCTAAGCCGTGATGCTGGCGACGACGCCGGCGCCCACGGTACGACCACCTTCGCGAATGGCGAAGCGCAACTGCGCGTCCATCGCGATCGGTGCGATCAGCTCGACGTCCATCGTCACGTTGTCGCCCGGCATCACCATTTCCGTGCCTTCCGGCAGTGTGACCACGCCGGTCACGTCGGTGGTGCGGAAATAGAACTGCGGACGATAGTTGGTGAAGAACGGCGTGTGGCGGCCGCCTTCCTCCTTGGTCAGGATATACGCCTCGGCCTTGAACTTGGTGTGCGGCGTAATGCTGCCGGGCTTCGCCAGCACCTGGCCGCGCTCGACTTCCTCACGCTTGGTGCCGCGCAGCAGCGCGCCGATGTTGTCGCCCGCCTCGCCCTGATCCAGCAGCTTGCGGAACATCTCGACGCCGGTCACCACGGTCTTCTGGGTGGCCTTCAGGCCGACGATCTCGACTTCCTCGCCCACCTTGATGATGCCACGCTCGATGCGCCCGGTGACCACGGTGCCGCGGCCGGAGATCGAGAATACGTCTTCGATCGGCATCAGGAACGGCCGGTCCTTCGGACGCTCCGGCTGCGGGATGTAGGAATCCACCGCATCCATCAGCTTGAGGATCGATTGCTCACCGAGTTCCGGATTGCGGTCTTCCAGGGCGCACAACGCGGAGCCCTGGATGATCGGGATGTCGTCGCCGGGGAACTGGTAGGAGGACAGCAGCTCGCGCAGCTCCATCTCCACCAGCTCGATCAGCTCGGGATCGTCCACCATGTCCACCTTGTTGAGGTAGACGACGAGCGCCGGCACGCCGACCTGGCGGGCGAGCAGGATGTGCTCGCGGGTCTGCGGCATCGGGCCATCGGCGGCGGAGACCACCAGGATGGCGCCGTCCATCTGCGCCGCGCCGGTGATCATGTTCTTCACGTAGTCGGCGTGGCCGGGGCAATCCACGTGCGCGTAGTGGCGCTTCGCGGTTTCATACTCGACGTGCGCGGTGGCGATGGTGATGCCGCGGGCGCGCTCTTCGGGCGCCTTGTCGATCTGGTCGTACGCCGTGAATGTGGCGCCGCCGGACTTGGCCAGGATCTTGGTGATCGCCGCGGTCAGCGTCGTCTTGCCATGGTCCACATGGCCGATCGTGCCGACGTTGCAGTGCGGCTTGGTGCGCGCGAATCTCGCCTTGCCCATAGTATTGTCTCCGTGGATGCCCGATCGGGTCCCTTAGGTGTCCTGCGTCTACCAGCGATAATGGCTGAAGGCCTTGTTGGCCTCGGCCATGCGATGGGTGTCTTCACGCTTCTTGACTGCCGCGCCGCGGTTGTTCACCGCGTCCAGCAGTTCGTTCGAAAGCCGCTCCTCCATCGTATGCTCGCCCCGCTTGCGCGCGGCGTCGATGAGCCAGCGGATCGCCAGAGCCTGGCGCCGTTCGGTGCGCACTTCCACCGGCACCTGGTAGGTGGCGCCGCCGACCCGGCGCGAACGCACTTCGATGGCCGGCTTCACGTTGTCGAGTGCCTCGTGGAACATGCGCACCGCGTCGGCCTGCGGGCCGCCGCGACGCTTCAGCGTGTCGAGCGCATTGTACACGATGCCTTCGGCAACCGACTTCTTGCCGTCGTACATCAGCGCGTTCATGAAACGGTTGAGCACGACGTCGCCGAACTTGGCGTCCGGCAGGATTTCGCGTTTGACGGCGCGGCGGCGGCGGGACATGTCCGGGCCCCCTTACTTCGGGCGCTTCGCGCCGTACAGCGACCGGCGCTGGCGGCGCTTGGCGATGCCCTGGGTGTCGAGCACGCCGCGCAGGATGTGATAACGCACGCCCGGCAGGTCCTTCACGCGGCCGCCGCGGATCAGCACGACCGAGTGTTCCTGCAAGTTGTGGCCCTCGCCGGGGATGTAGCTGACCACCTCGTAGCCGTTGGTCAGGCGCACCTTGGCCACCTTGCGCAAAGCCGAGTTCGGCTTCTTCGGCGTGGTGGTGTAGACGCGCGTGCAGACCCCGCGCTTTTGCGGACAGCCTTGCAGGGCCGGAACCTTGTTCCGGGTCTTCTGCGGCTCCCGCCCCTTGGCGATGAGCTGGTTGATGGTCGGCATTGACCCTCTGTCTCTTTCTCTGTTCGCGCCGCCCTGTGGCGCTGCGTTGCGGGGCCGTCCTTCAACAGGCGTAGCCCGCCGGGCTGGGGACATCCCCACCAGGCGGGTCAGATGCGGCGTGCGGCCTAGGCACCGTGGTGCGGCGCCGCATGCATCCAGAGCCAGTGAACGACGGCGACCCGAACGAAGCACGGGGGTCGGCGGAGGCCGCGGAACCTAGTGGCGGGTCGGGGGGGAGTCAATATCGGTTGGGCAAGTTCCGAGCGCTTATGCGCAGGCGCGGGTCCACCGGACCGGTGGGACGCCACGATCCGCTGGCAAGGCTGCATCAAACACCGGACCAAAGCACGTCGATGGCACTGATGATCACGTCACGTCGCTCATCCAGCGACGCAACGCACGCGCCCAGCGACTGACGCCTCACCGCCGCCAGGAGGTGCGTCGCCATGATGAACGTCTCGCCATCGACGGCGAACGCCGGGTGCAACCGACTGACAGGGCGTCCGAACGACGCGGAGCGGACGAGCGGCACGACAACCCTGGTGTCTAGGCCAGACAGCAAATTCGCCTGGACGTCCACCAGATACGGCATCTGCCCGAGTGGATCGTCGGGATTGGCATGCACGTCGCACTGCATCAGAACAGCCGCCGCCCGTCGCTCCACAGGCCACAGCGCGCCAGGAAAGCGTTGGCATCGGCAATCGCCGCACGGTTTTCTTCCAGCCAGCGCTGCCGGCGAGCTTCCGCGACGACCTGCTTGAGGTCGATCCCCAGTTCCCGGGCCTGGTTCAGCAATTCCATTTCCGCATCAGTCACGGCGCCTGCCGCGGGACGGGATGCCGGTACTTGCTCAGAGTCGCCGAGCAACCAGTCCAGAGATACGGCGAGGATCTTGGATAGCGCATCCAGCTTGCCGACGGCGGGCCGGGCCAGACCCGTCTCCCACTGTCCGACGGCGCCTGCTGAGATGCCAAGCTTCGCCGCGAGGGCGTTTTGCGAGAGGCCTTGGCGTTCCCGTGCCAACTTTATGCGGGTCTCAAGACCAGTCGTGCCCCGCCGTCGCGGGCGGGACGACCGTCGCGACATATCGGGTAATTGGCCGGATCGTTGCCCGGAGCTCGGCATGGGTCGAATAGTCCTGCTAAGGATATATCAGAGTACCTCTAAGCAGGACGATTAGCAACCGGCTCAAGCAACGCTGCAAATCAATTGCGGCGCAAGGCGGTGCGCCGAGCCATCAGTAGATCTGCTCGAACTTCTCGTTCGCGGTGCGCCATGCCCAATTTTGCGGGACGGTTACGTGACCACCCGGGGGAAAATAGCAGCGAACAACGTCGTCTGGCGGGACGACCTGCATAGCCGCACGTGGGCCTGGCGCAGTGTCTATTGCACGATGCAGAGCGCCGATCACGGTGGCGGGCGTATCGCTCGGACCGAGAGCGTAGACGGTTCATTGACGAACCTGCGGCATAGCCGTTGACTGACCGCCAGGCACCTGAAGCTGCTGGCATCCGACGGGAATCCTGTCCATCTGGCTCTGCGAAGTCGATCACGGCGACGCGTCCGGTCATATCCGGTTCTTTCGTGGCTGATTTTTGGGGCGCGGCTTGCCGCATCGGCAAAGCTCCCAATATAGGTAGCGCGCAACCAATGAGTCCGCGATGCCCCGCCCGGCCCGCAACGATGGCATGGACAAGTTCCGGCGCCTCCGCACCAATCGGAAGGCCGCCGGCATGAAGCTGGTGCGCATCTGGGTGCCGGACCCTCACAGCTCGGGGGTCGCGGCGAAAGCACGCCGCGAGGCCGAGCTTCTGCGCGGCGCGCCCGAAGAGCAGGAGGCACTTGATTTCATCGAAGCCGCGATGCGGGACATCGACGACGACGCATGAAGCGCGGCGACATCGTGACGGTCGCCGTGCAGGGAGATTACGGCAAGCCGCGACCGGCTGTGGTCATCGAGTCGGATCGCCTGCCGCCGACCGACAGCGTGCTGGTGTGCCTGATGACATCCACGCTGCACGACGAAACGCCGTTCCGCCGTCATCCGGTCGAGGCGTCGCCATCGACCGGGCTCCGCGTGGCTTCCCATGTCATGGTGGACAAAATCTTCGCGGTGCGGCGGACGACATGCGGCGCACCCATCGGGACACTCGATCCGGCGGTCATGCTGGCGATCACGCGCAAGCTGGCACTCCTGACGGGCATCGCCGATGCAACCAGAAGGACCGGAGAGGCCTGACGCCAGGCGCCCGAAAGACTGACTCTCGAATCGTTCGCACCGGCCGGCCCAACCGTCATGGCCGGCCATGACGGTTGGGGCGGCGCGCGGTCAGTCCTCCGGCGCGGCGAACATGCCGTGGCGGAAACTGATGTAGTCGCTGCTGATCAGCAGATACGCGCCGAACCAGATCACCGCGGCAATCAGCGTGGTGATGACGACCTTCTTCAGCATGTGCGGGTGTTCCGGCGCGCCGCGCCAGCCGGTATGCGGATCGGGATCGCTCGAAGGCTGCACGCCGATCGGCAGCACGGCGAACAGCACCGTCCACCAGATCAGCAAATACAGCACGCACCCGGTGAACCAGCCCATGGCAACCCCTCACATCGCCTGCGGCACCAGCGCGGCTTGCTCCGCCTCGCCGGGCGTCGAAAGGCGATCGAGCTGCGCGTTGAGTTCCGCCCCCAGCAGCACCGCGTAGGCGGTAACGAAGAACCACAGCATCACCGCCGCCACGGCGCCGAGCGGCCCATAGGTGACGCCGAACGTGGCGATGTGGTCGACGTAGAACGACAGCAGCCCCGAGGCGACGAGCCACAACGCCAGCGCCAGCACGCTGCCGGGCGTGATCCAGTGCCGCGCCGGGCGCGGGCGTGCCGGCCCGAAGCGATACAGCAGCCCCAGCGACAGGCCGGCACAGCCGAGCAAGACGACCACGCTCGCCAGATGCACCAGGCGGATCCGCCAGGCCCACGGCGTGACGTACCGGAACAGCGCCGGCATGCCGACCAGGATGGCGATGGCCAGCACCGCCCCCAGGATGGCGACCACCGTCATGGCCAACGACACCGCCTGGAACCGCAGGAAACCGCGCTGCTCCTGGCCGCCATAGGCGATCGTCAGGGCCGACAGCATCGAGCGCATGCCGACCGCGGCGGTCCAGAACGTCAGCAGGACGCTGACGCCCAGGCCAACCCCGAGCCGCATGGGCGGCTGGCTCACCAGGTGATGCAGCCGGTCGGCGATCAGCCAATAGGCGGCGGGCGGCAGCAGGTCGTGCAGCCACTGCACCTGCACCTCGACGCCGCGCGGGTTGAACACCAGGCCATACACCGAGATCAGCATGCTCATCGCCGGGAACAGCGCCAGCGTGGCGAAGAAGGCGCAGCCCGCGGCGGCGAGCGCCACCCGGTCGGACACGCTGGCGCGCAGCGTGGCCTGCAGCACGCCGCGCCACGGTGGTCCCTCCTTCCTCTCCCGCGAAGCGGGGTCGAGGCGCGAAGCGCATCGACGGAGGGCGAGGGTGAAGCGAGGCGCACGCATCACCCTCACCCTAACCCTCTCCCGCCAAAGGCGGGAGAGGGAACCTCTCGCTAAACCCGCAGCAGATGCACATCCACCAGCGGCCGCTTTTGCAGCCGGCGTCCCAGGGCGCGGCGCAGCGCCGCACGCGCGGCATCGGCGAAAGCGGCATCGTCGCGGCGCAGCGGCGCCGGCAAATCCCCCAGCGCCTCGGCAAACTCCCCCACGACCCTGCCGATCTCCGCATCGTCCTGCTCGAACAGCCCGGGCGCGCTGACCCGAGGCTGGCCGCGCAGCCGGCCGGCCTCATCGACCGCCACGCTGGCCACCACGACCCCGTTGATCAGCATGCGCCGCCGCGCCGCCATCACGCCGCCCGACAACGGCACCAGCCGCCCGCCGTCCGGCACCAGCCGCCCCACCGGCGCGCTGTCGACGATCTCCACCGTCCCCGGCGCGAGGTTGAGGATGTCCCCGTCCTCCATCAGCAGCGGCGAGGCGCCCGCCTCCCGCGCCAGCCCGGCATGCGCCGACAGATGCCGCCACTCGCCATGCACCGGCACGCTGTAGCGCGGCTTCACCAGCCGGTACAGCCGGCGCAACTCATCGCGCGCCGGATGGCCGGAGACGTGCACCACATGGTCGTCGGCGGTCATCAGCTCCACGCCGCGGCGCACCAGGTTGTCCTGCACGGTGCCGATCGCCCGTTCGTTCCCCGGAATGACGCGGGACGAAAACAGCACCGTGTCGCCCTCGCCCAGCGCAACGCGCGGATGGGTGTCCATCGCCACCCGGGCCAGCGCGCTGCGCGGCTCGCCCTGGCTGCCGGTGATCAGGATCAGAATGTTGTCGTCGGCGACGTCGTCGATGTCGTCCTCGCCGAGGAACGGCGGGACGCCCTGCAAATAGCCGCATTCGCGCGCCGCGGCGTCCAGGTTGCGCAGGCTGCGGCCGACCATCGCGACGCTGCGGCCGGCCTGGCGCGCCGCATGCGCGATGCTCTCGACGCGCGCCACGTTGCTGGCGAAGCAGGTCACCGCGACGCGGCCGCGCAGGCCGCGGATCAGCACGGACAGGCTTTGCCGGACTTCGGACTCGCTGCCGGAATGGCCCTCCACCATGGCGTTGGTGGAATCGCACACCATCGCCAGCACGCCGCGCTCGCCCAGCGCGGCCAGGGCGGCCTCGTCGGTGGGTGGGCCGACCAGCGGGTGCGGGTCCATCTTCCAGTCGCCGGTGTGCAGCACGATGCCGTGCGGCGTCTCGATCACCAGCGCCTGCGATTCCGGGATGGAGTGCGCCATACGGATGAAGCGCAGCGCGAACGGCGCGAGGTTCATGGTGCCGCCGGGCGGTACCACGTGGATCTTCACCTGTTGCAGCAACTGCGCCTCGGCGAGCTTGCGGCGCAGCACCGCGGCGGCGAACGGCGTGACGTAGACCGGGCAGCGCAGCAGCGGCCACAGATGGGCGACCGCGCCAATGTGGTCCTCGTGCGCGTGGGTGATCACCAGGCCCACCAGCTTGTCGCGGCGATCCGCGATGAAGCCGGGGTCCGGGACCATGATCTCGACCTCGGGGTGTTGCGACCCGCCGAAGCCGATGCCGCAATCGACCGCCAACCACTTACCGTTGCAGCGGTAAAGGTTGAGGTTCATGCCGATCTCGCCCGTCCCACCGAGCGGCAGGAAGGCCAGGTCGCCTGTTTCTGCATCCATCTTGTGCTGTTGCTACCTCATGACGCGTGAAAGCCGGACCGATATCGGCAGGACTTGCCCCCTGCCGGGGCTATGGGGTTGCGCCTGGATATAGGGTGGGGCGGGGGCAGCGGCCAGCGATCTTCCGCGCCCGGCTGCTCAAGACGGCAATTCAGCCGGAGGGGCAACTGGCCGATCGCGCGGTGGCGGCCAGGTCGTCGCCCCCGCAGCCACGCACTTGCCGGTCATGGCGGGGCATGCGAGCGTCGTTCGAAGTACCGGATGGCCGGGAGAAATCGAGTCATGCCGTCGCACGGCCCGGATGGCCACGATCATGATCACGCCCACAGTACGGTGCCGGATGACACCGCCCTGCGGGTCAAGGCGCTCGAATCGCTGTTGGTCGAGAAGGGCCTGGTCGATCCCGCGGCGCTGGACGCGATCGTCGACTACTACGAACACAAAGTCGGGCCGCGGAACGGCGCGCGTGTGGTGGCGCGGGCCTGGGCCGATCCGGCCTACAAAGCCAGGCTCCTGGCGGACGCCACCGCGGCCATCGCGGAGCTTGGCTATGCGGGCCGCCAGGGCGAGCACATGGTCGCCGTCGAGAACACCCCGGCGGTGCACAACATGGTCGTCTGCACGCTGTGTTCCTGCTACCCGTGGCCGGTCCTCGGGCTGCCGCCGGCCTGGTATAAATCGGCGGGATACCGCTCCCGCTCGGTCATCGACCCGCGCGGGGTGCTGCGCGAGTTCGGCCTGGACGTGTCCGACGACACCGAGGTGCGGGTCTGGGATTCCACCGCCGAAGTCCGCTACCTGGTATTGCCCGAGCGCCCCGCCGGCACCGAAGCGATGACCGAAGAGCAATTGACCGCGCTGGTGACCCGCGACTCGATGATCGGCGTGGCCCGGGTGTCTGCGCCATGAACGGGGTGCATGACATGGGCGGCATGCACGGTCTGGGACCGATCGTGCGGGAGCAGAATGAGCCGGTGTGGCATGCGCCGTGGGAGGCTCGGGTTTTCGCACTCTCCGCCGCGATCGGCGCCTGGCGACGCTGGCCCGGCGATGCCAGCCGGCAACAAATCGAACAGATGCCCGCCGCCGATTACCTGCGCGTCAGCTATTACGAAAAATGGCTGCACGGCCTGACCGAAAACGCGATCAGGCACGGCCTGGTCACGCGCGAGGAAGCCGCAACCGGCCGGCCCGACCCGCTCGCGCCCAAAGCCACGCCGCCGCTGCCGGCGGCGCAGGTGGCCGAGGTGATGGACCGGGGCGGGCCGAAGACGCGGGAGGTCGCGCGGCAACCGCGTTTCCGGATCGGCGACGCGATTCTAACGCGGAACATTCATCCGCTCACGCACACCCGCCTGCCGCGTTTCGCGCGTGGCAGGCCCGGCGTGATCACCGCCTTGCACGGCGCGCATGTGTTTCCCGATACCAACGCGCAGTTTCAGGGGGAGAACGCGCAACCGCTTTACACCGTGAGGTTTCAGGCTCGCGCGTTATGGGGCGAGGCCGCCAATCCGCGCGACACCGTCTGCCTCGATCTCTGGGAGGATTATCTTGACCCCGCCTGACGGCGTGACCCGTTTCGCGGCGGAGCTGAGCGTGCCGCGCGACGCGGACGGACCGGTCTACGCGGAACCCTGGCAGGCCGAGGCCTTCGCCCTGACGGTGCAGTTGCATGCTACCGGCTGTTTCACCTGGCCCGAGTGGGCGGCGACGCTCGCCGCCGTGCTGCGCGAGGTGCGGGACCGCGGCGAACCGGACGATGGTTCGCAGTATTACGATCACTGGCTCGTGGCGCTGGAGCGTCTGGTCATCGCGAAGCGCTTACTTGACGCTGCGACAATCGACCGGCGCAAAGCGGCCTGGGCGGCAGCCTATCTGGCGACGCCGCATGGCCAGCCGGTCATGCTGTCCCCCAGCGCGGCGGGGTGACTGCGCCGACCCGTCATGGCCGGGCTTCACCCGATGAGCGTCAGAGTAAAGCCGGTCGGTAAAAGAAGTTTGCTGTCGCACGGGCCGCTCCAATCGTCATGGCCGGGCTCGTATGAGGGTTTCCCTGTCAAGCGGCTTTTTTGGGTCGGATGGACAAAATCCAGT
>Ga0181530_10002472_pt1 | contig 21826 bp, 22 predicted proteins | sample PEATcosm2014_Bin_42_FD_119769 | JGI IMG/M metagenome (GOLD analysis project Ga0181530, IMG submission 119769) | Peatland microbial communities from MTU Mesocosm Facility, Houghton, MI, USA - PEATcosm2014_Bin10_60_metaG | ecosystem: Environmental > Terrestrial > Soil > Wetlands > Peat | place... | reverse complement strand
GCGTACTCCACCAGGCTCTCAAACAGCAGGGTCGTCACGCCATGGCCCTGGTAGGTGTCGGTGACGATGAAGCTCGCCTCGGCAGCCGCCGACGGATGGCCGGCGCGGTCATAGCTCGCCAGCCCGACCAGCTCGCCCGAGACAAGCGCGACGAAGGCCATCCGGCTGTCGTAGTCCACCTCGCTGAAGCGCGCCGCCTCTTCCAGGCTGAGAGTCGGCCGGGCCAGGAGCACATGCTGGTGTAGCGTGCCGGGCAACACGGCACTGTGCAGGCCGACCAGCGCCGGCGCGTCAGCCGGCCGGATCGGGCGGACGACCGCCGCCTCGCCATTCCTGAGCAGCCCGTCGAACTCCCACGCCAGGGGATATCCAGCCGGCATCGCCTCGTCGTATCCGGCAGCATCCGAAGTAACCATCGTTATCTCCTCCGGCATGATCGTCGTTGAACTGTCTCGACGCCGTCAGGGCCTGAGGTCCCGAGATGCCTTCAGCACGCGGCAGGTGGCTGCGGCGGGAGGCGACATGCGGCTCACCAAATAAACGTGAGCATGCGCGGGCGCGGCGGTGCCCGGCCGAGCAGTGCGGGGGAGACCGGCCGGCTGGGAGCGATGATCTTAAACTCGTTGCATGGCGAGGCAGTTCGACATCCATCCGGCCAACCCGCAGCGGCGCGCGATCGTCCAGGTCGCCGACATCGTGCGCACGGGCGGCGTGATCGCCTACCCGACGGACTCCTGCTACGCGCTCGGGTGCCAGCTCGGCAACAGCGACGGCATTACCAGGATCAGGTCGATCCGCCACCTCGGCGACCGGCACCACCTCACGCTGGTCTGCCAGGACTTCGCCCAGCTGGGCCAGTTCGTGTACGTCGCCAACCCGGTGTTCCGGGCCATCAAGGCGGCGACCCCCGGCAGTTACACCTTCATCCTGCCCGCGACCAAGGAGGTGCCGCGCAGATTGCAGCACCCGGGGAAGAAGACCGTCGGGGTGCGGATCCCCCGCCACGTGGTGACCCAGGCGCTGCTCGCCGAACTCGGCGAGCCGCTCGTATCCAGCACCCTGCTGCTGCCCGGCCAGGACGAGCCCATGACCCAGGGGTGGGAGATCGCTGAGCAGCTTGACCACGCCGTGGACGCGGTGATCGACTCGGGCGACTGCGGCACCGAGCCGACAACGGTGATCGACTTCTCCCAGCAGGAACCCGAGATCGTGCGCCGCGGGGCCGGCGACACGTCCGGTTTTGAGTGAAACCACGGCCCACGAACCTGTGCCCCGCCTCGGTCAGGAACGCGGCGGTAAGCGATTCGAACTGCGCCGCGTTGAAAGCCTGCCCCAAACCCGCTAGCGGACAAACCGAAGGTCATAGCCCTGCGCAGAGTTCTGGAGCGGTACAGGCCACCATTAGGACAGAGCGAGGACTATGGCGTGCAAGGCCAGCCCCACGCCCGCCCCCACCACCGTGCCGTTGATGCGGATGTACTGCAGATCAGGCCCGAGGAGAAGTTCCAGCTGGCTGGACGTCTCGGCGGCGTCCCACCGCTCGATAGTCCCCGTGACGAGGCTGGCCAGCTCGTCGTGGAACTGATCGGCGAGTGCCCTGGCTCCGGACTCGACCACGCGGCCGAGGCCGTCGGCGAGGCGGCGGTCCGACCCTAGGCGCTGACCGGCCGCTGCCAGCGCATCGGCCAGCCGGCGGCGCAGCTCAGACTCCGGGTCAGCAGCCTGGATCCGCAGCCCCTCCTTGGCCTTCTGCCACAGCGACGAGGACCAGTCCCGCAGGCCGGCGCTACCCAGGACATCGCGCTTAAGGCGCTCGCCGCGCTCGCGCAGCTCCCGGGATGTCTCGAGGCGGTCGGGGAGCCCAGCCATCCACTCCTCGAACTGCTGCCGGGCCGGGTCGTCGGGATCGGCGGCCATCGCCACCAGCCGCTGGCGCAGGCGGGTGAACTGGCGGTCGAAGACCCGGCGGTAAACGGCGTCGGGCACCCAGCGGGGCGACTCGGCCTCGAACAGCTGACGAAGCTCCTCGTCATGGCCGGCGAGATAGCGGTCCGCGCCCGACAGGATGGCGTTGAACAGCTCGGTGTGGTGGCCTCCCGCAATGATGACCCGCAGGGCCCGCCCGGCCAGTGGCGCCGCCTCGACGGCGTCGACCGCCCGGGTCAATTCGGCGGTGAGCAGCCGTTGAACATCCTCATCGCGGAGATTCTCAGCCACCGTGACGACCAGATCCGCCGCGTGACCGGCGAAGCGGGCGGCGCGGGCCTCGTCGGCCAGCCAGGCGGCCAGGCGGGGAACCAGGCGCGCGGAGTGGATCCGCTCAGCAAGAACGTCGGCGGTGAGGAAGTTCTCCTGCACGAACCGGCCGAGGGTGGCGGCGAACTGGTCCTTGCGCTCCACGAGCAGCGCGGTGTGCGGTATCGGCAGGCCCAGGGGATGGCGGAACAGGGCCGTCACCGCGAACCAGTCGGCAACGCCTCCAACCATGGAGGCCTCGGCGCCGGCCTGCACGTAGCCCAGAAGGACCCCGTGAGCGCCGACCGCGGTCACGGCCACAAACAGAACCGTTACCCCCGCGAGGAGAGCAGTGGCCCGCCGGCGCGCGGCGGCCAAGCGGCGCGCCCGCGCAGCGGGCGGCTCGGACTCGAGCGTCGGTGCCGGTGAAGCGGACATCGGTGCGGCAGGTTCCATCTGGCAGTCCCCCGGGGTCAGTCCGCGGTGCAGGGCGGAAAAAGGCAACCCGACTCGGCAGCGATATTGACCGGGCTCACCTCCTGGCCGGGATGCGGTGGCACGGTCAGCAAGATAGCGAGGCCAACGCCGAGCCAATCATGCCCACGACAAGGTGGTTCAGCATCTCCGGCCGCCTTGCAGACGCTCAGGATCGGCAGCATCCTGGGCTTTGCGATCAGCGACCGCGCGACCCCCGGCGTGCCAGGTCGATCTCATCTGCGTGCCTGGGCTGAGCAGAACGACCGCAAGGCCATGGCGGCGGCGCTGAAGGACATCTATACCGCGTGTAATGCCGACGCCGCCCAGCTGGCGCTGCTGGCGTTCGCCGAATTCCCGCTAGGCCGGAAATACCCGGCCGCGGTGGCGGTATGGGAACGGGCCTGGGACCGGGTCATCGCGCTCCTGGAATTCCCGCCCGCGCTGCGAAAGGCTCTATACGACAAATGCCATCGAAAGCTTCAACCGGGAAATGCGCAAGGTCCTCAAGACACGCACCCAGTTCCCCAATGATGACGCGGTGATCAAGACGCTGTGGCTGGCTATCCTCGATATCGAGGATAAGCGGGCCGGGCAGCGCGCCCGGCAAGCCGGCCACCTCGACCAGGGCATCGAGGACCACACCGGCATCTTGCACCCGTAAGCGGCGCTGCCCGCACGCACCTTGATAAATAAAAAGCGGAAAAGAAACGAGCGTGTCACCCGGTCCCGGTCATTACCGTCTGCTATATTAAATGACAGATGGGAACGGCCGCCATGCGATCCCCGGAGGGATCAGGCAGCGGGCGCCCGAGACAACAGCAAACGCCACAAAAACCGGGATACGCAGCATCTGCCCGCGGAAGCAACGGTAAGTCCGATTCCGCGAGGCCGCTGGATAAACCGGACACCACGGCATCAGATAGCGCGAACAAAGAACACCGGATAAACATCCGGTTCCGGACAGCGAAAAGCCCCGCGCACAAAAAAATCTGTCACACTCGCCTCGGTGATGGGCACCGCAGCGTGGCCACCGCCGCGGCCACGCTGCCCGTGCAGTGGCCGTTCCCTCGCCCGCCGGCCCCACCACCCGCGGGCGAGGGACCCACACGCCGGCACAGCCTCACCCGAAGAAGACCCGATGACAACCACCAGGTCCCGGACAGCCAGCCGACGCGACACCCGCAGCCGGCCGCCCAGGGTCGGCCCGGTTTCTCAGCCTCGGCGCTGCCGCAACTGGCCAGGGGCCAAAGGGCTCGGCTCCTGCAATGCCAGCCAATCCCCACACCCGATCAGGGAGCTGCAGTGAGCGCCACGAGCACACACGACGCGGATACACTCGCGATCAACACCATCCGGGCGCTGTGCATGGACGCGATCCAGAAGGCGAACTCGGGTCACCCGGGAACCCCGATGGGGGTGGCCCCGGTCGCCTACACGCTGTGGCAGCGTTTCCTCCGCTTCGACCCCGACGATCCGATCTGGCCGAACCGGGACCGGTTCGTGCTGTCCGAGGGCCACGCGTCCGCGCTGCTGTGGTCGCTGTTGTATCTGGCTGGCGTCCGGGCGGTGGACCCCGACTACGAGATGCCGCACCGGGCCGCGGTGACGATGGAGGACCTGCAGACCTTCCGCCAGCTGGACTCGCACTGCCCGGGCCATCCGGAGTACCGCTGGACCAGCGGGGTGGAGACCACCACCGGGCCGCTGGGCCAGGGGGTGGCGACCTCGGTGGGCATGGCGATCGCCGGACGCTGGCTGGCCGAGCGGTACAACCGGGACGACATGACGGTGTTCGACTTCGACGTTTATGCGCTGGCCGGGGACGGCTGCATGATGGAGGGCATCGCCTCGGAGGCCGCATCGCTGGCCGGGCACCTGCGGCTGGCGAACTTGTGCTGGATCTACGACTCTAACCGGGTGACCATCGAGGGTCACACCGACATCGCGTTCACCGAGGATGTGGCGGCCCGGTTCATCGCCTATGGCTGGAACGTGACCACGGTGGCCGACGCCAACGACATCGACTCGGTCGGGCGGGCGCTGCAATTCTTCAGGGCCCGGACAGACCAGCCCACCCTGATCGTCGTGCACAGCCACATCGGGTACGGCTCGCCGGTGGAGGACTCGCCCAAGGCGCACGGGTCCCCGTTCGGGGCCGAGGGTGTCCGGGCGGCGAAACGGTTCTTCGGCCTGCCCGAGGACGCCGACTTTTATGTACCGGACGGCGTCCTGGATACCTTCGCCGCGGGCATCGGCGCCCGCGGCCGGGCGGCCCGCCAGGCCTGGGAGGCGATGTTCGAGCGGTACCGCAAGGAGTACCCGGACCTGGCCGACGAGGTCGAGCGCATCCAGCGGCGGGACCTGCCCGACGGGTGGGAAAAAGCCCTGCCCACGTTCCCGCCTGACCCCAAGGGGGTCGGCACCCGCGTCTCGTCCGGGCAAGTGGAGAACGCGGTCGCCCAGGTGGTGCCGTGGCTGGTGGGCGGGTCGGCCGACCTGGCCCCTTCCACCATGACCAGGCTGGTCTTCGACGGAGCCGGTGACTTCGAGCCGGGCCAGGAGTGGGGCCGGAACCTGCACTTCGGGATCCGCGAGCACGCCTCGGCGGCCATCGCCAACGGCATGGCGGTGACCAAGCTGCGCCCGTACTGGTCCGGGTTTTTGATCTTCTCCGACTACGCCCGCGGGGCCATCAGGCTCTCGGCCCTGATGGAGATCCCGGTGCTGCACATCTTCACCCACGACTCGATCGGCGTGGGCGAGGACGGGCCCACCCACCAGCCGGTGGAGCAGCTGATCTCGCTGCGGGCCATCCCCGGCCTGCTGGTGTTCCGCCCGGCCGACGCGAACGAGGTCGTCGAGACCTGGCGCATCGTGACGGCCCTGCGGCACGAGCCCGCCGCGCTGATCCTGTCCCGCCAGGCGCTGCCTACCCTGGACCGGACCATCTTCGCGCCCGCCTCGGGGGTGGCCCGGGGCGGCTACGTACTGGCCGAGGCCGACGGCGGGACACCGCAGGTGATCTTGCTCGCCACCGGCTCCGAAGTGCACCTGGCGCTGGCCGCCCGGGAGGAGCTGCAGGCCAGCGGCGTCGGCGCCCGCGTGGTGAGCATGCCCTGCTGGGAGCTGTTCGACCGCCAGCCCCAGGACTACCGCGACCAGGTGCTCCCGCCCTCGGTGAAGGCACGCGTCGCCGTGGAGGAGGCCTCGACCCTGGGCTGGGACCGCTACGTCGGTGACGGCGGCGCTGTGGTCGGGATGCACACCTTCGGGGCGTCGGCGCCCCTGAAGCAACTGCTGGGCAAGTTCGGCTTCACCCCGGACCAGGTAGCGCAGGTCGCACGCGATCGCGTGGCCGCGGCCCGCCAGTGACAGCCGCAACGACCGAGGTACCGACCGGCCGGAGCACGGCCGGAGCACGACCCGGGAAGGAGAACAGTGAAGGCCACCGAGACCCTCAATGAGCGGGGGCAGAGCCTGTGGCTCGACAACATCACCCGCAGCATGCTCGACGACGGCACGATCCAGCGGTACATCGACTCGTACTCGGTGACCGGGCTGACGTCGAACCCGTCCATCTTCGACAAGGCGATCGGCTCGGGTGACTACGACGATGCCATCCGGTCCAAAGCAGGCCAGGGGCTGTTGGCCGAGGATCTGTTCTTCGAGCTGGCCATCGAGGACCTGCGGGGCGCCGCAGACCTGTTCCTGGGCACCCATGAGCGGACCGACGGGGTCGACGGGTGGGTATCCCTGGAGGTCTCGCCCCTGCTCGCCTACGACACCGCGGCGACCGTGGAAGCAGCGAAGGCCCTGCACGCGCGGGCCGGGCGGCCCAACCTGTTGATCAAGATCCCCGGTACTCCCGAGGGCCTGCCGGCCATTACCGAGGCGATCGCGTCCGGGATACCGGTGAACGTGACGCTGCTGTTCTCCGCCGACCACTACCTGGCTGCGGCGGACGCGTACCTCAAGGGCGTGGAGCGCCGTATCGCCGATGGCCTGGACCCGGCCGTGGGCTCGGTCGCCTCGGTGTTCATGTCGCGCTGGGACAGGGCAACGGCCACGCAGGTGCCGGCGGACCTGGCTAACCAGCTTGCCTTGGCGGTCGGGCTCGACATCTACCGCGCCTACCGGCAGCTGATGGGCTCGGACCGGTTCCAGCGGCTGGAGAACGCCGGGGCCCGGATGCAACGGCTGCTGTGGGCCAGTACGAGCACCAAGGACCCGACGGCCCCGGACACCTTGTACGTGCACGGGCTGGCTGCCCCGTTCACGGTCAACACGATGCCCGACGTCACCCTGGAGGCGTTCTTCGACCACGGCGAGGTGGGCGGTCCGCTGCCGGCCGACGGCGGCGACGCCGACGCGGTGCTCGGCCGGTTCGCCCAGGCCGGCGTCGACATCAGCGAGGTCGCAGCCCGGCTGCAGCGTGATGGGGCCGCGTCCTTCGTCGACGCGTGGAACGAGCTGCTGGAGCGGATCACCGCGCAGACCTCCGCGGTCACCTGAACACCCCCGACACCGACCTGGCCTGGAAAGGAGACAAGACGTGCCCATTACGCCGTTGCGTAAGCGCCCGGCCTATGCCGCCCTCGCCGAGCACCACGCCAAGATCGAGGGCCGCCATCTGCGCGAGCTGTTCGCCGAGGACCCCACCCGCGGCGAGCGGCTGTGCGCCGAAGCGGCCGGGCTGTACCTGGATTACTCCAAGAACCGCATCACCGACGAGACCCTGGGCCTGCTGATGCAGCTGGCCGGGCAATCCGAGCTCGAGCGGCGCCGGGACGCGATGTTCGCCGGGGAGCGGATCAATGTGTCGGAGAACCGTTCGGTGCTGCACGTGGCGTTGCGCATGCCGAAGGGGGCCTCGCTGATCGTCGACGGGACCGACGTCGTGGCCGAGGTGCACCAGGTCCTGGACCGGATGGCCGAGTTCGCCACCAAGATCCGGTCGGGTGCGTGGAAGGGCTACACCGGCAAGCCGATCCGCAACATCGTCAACATCGGCATCGGCGGGTCTGACCTGGGGCCGGTGATGGCGTATGAGGCGCTGCGCCATTACACCGACCGCAACCTGACGTTCCGGTTCGTGTCGAATGTCGACTCGACCGACTTCGTGGAGGCGACCAGGGACCTGTCGGCGGACCAGACGCTGTTCATCGTATCGTCGAAGACGTTCGGGACCTTGGAGACGCTGACCAACGCCACCTCGGCGCGCGAGTGGGTGCTGGGCCAGCTCGGGGACCCCGCCGCGGTGGCCAGGCACTTCGTGGCCGTCTCCACCAACGCCAAGCGGGTGGCCGAATTCGGGATCGACACGGCGAACATGTTCGGCTTTTGGGACTGGGTCGGCGGGCGGTACTCGATGGACTCGGCCATCGGCCTGTCGACGATGGTGGCCCTGGGCCCGGAGCAGTTCGGCCAGATGCTGGCCGGCTTCCACGCGATGGACGAGCACTTCCGCACCGCTCCGCTGGCGCGGAACCTGCCGGTGCTCATGGGCCTGCTCGCCGTGTGGTACGTGGACTTCTTCGGGGCCGCCTCGATCGGCGTGATGCCGTACGACCAGTACCTCAAGCGCTTCCCCGCCTACCTGCAGCAGCTGACGATGGAGTCCAACGGCAAGCACGTCACCCTGGACGGCGCGGTTGTGGACTACCGGACCGGCCCGGTGTACTGGGGCGAGCCGGGCACCAACGGCCAGCACAGCTTCTACCAGCTCATCCACCAAGGCACGCTGCTGATCCCGGTCGACCTCATCGGCTTCTGCCAGGGCCTCAACCCGCTCCGCGACCACCACGACATCCTGTCCTCGAACGTGTTCGCCCAGGCCCTGGCGCTCGCCTTCGGCAAGACCGAGCAAGAGGTCAGGGCGGAAGGGACCCCCGAGGCGGTGGTGCCGCACCGGGTCATGCAGGGCAACCGCCCCACCAACGTTCTGCTGGCGGAGAAGCTGACCCCCCATGTCCTCGGTGCGCTGGTCGCGTTGTATGAGCACAGCGTGTTCACGCAGGGGATCATCTGGAGCATCGACTCCTTCGACCAGTGGGGCGTCGAGCTGGGCAAGGTACTGGCCGCCGCGATCATCCCCGAGTTGGAAAGCGCCGCCGAGCCCAAGCTCAGCCACGACTCATCAACCAGCACGCTGATCCGCCGCTACCGCGCACTGAAGGGCTAAGGAGAGCAAACATGGCCACTGACACGCCAACGCAGCTCGGCATGATCGGGCTGGGCCGGATGGGCGCAAACCTCGTGCGGCGGCTCATGCGCGACGGGCACCGCTGCGTCGTGTTCGACGTCAACCCCGACGTGGTCACCGAGCTCGAGGGGGAAGGGGCCACCGCGGCCACCTCGCTCGAAGACTTCGCTGCCAAGCTGGAAGTGCCCCGCACCGCCTGGCTGATGCTGCCGGCGGCCATCGTGGACTCCACCCTCGACCGGCTCCTCCCCCTGCTGGAACCCGGCGACGCGGTGATCGACGGGGGCAACTCCTACTACCGCGACGACATCACCCGCGCCAAGAGGCTCGCGCCGAAGGGCATCCATTACCTGGACTGCGGGACCAGCGGCGGGGTGTGGGGGCTCGAGCGCGGCTACTGCCTGATGATCGGCGGCCAGACCGAGGCCGTGCAGCGGCTCGACCCCATCTTCAAGACCATCGCCCCTGGGCGTGCAAGCGCTCCGCCCACCCCGAGCCGGACACGCTGGGACGGCACCGCTCCCGACGGGTACCTGCACTGCGGCCCGAACGGCGCCGGGCACTTCGTGAAGATGGTCCACAACGGGGCCGAGTACGGGATGATGGCCGCGATCGCCGAGAGTCTGAGCATCATCAAGCACGCCAATGTCGGCAAGGGCACCCAGGTCGCCGACGCCGAGACCACCCCGCTGCGTGATCCGGAGGCCTACCAGTACGACATCGACGTTGGCGAGGTGGCCGAGGTCTGGCGGCGCGGATCGGTGGTCGGGTCGTGGCTGGTCGACCTGACCGCCGACGCGTTTGCGCGCTCGCCGGGGCTGGAGGAGTTCACCGGGCGGGTCTCGGACTCGGGAGAGGGCAGATGGACGGTGCTCGCCGCGGTGGACGAGGGAGTGCCGGCCACGATCATCGCCACGTCACTGATGGAGCGCTTTGAGTCGCGGCGCCTGGGTGAGTTCACCGATAAGATCCTCGCCGCGATGCGCAGCGAATTCGGCGGCCACGCCGAGAAGAAGGCATAGGCGCGACATGCACCACGAATTCGAAACTCTGGCCGATCCCGACGCCGTGGCCCGGGCGGGGGCGGCATTCGTGGCCGAGCGTGCGCGGGCCGCGGTTGCGGCTAGCGGCCGCTTCCACTTCGCGGTCAGCGGCGGGCACACGCCGTGGGCGATGTTCGCCGAGCTCGCTTCGCAGACGGTCCCCTGGGACGCGGTGGTCATCTATCAGGTGGACGAGCGGGTCGCTCCGGCCGAGGACCCCGACCGGAACCTGACCCACCTCACCAAGGCGCTGGGCCCGGCCCCGGCGCAGGTGCGGCCCATGCCGGTCAACGACAGCGATCTGGTGGCCGCGGCCGCCAGCTACGCGGCCTTGCTGCCCGAGCACTTCGATCTTGTCCACCTGGGTCTTGGCCCCGACGGGCACACCGCCTCGCTTGTACCAGGCGATCCGGTCCTGTCGGTCACCGATCGCCTGGTCGCCCTCACCCAGCCGTACCAGGGGCGGGTGCGTATGACGCTGACCTACCCGGCGCTGGCGCGGGCCCGGCAGATCCTCTGGCTGGTCACCGGCGAGGACAAGAAGGAGCCGCTGGCCAGGCTCCTGGCCGGCGACACCACGATCGCAGCGGGCCGCGTCGAGGCCGCGGCGTCACTCGTGATGACAGACGATGCAGCGACCTGAGGAACCGGCCCTGCGGAGTGACCCAGTCATGAGCATCGCGCGAGAGAAGCAGATCGCCGCGGAGGCGGCGGCGGAACTGGCCGAAAGCGGCATGACCGTCGGGCTGGGCACCGGCTCGACGGTGGCGTTCCTGCTCCCGGCCCTGGCACGCCGATCGCTCGACATTCTCTGCGCCGCCACGTCGCCGCGCACCGAGCACGCCGCGCGCGAGCTGGGCCTGAGGATCGAGGACGTCGCGAGCATCGACCGTTTCGATATCGCCATCGACGGCGCGGACCAGATCGCCCCCGACGGCTGGCTGGTCAAGGGCGGCGGCGGCGCGCACACCCGGGAGAAGATCATCATCGCGGCCGCGGACCGGTTCGTGGTCATCACAGACTCGACCAAGCCGGCCGACGCTCTGCACAGCCCGATCCCCCTCGAGCTGCTGTCCTTCGGGCTCCGCGCCACCATGCGCCGGGTCGCCGCGGTGTCGCTGCGCGACGTCCCGCCCAGCCCCGACGGCGGGGTGATCGCGGACTACCACGGGCCGGTCGACGATCCGGCGGCGCTGGCCGCCCGGCTGTCGTCGACGCCCGGGATCGTCGAGCACGGCCTGTTCCCGCCGGAGATGGTCGCCACGGTCCTGGTAGGCCGGGGCAAGTCGGTCGACCGGATCGACTTCGACCGCGCTGCGACCTCACAGCCGGCCCATACGACTCGGTGACTGCGGAGACCGGTTGCCGTGACCGAAAGGAGCACGCCGATGGCCCTAGGTTACGGCAAGCCCCTGTACCTGCTGGCGTTCGATCATCGCGGTTCGTTCGAGCGCGAAGCGGTGCACGAGGTCGCGGCTCGCCACCTGGAGACGGCCAACCGATTCGCCGTCTAGCTGTTTGTGACTCACCGGACCAACCCCGGAGGTACCATGGCTCCCCAACCAATTCGATTGCTCCTGGCCGACGTGGACGGCACGCTGGTGACGCAGGACAAGGTCCTGACCGATCGGGCCGTCGCGGCAGTCGTGAAGCTGCGGCAGGCCGGGATACTGTTCGCCATCACCAGCGGCCGCCCGCCTCGCGGCATGTCGATGCTTATCGAGCCGCTCGAGCTCGCCACGCCGATCGCGGCGTTCAACGGCGGGCTGTTCGCCCGTCCCGACATGTCGGTGATCGAGCAACGGGTCATACCCGACGACGTGACGCCGGCGGTGATCGACGTGCTCGCGGCGCACGGGATGAGCGTGTGGGTCTACCGGGGCGCGGACTGGTTTGTCCTGGACCTGCACGGACCTCATGTGACCCGTGAGGCCTGGACGGTCAAGTTCGACCCGACGCTGGTCGAGAGCTTCGCCCCGGTCTCGGACGGCGTGGCCAAGATCGTCGGGGTGAGCGACGACTACGACGCGGTGGCCAAGGCCGTGGACGCGGTCCGCGAGCGCTTCGGTGACCACGTGTCGGCGGCTAGATCTCAGCCGTACTACGCCGATGTCACCCACCCCGAGGCCAACAAGGGCGGGGTGGTCCGTTACCTCTCCCAGACCTACCGGATCCCTCCCGAGCAGATCGCCACGATCGGCGATCAGCCTAACGACGTGCTCATGTTCGCTCACTCGGGACTCAGTATTGCGATGGGGAACGCGAGCCACGAGGTCCAGGAAGCCGCCCGCCGTGTCACCACCTCCAATGAGGACGAGGGCTTCGCCAACGCGGTGGAGCGGTTCATCCTGTCCTGACCCCGACGACGGACAGACCTAGACAAGACGACGGACAGACCTAGACAAGGAGTGCCATGGCTGCACCAGCGAACACGGCTGCGGATGTCCTGGTGATCTTCGGCATCACCGGAGATCTGGCCAAGAAGATGACCCTCCGGTCCCTGTACCGGCTGGAACGCCGCCGGATGCTTCAGTGCCCGATCATCGGCGTGGCCCGCGACGAGTGGTCCGCCGCGACCCTCCGGGATCATGCACGAAGTGCCATTGAGAATACGGGCGAGATGATCGATGAGGATGTGTTCCAGCGTTTCGCGAAGCGCCTGTCGATGATCTCGGGCGACTACGGGGACCCGAAGACCTACGACCGCGTGGCCCGGGCCATCGAGGGACGGCACAGCCCGGTCTTCTATCTGGAGATCCCGCCGTCGCTGTTCGGGCGGGTGGTTGAGGGCCTGGCCCGCGCCAACCTCACCGGGCAGGCCCGGGTCGTGGTGGAAAAGCCCTTCGGCCATGACCTGGCGTCGGCCAGGGCGCTGAACGCCCAGCTGCGTGCGCTCCTGGAGGAGTCGCAGATCCTCCGCATTGACCACTTCCTGGGCAAGGAGCCGTCCCTGGACATCTTGTTCCTGCGGTTCGCCAACTCAATCTTTGAGCCGCTGTGGAACCGCGACCGGATCCAGTGCGTGCAGATCACCATGGCCGAGGACTTCGGCGTCGAGAACCGGGGCAGCTTCTACGACCCGGTCGGGGCGCTGCGCGACGTCGTGCAGAACCACCTGCTCCAGCTCATCGGGTTGTTCGCGTCCGAGCCGCCGACTGACGCTTCCGCCGACGGGATCCGGGACAAGCGAGTGGAAGTGTTCCGGGCCATCCCGCCTGCGGACCCGGCCCACTACGTCCGCGGCCAGTACGACGGGTACCTTGCCGTGCCGGGGGTCAGCCCGAGCTCCCAGACCGAGACCTACGCGGCGCTGCGGCTGGAGATCCACAACTGGCGCTGGGCGGGTGTACCCATCTTCCTCCGGGCCGGCAAGGCCCTCCCGGAAGGAGTCACCGAGATACGGGCAGTCTTCAAAAGGCCGCCCAAGCTGGTCTTCGCGCCCCATTTCGCGCCGGATCCCGACGAGTTCGTGCTGCGGATCGATCCCAACCCCGGCACCGACCTGGTCGTGCAGGCCAAGCAGCCCGGCGCTCGGGCAACCCGGACGGTCGACCTGTCGCTGGTCTTCTCCGAGGAACTCGGAGAAGCGCCGGAGCCCTACGAGCGACTTCTCGGCGACGCCCTGCAGGGGGACTCCACCCTGTTCACCCGGGAGGACGGCGTGGAGGAGACGTGGCGCATCGTGCAGCCGTTGCTGGACGCCCCGCCCCCGGTGGAGCTCTACAAGCCCGGGTCCTGGGGCCCGGCCGCCGCAGACAAACTGCTGTCCGGGTACCCGGGCTGGCGCGACCCCTGGCTACACTCGCACCCGACCGGCGGGACCCGTCAGGTTGGAGGACCGGGCAGAAGTAGCTAAACCGCGTTGAGTCAGCTTCCGGAAAGGGCAGCCACCCCGGCCTCGGGGATCCTGCGGACGGCTTCCCGGGGGCGGTGCTTGCAGAAGACCGCTGGCGCCGCAGACGCTCGACACCCAGTCCACCGGAAGCGACTATCTGGCCCTGTTCTTGATGCCTTGATGACAAGGCACCGTTGGCGCGCTCCGAGACGGCGGAGATCACGTCCACGCTGCTGGTCGTGGACTGGGCGGCATCCGATGGAATGCGTCGTTTCGGGCTACCCGAGCTCAGGGCTGGCGGCGCCGAACGCGACCTGCGGGAGGAACTGAAGGAGATCCTATTCGGCGCGGCCTTCCGGCTCTGGTCAGATCTGATCGGGCGTGCGCAGGCTACGCCCGGCGCCGGCCGCTCGATAGCGCGTCCAGGTACCACCAGTAGTCCTTGACGTCCTCGCCATGATTGCCCTGCGCCCTGGACGGCGCGAACGGCCGCTCCCGCGACCCCGGCGCGCGACCCGGGCTACCCGCATGCCCGCACGGCGGAAATCACGCTCATCGAAGATCATTAACTTGACCTCGGCACCCGGGCCCGGAACGCGCTGCTGCGCTCGGCGCTCTGCCTGGGCGAGCGCGGCTTCGCGCGGCTGACCCAGCGCTGGCGAGCGTCAACAACATCACCGCCACCCCCGACCACGACGGGGCGATGACCGTCCGCTCCGGCGGCTGCACCGATGGACGGCCTAACTGCCTGCCGATCATGGATGGCTGGAACTACATGATCCGCCTTTGCCGCCCGCGCGCCGAGATCGTCAACGGCACCTGGACCTTCCCCACCATCACGCCAGCCCCCTGACGCGCTGGCGGCGCCGCTGGCCCGCCGTTAAGTTAAGTTGACGGACCTGCCGTCGGGTTCGGCAGCAGTCGGTTCGGGGGAGGGGGCTGGGCAGGGCCGGGCAAGTGATCATTGGCTGTTAACGGACTTCCACCTAGGTGAAACCGGCTGGCGGGGGATGCCGGGTCGCTCGCCTGGGTCTTGCGGGGATGGTGATGGACAGTAACCGGACGCAAGAGCCCTCCAGGTGTGCCTGCCCGCGAGCACTCAGAGGAAGAGTGAGGCGCTGATGCCCGAGGGACTGGACCCCATCGAGACCGGCAAGAAACTGCACGAACATGGCGAGGCGGCGCATCAGCGGGCCGAAGAGAAAGGCGGTCACGGTGAGTCCAGCGACCGTCATTCCCGGATCGTGCAGATCTGCGAGGCGGTGCTGCTCGCGCTCGTCACCATCACCGCTGCCTGGGCGGGGTACTCGGCGTCGAAGTGGGGCACGGCATCGCGCATCGACATCGCCCGGGCCTCGACCCTGGGCAACCTCGCCACCCGCGACGACCTCACCGCCAACACGCTCCGCAATTTCGACGCCTCGACCTTCAACGCATGGTTCCTCGCGTTCACCCTGAACAGCCCGCAGAAAGAAGCGATCGCGGTGCGCCGCTTCCGGCCCCAGTTCCTGGTCGCCTTCAACGCCTGGATGGCGACGGACCCGCTGCACAATCCGCATGCCCCGCCCGGCCCGACCTATATGCCTCAGTACACGCAGCCAGCGCAGACACAGGCCAACACGCTCGACAACGACGCCGCCGCGAAGTTCCAGGCGGGCAACTCGGCAGCGACCACCGGCGACAATTACGTCCGGATCACGGTGTTCCTGGCCGCGGTGCTGTTCCTGGTGGGCATCGGCAGCTCGTTCAAACTGCACGGCGTCCGGTACGCTCTGGTCGCGTTCGGCTCCGTGCTGCTGATCCTCTCGATCGTGCTGATCTTGCAACAGCCCGGGCTTCCGAGCTGAACCTATCGGGATAGGCGGCCCCGAGCCCGGCCAGGTAGCTGTCGGCAACACAGGAACCGACGACAACAGCCGCCCCCGGGTCGGGCCACTTCGGGGAACAACATCACCACGATCACCGGGCTCGACAGCATTCCGCCGTACGCGCCTGCCATTCCCGACAGGACGCTCACCTGGGAATCCTCGTTGTCAAGTGCCCTTCGCCGGGCGATAAACGTGGCGGCTCCGCCGCCCATGGATCCCAGGGCTTTCTCCGGGCCGAGGCGCTCCCCGATGAGCGAGACAGCCGATATGAGCACCGTCGCTGGCACCAACCGGGCATCGACCTGACCAGTGCTGATCTCGGCGATGATGCCAGGTGTCTGCTCGGGCACCCGCAGCCATCGGTGCAGCGGGCCGACGTCTGCTCGTGGTGGCTGGTAAGCGCCCTGGCCATGATCGGTGAGAACGACCGTGCCCGCGCCCTGTGCAAGAAGCTCCTGTCCTACGCGGGCCCGCTGAACCTGTACGCCGAAGAAATCGACGCGTCGACCGGTGAGCATCTCGGGAACTTTCCCCAAGCCTTCACTCATCTCGCCCTGATCGAGGCGGTGTCCCAACTCATCGAAAACGAGGGGTAAACATTCATCCCTTAGGCGCTGGAGTTCATCAAGGACGCGAAGGTGATCGCGCCGGACAAGCCGTTCTTCCTGTACTACGCGCCAGGTGCCACCCACGCGCCGCATCACGTTTCGAAGGAGTGGGAGGAGAAGTTCGCCGGGCGCTTTACATGGGCTATGAGGCGATGCGGGAGCAGACGCTGGCCCGGCAGAAGAAGATTCACCTAGGTGGAAACGACGGGTAGGTGATGACAGGTCACCTGCGGCCGTGGAACAATCGGGTGCGAATCCACGAAGGGCGGCACCACAAGGAAGGGCCGCACAACAAGAAGTGAATCGATGAATTATCGGCGATTGAGGGTCATGGGCTGATCGGGGATCTGCGGAAAGCCGGCAGCGCCGCCTGACCCGACCGGTAGCCGCCAGGCTGCCTGGCCGCCGCCCGCGCCCGTGAAGTTCCGGCTCTGCCGACAGCAGAGCCGGAACCCGCAGAGGAAGACTTGGCAACTTCCCGAGTAAAAGGAGAAGGAATGCAACTCGCGTCTTCGTCATATTCTTATCCGCTGTTGAGCATTTTCTGGACCATTATCGAGATCTTCCTGTTGGTGGTCTGGTTCTGGATCTTGATCACGGTATTTATCGACATCTTCCGCAGCCCTGATCTGTCCGGCGGGGCCAAGGCCCTATGGTTCCTGTTCGTGCTGTTCATCCCGCTGATCGGCGTGCTGGTCTACCTGATCGCCCGCGGCGGCTCGATGAACGAGCGATCGGTCTGGTAGGCCCAGCAACGGGACCAGGCCCCGAGTCAAGTCGGTAAGGGAGCGTCAATGGTATCCGGCGAGTCCTCAATGGTTTCCGGCGACTACACGCCGCCGCCCCCACCGCCAGGGGTACTGGCGAGAACGTGGCAGGGGACGTTGTTCCTCGGAGTCCTGACCCTGATCCTCGGCATCATCGTGAGCTTCCACCCGACGGGCTCGCTGAACGTGCTCGCGGTCCTGCTCGGCGTCCTCATGATCTTCTCCGGGATCTTCCATCTGATCCGGGTTTTCGATCCGGAGGAAAGCCACCGGGTCTGGCTCGGCATCGCCGGCCTGCTGTTCATCGTCATCGGCGTGGTCCTGATCCGCCATCTGCACCTGACCAGGGCGATCGTCGGCCTGGTTATCGGCATCACCTGGATCGTCCAGGGGCTGGCCGCGCTGATCGGGGGGATCTCCGGCGGTGCCCGCGAGGGCCGGGCCTGGTGGATCATCTTCGGGGTGGTGAGCCTGATCGCGGGGATCGTGGTCGTGTCGGCTCCGACCTCCTCGCTGAACGTCCTGGCCGTGCTGCTCGGTATCTGGTTCATCATCATGGGCATCTTCGAGATCATCGGAGGGCTCATACTGCGGCACGAGCTCCGCAACACCCAGAAGGCGCACGCCTGAACCAAGACAGCAACGCATTCCCGCACGGCACAAGCTGGGCCGGTCACCCGTCAGGGTGACCGGGGCCAGCAGGCGCCCGGGCCGGTCAGCAGGGGCATCGCCGCACTCCTTGACCGAGCGCTTCCCGGCCGCGAGCCAGGAAACGCTGCCTGGCCGGCTTTCATCTCCGGCGGCGGCGCCCGATCAGGACACCGGCGAGCAGGACCGCGCACGCTGCTGTGAGGACCACCCAGCCAGGCTGCAACGGCCGTGGCCAGCCCGATGATCGCGGCAGCCAGCAGGCAGCCAAGCCCGTACAGCGCCAGCAGGCCGCCGCCGCTGAACATTCCGATGCCAAGGCCGGCCCGCTTGCCTGCGCGCATTATCCCCCGCTGCGCGAGCCGCACCTCGTCGCGGGCCAGCTTGCCGATCTGCTCGGACAGGTGCTTCACAAGGTCCGCGGTCGAACTGCCCTGCGCAGTGGCAGGCCGGGCCGTGGTCGTGTCTTCCATTGATGTCCGCCTTTCTCGTCCGCTGCCACCTCGCTACAGCGTTCCGGCCGGTCCGGGTTGGCGGAGGCTCCGGCGGGGTCCTAGCTAGGCTCCGGCGGGAGTGTCATCGGCTGGCTGACGGCCGGTCCGCCCGGCCGCGATCACGGCATCGACCTCCCGGAGGAAGTCGATCAGTGTGATCGCCAGGAAGACCGCACCGATCCGGGGCGCGCAAGCGACGTAGCGCGAAGGCAAGTGAGGCGCTGCTGAGCGGGTCCGGGAACGTGGGCGGGGCCGGCGGGACCTTGGCCCCTGGCAGATCGAGCCGGCCCCCGGAAGCGTAGACGCGTGCGTCGGGACCGGCCCAGAAGGCGAGCTGAGGCACCCGGCCGCAAAGCCGACCGCGTTTAGGCAGGCCGCTGGTGTGGCGCGAAGCGCGGAGACAGGAGCCGATGATGAGTGTGCGGACGGCTGAGGCTGTGCCCCAAGATGCACACCGCTACCAGCTCGATTCCGGGCTGGGGCGGCTGACCCCGGCGAAACGTGCGGCCCGGGGTAAGGAAGCACGGGCTGCGGTGCCGCGGGAAAGTCATGCGGTGTTCGACCCGGCGCCGGACCGGCCCGACCCGATCGGCCTGCTGGAAGAGCAGGCCAAGGCGCGGGTGCCCGAACTGGTGCCCATCCGGCGGGGCCGGATGATGGTCTCCCCGTTTACCTACTACCGTGGGGCGGCGCTGCCGATGGCCAGCGACCTTTCCCATACTCCGGTGTCCGGGCTGGCCGTGCAGGCGTGCGGGGATGCGCACCTGTCGAACTTCGGCATCTTCGGCTCCGCGGAGCGGCTCCTGGTCTTCGATGTCAACGATTTCGATGAGACGCTGCCCGGCCCGTGGGAATGGGACGTCAAGCGGCTGGCGGCCAGCATGGAAGTGGCCGCCCGCGGCAACGGGTTCGGCGGCAAGGACCGCCGCGAGATCGTCACCGCCACCGTGGCCGGCTACCGGCAGGCGATGCGGAACTTCGCCAAGATGACCAACCTGGACGTCTGGTACGCACACGCAGACCTGGACCAGATCCGGGCGGAGTTTGACGCGCAGCTGAAGAAGCGGCAGCGCAAGATGATGGACAAGGGCATGGCCACGGCGCGAACCCATGACAGCATGCAGGCAGTTGCCAAGCTGACCCATCTGGTGGACGGCCGGCCGCGGATCATCGCTGACCCGCCGCTGCTGGTCCCGATCGCGGACCTGCTGCCCAAGGATACGGACCAGGCGGCCTTCGAAGCCCAGTTCCAGGACCTGCTCGCCGGGTACCGGCAGACGCTGGAAACCGACCGCCGGTTCCTGCTCGAGCAGTACGAGTACGCCGACATGGCCCGCAAGGTCGTCGGGGTGGGCAGCGTGGGAACCCGCTGCTGGATCGTCTTGATGCTCGGCCGTGACGAGTCTGATCCGCTGTTCCTGCAGGTCAAGGAGGCGGAGGCGTCGGTGCTCAGCCGTTTCGTGGGGGCCAGCAAGTACACGAACATGGGGCAGCGGGTGGTCGCGGGGCAGCGGCTGATGCAGGCATCCAGCGATATCTTCCTGGGCTGGCAGCGGGCCGAGGCGGGCCTGGACGGCCAGCAGCGCGACTTTTATGTCCGCCAGCTGCGGGACTGGAAATACTCCATCGCCATCGAGACCATGGTGCCGCACGGCATGCGGATCTACGGGGAGATATGCGGGTGGACGCTGGCCCGGGCGCACGCCCGCTCCGGCGACCGGATCGCCATCGCCGCCTACCTCGGCGGCTCCGACGTATTCGACCAGGCCAGCACCGCATTCGCCGCCGCCTACGCCGACCAGAACGAACGCGACCACCAGGCCCTGGTCGACGCCGTCGCCTCAGGACGGCTCACCGCCGAACCCGACCTGTAAGATCCCGGGCCGGCCTGCCACAGCGCGGCCGTGCGGCGGCGGTGCCCGGAACTGGCCGGCCAGCCCGGGGCAGGAGCACATGACGATGACGGCTGAACCGCCCCAGAGCCCGGTCACCGAAGCAGTCCGCAGCCTGGAGGTGCGCTGGATCTTCCCCGGCCAGCTGGAGACCGCGGTGGCCGGATGGTTCGGGCGGTTCCCGGCCAGGATGGAATCACGCCAGGACACCTACCTGCTGGATCCGCAGTTGCCCGGCCTATCGGTGAAGATCCGCGGGGGCGGGGCACTGGAGGTGAAGGCCTACCGCGGCAGCCCCGGAATCCTGCAGGTGCCCGGCCGGGCCCGCGGCCGCCTGGAGTCCTGGCAGAAGTGGTCCTTTCCCGTCAGCCCGCCCAGCCCGGACGGCGGCGCCCCGGCCGGCTGGCAGCTGGTCCGCAAGAGACGGCGCATCAGCGGGTTCGCACTGGCCAGCGGGCAGATCGTGGCGTGCGGCCCGGGACCGGGCGGGGAGCCGCGGTGCGAGGTGGAACTCACCGAGGTCCGCACCCGCAGCCAGCGCTGGTGGACGCTGGGCTTCGAGGCGACCGGCCCGGCCAGCCTGCTCCGCCGCGCACTCGAGGCCACCGCCGCGCTCGTGTTCGCCCAGCCCCTGCCCGGAGGCATGGAACCCGGCCCGGATGAATCCAGGTCCTACGCGCAGTGGCTAGGCCAGCGGCCCGGCGCCGACACTGACGCCGGGGCCTCAAAACTGTCCCTCCGCCGACGTTCTGAAAACGGACCGCCCCGCACCCGTGAGAGCCAGTGAGGCGCGGGGCCGCTGCCAGTGCTGACCAGTCACATGGACATACGGGCGGATACGGATTCTGATGCGGTAACCCAGTATGTGTCCCGTGCTATCACTGGATCGATCCTGGCGAGGCCCATTTCACCTCGGTGCCTGGAGGCCGTCGCGATGATCGAAACCGCGACCCCCGCGTTGAACAAGACCGTCAGCAGCTTGTCAGCAGACATCCGTGCGCTCCTTTTGCGCCGCCCAGCTTCGGGGAGATGCAGCGTTAACGCGCCTCTCCCGGCCATCAGTCACGATCTCTAGGGCTCCACGATGTTGGTGATCCGCGTCGCGTCCCTGGGCTCAGACATCGGCTGCTCCTTCACGCTGGCGTGGCCTGTCCTGGTCGAGGCTCGTCCCGGCGCACCCATCGCGTCCGGCCCCAGGTTTGCATCCCGTTGATGGAGGCCCTCCCAGGACCCACACGGCAGCCAATGATTACGGGGCCGGTCAGGCACACCCAGGGACCATGGCCCCCTGAACCGCACCGAAGGACCCGGATCTGCCGCGCCGATGCAGGCAGGAGACGGTCCCCGATATGGGACGGTCATGACCGCGAAGCAAGACCTTTCTGCCGGGGCCGGGTGCCCGAAGCTGCTCCGCGACGGGGACCTTGGTCCCTGGCCTGCCGGGCGCACCGGGAACAACGATGCAGGTGAGGAAGGGAACGGGGGATGGGACTGGGCCTGAGGACTGACGTCGCGGCGGTCCGCGGGCGCCGGGGGCCGGCCCTGGTCCTGTCGCGCGGGCGATGAGGAGGCGCGGGCTGCCGCCTTGATCAGGCCGTCCCCCCGGGCATCTCCGGCCCCGATCCGCAGCGGAGCGGGCCATGACCGGTGCCGCGTTCAGCACCCGCAACGATGACCCCGCCAGGAATGAGGGTAACCATGACGGAGACGACGCCGTTCACCATCGGGGCCGGCGTTAGCTGCAGCGATGGGGCCTG
>Ga0181530_10002467_pt1 | contig 21845 bp, 23 predicted proteins | sample PEATcosm2014_Bin_42_FD_119769 | JGI IMG/M metagenome (GOLD analysis project Ga0181530, IMG submission 119769) | Peatland microbial communities from MTU Mesocosm Facility, Houghton, MI, USA - PEATcosm2014_Bin10_60_metaG | ecosystem: Environmental > Terrestrial > Soil > Wetlands > Peat | place... | reverse complement strand
TTGGATCGCACGGCCAGCTTGGTGCGCGGCGCGGGGGCCGGCGCGGGCGCGCCGGGCGTGCCATCGGGGCTTCGCTTTTCCTGGACGAAGCGCGCGGCGCGCTCCACGCTTTCGGCCAGCCGGCCCTTATCCACGGGCTTCAGCAGGTAGTCCAGGGCTTCCAGCCGGAAGGCTTCCACGGCGTGCTGGTCGTAGGCCGTGACGAAGATGAAGTGCGGTAGAACGGCGCCGTTTTCCCGCAGCCGGCGCACCACGCCCAGGCCATCCAGGCCGGGCATGTTGACGTCCAGAAACACCAGCTCCGGCTCCAGTTGCTGGATGATTTCAACGGCCTCCAGGCCATTGGAACCAGTGGCGATAATTTCGATTTCGGGGAAGTCTTTCAACAGGAAAGAGAGCTCGTCGCAGGCTAATTGTTCGTCATCCACGACAATGGTCGAAAGTGTGGCCGTCGCACGGTCGCGCATGGAGTTGGTATTATAGCATTTCGATTTTAAAGGAGACCGTATATTGCCCAATCCACACAACGTCCAAATTGCGCCCGCCGAGGGCAAGCTGGGTGTGCTCATACCCGGCATGGGTGCGGTGACAACGACGTTTATCGCCGGCCTCGAGGCCATCAAGCGGGGACTCGGTAAGCCCATCGGGTCGCTGACCCAGTTGGGAACCGTTCGCCTGGGGAAACGCACCGAGGGGCGCAGCCCGGCGATCAAGGATTTTGTGCCCTTAGCCGGCCTGGCGGACCTCGAGGTGGGCTGCTGGGACATTTTCGACGATAACGCGTATGAAGCGGCGGTCAAGGCCGGAGTGCTGGAGATGACGCTGCTCGAGAAGCTCAAAGAGCCGCTTTCGGCCATCCAGCCGATGCGGGCGGTGTTCGACCAGAAATTCGTGAAGCGGCTGAACGGGCCGAACGTGATGAGCGGCGGTTCCAAGATGGAGTACGCCGAGCGGGTGATGGACGACATCCGGCAGTTCAAGCAACGCACGGGGGTTTCGCGCCTGACCATGATCTGGTGCGGATCGACGGAAGTCTATCACGAGCCGGCCGCCGTGCACGCCACCCTGAAAGATTTCGAGTGCGGCCTGCAAAAGGACGATCCCGAGATTTCGCCGAGCCAGATCTATGCCTATGCCGCGCTGAAATCGGGCGTGGGATATGCCAACGGCGCGCCGCATCTGACTACCGACATGCCGGCGCTGCTGGAACTGGCGCGCCATATGAACCTGCCGGTGGCGGGAAAGGATTACAAGAGCGGGCAGACGTTCCTGAAGACGCTGATCGCGCCGGGCTTGAAATCGCGCCTGCTGGGACTGCATGGCTGGTTCTCCACCAACATCCTGGGCAACCGCGACGGCGAAGTGCTGGACGAGCCGGGCTCGTTCCGGTCCAAGGAAGTCAGCAAGAGCTCGGCGCTCGAGTACATCCTGCAGGGCCAACTTTATCCGGACCTGTACCGGGACTTCTACCACAAGGTGCGCATCGAATATTATCCGCCGCGCGGCGACGCCAAGGAAGGCTGGGACAACATCGACATTTTCGGATGGCTGGGCTACCCCATGCAGATCAAGATCAACTTCCTGTGCCGCGATTCCATTTTGGCCGCGCCGCTGGTTCTGGACCTGGTTCTGTTCATGGACCTGGCGCAGCGGGCCGGCATGCGCGGCATCCAGGAATGGCTGTCGTTCTATTTCAAGGCGCCCATGCACGCTCCCGAGTTGTATCCGGAGCACGATGTATTTATCCAGCTGATGAAACTCAAGAACACCTTGCGCTGGATGCGGGGCGAAGACCTGATTACGCATCTGGGCCTGGAATACTACGACTAGTTCCGATGCGAGCCACGACCGTAAGGGAGCGGTTTCTAGTTCCGATGCGAGCCACGACCGTAAGGGAGTGGTCTCCACTATTGGCAACATCATGCGGTTACGGCACTAGCACCACGAAGCAGAGCCGCGGCCGTAAAGGAGCGGAAGAAATGGCTGATTGGCCCGCGAATTTCACATGGTACTAGACATCCGCGCCGCCGCGTCATATCGTCTTAAGAGCATATGAAGGTATTGGTTATCGGAGGAACCCTCTTCATCGGGCGGGCGCTGGTGGAGGAGCTGCTGAAGGGGGAACACGAAATTTCCGTGCTGCACCGCAAGCCGAAGCATGATTTCGGCCGGCGGGTGGACAACATCATGGCCGACCGCAACGATGCCGACGCCATGTACGAAGCCCTTTCGACGCGCCGCTTCGACGTGGTCTTCGACAATGTTTACGACTGGGAGCGCGGCACTACGGCCGAGCAGGTGGAGGCCACCGTGCGGCCTCTGGGAGACCGCCTGAGCCGGTATATTTTCATTTCCAGCGTGAGCGCTTATGGCGACGGACTGAATCACAAGGAAAGCGATCCGCTGGCGCCCGATTACCACCCCATCCCCTATATCCGCCACAAGGCCACCACCGAGCGCCTGCTGTTCCGCATGCACGCCCAGACCGGCCTGCCGCTGGTAACTTTCCGGCCGCCATTTGTGTATGCCGGGAAATCCGTTCTATCGCGAACAGTTCTTCTGGGACCGGCTGCGCGCCGGCCGGACCATCGTGATCCCCGGCGATGGCCATCGCCTGATGCAGTTCGTTTATGTGAACGACCTGGTGGCGGCGATGGTGCGCTCCATGGAGGAGCCACGCGCGGTGGGAGAAGCCTTCAACATCGGCGATTCCAAGCCCCTCACGCAAGTCGAGCTGGTGGAGAAACTGGCCCGGGCGGCCAACGTGGAGCCGGCTTTGGCGCGCGTGCCGCGGGAAAGCATCCAGCAGGCGGGCGGCAATGCCATGGAGGAGCCGTTCTATTTCGGCGAGTACTTCGACCTGCCGCCGATCACCGAGAACATCGGCAAGGTGGCGCGCATGCTGAAGGTGCAGATGACGCCGTTCGAGACCGGCTTGAAGGAAACCTACCGCTGGTACACCCGCAACCACAAGCCGCGCACCGCCGGTTTCGAGTTCGACGACAAGCTGCTGGCGCTGGCCAAGACCGGCTCGCCGGCCAGCGTGTAGGGGGAGACGGAAATAGCGGCAGGCCGGGAGGCCTGTCCTGCTCACAGCCGCAGCGCCATGGTCCACGCCCCTTCGAGTTCCAGGAGGCGCTTCTTCAACGGCAGCCCTCCGCCGTATCCCGTCAGTCTCCCGCCGGAGCCGATCACGCGGTGGCAAGGCACCACAATGGCCGCCGGGTTCGAGCCGTTAGCCGCCCCCACCGCCCGTACGGCTTGGGGAGACGCAATGGCCGCCGCGATCTGTGCATAGCTCCGGGTTTCTCCGTAGGGGATCTTCTCTAACTCGCGCCACACCCGCTTTTGGAATTCGGTGCCGTGCAAGTCCAGCGGGAGCTGGAATCGCCGCAAATCCCTTGCAAAATAAGCGTGCAACTGGGATGCCGCTTCCCGCAGAAGCCGATTGGCATCCTGCCGGTGGCCATCCACCGGTTTCGCCGGAGTGAATTCGATGGCGCGGATTCCGGAATCGCTTGCAACCAAGCGGAGCTTCAGACCGTCTACAAACAGTACTTCGGTCCACTCGAGCATGGGAGTAGTTTGCCACAAACCGTGGGTGGTTATGCGCCCGAATTCGCGGGATTCCCGCTCGCGACTATGCGAATCCGGTAACTCTCCTGTTATAATCAGCACTACTCGTCCTTTATGCCTTTAAAGCCTTTCGCACCGAATCACGGCGCGGACAAGAAGATTTTCTTGCTCAAGCCGCGAGGTTTTTGCGCCGGTGTCGTGAGAGCCATCGATGTAGTGAAAATCGCGCTGGATCTGTATGGGCCGCCGGTTTATGTGCGCAAGGAAATCGTCCACAACAAGCACGTGGTGGACGAGTTGCGCAATGCCGGGGCGATTTTCGTGGAAGAGCTGGACGAAGTGCCGGTGGGCGCGCGCGCCATTTTCAGCGCCCACGGGGTGGCACCTGCGGTGCGGCGCGAGGCCAGGGAACGCAGACTGGATGTGATCGATGCCACTTGTCCGCTGGTTACCAAAGTGCACCTGGAAGCCGTGCGGTTTGCGCGCGACGGATACAGCATCGTGCTGATCGGGCACAAGGATCATGACGAAGTGATCGGCACTCTGGGCGAAGTGCCGGACCGAAGTTACCTGGTGGAAACGGTGGAAGACGTGGACCGGCTGGTACTGCCCGATCCGCGGCGCGTCCGCTATTTGACCCAGACCACTCTCAGCCTGGACGAGACGCGCGAGATCATCTGCCGCCTGAAGGAACGGTTTCCTTTTATCGAGGGGCCGCCGGCGCAGGATATCTGCTATGCCACCGAGAACCGGCAGATGGCCGTGAAGGCCGTTTCGCAGACCGTCGAGCTGCTGCTGGTGGTGGGCTCGCAGAACAGCTCGAATTCCAAACGGCTGGTGGAAGTGGGCGACAATTTTGGAGTCCGTTCCCACCTGGTCAACGATTGCACCGACATCGACCCGGCATGGCTGGACGGCATCCGGAACGTGGCGGTCACCGCCGGGGCCTCGGCGCCCGAGCACCTGGTGCTGGAACTGATCGAGTTTCTGAAAGCGGGCGGCTATAACCAACTGGAGGAGATCGAGCTGGTGGATGAAGATGTCCGCTTCTCGCTGCCTTCGGAGCTGACGATAACCATTCAATGAGTGCGCCGGTACAAGTCGGGGACACGCTGGAGTTTGCGGCCGGGGACGCCATGCGCCGCGCAGCCCAATACCTGGGCGGCTTGCAGCAGCGCGACGGCCACTGGTGCGCGGAACTGACCGCCGACACCACCCTGGAATCCGACTACATCCTGTTCCAGCTTTGGCTCTATCCGCCGCAGGACGGCCAGTGGGAGCCTCCCACCCGGCCCCTGATCGACAAGGCCGTGCGCGCCATTCTCGAACGGCAACTTCCGGATGGCGGCTTCAATATCTATAGCCAGGGCCCGTCGGAGGTCAGCGCGTCCGTCAAGGCCTACTTCGCGCTGAAACTGGCGGGAATGGCGGCGGACGACGCTCGCATGGAACGGCTGCGCGATCGCATTCTGGACCTGGGCGGCATCCAGGCCTCGAACAGCTACGTCAAGGTCAACCTCAGCCTGTTCGACCTCTATCCGCGCCAGTTCTGCCCCAGCATTCCGCCCGAAGTCGTGCTGCTGCCGTTCGACTTTCTGTACCAGATGTCGTCCTGGACGCGGGCCATCGTGGTTACGCTCTCCATCGTGCACGCCGCCAACCCGTGCCGGCCGGTTCCGGAGGGGTTGAACCTGGACGAGATCTGGCTGCCGGGAGCCAGCCCGGCGTGGTCGTTCCAAAAAGACCGGCGCTGGCTGACATGGCACAATATTTTCCTCACGGCCGACTGGATTCTGAAGTGGTGGGAACGCAGCGGGTCGAAGAGCATCCGGCAGAGAGCCATCGAGAAAGCCAGGGAGTGGATGATCGAACGGCTGCGCCACTCCGACGGGTTGGGCGCCATTTATCCTCCGATGATGTACTCGGTGATGGCCTTGGATGTTCTGGGCTATGCCCCCACCGATCCGTTGCGCGTGGAAGCGCTGCGCCAGTTCAACAACCTGATGGTGGACGATGGCGAGCGGTTCTTCTTCCAGCCGTGCTTCTCGCCGGTTTGGGATACCGGGATCGGCGCCTACGCGCTGGCACAGACCGATGCCCGGCACCCGGCCTTACGCCGGGCGGCCGATTGGCTGCTGGCCAAAGAGGTTCGCCGCAAGGGCGACTGGGCCGTCAAGCGTCCCAACACCGAGCCTTCGGGCTGGGCATTCGAATACGGCAACGAGTTCTATCCCGATATCGACGACACCGCCATGGTGACGCTGGCGCTGAGCGGGGCGCAGTCTTCCGATCCCGTCGCGCAGCAGGCCTGCCAAAAACGGGCGCTGGATTGGCTGCTGGCGATGCAATCGGGCGACGGCGGCTGGGCGGCCTTCGATGCCGATAACAATTGGGAATTCCTGAACAAGGTTCCGTTCGCCGATCACAACGCCATGCTCGATCCCACTTGCCCGGACATTACCGGGCGGGTGCTGGAGGCGCTGGCGGCCCATCGCATCGACCGCCACCACCGCGCGGTGCGCCGCGGCGTGGAGTGGCTGATCCGCAACCAGCGGCCCGACGGAAGCTGGTACGGGCGCTGGGGCGTGGCATACATTTACGGCACCTGTTTTGCCTTGCGCGGCCTGGCGGCATCCGGCGAGAGCGATCGCGAAGTCCACGTGCTGCGGGCCGGCGAGTGGCTCCGTTCCGTGCAGAATGCCGATGGCGGCTGGGGCGAAAGCTGCGCCAGTTACGATAAGGGCATGTTCGTTCCGGCCGAAAGCACTCCTTCGCAGACCGCCTGGGCGCTGTTGGGACTGATCGCCGGGGGCGACGAGAACAGCTTAAGCGTGCAGCACGGCATCGAGTACCTGCTGGAAACCCAGCGCGCCGATGGAAGCTGGGACGAAGAACTGGCCACCGGCACTGGTTTCCCGAAAGTCTTCTATCTCGACTACCACCTGTACAAAGATTATTTTCCACTCCTCGCGCTGACTTCGTTCGTGAAGACAAGAGCTCGTTCCAATGGTTGAACTATGAAATTTCCGATTGCGATGGTGGCCGGCATGGCCGGGTACATCTTCAAGAACAAGCGGCGGCCCCGGCCGGAGTGGCAGAAGAACGTGGCCCCGGTAGCGGATTTATCGAACCCCTTCCGCATCCTGCCGGCCAAGACCGGCGAGAAGCGCCAGCCGCACCCCATGATCGGCCGGCGCTTTCCCATCGTCATGATGCTGGAGCCGCTGCACGCCTGCAATCTCACCTGCACGGGCTGCGGCCGCATCCGGGAATACGAATCGACCATCAGCGAGCGCGTTCCGCTGGAAGAATGTCTGGCGGCGGTGGACGAGTGCGGAGCGCCCATGGTGTCGATTTGCGGCGGCGAGCCCATGATGTACCCGCAAATCGGGCAACTGGTGGCGGGAATCCTGGAGCGCAACAAGCACATCATTCTCTGTACCAACGGCATGTTCATCCGCAAGCGTCTGCACGAGTTCACTCCCGACAAGCGCTTCTACTTCAACGTCCACCTGGACGGCATGGAAAAGAACCACGACATCGCGGTGGAGCGCGCGGGCGTATTTCGCGACGCCATGGAAGGCATCCGGGCCGCCAAGCGAGCCGGGTTCCTGGTTTGCACCAACACCACCGTCTATAAAGAGACGGATATGGCGGAGATTGAAGAGCTTTTCGACTACCTGAAGCAGTTCAATGTGGATGGCCACCAGATTTCGCCGGCCTACGGATATTCGGCCGTGGACGACCGCGAGATCTTCATGACGCGCGACGACGTGCACGAAAAATTCCGCGATTTCGACCGCATCGCCAGGAAATACAATGTGCGGCAAACGCCCGTCTACATGGAGTTCCTGAAAGGCGAGCGCGAACTGCCGTGCACCGCGTGGGGCAACCCCACCTACAACATCAAGGGCTGGAAGGGCCCCTGCTATCTGATCACCGACGGCCACTACAAGACCTTCGAGGATCTGATGACGCAGACGCCCTGGGAAAGCTACGGCCCCGGAAACGATCCGCGCTGCGAGCACTGCATGATGCATTGCGGCTTCGAACCCTCGGCGGCGTTCGGGATCAACGCGAAGTTCACCGACAACTTCAAGATGTTGTCATGGATGCTGCGCTAGACAGGTCCGCGGAGAGCCGGACCAAAGGAGGGCGGACGCCCTCGTCCGCGCGCGACCCCCTGGTCGCGCTCCCGGCTTCATGAGACCCGCGCTGGTTACCGGCGCCTCCGGTTTTCTCGGATGGCACGTGGCCCGCGTGCTGCGGGAGCGTGGCTACCCGGTTCGCGCGCTGGTGCGCGCGGGCAGCCGCGTGGATGCGCTGGATGTCCAGCCCGTCGCAGGCGATCTGCGCGACCCCGACTCGCTCGGTCGCGCGGCTTCGGGCTGCGGCCTGGTCTTCCACGTGGCCGCCGACTACCGCCTGTGGGCCAGAGAGCCGGCCGAACTGTACCGGTCCAACGTCGACGGCACGCGCAATCTGCTGGCGGCCGCGCGGCATGCCGGCGTCGATCGCGTGGTCTACACCAGCACGGTCGGTTGCATCGGCGTCCCCCCAGGCGGCATCGGCAATGAGGATCTGCCGGTGTCTCTCGAAGACATGGCGGGCCATTATAAGCGCTCCAAGTTTCTGGCCGAACAGGTGGCGCTCGAATTCGCGCGCGGCGGGCTGCCCGTGGTGATCGTCAATCCCACGGCGCCGGTGGGCGATCACGACGTCAAGCCCACGCCCACCGGCAAGATCGTGGTGGACTTCCTGAATGGCGACATGCCGGCTTTCATCGACACCGGGCTCAACGTGGTGGATGCGCGGGACGTTGCCGAGGGTCACTGGCTGGCCTGTGAACACGGCCGCCTGGGCGAGCGCTATATCCTGGGTTCGGAGAACCTGACCCTGGCGCAAATTCTGCAACAACTGGCTCAAATTACGGGTCGCCGGGCTTCCACCACGCGGCTGCCGTACGCGCTAGCCTGGTGCGCCGGCGCGTGCAGCACAGCCTGGGCCGGGGTCACCGGAACGCCGCCGCGCATTCCGATGGAAGCCGTGCGCATGGCCAGGAAGAAAATGTGGGTGACGCACGAAAAGGCGCGCCGCGAACTGGGCTACGGGCCCCGCCCCGCCCGGCAGGCGCTCCAGCGCGCGGTCGAGTGGTTCCAGGGGGCAGGCAGGCGGTCTGTCCAAACGCCGGCCGCATGAAGCTACTCCTGATCGCCTCCCATCGAATGGAATTCCAAGGCCTGCTGGCGCGCTGCGAACAGGCGCGGCAAGCCGCTTTGCCTCTGGACTGGTCGCGCCTGACGCGCCTGGGATCCCATGACGTGCTGCTGGCCGCCAACGGAGTGGGCGTCCCGCGCGCCGCTGCCGCGGTGGATGCGGCCTCGGCCGTGTTTGCGGCCGACGCCATCGTCAGCCTGGGTTTCTGCGGCGCCCTGGCGCCGGAACTGGGAGTGGCCGATATCGTAGTGGCCACCGGCATTGCAGCCGCGGACCGTAGCTTCACCGCCCAACCGCCGGCCGCGGCTCCCGTGCATCGCGCCGGAACGGTCTGCTCCCTCGATCATGTGGCCCGCACCGCCGAAGAGAAGCGCCGCCTGCACGCTACCGGCGCGATCGCGGTGGAAATGGAAGCCGCGGGAGTTGCCGCGCGGTCCGAAGCCCTCGGCCGCCCGTTCTACTGCATAAAGGCCGTCACCGATCTGGCCGGCGAAAGCATGGCCAACGACTTCAATTCCGCACTTTCCGACGGTCACTTCGCTACAATAGAGATTCTAAGGTCTTCATTACGCCACCCTTCGGTCCGGCTCCCGGAGTTGTTCCGGTTGCGGAGGCGTTGTCTGCGGGCTACTGAAGTCCTGGGAGATTTTGTTGCCGATTGCCGATTCTGAGGTGAGCGCCATACCGGAAACCATGCACGCGGCCGTCTATCGAGGCCGGAGCGCGGTTCAGGTGGAGGAAGTTCCGACGCCGCGGATCGGCGCGGGCGAAATTCTCATTCGCGTGGAAGCCTGCGGCATCTGTCATACCGACCTGAAGAAGATCGAGCTCAACCTGCTCGATCCGCCTCGCATCTACGGGCACGAAACCGCCGGCACGGTGGCCGCCGTGGGCTCTGGCGTCACCCGTTTCCAGCCGGGCGACCGCGTGGTGGCCTTCCACCATATCCCGTGCCTGGAATGTTTTTATTGCCGGCGCAACCGCTATGCGCAGTGCGCCGTTTATAAGAAAGTGGGCATCACCGCGGGCTTCGAGCCAGCCGGGGGCGGGTTTGCGCAGTACGTGCGCGTGATGGATTGGATTGTGAATCGCGGCGTCGAAAAGATTCCCGATGGTGTCCCCTTCGAGCGCGCCGCGTTGGTGGAACCGCTCAACACTTGTCTGAAGGCCGTGGTGGAGTGCGCTCCGCAGCCCGGCGAGTTCGTGGCCGTTTTGGGGCAAGGGCCCATCGGGCTGATGTTCACGATGCTGGTGAAGCGCTCGGGCGCGCGCATCGCCTCGACCGATACCATCCCCGAGCGGCTGCTCCTGGCGGCGCGCTGTGGCGCGGAATTTGCCTGGGACCCGCGGCGGACCAACGTGGCCGGGGAAATCAAGCGTCTCACCGGCGGCCGCGGGGCGGACCTGGTGATCGTAGCGGCGTCCGTTCCCGGGATCGTCGATCAGGCCATGGCCTGCTCGCGGCCGGGCGCGCGCATCCTGCTGTTCGCCCAGACTTCCGCCGCCGAGCGCGTCGAGGTCTCCGGCGCCGACATTTGTGTATCCGAACGTACCCTGTTCGGGTGTTATAGTGCTTCTGTGGACTTGCAAAGGGAGTCCGCAAATTTGGTTTTCGGCGGCGAGTTGCCCTTAGAGGAACTGATCTCGCATCGCCTGCCGCTGGCGGAGATCCGCTCGGGGATTGATCTGGCGTTGCACCCCGGGCCCAAATCGTTGAAAATAATCGTTCAGCCACAGAGGTGGTTATAGAGTGGACAATCACATGATGGCTGCTGTGCTGTACGGCAAGGAACACTTGCAAGTGGAGCCGGTGGCCGTTCCGGCAATCGAGAGTGGTGACATCCTTGTAAAGGTTAAGGTGGCGCTGACGTGCGGTACCGACGTCAAGGTTTTCCGCCGTGGTTATCACGCGCGTATGATCGTGCCGCCCGCCGTGTTCGGGCATGAACTGGCCGGCGACGTTGTCGCCGTGGGCTCCGATGTGACGCGGTTCAGCATCGGGCAGCGCGTGGTGGCAGCCAATTCCGCGCCCTGCGAAAGCTGTTTCTTCTGCCGGCGCGGTTTGCAGAACCTTTGCGAAGACCTGCTGTTCAACAATGGCGCGTACGCCGAATACATCCGCATTCCGGCGCGCATCGTGGAGCGCAATACCTATCTGATTCCGGCGCACGTGGGATATAGCGACGCCGCGCTGGTGGAACCGCTGGCCTGCGTGCTTCGCGGCCTGGAAGAGACCGCTCCGCGGGCGGGCGACACGGTGGCCGTGATCGGGTTGGGCCCGATTGGCCTGATGTTCGTGAAACTCGCCAAGCTTTACGGCTGCCGGGTGGTTGCCGTGGGACGGCGGAAACCACAACTCGAGCGGGCTCAGGCGCTCGGCGCCGACGACCTGATTGTGGGCAACGATCATTCGAACCCGGTCGATACCATCCGCAATTTGACCCACGGGCGCGGCGTGGATATCGCCATTGAAGCCGTCGGCAAGCCGCAGACCTGGGAGTGGGCGGCCAACATGGTGCGCCGCGGGGGTACCGTGAACTTCTTCGGCGGCTGCCCCAACGACAGCCGCGTGCACCTGGATACCGCCCTGCTGCACTATTCCGAAATCACCTGCAAAGCCAGCTTCCACCATACTCCGGCGTTCGTCCGCAAAGCGCTCGACCTGGTCGGCGCCGGCCACATTACCGCCTCGTTCTTCGTTAATCGCGAAGAGCCGTTGGCCAATCTTCTGGAAGTCATGCGCCACCTGATGAGCCATAACGGCCACCTCAAGACGGCGATCGTGCCGTAGCGGCGGGGGCGATGCCGCTTCCGCCAGTCGAGTTCGTCCGCTCGCCGGAGGCCTTGCAGCGCATCTACACGCCTGCCGAAGCTCGCGATTACACCCGCTGGCTGGCCACCCACCACTACGAGAACTTCCACGTGGTGAGCTTCCTGCTGCCCAAACGTCTGCACCAGGATTTCTATAACGTCTATGCTTATTGCCGTTGGGCCGACGACCTGGGTGATGAAACGGGCGACCGCGCCGAAAGCCTGCGCCTGCTCCACTGGTGGCGCACCGAACTGGATGCCATGTACCAGGGCCGCGCCACCCATCCGGTGTTCATCGCGCTGCGCGACACCGTGCGCGAATACCAGATTCCCCGTCAGCCCTTTGCCGACCTGATCCAGGCTTTCGTGCAGGATCAAACCGTCACGCGCTACCGCAATTGGGACGAAGTATTGGCTTATTGCCGGTATTCGGCGAACCCGGTGGGCCGCCTGGTGCTGTACTTGTGCGGCCATTCCGATGAGGAGCGGCAACGGCTTTCCGACGCCACTTGCACGGCTTTGCAGCTCGCCAACTTCTGGCAGGACGTGACGGTGGATCTGCTGAAGGACCGCATCTATATCCCGCTCGACGTCATGGAGCGGCACGGATACACGGTGGAGGAATTGCTCGCGCGCCGCTTCACGCCGGCGTTTCGGGAAGTGATGCGCGAAATCGTCGGGAAGGCCCGCGGCCTGTTTCTGGAAGGCGCGCCGCTCGTCCGGCGTCTGGACCGGCGGATGGCTCTCGATATCGACTTGTTCAACCGGGGCGGCATGCGCGTGCTGCGGAAGATCGAGCGGCAGGGATATGACGTGCTGGCCGCGCGGCCCGCCATTTCGAAAGCCGAGCGCGTGGGCCTGCTGCTGGGATCGCTGGTTCGGGTGGCCTTCAGGCGGGCGGCATGAGGAACGCCATCGATCAGTCGTACGAATACTGCCGCCGCGTGGCACGGCGCCGCGCCAAGAATTTCTACTATTCCTTCGTGTTGCTCTCCCGCCCGCAGCGCCGCGCCATGTGCGCCATTTACGCCTTCATGCGCTATTGCGACGATCTGAGCGACGAGCCCGGCGCCACCCGCGCGGCCATCGAGCGCTGGCGCGCCGAGATGGAAGAGGCGCTGGCCGGCCGTTTCAGCGGCCACCCGGTGTGGCCGGCCTTCCATCACACGGTTCGCCGTTTTCGCATCCCGCACGAATATTTCCGCGCCATGATCGACGGGGTCCTGTCGGATCTGGAGCCGCGCGAGTTCGAGACCTTCGATCAGCTCTACCGCTATTGCTACCAGGTGGCCTCGGTGGTGGGGCTAACCACCATCCACATTTTCGGCTTCGATACGCGCAGCGCGCTGCCGCTGGCCGAAAAATGCGGCCAGGCGTTCCAGTTGACCAATATCCTGCGCGATATCCGGGAAGACGCCGCGCGGGGCCGGATTTATCTGCCCGCCGAAGACCTGCGCCGTTTCGGGCTCACCGCCGGGGACATTCACGCGGGCAAACGCAGCCGGCAGTTTCTCAACCTGATGCAGTTCGAAGCCGAGCGGGCGCGCGCCTGGTACAACGAGTCGCTGCCGCTGCTCGACTTGATTCACCCGCGCAGCCGCCCATCCCTCTGGGCGCTGATCGGCATTTACTCGCGGTTGCTGGAGCGGATTGTGGAGAGCGATTATGACGTCTTCGCGCGCCGGGTGCGGCTGCCGCTGTGGGAGAAGTCCTGGATTGTGGTGAGGGCGTTGGTGGGCGCCGGTTAACGGTCCGCGGATCTATTCCGTCTCTTCGGACGGAGGGGACAGAAGATGATCCTGAGGGATGTAAGAAAAGACTCACGCCGGCGGTTTCTCTTGCACGCCGCGTGTCTGGGGCCGGTGGTGGGGGCCCTGCGGCTGCGCGCGGAGGAGCCTTTCGACTCGCTGCCGGCGAGCCTCTGGAAGAACGCGAGACAGAACGGGCTGGTGATGATCCACCGGCCGGCGCCCAGCCAGCTTGCGTGGCAAACGCAAATCGTGAAGAAAGGCGAGCCGGGCGAACCGCTGATGGTGACCGGCCGGGTGTTGGCTCCGGACGGACGAACGCCCGCGGGTGATGTCACGGTGTATGCCTACAATACCGACGCCGAGGGATACTACGGCGAGAACCGCGCCGAGTATCCGCCGCGCATCTATGGCTGGATGAAGACGGACGCCACCGGACGATTTGAGCTGCGCACGATTCGCCCCGGCTGCTATCCGGGGATGCGCGTGCCGGCTCACGTTCACTTCGTACTCTGGGGTGGAGGGTATCCGTTGCAGTGGACCGAGGAACTGCGGTTTGAAGGAGGCCGGTACATCACGCCGGAACTGGTGCGGGAGGACGCGAAGTTGGGCGACTTCCACACGATTCAACGGCTGAGCCGGGCGGGAGATGGTGTGCTGCGCTGCGGCCTCCAGATCCGGATCGGGCGCGAGAGTAATTTTCATTAAGGCTGCACAAGGTCCACCCCGCTTCCTCGAACCAGATGGTCATATAATGTGACTATGGCGCAATTTAACCTGGCCGAAGCGAAGGCGCGCTTTTCCGAGTTGGTGCAAAAGGCCATGCTCGGAGAAGAGGTCATCGTCGCCAAGGAAAACAAGCCGGTTGTCAAAATTGTGCCGATCAGGCCCGTGCGGCGAAAGCCGGGGACCGGAAAGGGCATCTGGATGTCTGCCGATTTTGACGAACCGCTGGACGATTTTCGGGAGTATACGTAGTGCGGGGGGTTTTGCTCGATACGCATGCCTTCCTGTGGTGGTGCGAGGGCTCTGCGGATCTTTCCAAAAGGGCGCGTCGGACCATCTCACAAGCGGAGTGCTTTGTCAGCCTCGCGAGCTTGTGGGAAATCGCCGTCAAAATGAGTCTCGGAAAGTTGAAGCTGCCCGCCAGCTTTGAGCGCTACATACCCGAGCAGATTCAGCTCAACGGCTTCTCCCGGCTGGAGATTGGCTTCCGCCACATTGCCGGCTGCGCCGTTCTGCCATGGCATCATCGCGATCCGTTCGACCGATTGCTTGCTGCGCAGGCCATTGGAGAAGGCCTGAGTGTGATTTCACGCGACCCAATCTTCGGGCGATATGGCGTACAGCGGATCTGGTAGAGAGAGTGGGCGCGAGCAGGGCGGGTGGCAGACGACAAAACCCGATCGTCTGTCCCACCTCCGGCGCAGACGCGATATACTTCTGAAAACCAATGAAGAACGCGCTGTTCATCGCCCTTGGCGTCTTTACCGTTAGCTATCTGGCGATCTGGCTTTTGGCCATTTCCCGAGGAGACGGCCACCGCCGGCGCCCGCCGGGGCCGCTCGATGCGGCGATCGGATTCTTCACGAATTTCCTGGATACGCTGGGGATCGGCTCCTTCGCAACCACAAGCTCGCTTTTCAAACTCTGCAAACTGGTCCCCGACGAGCAGATTCCCGGAACGCTGAACGTGGGGCACACGCTGCCCACTGTGACCGAGGCATTGCTTTTTGTAGGATTGGTGCAGGTAGACCCCATCACGCTGGTCTCACTGATCGCGGCCTCCGCGGTGGGCGCATGGTTGGGGGCCGGAGTGGTCAGCCACTGGCCGCGCCGCAAAGTCCAGATCGGCATGGGGAGCGTGTTGGTTCTCGCCGCCTGCCTGATGCTGATGAGCCTGTTTCATTGGGGGCCCGGCGGCGGCAACGCCATGGGCCTGACGGGCCCCAAGTTGGCGGCGGGCATTTTGGGCAATGCCTTACTGGGCGCATTGATGACGCTGGGCATCGGTCTCTACGCGCCCTGCATGATTCTGATTTACCTGCTGGGAATGAATCCGCTGGCGGCCTTCCCCATCATGATGGGCTCCTGTGCCTTCCTCATGCCGGTGGGAAGCGCAAGGTTCATCCGCACCGGAAGCTACAATCTGAAATCGGCGCTGGGGCTGGCCATCGGCGGGATTCCGGGCGTGCTCGTCGCCTTCTACCTCGTGAAATCGCTTCCACTCGATGCCGTGAAATGGCTGGTGGTCGCGGTGGTGCTCTATACCTCCGCCATGATGCTGCGGTCGGCTCATCAGGAGCGGGGCACGCGCCTGGCGAATGCGCACGCGGACCTGCCCGCCGATGCCACGGCGGAGGCGTCGGCGGAATAGCGGCATTGTAGTACAACTCGCAAATCTGTATTACAATACGGGTATGAAAGCAACTTTGCAGGCGCGATTGAGCGTGGAAGAGCAACGGACTCTGGCGCGCCTGGTCGGCCAGTTGGGCTGGAGCCCTTCCAGAATCGTGCGCGAAGGGCTGCGGCTGGTGTCGGTGTCGCACCGGCCGGCCGGGCAACGAATCGCCGGACTGGGGCAATTCTCCTCCGGCAAGCCGGATCTCGGCTCAAACCAGAAGCATCTGAAAGGTTTTGGGCGTTGACGCCGGTACTGCTCGATACGGGCGTCATCGTGGCCTTGCTGGACCGCAGCGAACGATATCACCTGGCCTGCAAGGAGAGCCTCGACACACTGGCGGCGCCCCTGGTGACGTGTGAGGCAGTGATCGCCGAGAGTTGCTACCTGCTCCGGCATCTGCCTGGCGCTGCAGACGCAGTTCTCAAGAATGTTGAGGCGGGAGCCTTTCAGATTCAGTTCCGGTTGTCCGGCGCCGCATCGCAACTGCGGCGCATTTTCAGGCGATATTCGGACCGGAAAATCGATCTTGCGGACGCGTGCCTTGTTCATCTGGCGGGAGAGATGGGAACCGGCGACATTCTGACCCTGGACCGCGATTTCGAGGTGTATCGCTGGGGTTCCAACAAACGGTTCCGTTTGCTGATCCCCTTGCGGTAGGGATTCCGCCAGTCTTACTCCCCGCGCGGCCACTGAAGAAGTACACTGTAGTTGATGATGGAAGCTGAAGTCCAGTACGTTTTCGATCAGACCGGAGAGCCGACCGCCGCGATTGTACCGATCTCTTTGTGGCGCGAAATCGAATCTGAACGGGAAACCGCCTACCTCCTAAAGTCGGAAGCGATGAAGCGCCGGCTCCTGGACGCCCGAAAGCGTCAACAAGGTCTCTCGCTGGACGAAGCCATTGAGAAACTTGGAATTTGACGGCGCGGCTTTCGAGGACCTGGCATGGTGGGTGGAACAGGATCGGGCGCAGGCTCTTCGTATTATCCGTCTGATCCGGGATGTTCAACGAGAGCCCTTTTCCGGCCCCGGAAAGGCCGAACCCTTGAGGCATGAATTGAAAGGCTGCTGGTCCAGGCGCATCGATCGGGAGCATCGCCTTGTATACGAGGTATTGCAAGACAAAATTCGGATAGTCGCCTGCCGGTATCATTATTGAGCCGGAGTCTCGGGGAGCAGCCGGACGGCTGCCTTTTTATTCCGGGAGCAGGCTCATCTGCCGCGAATCGTTGGCCGGCGATTTCGGCTTGGGAGGGCGCTGCAAATCGTCGTGGCTGGGATCGAATTTCCGGATCAACTGGTTGAGCCTGAGAGATGCTTCCCAAATCTCGAAGAGCAGGCTGCATCGCATGCACCCCGCCTTGATACCGCCTTGGCCGTCGACGGCGGGATTGTAGCGCTTGTGCCTGGCGCAGCGGCCCTCGAATTTCCTGGATCGGATCTTCAAACGCACTTATTGTAACCCGCGTCGCAGCGCGCCGGCGCGGTACAATTCGAGTGAATGCCGTCGGCTGGCCACGTCAAGTGGGCAAAGTTCCGGGTGCTCGCCGTTTTCCTGGCGGCGGCCGCGGTGCTGGGCACCATGGTGTACCTGCTTGCCGGCGGTTCCCTGTTGCAACCGCGAGCCCTGATCTATCTCTACATCCCCGACGCCACTGGTTTGGAAAAAGGTTCGCCGGTCCGCGTCGACGGCATCGATGTCGGCAAGGTGAGCGCGGTCGCGCTCACCGGTTCCAGCCAGCCGGACCGCATCGTCCGCGTGACCCTGGTGGTCGCGCGCCAGCGTCTGGCCAGCTTTACCGCCGATTCGGTGGCGCAGTTGAGCGCCGATACGCTGGTCGGGGATCAGTTCGTCGACGTCACCAGCGGAACCGCCGCTCAAACCATCCGGGACGGCGGCGAGTTGATCTACAAGGTCCAGCCTGATCTGGTGAAGAGTCTCGACCTGACCCAGTTCACCCAGCAGTTGCGCGCGGTGGATGCAGTCTTGACCGACCTGGAACAGGGCCGCAGCCAGTTTGGAAAGTTTTTTCAAGGCACGGAGTTCTACAACAACCTGAGCAAGCGTCTCCACGAACTGCACGCCGGAATCCGCGCGGCCGTGGGCACGAATACTGCCGTGGGCAGCCTATTGACCAGCGACCAGATGTTCCGCCAGGCCGACGATTTGCTGGCTCACCTGGACCAGAGCCTGGCGCGGCTCGAATCGGGGCAGGGCGATTTCGGACGGATGTTGCGCGACAGCGGCCAGTACGACCAGCTTCTGGCGAGTGTGCGGGACTTCCACAAATCCGTCGCGGCCTTTCGTGGCGGCCCGTTTCTGCAATCGGAGGCGCAGTACGCCGAGTGGAATCAGAAGTTGGCCGGATGGATCCAGAGCGTGGACCAGCTAAACACCAACCCGATGCTGCTCACTCCGGCGGTGTACGAGAACCTGAACGGCGAAGCCCGCGAACTGCGCGACACGCTGCGCGAATTCCGCGAGAATCCGCGGAAGTTCCTGTGGCTGAAAATCTTCTGAGGCAAACCGGGGACAGCTATCCAATTCCAAAGGCCGGAATTGGTAGCAGTCCCCGTTTTGCCGCGATGTACGCTCGCGCCGTCGTTTACAATCTGATTTGCCCCAGATCTCCTTCGAAGTGGTCGCCGAATGCCCCCACACCCGCGCTCGCGCCGGCCTGCTCCACACACCGCACGGCACCATTGAAACTCCCGTTTTCATGCCCGTCGGTACGCAGGCTACCGTCAAGGGCCTCACCCAGCGCGACCTGGCCGAGGACCTGGGCGTCAAGATCCTGCTGGCCAATACCTATCACCTCTACGTGCGCCCGGGCCACGAACTGATCCGCCGGATGGGCGGGCTGCACCGCTTCATGTCCTGGCCCAACGCCATCCTGACCGATTCCGGCGGATTCCAGGTCTTCAGCCTCAAAGGGCTTCGCAAAATCACCGACCAGGGCGTGGTTTTCCAGTCGCACCTCAACGGCGATCTCCACACCTTCACGCCGGAATCCACCGTGGACGCCCAACTGGCATTCGGCAGCGACATCCTGATGGCGCTGGACGAGTGCCCCGAATACCCCGTGAGCCACGAGTACGCCCGCGAAAGCATGCGCCGCACGCTGCGATGGGCGCGCCAGGCCGACCAATACTACCGCGGCCGCATGGCCCAGAGCCCCACCCGCCACGCGCTGTTCCCCGTGGTTCAGGGCTCCCTGTTCCCCGACCTGCGCCGGGAGTGCGCCACCGCCATGCTGGATCTCGATAGCGACGGCTACGCCATCGGGGGCCTTTCGGTGGGCGAGCCCCGGCCGCTCAGCCTGGAAATGGTGGAAGCCACGGAAGCGATTCTTCCCCGCGCCCGCCCCCGCTATGCCATGGGAGTTGGGATGCCCGACGAACTGCCCGAGTATGTGGCCCGCGGGGTGGACATGATGGATTGCGTGCTGCCCTCGCGCAACGCCCGCAACGGCTACCTGTTCACCTCGCAAGGCCGCGTCATTATTAAGCACTCCCGCTACCGCGACGACGGGCGGCCGGTCGACGAAAACTGCCGGTGCTACACCTGCCGCAACTATTCCCGGGCCTATCTTCGCCATTTGTTCTTATCCGGAGAGATCCTGTACGCGTCCCTGGCCACGCGCCACAACCTGCAACGCTACCTTGACATAATGGGTGAGATCAGGCACGCTATAATATCGGTTAGATTTCCAGAATACTTGCGGTGTGTGCGCTCGGCCGCGCTGGATGCCGGGTAGCCCCGATTTGGTCACAACGTGCTCCTAAGTCTTTTTCTGCAAACGACGGCGCCCTCCGGCTCCTCCCTCGTGGGATTGCTCCCAATCCTGCTGATTTTCGGAGTCTTTTATTTTCTCCTGTTCCTTCCCATGCAGCGCCAGAAAAAGAACACGCAGAAGATGCTGGCCGGACTTCAAAATGGCAACACCGTGACCACCAGCGGAGGAATCATCGGCACCATCGTCGCCATCGACGATGAAGACCAGACGCTGGTCTTGCGCGTGAAGCCGGACAACATCAAAATCCAGGTTTCGCGAGCCTCGGTCTCGAGCCTGGTCTCGGGTGAAGGCAAGAAGTAGTACGAAAACCTATTTAACAGGCATTCAACTCCCATGCGAAAGAATTTGACGACGCGATCGGTGATTATTGTTGTGACGATCCTGGTGTGTATTTTCGGGATCATCGGTTTTCCCACGTCCAGGACGGAACTGCTTGACCACCTGAGGGAGAACATCCGCCTGGGTCTGGACCTCAAGGGTGGCAGCCACCTGGTGATGGAAGTCCAGGTGCAGGACGCCGTGGTGGGCGATGCCCACCAGGCCATCGAGCGCCTGCAGGAAGAACTCAAGAAGCAGAACATCGGTTGGACCAGCATGGATGTCAGCGACGCCCATACCGTGGCTGACGCGGACAATGTCGTCATCACCATCAAAGGCATCGCGGCCACGCAATCGGGCGACTTCCACAACCTCATCGGGGCGAATTATCCCACCTACGTCCTCACCACCCTCAACTCCACCGACTATTCCATGAAGATGAAGCCGTCCGACCTGGTGGAACTGAAGCGCGAGACCGTGGCGCGCACCATCGACACCATCAGCAACCGCATCAACCAGCTCGGCGTCGCGGAATCGTCGGTCCAGCAGTACGGCAGCTCCGGTTCCGATTACCAGATCCTCATTCAGTTGCCCGGCGTTGACGATCCGGCGGCGGCCAGGCGGTTGATCGGCACCACCGCGGTGCTGGAGATTACGGGCGTCGACAAAGCCCATGACACGGCCTTCTCCAGCCGCGAGGATGCGCTGGCAAAACTCGGCGGCATCATGCCGCTGAACGAGAAGCTGGTGCAGGCCAAGCCGCGGCCCGGCGCCCAGGGGCAGGAATGGTATCTGGTCAACAAGATCCCCGTCATCACCGGCCGGGAAATGCGCAACGCGCGCGCGGGCCAGGACGACGTGCGGAAGTGGCAGACCAGCTTCACGCTTTCTCCGGACGGCGGCAAGAGATTCGGCAAGTACACCGGGGATCACGTCAACGACAAACTGGCGGTGATCCTCGACAACCAGATCGTCAGCGTCGCCACCATCAATGAGAGAATCGAAGATTCCGGCCGCATCATGGGCCTCGGCAGCGATGAGGAAGCTACCGATCTGTCGCGATACCTCCGGTCGGGTTCGCTGCCCGCGGGAGTGAAGCCCCTGTATGAGAATTCGGTGGGACCATCGCTGGGAGCGGACTCGATTCACCAGGGCATTGTGTCGGGCATCGCCGGGCTGACGGCGGTGGTTTTCGTCATGCTGTTTTACTACAGGCGTAGTGGAGTAAACGCAGTGCTGGCGTTGGTTTTGAACACGGTAATCCTATTGGCGGCCATTTCCTACTTCCACGCGGCTTTGACTTTGCCGGGAATCGCCGGCGTGATCCTGACCATCGGTATGGCGGTGGATTCCAACGTGCTGATTTTTGAGAGGATACGCGAAGAACTACGGACCGGCAAGGGAGTGCTCGCAGCCGTCGACGCGGGATTCGGCAAGGCCTGGTGGACCATCGTTGACACTCACGTCACCACGGTGGTTTCGTGTGCGTTTCTTTTTGCGTTTGGGGAAGGACCGGTGCGCGGTTTTGCGGTAACATTGACGATCGGTCTGATAGCCAATATTTTCACGGCGGTTTTCGTCTCACGGACGATTTTCGACTACCAATTGTCGGGACACCGGGGGATGGAGACCTTGAGTATATAGCGCCAGGGGCGGAATACGCCTCGCGCCGACGGGAACAAAATATAAAGGGCTGGTGTCTCACCATAATGGAGCGGCACCAGCACGGCAACGCTCGATGGAATTATTCAAGAACACAAACTATGATTTTCTGGGCAAGAAGTGGCCCTTTATTATCGCTTCGCTGGTGCTCTCGGTGGCCGGACTGACAAGCGTCATTTTGAAGGGCGGGCTGAAGTACGGCATCGACTTCAAGGAAGGTGCGCTGATGCAGGTGAAGTTCGCCTACCAGCCGCCGGATAACAAAATCCGGCATGCGATGTTGCAACAGGTCAAGGGAGAAGTCAGCGTGCA
>Ga0181530_10002466_pt1 | contig 21849 bp, 23 predicted proteins | sample PEATcosm2014_Bin_42_FD_119769 | JGI IMG/M metagenome (GOLD analysis project Ga0181530, IMG submission 119769) | Peatland microbial communities from MTU Mesocosm Facility, Houghton, MI, USA - PEATcosm2014_Bin10_60_metaG | ecosystem: Environmental > Terrestrial > Soil > Wetlands > Peat | place... | reverse complement strand
CGCCGGAGCCGTCACTTTTGACGATGGAGAAATTGTGATTGGAACTGCCCCGGTTAATGGGGGAATCGCATCTCTCGTGATATCGACGCTCGTATCAGGTTCTCACGCGCTAACGGCGAGCTATGGTGGCGACGCGAACGACGCGCCTAGCATTTCGGGCATCGTTGCCCAGACCGTGAAGTACCTCCAAACAATCACATTTGGGACGCTCGCCAATGTGACATTGTCGGTGCCGCCGTTTTCCATTGCCGCCACTGCGAGTTCGGGTTCGGCAGTTACCTTTGTTTCAACGACGCCATCGGTCTGCACGGTGTCCGGGAACATCGTTACTGATATCGCCGCTGGAACCTGCTCAATCACAGCGACACAAGCTGGCAATGGAACTTTCGCTCCGGCTACACCAGTGATGCAGAGCTTTACCGTTATTGGCCCAGCCATTGCATCCGGCGGGATCGTTCCCATCGACAGCACCATGACAACGATCCAGCCCGGCGAATGGGCATCTATTTACGGTACGAATCTTGCCAGTTCACCAGTGACCTGGACTGGGAATTTCCCGACATCACTCGGCGGCACGAGTGTGACGGTAGACGGAAAGGCAGCCTACCTTTCGTATGTCAGTCCAGGACTAATCAATTTTCAAGCGCCAGATGATACAGCTACCGGCCCGGTGACTGTAGCCGTGACTACTGGTAGCGGGAATGCTAGCTTGACCGTGACGCTGGCTCAGTTTGGCCCATCATTCGTTCTGCTGGATTCAAAGCACGTGGCGGGAATCATTATCAGATCAAATGGCTCGGGTGCTTATGGCGGCGGGACGTACGACATCATCGGCCCGACGGGAAACGCGCTCGGCTATCCGACAATCGCGGCAAAAGCCGGGGACGCAGTGGAGCTTTTTGGAGTGGGCTTCGGCCCCACCAATCCGCCCGTTCCCGCCGGGCACGCATTCACTGGCGCTGCCATGACAACTAACTCTGTACAGATCATGATCGGCGGCGCTGTGGTAGTTCCATTTTTCGCCGGGCTGACTTCCGCCGGACTGTATCAGATCAACCTGATAATCCCGGCTGGCCTCGGGACCGGGGATCAGACTCTTGTGGCGACTGTGGGTGGTGTTCAGACTCAGTCGGGCGTCGTTATTTCGCTCCAATGAGCCGTTATCTTGCTTATCAGCAGAGCTTCGCACGCAGATGGAGATATTTGATGGCCACAGGAGCCTTCCGCCGCCCCCGGGGCCCAGAAAACCGGGGCAACATCCCGCCAAAATGTTTTGAAACTACCCCGATCAATTGCTGAGGCGCAACGCTTGAGCAAGAAGTGGAAACCTGTGCGATGACCAAGGCGATCTATGATCCTGTAAGGGTCAGTGCCGGTAGAGAGTAGAGAGGATCGTGCAACTGGTGTCTGATGGAAACGTTGGGGGTGCCGATCCAAAGCAACTTGCTGACGACGGGGAGGAATTGGCGAGCGTTTCGGCTGGGGACTCAGAGTAGAGCGAAGCAGTTTTGGTTGCAGTCGATCTACGACCTACGCGAACAATGGAACTTGCGGCGCGCGGGGTATCTCTGTCCCGAATGCAATTGCGTCCAGTATCGGACGGATATTTGGGAGGTCGGTGGAGCGGCTCTTGAACAGGCGCTTCGCACCCTGCGACAACAGTTCTTCGTTGCCGGTGGCCGATTCGGGCGAGCCTTCGTAAACCGCGGCGAAGAGCGGCAAACCCAACTTGAACGTATCGCGGCCGGCCTGGATGCTTCCGCCTGTCGCTCTGGCCTCGATCAACACCATGGCGCGCGACAATCCGCAGATGGTTTTGTTGCGCTGCATCGCATGGGAGACGCTCCATGGAAGATTGGGGCCGAACTCGCTCACAACCAGAGTGCGGGTCTCGTCCCAGACATCGCGGATGTCTTTTTTGACGCGGAAACGCAGAATGCCTTCCGCTAAGACGACGGTGGTTGTGCCGCCTGAAACGAGCGCTGCGCGATGCGCGTTCATGTCGACGCCAGACGCAAATCCGGACACGATGTTGATTCCCGCCTGGGCGAGCAGCGTGGCAGAGTCACGCGCCGTTGCAAGTCCTTTTTCGCTGGCTTCACGAGATCCGCAGAAGCCAACCGACGGGCGATTGAAAATATCCAGATTGCCCATACAGAGCAAAAGGACGGGAGCGGCTTCTCCGAGAGTGCGCCGCAAGCAATCCGGATAGGCGGTATCGACGATGGACAGGGCGGTGACGTTGTTCCGTTCCAGTTCATCCCAATGGCGCTTCACGCGCTCACGACTCTCAGGCAGGGCGGCGACCTGAGCGGGCGTGAGGGCTTCACTCAGGAGACGGTCGTCCATCAAGGGGCAGTTTGATGTCCCGTTCCATTTTTTCAGTAACTTGCGGACACGGCTTGGTCCGACGCCAGGAGAGTCCAGGAGCGTCATTAAATCGAACGCATGGGCTTCCATAGCTATATTCTCCCACCGACGTTGTCGTCGTTACGGCAGGCTTTTTCGCAGGCCAAGCCGAAGATTTTGCTCGCGCCGGCGTTGAGCAACAGCAATCCGCAGTAGTTCATGCTGACGCCGGACTGGTATAGATCGTCTACGAGCAGCACACGTTTCCCGGTGAAAACATCTTTGTCCACTTCGATTGTTCCAAGGAGTGTATCAAGTTTTGGAAATTGCGAGTCCCTTGATCGACGGCCGGGGCCTGATCGTTCTGACGTGCGGCGTCAGGTTCTCCCGGCCCCAAAGTGCTGAAATGCGGTCCGCAAGGTAGCGCGGCAGGTTATACGCTTTGGACGGCTCCGACGGGGGCATCGCGACCGCACAATCGGCTGATTCATAGCAAGTCATCTGCGCAAGAAAATCAATGCATCTTTTGGCGAGAGTCTCGGCCGCAGCGATGGTTTGGCTCGTCGCAGCGCTGCCCCCATACGGCTTTGCCTGGGTTCGCAGGTTCCCGATCATCGTCTGGGGTTTTGCTGGATCTCCGCCTTCCCGGTCATAGTCCAACGCAAATGATAGGGCGAGAAAATCCTTCATAGCTACTGGTCTCCCGACGGTTTCAACCCATCGAGTGACTTCCTCAGGGGCATCCGCGTCACCCTCGGTGCCATTCAAAAAGAGGCATAGCCTCCCCTTCCCATGATGTGCGTGCGCGTTGGTCTCGCACATCGTCAGAAATGCATTTTCGTATGTATTGGGGAATGGAAGAACTACGCTCCAGTTGCTTTCCGGGTTGCTCGGCTTGTGGAGCGCGTCAGGCCACTCGGTACAGAGTTGTCTCCGACTCAAAATCATGTTTCTTATGTCATCCTCGTCGAAATCCGTTTGTGTTGGCAGATCGAAGGTGAACATAAGGCTTGGAATCCTCGGGCTGCAGTCGTTTAGTGACTAGCTTCACCATTCTGTCGCACTACTAAACCGAATCCAATCCGGGCTCCCCGGCAGCCCGATAGATGCAAAACGCTATAAGCGCCGGATAACTCATTTTGGTTCGTACCGAGCAGCGCCCCTGCTTACGAGAAGAACTCGTCGCGTTTATCCAGGCATTCCGTTCGCTCCTCGGCACTCAGGGTCTTCAAACGTGCTCGACCCGCATTGAACACGGCACGGGAAGACAGCCCCAGTTTCACGAGATTGTCCCGGTCCTGCCGGGGAAGGATGAGGTAGTGCTTCCGGCAGTCGAAAGTCCGGCAGAGGAGAGGGCGACGATCGTAGATCGTGCATCCCGAAGCGCCGAGATATACGCACTGACCGTTCGCCCCGGTGGCAAGCAGGAATACCGGATTCCCCGTCGCCTGATCCGTCAGAACCTGATGCTGGTACGAGTCCACTTCGTCGCCCTGTTCCGGGTAAAGAAACAGACCTTGATTGCTTTTGCAGCACTCGGTGCACCCGTTGCAGGGCACGTGGGTTTGTCGGTTCGACGGCAAAACTCCATAGTAGGCGCTGGAGAGCGTGCCGCTTGGCCGGAGTATCGTCTGCTTCCTTACGGGCGCGGTTCGGTAACGTTTCGTTGTTGACGGGACGCGGCGTAACGGAAGACGCTGGAAAACGATTGAACCGCTTAGCGGCGCCGGGTGGTAACTAACTCAAGCGTCCTCACAGCATCCGTTTGCCCGAATGTAGTCAAAATGACCAGATTTGGTCAATTATGCCAGGCGTTGGGAAGCGCTCGTTTACCCTCGGCGGCGTGTGCGGGCGCACCCGAGGGTTTGGCCTGGCGCGTGCCAGTGTTGGTGTGGTTTACCCAAAGCGCTCCGCGGGATGGGAACAACGGAGGCTTGGATTTGTCTGAAAAACGCCGGAATTCTGCCCCTTCAAGGGATGCCGCTGGCACGGTGGATGTGGTCTCCCAGGTCCACAGGGAAGCGGCCCGGGTCAAGGCGGAAGATTTACAAAGGGCGATATTTAAGAATGTCAATTTCTCGTACATCGCCACGGATGAGAAGGGCATAATCCAGCTCTTCAACGCCGGGGCCGAGCCCATGCTGGGCTATACGGCCAGCGAGGTGGTGGACAAGATGACCCCCGCCGAATTTTCCGATCCCCAGGAACTGATCGCACGCGCCGGGGCTCTGAGCCTCGAATTCGACACTCCCATTGCGCCCGGATTCGAAGCCCTTGTCTTCAAGGCCGCGCGCGGGATCGAGGACGTCTATGATCTGACGAAGGTCCGGAAGGATGGAAGCCGGTTCCCGGCGGTCAAGTCCGTAACAGCGCTGCGCAACGATCTGGACGCCATCATCGGCTACCTGTTGATCGGCTCCGATAATGCCGCGCGCAAACGCGTTGAGCGCGAACTGCTGGAAAGCAACGTCGAATTGGAGAAAGCCAGGGCTGCGGCGGAAAAGGCCAACCTCGCGAAATCGGATTTTCTGTCCAGCATGAGCCATGAGCTTCGCTCGCCGCTCCACACGATCCTGGGTTTCGCCCAGCTTATGGACGGGGATAATCCGCCGCCAACGCTCGTCCAGGCTGCCAGTGTGGATCAGATTCTCAAGGCGGGATGGTACCTGCTGGAACTGATCAACGAAATCCTCGACCTGGCCCAAATCGAGTCCGGCAAACTGGCGATATCCAGTGAACCGACCTCACTGACCGAGGTCCTGCGCGAATGCCGGGCCATGATCGTGCCACAGGGACGAAAACGCCGCATCCAAGTGACCTTTCCCGAGACCGGCATCCCGCACTTTGTCGACGCCGACCGCACCCGGTTGAAGCAGGTTCTCATCAATCTGCTTTCCAACGCGATCAAGTACAACCAGGCCCATGGAACGGTCGTTGTGGATTGCGCGATGTCCACGAGCGTGAGCACGCCGAAACGGGTTCGCGTGAGCATCAGCGACACCGGCGCCGGGTTATCGCCTGAGATGCTGCTGCAATTGTTTCAACCATTCAATCGTTTGGGGAAGGAGCGGACCGAGGAAGAAGGTACAGGCATCGGTCTCGCGATGAGCAAGCGGTTGGTGGAACTTATGGGAGGTGTGATCGGCGTCGAAAGCACCGTCGGTTCGGGAAGCGTATTCTGGTTCGAACTGAACTCGGCTGCCGCGCCACAAGCGGGCGTGGACACGGAGCAGCCCGCGTCGATTGCGGACGCTCGGGTTCAGAACGGCCCGCCCCTGCTCACCCTGCTCTATGTAGAGGACAACCCGGCGAATCTGCAGCTGATCGAACAACTCATCGCGAGCCGCCGCCCCGATATCCGCCTGCTCTGTGCCAGGGATGGAAAAGAAGGCATCCGGCTGGCGCACGCCCACCAGCCGGACGTGATCTTAATGGACATCAATCTTCCCGGCATGAGCGGCATTGAGGCCCTCAGGATTCTTCGCCGAGACCCGGTAACGGCGCCTATCCCGGTGATTGCGCTCAGTGCCAATGCAATGCCACGCGACATAAAGAAGGGTCTTGATGAGGGATTCTTCCGGTATCTCACCAAGCCGATCAAAGTCAAGGCACTGCTGGAGACGCTGGACGAGGCGCTGGAATTTGGGGTATTGGCTACCGTCTGAAGCCCGCCCCACATGCGCGTGCGGCGCGGCAACATTACGCGGGTGGATGTGATCGGCCCAGGCGGATTCGCACGACAAATCGAATGAACCGGTACCAGCGCTGATCGCAGCGCTCACATCGGTACGGGAGCAACAGTCCCACAAGCAGCCGGTCCACCCAGTTGCGGTGAGACCTTCTGACCCAGTCGGACTTGCACTTCGGACAGGATATGGCCAATGCTTTACGGTAGCCCAAAAATCAATCAGCGCGAGTAATAGCCATCCATCAGCTTCTCGATCGCGCCATAGGGCAGAAGACGTTTCAGAACCGGGGCCGCGCGTTCCGTGACCGGTCCGACCGTATAACGCAACTGCGGCTTTTTCAGCTCGATAATCCGGCGCAGTAAACGCGCAACCGCCTCGGGCGCGGGACCGTTTTGTTCGTCCGCCGCCATCCGCGCCACCGCGCGCTCACACCGTTCGCGATAGGCGGGGTTCTCGCGCGAAGCCGCTGTGGCGCGGCGGTTCTCAGTTAGCCCGGTTCTGTAATCGCCTGGCTCGATCAGTACGACGCGGATGCCGAATGGCCGGACTTCCAGCCGCAGCGCCTCGCTCAATCCCTCCAGCGCGAATTTTGACGCGCTGTACAGGCCCTGATAAGGAACGGCGACCAGACCCGCGATCGATCCGATGTTGACGATGCACCCGGAGCGCTGCTCGCGCATGTGCGGCAACACTGCCCGGCAAACTCGCAGCACACCGAAAAAATTCACGTCGAACTGCTCGATGGCCTCTTCGATCGAAGTATCCTCGACCGCCCCTGCGATGGCGATGCCGGCGTTGTTGACTACGACGTCGATGCGTCCTTCGCGCGCGATCAGATCCGCGACGGCGGCACGCACGGAGGCGTCATCGCGAACGTCCATTGTTAACGCGGACCTGCGCGATGCGCCGTAGACGCGATAACCGGCGCCAGAAAGAAATTCCGCGCAGCTTTTCCCGATGCCGGAGGAAGCGCCGGTGATTAAGACAACCTTGCTCGGCATCAGGCCGGAGCCGCCTTAAAGGCGGCTGCAGGCAAGATTGCCCGCCCCACAATCAAGGTTCGAATTCCATGCCCGTAGCTTCGCCGGAGACGTTCGTCGGCTTCGCCGCCGGCTTGTAGGCCACTTTGACTCGGCGCGGATTTTTCTGCACGCCGCAGGGCAGCGCGCCGGTGTCGCCCATGGTCAGGAACTGGGAGGAATCGGGCACTACGAGGACCTTCGTGATCCCGTCGTCGCCCTTCACGCTCAGTTGAAGCTGCTTCCCTTTGCAATCGACGCGGGTCAGGGTTCCGATCATGCTGGCGGGCGCGGTGTCGTCGAAAAACGGCACGACCTTCGCCAGCTCGTCCTTCGAGAGCGGACGCGTGTTGGCGCGCGCTTCGAGGTCGGCGATCTCCTTGCGCGCCTCCGCTTTCAGACGGTCGATCTCTTTCGCTTTATCGGCAGCTTCCTTGCGGCGTTCTTCGTCTTCGGAAGCCAACCGCTGTTCCTCAATCCCGCCACGCGCAGCGAGATACTTTTCGCGAAGCTGGACATCGGGCGCAGCCTGCGCCGCCGCTATCCAGGCGCGGCCGGCTTCGGCGTACTGCTTCTCATCCATGCAGAGCTGCGCGTATTGCGCCCACCACTCGTAATTACGCGGCGCCAGGTTGACGGCCTGCTTCCACTCCATCATGCGGCGCGCGGGATCGTTGAGCTTCTCACCGTAAACCCAGTGGGCCGGGGCGTATTTCGGATCGATCGTGAGCGCGTCGCGAAGAATCAGAATCGCCTCCGTCGGACTGCTTTGGAGTCGCGCGTATTCGGTGAGCGCAACGAAATTCTTTGTGCCCTGCTGTCGGGCGGCTTCCATATAACGCTCTGCGCTCGCAGTATCGTTGTCGCGCATGGCCAGGACCGCGAGGCCTTCGTTCGCCTCGGCTGTGTGTTTGCCAGCCTTCAGCAACGACTGGTACATCGCGGGGGACCCGGGCGTCAGCACATCGGCGCGCATGAGTTCGCCTTCATCCGACGTTAAAACGGTGCTGTTGATGTCGCGGTCGGGATTCAGCGGGCGGCTCGGCGCGGGGCTCGCATTGAACACGCCCGCGGCGAAATATCGATCGACTTCGGCGTTGAACGTCGATGCTTCTTCGCCGAGAGCGTTGCGGCTGGCGGCGTTCGGGTCCATGCCGGCGGCCAGGTTATGCAGGTAAATTTTCGCTTTTCCCGCATATTCCGGCTGCGTGACGATGTAGTGCAGCAGGGCCCAGTCGCGCGTGCGCTCGGCTGGAGGCGGCGCGGCGCCCCACGTCACGTGGACTGCGTTCGATTCGACCGTGCTGAAGAACGTCTCCATGGCACGTTCGATCCCGGGCGGCATATTCGAAAAATTGTTCTCAAGCAGCGTGCGCGTGAGATCGCGGAGAAGACTATGCGGCAACTGGCCTTCGGCGGTGGTACAGGCCATGAGCCGGTCGCGTCCCGTGCGCAGCGGGGGAGAGCATTGCGCCTGAAGCTCCTGCGCGTTTTTGAAAACGATGATGCGCAGCGGAGGTTCGAGGCGCAGTTCAGGCTGGCCCAGCGCGGTTCCCAGCGCGTAGCTGAACTGCGCGAACTGGCTGAGCGCCTGGGTAGCCGGCCTGCGTCCGTCGTCGCTGATGGCTTCGAACGCTCCCAGCCTCGCTTTGATCCATTTGGTTTCGGCGCGGGCAGGCTGCAGGATCGCGAGCAGAGCCAGCGCGCATGCGATGGAACGAAATCGGAATGGCGACTGCATCCTAAGCCTCTATTATCTGCCATTCAACCGGAACGGCGTCCGTGCCCTCAGGAAGCGGTTCTGCCGGTTACAGCAACTGCTCCATCTCGGAAATAAGGTAGTCTTCCGAAACACCGCCCGAGCGGTAGGTCCTGCCGTCCAGAAAATACCAGGCGGCACCGCCAGCGCCTGGACAGTAGAAGATCATCTGCTCATCGACGCCATGCTGGTCGAGCAGGTCCTGGTTGAAAGAACGGACCGTGCCGCGCAGAACGTACGGCTGCCGGAAATCGTCGCGGCTGTAAAGTTCCTCGGTGGCCTCGAATTCGAGTTGCAGCAGCCGTCCGCGCAGATTGATCTGGAACAGGTTCGGCCCGCTGTCGTTATATTGTTCGGTGGAAAACGCCGGAGGGTCGAGCAGGACCGCGGGATCGGACAGTTTGGCGTTGATTTTTTCGACGAATTTGCGGCAGATCTCGTGCAGATCGGCGGCGCCCTGCGCGCGCAACCGATCCACATGAGCGCTCTCGTCGACCAGCTTGCGGTCATGTTCGCCGATCGCTTCAATCGATTTCGCCAGCCGGCTCAGCCGGTCCGGCTGGTTCTTTTTCCATTTCGCGGCCAAGCCAAACAACGCGCGCCCTCACGATCTCGAGAATGTTCCGTCCCTTTAATGCCCTGGTTTCACCGGCGACATGGAGACGTCCCCCGCTGGTTCGAAGATACCGCACCCGCAGACCGGTCGGGCCGGCGACCACCCAGCAACTCCGTGCGCCGGGTCTGGCGCGAAGGGCGGGATTCTGGTCGAGCAGCACCAGATCCCCGGCGGCGAGCTCCCGCGGCATCGCCAGGTCGGGCGCCAGCCGCGCCGCAACCGGGTTCACGAGGCCCTGCAGGAGGGTCTCGTCGAAATCCTCATACCCGTGAAAAACCGAAAAATCCGCTTCAATGCCCGGACCGATCCGGCTGCGCAGCAAGGGGACCGGGATTTTGCGTATACTCGTGCCGGAACCTTTCCAGACCGGATCGGGAATGCTCAGGCCGAGCGCCCGCATCAGCCGGTCCGCCGAATCGGGCGACATTAACCTTATGCCTTTGAGCACGTTATGCATATGGGGCTGCGACAGGCCCGCTATCCGTGCCAGGCCGCGTTCGGTGAACTCTCCCGCGCGAACTCTCTCGCGAGCCACATCGATCAGCCGTTGGTGCAGCTCCCGGAAGTACACCTAATCCTCGAACCATATTTCCCGCAGAAATAGGTATGTATATTACCCCACGATTGAAAGCCGGAGCGAACCCGGCTGATGCAACGGAACTTATACAGATAAAAGCACTTCGGCCTTTCGCACAAAAGGCGACGTGCAAATAATTTGCCCCCGCTCCCGTTATAAGCGAAATTCAATTCGGGACCTATTTTTGTTAGTCAGCAGAGAAAAGAAAGGCGCCATTCGTGATTTTTGACTGGAACCGTTCCGAGACGATCGCCCTCGCGAAGGAAGGCTGCGTGCTATGCCATGGATTTGGATTGCGCTGCAGCAACAGGACAGGCCTCGATGCTCCCTGCAATTGCGTTTTGAGAGCTATTTTCCGGGCTTGTTACGCTCGGTTTTGTTATTGTGCCGCGAGTGAGAAGCATATGACGCAGGCGCGGCTGGAGAAGGTAAGCGGAAAAGCACGGCGTGAAATTTGGGGTCGCAAAGATGAAGAATTCTGTGCCGATTTCTGCCTCGTCAGCAAACGCGTGCTGGAAGAAGACGAATACAAAGTCTTCCGTTCTCACTACTTGCTGGGCGCGGACTGGCGCCTTTGCTGCCGCCAATTAAAAATGGACAAGGGCGTATTTTTCCATTCGATCTATAAAATCGAACAGAAGCTCGGCCGTGTATTTCGCGAGTTGCAGCCTTATTCGCTCTTTCCGATCGACGAGTACTTCGGCGGCACTGTGCGGTCGGCGCTGCCCCGCGAATACACCAATCTGGTGAGTATGCCGGCGCCGCCACGGAACGGCGCTCTCCGGCCACCCCTTCGCAAAGTGGCCTGAATGACAACCGACTCCCTTACGTCGCGGCTTGGTAACACGCAGGCAGCGGTTGGCATTACGCCTGTGTATACCGGCGGATGACCGGGACCAGCCGCGCCGCCAGCGCAGTGGTTTCATCCTTCGGGAGCGCTGAGATAACGTAGGCCATATAAACTCCGGATTCGAAACCAGCCACGGAATAACCGTCCACAGTGCCCTGATGGACGGTTGTTCCGGAGGCTTTGACCGTATCCGCCATCAGCGAGCGCGGGAAGGCGTCTGCGTCTTCCCGCTTTGTCAAAGCCACTGAAATCAAAGTTCGTCCGCGCTGCAGAACGATCTGAAAATAATTCCTGCCGTTCACCGTGCACTGATGCGCCGCGACCACTTCATCGCCCGCCGCCTGGTCGAGGACGGGCTGGAGCATCGGTCCGAACAGTCCCAGCCCCAGTGTCATCTCCTTTCGGTCCGACTGATGCGGATACGCGCCCGCCAGAGTGCAGTGCGTGTAGGCGTCGGCTCCGATGCGCAGGAGGTCGCCGGTTTTGCGCACAGAGTACACCTGCATCGCGATAAACACGACGACCAGCATCGCCACACTCGAAATCAAGCGCCCGCGCGGAGAGGTGCGCCGGTTTGGTCTCTGCATCTTATTCCCGCTAAGATTGTAGTGCAGGGAGATTGCCGCCGAAGGTGAAGGTCCTCGAAGAGAAACACAAACTGGCTACCCGCTGGTTTCACTGGATCAACGTCCCGCTGCTTGCCCTGATGATCTACAGCGGGGCGATGATCTACTGGGCTTACGAGCCTTACCGCATCGGCGTCGGCGGTGTCACGCTGGTTCATTTTTTTCCGGACCGGTTTTTCACTCTGACCGGTACCGACCAGAGCCTCGCCCTGGGCATGGCGTTCCATTTCTTTTTCGCATGGCTTTTCGCCATCAACGGACTCGCCTATGTCGTCTACACGCTCGTGTCGGGAGAGTGGCGCGCGCTCGCGCCGGATGGCAACTCATTCCGCGAGGCGCTCCAGGTGGCGAAGCATGACGCCGGTTTCAAGGTCCCGCTGCCGCCCCAGGGACGCTACAACGCCGCGCAGCGCATCACTTACTCCGCGATCGTGATCATGGGCGGCCTGAGCCTCGTGACGGGGCTCGCGATTTACAAGCCCGCGCAACTGCACTGGCTCACGGCCGCGCTCGGCGGATACCAGTGGGCGCGCTGGGAGCACTTCTGGCTGACCATGGGTTACGTCGGCTTCTTCGTCATTCACATCGCCCAGGTGATCCGCGCGGGATGGGCCAATTTCCGCGCGATGGTTTGCGGATATGATCTGGCCAGCGTCGAGGACAACGTGACCACGGAGGTAACCCACGCCGACTAAACCAAAACCAGCCCTGACGCCGGAAGAGGAACTGGCTCGGCGCACGCGACGCTCGTTCCTTACGCTCGGGGCAGGAGCGGCCGCAGTGGCTGCGGGATGGTTCTGGCTGAACGCGGAGCCGCTGGACGACGAAATTCCGCAAACCCTGCGCCGAGCCCTGGTTTTCAACGAACGGATCGCCCGCGCCGCGCTCTTCAGCAACGGCCACCTGGTGAAGACCTTTCCGGTTTCCGCCATTGGCAAGCTGAAAGTGAACGGCGAGTTCGGCATGGATGATCCCGTCGACGAAGCCGCCTGGAATCTGGAGGTCGCTCCACTCGCCGGCGCCGGACTGAAACTGACTCTTGCCGATGTGCGCGCCCTGCCGCGCTGTGAGCAGACCATTGAATTCAAATGCATCGAAGGCTGGAGCACGGTCACGCAATTCGCGGGCGCACGGCTGTCGGAGTTCACGGCGAAGTTCGCCCGCGGTTCCGAAAAGGCGGCTTACGTCGGTATGCGGACGCCTGACGAACAGTATTACGTGGGCCTCGACATGCCGAGCGCGCTGCATCCGCAGACGCTGCTGGCATACGAAATGAACGGCCAGCCGCTCACGGACAGGCATGGAGCGCCGCTGCGTCTGGTCATACCGGTGAAGTACGGCATCAAGAACATCAAGCGCATCGCGCGCATCGAATACACGAACGAGCGCCCGGCCGATTACTGGGCCGAAGAGGGCTACGACTACTACGCCGGACTGTAGGGATCACCCACAGGCTGAAGCCTGTGCCACCAAATGCAGAAGGTGGCACAGGCTTCAGCCTGTGAAATTACGCCAGTGAACCGGGCCGCTTCAGGTATCGATCCACAATCGCGTCGGCCGTCCGTAAAGTCAGCGCGAGAATCGTCAGCGTCGGATTCCCGGACGCGTTGTGCGGAAACGCCGAGGCGCCCAGTACGAAAAGATTTTCCACTTTCCAGTGCTGCAGCCAGGGGTTCAGTACCGAACTTTCCGGGGATGCGCCCATGATCGTTCCACCCTGCACGTGACTGGTTTTGTACGCTGTCACGTCGTAACGCTTCAGGGGACGCGGCATCGCCACCTCGCTCGCACCCATGGCGCGGCCAATCTCCGCCGCGCGCGCCGACATGAACGCCATCATGTTCCGCTCATTGTCGTTCCAGTCGATGGTCATGCGCAGTAACGGATCGCCGGCACTGTCGCGATAAACCGGATCGAGATCGAGATAGTTGGTGCGATAAGCGAGGTGTTCGCCGTTGGTGGCGAGCGCCGCCGACCGGTCGAAGAAATCGATGGCCGCCTTTTTCCACTGCGATCCCCAGGTGGTGGCCGTTGCCGGTGGCAGCAGCCCGAAATTCCCGACAGGACGGTGGCCGACCGCCGGCGCCGTGATGTGCGCGCCCCGCAGAAAATGCAGCGAGGAGTGATCGAAATTGTCGCCGTCGAAATCGGCGATCGTGGCCGCATTCGCGCCCGAACCCATGAAGAGGTTCAGCGGATAGTCGAAGAACAGCACCACTCCGCCAGGCGCCTGATGCGTGAGATTGCGCCCGACCTGGCCTTTGCCCGTCGCGGGATTATACGGCTGCCCTGCCTTCGAAAGCAGAAGGAGGCGGGTGTTGTTCATGGTCCAGGAGGCGAGCGCGACGAGGTCCGCTGGCTGAAAACACTCCTGGCCATCGGTATCGATATAAGTGACGCCGGAGGCGCGTCCGTCCTTGTGCACCACGCGCCGCACTGTGGCCCCGGTTCGCACCGAGACATTCGATTGCCGCGCGATCACGGGCATCAGCACGTTCGTGGGCTGCGCTTTTGCTCCCACCATGCATCCGAATCGCTCGCAGTATCCGCAATACTCGCAGGCCGGACGCACGATGCCGTCGGGATTCTTATAAGTAGTGCTCAGGTTGGCCGACGGCATGGGAAACGGCTCGTAGCCGAGCGCGCGGGAGGCTTCCACAAACAGCGCCGGAAAATGTCCCAGCTTCATCGGAGGCGTGGGATAACCGGCTGAACGCAGGCCCTCGAACGGATTACGCCCGCCCCGGCCCGAAATCCCCAGCAGCGTTTCAGCCCGGTTGTAATACGGTTCGATCTCCGCGTAAGTCACGCCCCAGTCCTGAATCGAATGATCCGCGGGCAAGCGCTTCTTTCCATAGCGCGCGACGGTGCGCGAGTAGACTTCAAACACATCCGGCAGCAGGCGCGGCGTCTCGCCGTTCCAGTGCTCGCCCGCGCCGCCCAGTCCATCGCCCGGCAGAAACGACCCGAACTGGCGCACGGGCAGCGCGCGGTCTTTGGACGTATGCCGGAACGTGAGCGTGTCTTTGGACGCGTCCTGCATCATGCGCAGGCGGATCGCGTAGTCGACCTCGTCCATGCCCTCGGCATAATCGGCTGTAGTGCGGGGCGCACCGCGCTCGAGTACGGCGATCGAGAGCGAGGTGCGCGCGCCGAGTTCCCTGGCCAGGAGCAGACCACTCCAGCCGCCGCCGGCGATCGCAACGTCCACGCGCGGAAGAGTCTTCATTCGCTCTCTTCTTCCCACGGTTTGACCGGATGGCCGAGCACCTCTTCGAGACTCTTCGGCTTCGGCCGGAAGGCTTTTCCGTAATGCTTGTCGATGTCGTCCGCCCAGCTCATATAGGGACCGGGGAACCCGATCAGCTGCCAGCCGATGGTGCCCGCGTTGCCGCCGTGCATGGGGTCGCAGAACATGCCTTCAATGGTGTGCTGGCGCAGCAGGCGGAAGAAAGTGGTGCCTTCAATCTTGCGGAGAGCGGCGTCCTGCGCGTCGGGCTTGAGGTTGTCGAAGCCGTCGCCGAGCAGTTTCACGCCGTTTCGATAAATCTGACGCGGATTCGCGCGGCCCTGGTAGCCCTGCTCCGGAACGCCGGCTTCGAACGGAGGCTGCGTATAGCGATAACGGTCGCGGCCGTACGGACCGGCCAGTTGCCGGTCAATGTAGATGACAACGCCCGCTTCATTGGCGCCGGGACCGGTCTCATCGCTGGGGAAGATGCGCGCGGTGGCTGCGGCGACGATCAGGGCTTCGGGTGTGGTGAAGAATCGCAGCGGAACGCGAATCTTCTGCTCGGGCTGTGCGTGGAGAACGGTCGGCTTGCGGTCGAATCCGTAAACCAGCACGCCTCCGAGAGACGCACCGGAGATGGTGATGAAGTGCCTGCGCCGCATATAGGAGTTTATCGCGAAGGGGAAGCGGCGTCCGAACTCATCGACGCCGTTTTCGAGAAAGTAGCCCTGTCTTTAGAGAGGTCGGTTCTCGTCTCGAAGCCTATACATTTCGAAAAGGAAACACCGCGCCACCGGGAAACAGGGCTTTAGACTGTAATAGTGGAGCTTTGAAATGGCACAGATAATTCGCGGAAAGGGAACGCTTATCGGTGATGCGAACGTCGAGTACGCCGTCGAGGCCGAATTTCAGGGGATCGAGACAACGAGCCGGGTTTACTCGTAAGGAATTTCCACCTCGGCAAAGCTGCCGGGGGTGGCCGCGTTCACGGCGGCGATCTCGGTCAAAATCCTGCGAACAAGTCTCCAGCGCAATTGGGTTAAAACAACGATGGCGGATATTACGGCCTTCAAGGTTCTGCTGGTATTGGATATTTTGGTCCGCGGTCACCAGTACCTCGAAACCTGCTTCCGCTGATCGCACGGGCGAGTCCGCGCGGGACGTTGTTATCAAACAGGATCAGCACCGGCTAAAAGCTGGGCTCTTTGTCGAGACTGTGAGCCGCGAAATCGAGCGCGGCTCTGATCTCGTCACGCGAAACTGGGTACTGCTCAATGATTTCATCGATGGTCATGCCGTCCTGAAGGTTCTCAAAGACGACCTTAACCGGCGTTCGCGAGTTTCGGAACGTCCACGCTCCGCTGACCTTGCCGGGAACGCTCTCCACGGCGGGACATTGCGACCAATCGAGATTCGCCATTGTTCGATCTCCTTCTTTCAGGGTAAGCCAAGACCGGCTGCCCGGTCACGCCTCGTCGCTCAGCGCGTTCGGCCGACAGCGGTTTTTCGTCGCGCAGGCGCGCCTGGAAGGAGCACTGCGCGCACCCCGTTAGATTCAGGACCTCTGAATCTGCGCGTTTTGTCAAGAACCTTTGTTGCTGCCGCAGCTGAAAGCATCGCTGTGACCAGCGAGTTGAGACTCACTTTTTCGCTCTTGGCGAGACGCACGAGTTGCTGATGAAGGCTGCGGGGCACGCGCTGTACCCACTTTCCACTGGGCAACTCTTCGACCGGTTCCGGTTCCGGCACTGGTCGCCCGGATTCTATACATGCTTCGATCCACGCCGGCTGCATTGCCTTAAGGTTGGCGACGGATTCTTTGACGTCTGAGCCGTGCGACACGCAGCCGTCCAACTCTCCGATTCGAGCGACGACATCCCCTTCCTCGTCTTTCTTCAGAATCGTCGTGTAGGGCAGCGACAGGTAATATTCGATGTTCCTTGTGGTCTCAGTCTTCTTCATATAAACCAAGCTCGATCATGGCGTTTATAAATGCATCGACATAAAAGCGTTTCAGGTGAGTGCTTCCGCGCCGGTGCGTACAGACCCCGAACATTTGCTCTTCAACCGTAAACGGTTTTTGATGGTCGCCGGCCGGACGAACTTTTGTCTTGTATCCATTCTGCTTAAGATGGAAAACAACCCATTCGATCTCCTCGATCGTGACGTTGGTGCGGCTGCCTTGCGCCAGCGCCTTGATCCTGGCCTTAATTCTCTTCAGGTCCGCCATTACAGGATCGGCCCGTCGGCATCCGCTCTCAATCTGATACTACATATAGTATCATCTTCCGGCGGTGGCCACGAACGCCGGGAGCTATTCCGGCACGACCTCGAAGGTGACGCCATCAATCCAGGCGAAGCCTTTTCCGGAAAACGTCAGACCAAAAGCGACGACTCGCGCGTCCTCGTCGATCTTGCCGGTAACCTCGTACTCCATCCATTGGGCTGAACGGATGTCGTCGGCGACGTGGTGAAATCGCGCTTTGCCATCGTTGCCCATAGCGGTTAGGAAGAGCTGGGCCGCATCGCTGGTTTCGCCGGCGTCCACGCGGACGCGCGCGCGCAACCGGACGGTTTTCCCCCGCCATGCTTCCGCATAGAAGGTCTGAGTCAGTGCCCCCTGACGCTTGTCGAGCAGTTGATCCGGCCCCCGAATGACGCCGCAACCAGCACCGCTCCAGCACCCCTCGCGGCGCAGCTCGGTGACATAGCCTGCGTCCTTCGAAACTTGCGGAGTTGCCCAACCCGAGGGTGTGCGCCCCACTTCTCCCTCGGCAAAGTCGATATTGGCGGGGCCGCCGTAAGTATGTCCGCCCGTGACCTGCGTTGCGTCGGGTACGATCTCGAATCCGGCATCGTCAATCCAGGCCTGCCCCCTGCCATGCGAAATGACGCCGATCTTGATGTAATAGGCATCCTGCGCAACTTTCGCCACGATTTCCGCAGGCTGCCACGCGGAGGATTGCACGGGACGATCCTCCAAATAGTTCGCGAAAAGCAGCTGCCCGTCGTGCCGTAACACCTGCAGCAACAATTGTGCGGCATCGCCGGAAGCGCGCGGTTCCGCTCTAAGCCATGCGCGAAAGCGGACGGTCTTTCCCCGATAGCGTTCGGCAAGGAAATCCTGGTACATCGCGGGCTGGTTCCCGGAGGGCGCGTTCGGCGCCGCAATGACCACCGCGCACCCGATCGTGCCGCGACAGTTCTCGCGCCGCAATTCCGCCGAATTGCCGGATTTGACGTGGGCCGCCATCATTGACCAGCGGTCGGGAATATGTCCCGGCTGTCCGTCGCGAAAGTTGAGATTCACCGGGCCACGCGGAGTGACACTCGGTGAGCCAAGGCCCGTTTCCTGTACCGTGTTGTCGACGATGTCGAGGGAAACGGTGTCCACCCACGGGCGTCCGTGCCCGTGCGAGGTGACGCCCAGATTAAGAACCAGTGCGTCCGCGGCAACCGGGCCCACGATCTCGCAGAGTTGCCAATCGGCCGATGTTACGGGACGATCCTGCATGTTGTCGAAGAAACCAGGTAAACGCCCGGGCCGGTCGACGCGGAACCAGAGTCTGGCCTGATCGCCCGGCGAGGCGGCTTCGAGACGCACCCAGGCACGCACGCGCACGGTTGCGCCCCTGTATTGGGCGGCGCTGAAGGTCTGCATGAGATTCCCGAATCCGGTGGCGGGAGGAGCGGGCGGCACTGTCACGACGGCGCACCCAATGGCGCTGCGGCATCCCTCACGACGCAGTTCAGCCGAGAATCCGGCGGTTTTCAGGACCGGCGGGACGAACCAGCCGGGCGGCACCTGACCTGTTTCGCCTGCGCGAAAGTCGAGATTGGCCGGACCCTGGGGCGTGCCTGACTGGGCGAACGCAAGCATCGTCCCGCCGATGATTCCCAGCGCGATTCGAAAGGTCACGATGCCGTTATTTTATGCAAATTGAGCGCCGGACAACAGGGCACTCTTGAAACCGACTCCCTTACGGTCGCGGTTCGGTAACGTTTGTCACTGTACCCGCTGAACCTGCTGCACGACCTGAACGAAGAGGTTATCCGGCGCGCTCGTGATGGCGAAGCGCTGGCCGCCGCCGTTGGCGTTCGACACAAGCACCGGAACGTTGTCCGCCGACACCACCCTGACGCCCGTCGCCGCGAGACTCTTCACCATCGAGTCCATGTCGCGGATGCGCAGGCGCAGCACGGCCGACCCCGGATCGTGCGTGCCGCTGTGCACCGGCTTGCCATCGACTCCTTTAAATTCGAGGAATTCGACTTGTAAAGAACTGCCGGGAACCAGTGCGGTCGTTTTCCGGAACTGCGATCCAGCCGGCGCTGCGACCAGATTCAGCCGGGCTTTGTCCGAGGTGAACGAGCCGGTCTGCGGCGTGAACCCCAGCGCATCTTTGAAGACATGCACCATCCGGTCCGTATTTTCGACCGTGAATCCGAAGCCGATATCGATGATGTTGTTGCTGGACTGCGCGGCGCCGTCGGGCAGCGTCTCGGGCTGCACCAATTCTACGAAGAAGCCATCCGGATCCTTCACGACAACCGCGCGCATTTTGCCGCGATCGCCGTCAATCGTGACCGGCGCGCCGCCCACGGTAACCACAGGCGTGCCACTCTTCTTCACGCGCTCCATCACCGCGCCGATGTCCTTGACGGTGAGGATGAAATTCGACGCCCCGGGATCGACAAAGCGCGGCTGCACGGGCTTGCGGTCGGCATCCTTGATCTCGATGAGTTCCGCACGCATGGGCGATTCCTGGACCATAGCCGCGCCCACGCGATACTGTGCTCCCACCGCGTTGTAGAGTCGCAGAATTTCCGGCGTCGTGATGAACGGCCGGGGAGCATCGGGTGGGGGAGGCGCGGGCGCGGCATTGCCCCGTGCGCCGCCGGCGCGCTGCAGATCCATGCCGATCACATCGTGGTAAAAGGCCAGGGAGTTATCCAGGTTCGAAACCACATGGATAAAATTCCCGGGGCCGAGAACTTCACCAGCCGGAGCCGCCGCCGGTGTTGTCTGCCCGAAGGCCGCAGCGGCGCACAGTACCGCGCATGCAAAGAATCGGTTCATCTGTCCTCCTGTAGTAACCCAGATCACTATATACCAATTGGATCAGAGTCTTTTTCGGCGGTCTTTTAACTAAGTTTAACGAAGTATAATTGTCTTGTCAGCATGAGCCGAACAACCAAAATTCTGGGCTTCTCTGTCCCGCCGACGCTGGTCAGGGAAGTGGAATCTATAGCGAAGGCCGAGCACCGCACCAAAAGCGAATTGTTCCGCGAGATGGTTCGCATCTACAGCCGGTACCGCCAGCAACGCGACCGGGATGAAACCCGGTGGGTGATGGAGCTGATCGAAGAAGCCAGAGCGGAGCAGGCGCGGAAGCCTATGACGGTGGCGGAGATGCTTGCCGAAAACGATCAGATCGTTCGTTACGGTGCTCGGGAAGCCAAAAGGCTCGGGATCGCTCCCAAAGATATAAATCGCATCATTCATGAATATCGCCAGCAACGGAAGGCTTAGAATCGTTCTCGACAGCAATGTCTATGTCTCGGCCTTCACCAACCCGCAAAGCGGTCTTTTTCGCATTTGGCTCGCCGCACTGGAGTACCGCTATACGCTTTTGGTTTCGCCCGCCATCGTGAACGAACTGGCCGGAGTTCTTCGAGGCCGATTTGCCTGGGATGACGAGCAGGTCGTACGCCCGATGAAGTTGTTGACGAAAGTCGCCGAGATCATTATTCCGAAGATCACTATCGAAGAAGTCCCCGAGGATGCCGACGACAACCGGATTCTGGAATGCGCGGTCGCCGGAAAAGCCGACCTGATCGTTTCGGGCGATCGCCATCTCACGGATTGAAGTCCTTCCGCGGCATCGGCATCGTCCGGCCCATTGATTTTCGTCGCATCCTCGATCCGACGAAGATCTCGCCCCGGCCTCACCGTAAGTGATTCCGATGCCCGCCCATTACACCGTCAGCGTTTTTCCCGCCAATCGCTCCAGAATCGACGCGGGCGCATTCGCCGGATTCGCCAGACTCCCGCGCGAAACGATCACGGTCTGTTCGAGCGCAAGACGCCCTCCCAGCACCGCGTGCGGCACCACATCGGTGAACACCAGCCAGGTCGATCCCGGCGGCAGATCGAATCGATATTTCACGCAGCTCTCCTGATATTCGCGATTGGACTTCAGCCAGTCGTGAAAATGCAGCATGAAAGCGTCGTAGGGAGACCGATCCACCACCGGCAGGCCCGCGCGCTGCAGCGTTCTCGCCATGCCGCGGCGCAGTTTGTAAATCGGTGAACCCGGTGCAGCGGCATACCGCGCCAGTCCCGCGTTCGCCGCCTCCCGCGGCGCCAGTTCGCCGAACGGATCGGAAGTCAGCCACTCGCGCGACTGCTCCGGATTCACATTGGTGAAGCAGCGCAGAATCATATCGCCGAAAACCGGACGCGTGGGGAATGCGTCGACGTGCAGCAGGTCGTTGCGCTTCATCAGCGGCAACTGACGACCGCGTTCCTCAATCGAACGGAAACTGGCGTAATCGACTTTCCACGCCCGCGCATACTCGGGCAGGATGTTCTTCATGAATTCGAGTGCGCAGGCGGAATATTCACGCATCGCGGTTAGGACCGTCTCCTCTTCCGCGCGATCCACCAGCCCGGACACCCGATCGATGTTCGGTTTATAAGCGATGTTTTTGTGGAAACTGCGCGCGTCCTGCGTGGCGCCCATAAGCGCGGTCCGAACGCCGGCCGGAATCTCGATCCCGCCATGGGGAAAGTACAGGATGTCACCGCGTTCCAGCACCGCGCGATAGTCGGGCGCGTCCACTGCGCTTACCAGTACCACGCGCTCAGTTTAGCGTGCGCGTCCGCGGCGAGGTCTGTTCTATAGTGGAACTTCGTCCGCATGTTAGAGGCTTGCGCTCTCACCGATCCGGGAAGAGTCCGCTCCACCAATCAAGACGCGTTTCGAATTGTTCCCGAGCTGGGTTTGTACCTGCTCGCGGACGGGATGGGCGGCGCGCGCGCCGGCGAACGCGCCTCCGAGATTGCGGTTGAGGCCGTGGCGGAAGTCCTGAAAAAATCGCCGCACCGGGATGCGGCCGCGCTGCTCGG